>Ga0306926_10002313_pt1 | contig 19422 bp, 17 predicted proteins | sample flu12Cox44000178_FD_203759 | JGI IMG/M metagenome (GOLD analysis project Ga0306926, IMG submission 203759) | Lab enrichment of tropical soil microbial communities from Luquillo Experimental Forest, Puerto Rico - flux8day.12C.oxic.44.000.178 (v2)... | ecosystem: Environmental > Terrestrial >... | reverse complement strand
GGCGCTGAGACCAAGGGTCTCATTACCGGACTGCGGGAGGCCGAGTCCGCCGGCTTCGACCTCAAGACCCAGTTCGCCTTCCTCCCGCCGGAGCTCGCGCGCTGCGCAGAGCAGGCGGCCAACCTCAACATCAAGAACAAGCAGCTGGCGATCGCCTTCGACGAAGCCAGCAGTGGCGCCGAGGAACTCAACCGCCAGCTCTCGCTGATCGACGACGACGCCGGCCGGGCAGCTGCAGCGTTCGAGCTCGCCACGGCCAAGATCGTCGCCACCGCCGGCGTCCAGGTCAGAGCGATCGACAACATCGCCGATGCCTACGAGCGACTCGCCGCGGCGCGAGCTCTCGCTGATGCCGGCCCGGTTGGTGCCCTGGCCGAGTTCGCCCTCAACCCCGCTCAGCGCGCGGCGCTCAGGTATCTGAGCACCTCCGGCAGGCCCGAGGGCTTCCAGCCCTCTCCGGTCGTAACCGGACGTCCCTACTCCCAGGTTCGCCCGCCCGAGGGGCCGTCCTATCCGACTGGCGGGGCACGTCCTCCATACCCACCGCGCGACTACCCCCCGACCGGTGGGCCGACGAGCATCTCCTCTCAAGAGCTGCTCTACCTCAGGCAGATCGAGCGGGCCTACTCGGGCGTGCGAGGTACGGGCGTTCCGTCCTACCCGACTCGGTCGGGCCCTCCGTTCCCATCGCGGGACTATCCAGGTCAGGCGGCACTCGGTGCTCAGATCGCAGCTGAGAACCGACTGGCTGATATCGATGCCGCACTGGCCGCGTCGGTCAGGGACCTGCAGGGCGCCATCGATCGGCAGACGATCGCCGCCCCGTTCATCGGCGGAGGCGGAGGACGAGGAGGCGGAGGCGGAGGCGGAGGATTCTGGGGCAGCCTCTTCGGTTCCGCCGCTGGCGGCGACGGAGGCGGAGGCGGAGGCATAGGCCGCACCCTCATGACCGCCCTCTGGGGAGGCGGTGGAGCTCGCATCGGCCGCTTCGGCATCCCACTCGTGGGCGGCGGCATGGGCAGTCTCGCCTCCTTCGGCGGGCTCGATCCCCTCCACTTCCTGACCACGGGTCTCTCGATCGGCGGCTTCGGTGCCGCGGGCGCCGCCGGAGCTGGACTGCTCGGACTCGGTGCCCTCGGCCAAGCGGCGGTCGGCGGCGGTGCCGATGTCGCGGTGCTCAAGTCGACGATCGCCGACACGCGCCAGCTGGCGCAGGCACAGGATGCGGTCAACAAGGCGATCGCCGTCTACGGTCCTGGATCCCGGCAGGCTGCGGTGGCCACCCAGCAGTACAACTACGCCGTCGCCCAGCTCGGTACGGGACTGGGCGTGCTCGCCGAGCAGCGGCTCGCCAAGGCGACCACCGCTCTGAACACCTATTGGGATCAGGCGACCCAAGGTGCCCGCGTGCAGGCGGTCAACATCCTCATGCAGGTCACCAATCTCGGCACCACGTACGTGCCACTGGTGGCCAAGGCCGCGCAGTCGAACCTATCGCTGATCAACACCTCGCTCAAGCCGCTCTTCACGTGGCTCGAGGGCCCCACCGGGATCGGCATCTTCCACAACCTCGAGAACAACTTCAAGAAGAACATCCCGGCGTCGGTCGACATCTTCAACCGCTCGATCGAGCTCCTGCTGCGGATCACCTCGCTGGCCTCGAACTACACCGGCCACTTCGTCGACAAGCTCGACGAGCTTGTCAAGCGGGCATCCAAGACCCCCGATACCAAGATCAACGACTGGATCGGCCGGCTGGTCGGCGACTTCCGCCAGTGGGAGCTGTTCTTCAAGGCACTGGGCACCGACATCTACGACCTGTTCAAGCAGGACGCCGGCACCGGCCAGTCGATCATCGCCACCCTCACCCAGATGCTCGACAAGCTCGGCGCCTGGGAGACCTCGACGCAGGGCAAGGCCGACATCCACAACATCTTCGAGGTCCACAAGAACGAGATCCTGGCCATGCTGCAGATCCTGCCTGCGCTGCTCACCGGTCTCGGGAGCTTCTATCTCGTGGTGGCGCCCACGATGACGAAGGCGTTCACCACGATCTTCGGCGCTATCTCGAGCGTGCTCACGGCGATTGCCGATCTGGGCAAGCAATCCCCGGTGCTCGAGAACGTGCTCGTCCTCCCACTCGCCGGCACGCTGATCGCATCCAAGCTCTTCGGGATCGGCAAGACCCTGACCTTCGTCAAGGACGCGGCCATGGCGCTGGGCGGCGAGCAGGTCATCGGCTCGGTGAAGCGGTTCCTCGACATCACCTCGGCGCAGCAGCGCAGCATGGTGACCACGGGCGCTGGCGGACAGCTGACTCCGGTCGCCGGCGGCGGCGGTGTGGTCCCCAACGTCGGCACCGCAGAGAAGGAGGGTGAGAAGGCAGGCTCGGCGCTCAAGACCGGCGTCATCCGCGGCCTCGGTATCGCCACCATCGGCACGCTGCTGTTCCAGGGGATCGGCGACTCCGTCCACGGCGGTCTCGGTACCGCGCTCTCGACGATCGGATCCGATGCCTCGATCGGCGCCGGCATCGGAGCGGTCTTCGGGCCCGAGGGCATGATTCCGGGAGCTCTCGCGGGCGGTCTGGTCGGTGCGTTCCAGTCCTTCATCCAGAACGCACCGGACTGGGGCAAGCAGTTCATCGACGAGTGGAACAAGGGCATCAAGGCGGGCGGCGGTGTCCAGCTCGGTGCCATCACCCCATCCGCCCCCTCGCCCGGATGGCACGGACTCACCTATGGCGAGATAGCCCGACAGGTAGCCCAGGGCGAGGCGACCGCCGGAGCGGGACAGCGCCTGCTCCAGAGCCTCATCCAGGGAGACACCAACATTCCGGCCCAGGAGCGCACCCTGGCCCGCGCGCCCCGGCGGCTCATCCTTCCCCCGCCCGGTGTCGAGCCGAACAAGTGGCAGAAGGCAGCCGAGGAACTCGTCTCGGGCTTCACCCAGGTGGTCAATGCGCGTCTGCAGACTCACCGCTTCTGGACGGTCGATCAGCTCGAGCGCCAGACCGACATGCAGAAGTTCTTCGGCAAGAACGTGCCGGAGGCGGTCAAGGAGGGCGCCGCTCAGGCGATGGTCAATGCCGCGGCGAGCCTCGAGGCGAACGGACGCCTGCCCAGGGGTGCGGCCGCCCAGCTCGCCAAGGACATCGAGAACCGCTACGGCGTCATCGTGCCCACGCTGGGCGACATCACCAAGAGGGCCACCAAGCAGATCACGGACGCGATCAAGGCCAGCCAGGTGCTCGATGCCGCCAACAAACTGGTCAACGATCCGACGACTGGGCTGAAGGCGGTCTTCGCAGGCTTCCCCGACATCGCCAAGACCGATGGCACCAACGCCCGGCAGAACTTCCTGGCCGAGATCGAGTTCCTGCGTGTCGAGACGCACTCGAAGAACAAGAAGATGGCCGACCAGGCCGGGAAGGACCTGCAGCAGGTTGCCGGACAGGCCGACCAGTACGGCAAGCTCACCCACGACAAGTGGCTTCAGCACCTCGGCGCCACAGCCACCAAGAGCGATGCAGCATTCGCCGGCATCCTCAGCGGCGGAGCGGGTGCCTACCAGACACTGGTCGCGGATATCGGCCAAGCGATGTCCGCGAACGTGCTCAACACCAACACCGGCATGGGCCTGATCATCCAGGCGACCAACGCCCTGCTCTCCTCGTTCAAGGTCAAGCCGGTGCCGGTCCCGCTGCTCAAGCAGATGAGCGTCAAGGACCTGACGCTCCTGGCCACCACACCCCAAGGACGCTCCGCAGCGGCCAACTGGGGCGGGGCCACATGGGCCCACGGCGGCATGATGACGGTCGGTCACCCCGGCGACCGCGGCGCCGACACCGTTCCGATGAGCGTCGGAGGCACGCCGATCATGGTGGGCAAGGGCGAGCAGGTGGCGGTCTTCAATCAGCACCAGCAGCGCGCCATGGAGCGCATGGTGCCCGGGGGACTCGGCGGGTTCTTCAAGGGACCGTGGCCGGCCCACCACTATGCTGGCGGCGGCGTCGTTCCCTACTCCCTGCCACTGCCTCGCTCGGAGATGCTGCCCGGGCGGTGGTCGATCGATCAGGGCGTGGACATCCCCGCTCCCGCGGGAACGCCCGAGTTCGCGATCGGTCCCGGCGTCATCACCCGGGAGGGCATCTCGGGATTCGGTCCCAACGCCCCGGTGCTCCGCATCAGCCAGGGTCCGCTCGCAGGCACGTCGATCTACTACGGCCATGCCGGGCCCGACCTCGTCAAGGTGGGCGACACCGTCCGAGCTGGACAGCAGATATCCGAGGTGGGCTCAGGCATCGTCGGAATCTCGACCGGACCCCACATCGAGATCGGCATCTACCCACCCGGATCGATGGGCTCGGGCTCACGGATGGCCACCCTCCTTCAGCAGTTGATAGGGTCGAGCACGATCACGCCGATCGGCGGGACTGGGTCGGGTGCCGGCATTCCGACGCTGAAGCCACCGGACGTCAGCGGTACGGGCCCGATGTCGCAGGTGATGAAGGCCGCGTTCAAGAAGGACACCGATGCGGCCAACACCTATCTGCAGTCCAACATTGCCCCGATGCTGGGCGCCGCCGGCATCACCGGAGCGCTGCCCAGTCTGACCACCGGCCCGAACGCATCCATCATCGCCAACTTCTTCCGCGGCAAGGGCCTCGGCCCGGTTGCCATCGCCGGGATCCTCGGCAACTGGATGCAGGAGTCGAGCTTGGACCCGTCGCGAGCTGGCGGCGGACTTGCTCAGTGGATCGGCACCCGCTTCGGAGCCCTTCAGGACGCCGCGCGCTTCAAGCATGTGCCCTGGACCGACATGGCACTGCAGCTCGCCTTCGCGTGGTCAGAGCTCACCGGACCCTATGCCGGCACGCTCGCCCAACTGCGCAACGCGCGCACCCCAGCCGACGCGGCGACCATCTTCGAGCTCGGCTACGAGCACGCCGGTACGCCGGCGATGTCCAATCGCATCGCCTATGCCCAGCAGGCCTTCGCTCAGGGCTTTGCCAAGGGCGGAGTCGTCCACAGGCCTGCCACCCATGCTGCAGCCGGCGCGCCAGCTCCCGTCCACGCCGCAGCCCCACCTCACGCCGCAGCACCACCTCACCCAGCGGCTGCTCACCCTGCGGCGGCCCACCACCAGCCGATCTCCCATGTGGCGGCGGCCCACCACGCGGCCGGTCCCAAGATCAGGCCCGTGACCCACGCCAAGATCAAGCCGACCAAGCCCAAGCCCAAGAAGCACACGCCCAAGCCCAAGGGAACCAAGCCGGCACCCGCCGCCGGCCACGGCGATCCGAACGTGACCAAGCTGACCGGAGGGCCCCCGCCCCCGCCGCCGCCGAGCTACGACAAGGCGCAGGGCTTCCTCGATCAGCTCACCAATCTCACCAACCGCGTCCAGGGCGAGCTCAACTGGCAGGGCGTGGTCACGAACGTCTTCGGCGCCTCGACCCAGACGACGATCACCACCAACGCGGACATGGTGCTGCCCTACGACGTGCTCACGTCGGGTGGCCAGACGATCAAGGCGGGCGACACCATTCCCGCCGGCACCGACCTCGTCAACCCCGGCGACCCGAACGCGCCGTTCCACTTCCCTGACACTTGGACGGGCTTCACCGACCCGGCGACGGGCCAGCCCAGCAAGGGCATCTGGGACCGCATCCGGGAGATCATCGGCCGCGGTGGGCAGACCGAGATCACCCAGCCGCCGATCGGCGATGCCGGACCGTATGCGAGCTGGAAGGCCGGAGACCTCAACCTCAATACCGAGATGGGACTCGACGACTGGCTGCTCGCCGCGTACTTCGAAGAGCAGTGGCTCGGCGGACAGGGCCAGGTGGCGCTGAACGCGTACATCGACGCCGAGAACACCTCGCTGGACTGGTGGAAGAAGCACAAGCACGCCCTGACGGTGCGGCGCACCCGGACGACGGCCAAGCGCAACCAGATCGTGATCGACCGGCGCAACGACGACCACGCGATCACCAATCGCTTCATGAAGGAGCGCAACGCGGTCAACTCGGCCGCACGGACCCAGTCCTTCGACCTCTCCCAGCAGCGCTCGCGCCTTCTCTCCGGCCTCACCCACGAGGAGAACGTGGCCTTGGGCGGTGTGCCGGCGGCTATCCCGACCGACTTCAAGGGCAACAGTGCGGCGTGGTATCAGCAGCGCCAGTTCGAGCGCACTCAGATCCGGAACGTCTTCGCAGCCCGGCGCGATGCGATCAACCAGAGAGCGGCCAAGGGCAAGTTCGATGGACAGCAGTCGCGCTCCAGGGCGCTGCTCGCGCTCTCCCTCGAGGAAGGCGATGAGAAGAACGCGCTGGCCAACGCGATGGACAAGAAGCGCATCAACTTCGACGCCCTGATCACCAGCCTCACCAATCAGCTCACCGGTACGGGCGGGGCCACCGACACCATCTCGACGATCAACACGGCCATCACCGATGCCCACTCTTCGCACGACAATCTCGACCAATACGTCAAGCCCAACCAGGACACCGCCACCAACATCAACACGCTGCAGTTGGTGGACATCCCGGCGCTCAAGCAGGAGGCCCACAACTTCGGCATCTCGCTGAGCCCGGCGCCCACGCCGGGGGCTCAGACCACGGCCGATCTGCAGAACCTTCTCCAGCTCCAGAACCAGCGTCTGCAGATCCAGGCCCAAGCGATCGCCGCATCGACCATGGGCCTCACCGTGCTCACGCAGGCGATCGCCTCTCTGCCGCCATTCGGTGGCTCCTTCCAGGCTGGCGGCATCGTGCCCGGAGCTCTGGGCGAGCCGCGCACGATCATCGCCCACGGCGGCGAGAAGGTCACGCCAGCGAGCAACGGACAAGCCACCCGCGTCATGGTCCGAATGGAGGACCACCGCACCCGGGTCTGGGTCGACGACGTCGAGCAGCACGTGCAGCAGGCCACCAGCGTTGCGGCCCGCCACGCACGACGTAACCTGCCCGGCCGTGCTGGAGGCATCCTGACATGACCTGGACGGTCGTCCTCGACCCCTACGCGATCGCCTCCGGTCCACCGGGCAACCGCACTCAGCTCGACCTCAACAACGGCCCCATCCAAGTTGACCAGAAGGGCATCGACTGGGGTGACTCCCAGGTTCAGGTCTACATGGCTGACCGGCGCGTGGGCTCGACCAAGATCGACTTCCGGATGCCCAACCGCAAGGTCACCATCCCGCTCTTCCTCATGACCGACGATGCGCCGGGTGGCACGGGGCTGACCGAGGAGCAGGGCCGGCAGATGCTCCGAGAGAAGGTCGGCCTCCTGCAGATGTCGGGCGGCTGGCTGATGCGCCAACGCGCCGGCGGTCCCGCGACCTATGCCGATGTCATCGATGCGATCCTCACGCTCCCCGATGTCTGGGGCGAGACAGGCGCAGTCGAGTCAAACATCGCACTCATCCTCGAGTGCTCTCCGGACTTCTACGGCGATGAGATCACGCTGCCGCAGCTCTCGGCCACGGGGGCGATGGAGACGCTGCTGCCGGGTCCGGGTCAGACCGGCAACCTTCTCAGCAATCCCAACTTCGAGGCCGACACGGTCGGCGGCACAACAGTGTCGGGTTGGCTGAGCTCGGGCTCGGTGTTCTGGATCACGGGAGGCTCGAGTTTTCTCGTCCTCGCTGACAACGACAACCACACCCCGGGCTCGAAGGCCCTTCAGATCACCAGCGGACCGCCCACGACCGGAGCCGAGATTCCGATCAGTGGGACCTTCCTCGCCGGCCAGACCTACACCTTCTCGATCTACGCCAAAGCGCCAGCTGGCGGCATCAGCATCAACCTCGCCTTCGGCTGCTTCTCCCCGAGCGACCGGGCCATGAACTCGACCCTGACGCTCACGTCGGCGTGGCAGCGCTTCTGGGTCACCTGGACGCCGAGCGCCAATCGTGCCTCCAACGTCTCGGCCGCGGTACAGATCAACGGGTCCTCCGGCAACGTCATCGAGATCGACTCAGCGATGGTGACGACCGATCCGGCGCCCGTCACGTACTACGACTCGAACTCGAGTGTCGGCCTCATCCTCGGAGATCATCAGGGCCGAGCCTCGATCGTCGTCAACAACACCTCGGGCGTCGACCAGATCGGGCTGCTCTGGGCTTTCCGCTGGACCTTCTACGACGGCACGCTGACCTCAAAGCTGATCTACGAGGCCGAGGACCTCAATCCCGTCAGCCCGGCCGCAGCCGCCACGGTGGCTAGTACGAACGGCGTTCAGCACTCCTCCGTGGGCACGGTGTGGACGCCGGTGCTGGCCACGGATGTGAATGGCACCACCCCCATGACACATCTCGGCTCCTACCGGATCAGAGCTCGCGTCTACACCACCACGGCCACCACGACGACGACAGGCGTGTGGCTGCGCCTTGTCTGGGGTGTCGGTCCTGCGGTGGGTCTGACGGCCAATCCGATGGTCCACATCCCCGGGGCGTCCAACTTCTACATCGTGGACCTGGGGGAGGTTCGCTCGGACTTCGCTCCCTTGGGCACCGCACGCTGGGAGGGCCAGATCCAGGCGCAGGCAAGCAGCCCCGGCTCTGAGGTGTTCATCGACCAGATCTACCTGCAGCCGCTCGACGACGCAGCCGGCTTCGCCACGGCCAACCCGAGCGTCCAGGCGCTCTCGAGCCCCGCAGCGCGCGACAACTTCACCACCGAGACCACCGGCAACCTGAACGGACAGGCAGCCGACTTCGGCGGTAACTGGCTCGAGCCCACCGCGGGCGGCGGCTACATACAGGCGGATGGAACCAACGACCGGTGTACCAGGGCCGTCACCGACAGCGGTGCGCACTTTGCCCTGACCGGGCCGAGCGTGGGTCCTGTGGACATCAGCTGCGACGTCGCCGGCTCCGCCTACAACCCCGGCGGCCCGGGTCTGTTCCTGCGCTACGTCGATGCCAACAACTATGCGGCCGCGTACGTGAGCTACAACCCCGGCGCCTCGAATGTCGTCTACGTGCTCGAGAAGGTCGTGGGCGGTATTCCCACGACGCTCGTCAGCAGCACTGTGGCCGGAGTGCTCTTCCCCACCTTTCTGACCCTGCGCGTGACGGTCCAAGCCAACGGGGCCTATGTGTTCTACGTGAACGGGGCGTCGGTGGGGTCGGGAACGGACGCAACTCTCTCCTCGGTGGGGGCCCTTTCCACTGGCCGTCTTGGCATGTTCGATCTAGCGGCCACCGGGACGGTGATCACGCGCTACTGGGACAACTTCATCGCCACGCCGATCGAGGGCACCGATGCCGTCGTCTACGGTCACTCCTCGGCGGCGCTCCGCTACGACGGCATGTTCCGTGCGGATCCCACCGGCACGTACTTCGGCCCGATGGCAAGCGTTGTCGGCGACCTCCCCCGAGTGCCGCCCTCGGGGATAGAGCAGAGGCCGGTCGAGCTCTTCCTGCTCCTGACACCGGGTGATCTGGCGACGCTGCCCGACAGCTCTCGCAACAGCTTCACCGCTCAGATCAAATACCGGCCGGTCTACCTGCACAGGCAATAGGTAATGGGCGGCATCTACTCATCAGCTCGAGAGTCCTTCCTCACCGCGGGAATCAACTGGTCGACCGACACCTTTGGTGCGCTGCTGGCGACTGGGGGCTATACCCCGAACCTGGGACTGGACCAGCACGTTGCCGATATTCCCGGGCCGGCGATCTCAGGACGCCAGCCGCTCACCTCCCTATCCTCGAACGCCGGCGGCGCCTATGCCGCGGATGTGAACTTCTCCAGTGTGGTGGGCGCAGCGGTGGTCTACATCATCATCTACAAGAACACCGGCTCCGACGCCACCTCTCCGCTCATCTGCCTGATCGACTCGGCCAACGGTTTGCCGGTCTTCCCGAGCGGCACGCCGGTCACCATCTCTTGGGACGCGGTCAATGGAATCTTCATCGTCTAGCGGGAGCTCGAATGGCCAGCAATAGATTGCGCTACAACAACGCGGCGGGGACGCTGGGCTCTCCAGCTCTGACCAACGTGGCGACCACGATCACCTTCGCAGTCGCGCCGGCCTTCGCCACGATCGCCGGGACGGACTACATCCCACTTGTGCTCGACCCGCCGGCGGGCCCGACGCCGAACCCCAACTTCGAGATCGTCTTCCTCACGGCCTACACATCGGGGGCCACGAGCGGGACGATCCTGCGCGGCCAGGGTGGTACGACAGCCGTGGCTCACAACGTAGGCGCACTGTGGGCCCAGGCGCCTGTCGTCACCGACTTCCAGGGTCAGGTGCCGATCGGTGGCTGCGTGCCCTACTCGGGCTCCGGCGACCCACCCGAGACGAACTGGGTTATCGCAGACGGCCGTCTCATCGATGCTGTGGTCTACCCCGAGTTCCTCACCCGCACGGGCCACGCCTACAACAACGGCGTCAATCCGGGCAACAACGGTCTCGGTCATCAGCAGGTGAAGATCCCCGACAAGCGAGGCCGGCACTCCATCGGCGCGATCAACATGGGCACAGGAGCCGGCGCCAATGACAACAACCACGCGCAGCTCGCCATCGGAGCCAAGGCCAGCGGAACGAGCGGCGAGGTCGTCCACACCCTAAGCACCACCGAGGGCCCGTCACACAGCCATGGCGGCGCGGTGGTCGGGACCAACCTCGACCACCAGCACTATGTCCCCATCTCCTGGAGCTGGAGTGACCCGAGTCACGCGCACAGCATCAACGACCCGGGCCATGCCCACGCGGTCGGCAATCTGGCTCCCTCGGGCAACGCTGCGCTCATCCTCTATAACCCGGGAGGCCTGTCCGGGCACGGCTCGTACACCTCGCCGGGCGTGGGCACGCAGGGCACGGACGGACGCGGAACCGGCATCGGTATCTACGGGGCCTACACCGGCATCACCGCCACCTGGTACAACGGGGACGCCAACAACGGCTACTCCCGCTTTGCCTCGGGTGCCGTCTCCAACGGGGGCGCCAGCAGCTGGGTTCACGGCCACGGGATCAACGCTGACCTCAGCGGAGGCTCGCACAATAACCTTGCTCCGTACGAGGCCGACTCCTACATAGTGAGAATCGCATGAGCAGACTCGTTGTCGTCCATCATGCCCACCATGCAGACGAGGGCATCTACCGGATCATCGTGGCCGAGGCCACCGAGGTCACCAAACAGGTCGCCGTCCCCAATCCGAACTACGACTCGAGTGCTGTGCTCTTGGCGCCGGGCGACCCCAACTACGCGGCCCCGGTGATCCTCGAGGATCACCGGGTGAACGGCTCACACCAGGTGAACGGCTCCTCGCCAGAGCCCGAGGCCTTGGTCCCGATAGCGGACCCCAGCGTGCTCGAGCCGACGATCATGGTCGACCAGACCGAGACCGTGTACGAGAACCACATGGAGGTGGTCTGGCACGCAGAGGACCCCAAGTGGGCGGGCCGCTCCCTTGAGGACATAGCCACCGAGCAGCGGCAGATCCTCAAGGACCACCTTGCCGAGCGCGCCGCTGAGCTTGAGGCGCGCGAGCTCGCGCAGGAGAAGGCCACGACGGACATGGGCACCGGCACGGAGCTCTGAACTTGTACGGCTTGGACCTCTACGGCGGCGTTCTCCCCGGCTACACCGTCTATCTCAGGGTGGTGCCGTCGCCGTTCCGACTCGGGGTCCCGGTCGTCCATTCCTCCTCGTCGGTGCGCCTGCTGTCCGAGCGTCCGCCGCTCCGGCTCAGCATGAACATCCAGACACCGGACGGCAACGAGACGCGCTGGTCCTCAAGCGAGGTCAACCCGCTCAAGGTCCATCAGGGCCTCACCTTCACCACCACCATGCCCGGTGGCTACGAGCACTGCGACGTCACCCTCATCCGCGACCCGCGGCGCGCCTTCCACGACCTCGTTCCCCTCACCCGGATCACCATCCATGGCGTTGGTGGCGACGTCGCATGGCTGGGCCGGATCGAGACCACCCCGAGCGTCTCCGGGGACCAGCTCGCCCTCACACCCGGCGCGGTCGGCTACCAAGGAGCTCTGTCGGACGACAGCTCGTGCCGGGAGATCTATGTCGATCAGAACCTGAGCGTCTGGCAGGGACCGAGCCTCAACCGCCAGACCTATGCCGCGGTTACGTCGGGCACGAAGGTGCCCAACGGTGCTTCCGGGGCCTTCGACCTCGAGGCTGGCGGCGTGCAGCCCAATCCGACCGATGCGGCCAATGCCTACGCGCCGGCGCTCGACACGCACTTCCTTGGCTCATGGGCGAGGACCCACGCCTCGGAAGCTTGGTACGACGCGCAGGGCATCCCGATCGGCAAGCTAGATATGAAGCTCACGCCGGGCGCCATCTTCGGCGGCTCCATCTCATCGCCCTGGGGCTGCTATGGCTACCTCGTGACCGACGATGCCTTCGCCACGACCACGGACGGGGTGACGTGGACGGCGGACACGGTGACGACCAACTATGACGGTACATCCTTCTCAGCCCCCGGGCACGTGATTCTCAACGCGTCAGGCGGTCATCCGTCACGCATCTTTGCCTGCGTGATGCTCTACTACGTGACGACCTCGACGGCCGGCACGCAGGGCGTCGACTACCCGGTCTTCTGGAGCCTCGCTGTTTACGGCACGCGCGGTATCCCCATTCAGCCCGACCGGGGTGTGCTGGGCAGCGATGCGCTCAAGGACTGCATCCCGCGGTACGCGCCCGAGCTCAACATCACCAAGCAGGGCATCTCAACCATCGCGGCTTCGACGTTCTCGATCCCTCAGCTCGTGTTCACGAGCGCCGGCACGGTTGCCGACATCGTCAAGGCCGTCTCGTCGTTCGAGATCAACGACTGGGGTGTCTGGGACGGCGATCAGGGGAACCCCACGTTCTTCTGGCGTCCTCGCACGACCTCAGCCAGTGCCTCGAACACCGACCCGCTCTTTGGCGGTCGCAAGTGGCGCAGCCGCACGGGGCCTGCCAGGCTGGCGCAGACGGGCCCTCAGATCGATCACCTCTACAACGGCGTGGTCGTCAACTTCGCTGACTTCGCCGGCATCTCTCGTCAGGTGGGACCCCCGGGCTCGAACTGCACCTACACCGATGCCAGCCTCGCCGACTCAGACCCGACCAACCCGATCAACCAGTGGGGCCAGGGTCTACATCGCTATGCCCAGCTCAACATGAGCGGGCCGAGCACCGTCGCCGTGGCCACGGCCTTCGGCGCCGTCTATCTGCAGGAGCAAAAGCTCCGCAACTCGAGCGGCTCTGCGCAGATCAGCGGATACATCGAGGACGACGCCGGCGTGGTGTGGCCGGCCTACGTGATCAAGGCGGGCGATCGCATCGCGTTCATCGATGCCGCCGACTCGAGCTACCGGCGCATCGTCTCGACCTCTTACGCCGATGAGTCGAAGATCAACAGCCTCACTCTCGACACGCCGCCGGACACCCTGCAGGCCATCCTTGCCCGCTACCAATCCGGCCTCGCGCAGATCGTCGGCGCGTGAGCTATTTCGTACCCACCTTCAGCTCGTCGCAGTGGCTTGCGTAGACCCGGGCCAGTGCCGGAAGCGTGACCTTGGTCCAGAACTCGACCTCAGCCTGGTCGAAGGCACGCACCGCGGCCGACACCTTCGGATCTTGGCCCCGCACGGCTCGGAGCTCAATCTCCTTACGGATGAAGTCGACGAAGACGGTGGCCGTGCTGGCAACGACGGCGCAATCGCGCCGGACCAGGGCGGTGGTGCTCCTCACGATGGCGGCCTGGGTGTTCTTGATCTCCTGCTGCTGAGCGTAGTTGACCCAGACGCCCACGACCACCGCGGTGGCGAACACGATGTAGCTGTAGAGCACCAGCCTGAAGCGGCGGAGCATGTCCTCGAACATGCTCAGCCGACCACACAGGCCATGATCGTCTGCGTACCGCCCTTGTCTGTCTTGACGGTGATGCTCTGAAAGCTCGAGCCGCCCGGACAGGTCGTGGTCCCCGGCGCTCCCGGCGGTCCCTGTGGTCCGGGAAGGCCCCGTGGACCAGGTGCGCCAGCGGGCCCCGTGGCCCCCGTGGTTCCCGTTGCTCCCGTAGCCCCCGTCGCTCCGGTATGGCCCTGAGCTCCGACTGCTCCCGTGGCTCCCGTGGCTCCCGTTGCTCCCGTGGCCCCGGTCGCTCCGGTGTGTCCCTGAGCTCCGGCCGCTCCAGTGGCACCGGTTGCACCCTCATGCCCCTGAGGTCCGGGAGCGCCGGCCGCGCCAGCCACTCCCGCATGGCCGGTCGCTCCAGTGGCGCCCGGAGCGCCGTTGTGACCGGACGCCCCGGCGGCACCGACATGACCGGGCGCACCAGTGGCACCGCTCGAGCCCGCTGTGCCGGCCGTGCCTTTCGAGCCCGTCTCGCCCTTCGGTCCCTCGGGACCAGGCGGCCCTGGTGGCCCTGGTGGATAGAGGAGGGGATTCGAACCCGGCAGTCCCAGGCCGCCCGGTTGCAGATCAGCACCGGGGACGCCCGGCAGACCCTGCTTGCCCTGAAGGTAGGCGAAGATCGACGACACCTGCGAGCTTACCGTTGAGGCCGCGCTGCTGGCCTGCGCGGCAACGGTGTGTGCCTTGTCCGTCTGGTCGCCGGCGATGAACAGGGCACCTACCGTGGCGACCGCAAAGGTCATATAGGCCAGCATCACGGCCCGGTGATTGTGCTTGATCTGATGCTCGAGCTCGCGTTCGTTCATGAACGCTACCCACCGTGGTGACCGCTGCCACTCCCGATCGTGGCTCTGAAGAGCGGGTTGAAGCCGACGAGTGCCCCGCCCATCGTCAGCGCGCCGGCCTTGGCGGGAGGAATGACGCCCCATACGACGAGGCCGCAGCCGACGAGCAGCAGCACGTAGCCCCGAATCAGGTTGAGCAGCCGCACGCCGCCGTTGCGGTGGTTGCTCGACTCCCCGGACTCCTCGAGCTCTCGGGCTTCATCGATGGCGTCCTCCCCGGCCTTCCAGTCCTCGTCCTCCGGATGCTCTGCCATAGGAAAAGCATACGGCCGATAATGCCCGCACGAGGCGTATAGTGGCGCGCATGCTCAAGGGCATTCCCGCCAACCGCGTGGCCGTGATCTCGACTTGGCTGACGGCGTTCGTGGCCTTCGTCCTGGGCATCGTCCAGGTCCTCCCGGAGGGTTGGCAGAACTACGCCCTGATCGCAGTGGCACTGCTCACCAAAGTGGCCACGACGCTCAAGTTCCTCGAGGGCTCCCAGAAGTGGGATGCGCTCACCATCGGTCAGGCCATGGACCAGTCCAGCAATCCGATCTCGCCAGCCGTACGCAGAGCTCGTACCCCTACCAAGGCGCCCAGCCAGGCGACCCCTGCCTACGCTCCACCCTCCCAAGACGAGTAGGAGTCCCATGACCGACACGATGGCAGAACCCGCACCAGTCGTTGATCCCCAGGCCTTCTTCGGCGAGTTCGACACCACGGCGCCGACGATGCTCGCTCCCCACGTTCCCGAGGCCACGCCACAGCTTCGCCTGGGACTCGACACGATCGACGTCTCCCAACTGCATGGCCTGCAGTTCTACTGGGCGGCTGGCTATGTGGGCGGCTGGTGGCCGACTGCCCATCCGCTGGCCGTCGCCTACCCGGGCCTGGCCAAGGCGGGGCGCATCTTCGGCTATGCCGTCTCCGCCGCCCAAGACGCGGACTGGTGTGACTGCGAGCGAGGCGATCTGACCGTCGAGCAGGTTCCGGGCTGGCTCTCGCGCCAGTTCGCCCGCGGACACAAACGCCCCGGCGTCTACGGCAGCTGGGATACCTGGCAGAACCAGGGCCTCCGCGACCAGCTCGCCCGCTATGGGGACAACATCGTGCGCATCGTCGCCCACTACACCTACGTGGCCCAGATCAGCCATCCCGGCTTCGACGTGCAGCAATACACCGACCGCTACGCCTCGCGCAACATCGACGGCAACGTCGCGCTCGACACCATCTTCGCCGCCGGGCCCGCGCTACAGAACGCTCTGCACTACGACCGCTTCGCCACCGGCCCCTTCCCCAGCGCGCGGTGGGGCAATGTCAACGAGCGAGAGGTCGTGCTCGAATACGACGGAGCTCGTCAGCATCCCGACCAGTACCAGACCTACCTGCCCCTGCTCGAGGCCAAGCTGAAGTGGCTGGCCGACCGGGTCTGGGGTGTGGCCCACAATCCACTCGGCAAGGACCACAAGCCCACGTGGGGCGAGTTCTACCGGGGGTGGCGCTGGCAGGAGTTGCAGCACCGAGCTCGCGGGATGCAGTTCGTTCCGCCGTCCTAGTCCGAACGTTCGGACAATGGCCCGGTGGTTCGCATCCCACTCGGCAATGTTCGGGTCGCGAAGGTTCGCGACCCTCATGGCTGCCAGCGCACTGATCCGCGTGGTTGTCTGGATCGCGCTCATCGCCGGCTACATCGTCGGGATCTCCCGGATCGAGAAATGGTTCGACTCCGTGGCCTTCGTGTCGGTGCTCTCCGCGTTGGCGTTGCTGTTGACCGATTGGGCCCAGTTCGCCGCCTCGGCCGTGGGACTGTCGGTCGTCGAGCGATCCGAACAGGCGGCCGAGCTGCGCGAGGATATCGCTGCCGACATCGATCAACTGGTGGAGATGGCCGAGCGCGAGGAGGCCTCTCACGAAGCTCGCGTTGTGGCTGCGCGGCTGAAGTCGAAAGTCCAATGATGACTATGAGTCACATCCGACCCCAAGCGTATAAAGACTTGGCGAAGAACTTGGACCAGAAGCCCGAGGATTTTCCCAAGGTCGAATTTCCGGCCGATTTCGCGGGCTACGCGCACTTGAATCTTCCCGGCGACCTGCCATACTTTAGTTATGGACCCTGACCGGGGTCCTGCCAAGAAAGGAGAGACTCCACCTTGCCGCTCAAACGGACAAGGGCCGACAAGATCGCGCCCAAGAAGATCGAGTGGCTGTGGGGCGACCGTATACCCCGAGGCATGATCACCATCGTTGGTGGCAAGCCAGATCAGGGAAAGGGTCTGTTCTGCACTCACGTCGCAGCGCAGGTGTCGAACCTGCGGCTGCGCTCGCCGCGTACCGGGAAGCCCCGCATGGGCCGTGTCCTGTACTCGGCATGGGAGGACCTCGACGATGCCATGACCCGTCCTCGCCTCGAAGCGGCGGGCGCCAACCTCAAGAACGTAGAGCTCGTGCGCTTCCAAGTGCCGAGCCAACTGGAGGAACTGGCCCTCACGCTCGCGCAGGAGGAATTCGACCTCATGGTCATGGACCCACTCGCGGCGCATCTGGACAGCGGTATCTCGCGGTTCTCGGACAACATCCGGCGCTTCACGAACCCGATGAAAGAGATCCTCGCCGTCACGGGTACGGCCATGATCATCGTCGAGCACCAGAAGAAGAACATGGGCAAGCACGCCGACCCGATCACCGCGATCGGTGGCTCCAGCTCCGGCATCGTCGCCGCAGCCCGCATGGCGTTCCTGTTCGGTGAGGACCCCGGTGATGAAGATCGCCGCATCCTCGCCAACCTGAAGCACAACATCCGGGACCGGCCCATGGAGCAGGCGTTCGAGATGGACACCGTCTACATGGACTCGATGGAGCAGGACGTGCCGTTCCTCGTCGGCGGCATGGAGGTCGACTTCCCGATCGAGAAGCTCCTCTGGCGCTCCAAGCAGGACCGAATGGGACGCCCAGCCGACAAGCGCGCGCAAGCCGCTGAGTGGCTGACCAAGTATCTGTACAACAACGACCCCGGGACCGGCATTGTCGCCCACCGCATCTACGAGGATGCGAAGCAGTGGGGCATGAACTCCAAGACCCTCGGCGCAGCCGCCAAGGAGATGGGGATCGTCAAGGACCCGCCCGGTGGTGGGCGCTCATGCAAGTGGTCCCTGCCGGACGAGCTACAGGATCTGGCTCGAGCCACGTTCGAAGCCGAAGCAGCCGAGGAGACCGGCCTCGCGCCCAAGGGTGTAGAGCCACCCGAGGACACCGTGGTCATCACGGACGAGGACATCGCCAAGCTGCTGAACCCGGACGGAGACGCCCAAGGAGGGGATGATGGCCAAGGACAAGCCTGACAAGCCAGACCTCCCGTTCGACATCGAGAAGATCGGGGGTGGCGAGAACTTCCAAGCCCCCGACATCATCGGAACCGTCGAGGGATGGAGGGCTTGGGTCGTGGACATCGAGCTCCCGCGCTTCGGCGTGCCGATCAAGCTTGAGTCCGCGGTCCATGACTTCTACTGGACCCCGCGCAAGATCGCGATCGCCACGTGCGAATCGTGCGGCGAGAACGTGCCGGGGGAGTTCTGCGGATGCGGTTTCTACTCCGCGCGCAACCTCAGCCATCTGCTGACTATGCCCTACCCCAAGTACCGCAACGACGAGGGCACCGTGCGCATCATCGGCAAGGTGGCCAACTGGGGCAAGGTCGTGGTCGGGACGCTGGGATGGCGCGCGCAGAAGTCCTACCCGGTCACGCTGTATGTGCCGTTCGAGTACGCGCGGACCCACGCCAAGCCCCTCGAAGAAGCCTACGGTGTCCCGGTCCTGATGCGCAACTGGCTGACCAACAAGCCGGGTAAGGCAGTCATCTAGAGAAAGGAAAGAGAGCCATGAACATTGGCCGCGAAGAGAAAATCATCCAAGTCGAGCCCCTGACGACGCCGGTCCCGCAACGCGAGCAGCAGCCCCAGCCAGCTCGGCGGACCGTGCCGCGCAAGGAGCCGGCTCCGACCAAGCCGGTCAAGGTGCCTGAGAAGGTGCCAGCGGGGAAGTGAACGTGGTGGCAGACATCACCACAAACAACACCAACCCTCCTACCCCATCTCTGCCCCTCGAGCCGCAGACGCGGCTCGAGGGGCTTGCGGGGATGATGTTCGCGCCGGACTCCCTGGTGCTGTCGTGGTTTCATAAGCTCGACGGCTACGGGGACATCCGCTGGCAGGGCAGAGTGGTGGGAGAGCCCCAGCCGGGTGTGTACCTGCTGGAGTTATTCGACTGGCTCGAGGGCCGCGGCTATCAGGTCACGGTCCCCCTACAGGACATGCTGCATGGCAATCCGGACCAGGAGTGGCGCTTCTACGACACCGAGGAACAGATGCGCCTCGGCTACGACCGCCCGCCAGCCGCCATCGAGCATGACACAATGAAGACATGACCCCATCACGAGCACTCGGCCAGCCAGCCAAGCCAACCCGCCGGCGTCTCGCTCCAGTCGAGACGAAGGGCGCCCTTCTTGAGCGCATGGGAGCCTGGGAGGTGGCCGAGTGCTTGGGCGTTGAACGCACCAATCTGCAGTTCATCAAGGACCTGCCCGAACCGGTCGAGGAAGTCCGGGCAACCAGGCTGTGGCTCGCCGAGGAAATCCGCGAGTTTGCGAAGGTCTACAACCTTCGCCGACAAGCTCGCGCCGCCGGCTAACACTTTCCGTCATACGTCTGGTATACAGTGCTCG
>Ga0306926_10002312_pt1 | contig 19423 bp, 14 predicted proteins | sample flu12Cox44000178_FD_203759 | JGI IMG/M metagenome (GOLD analysis project Ga0306926, IMG submission 203759) | Lab enrichment of tropical soil microbial communities from Luquillo Experimental Forest, Puerto Rico - flux8day.12C.oxic.44.000.178 (v2)... | ecosystem: Environmental > Terrestrial >... | reverse complement strand
CTTCCGTGCCCCTAAGCCACCCGCCCAGACTAACGAGTTGCGACAGCTTTTCATCGTGCACTTCGTTCATTGCCTGTTGCACGCTGTTTTGAGTGCGATCCAGTTCCTGCCTCACTTTTTCCCAATTGCGCTTGTCTGCCGCATCGATGATCGCCTTGGCGTGTGGCGTGATTGAATTTCCTACGCCGATCCCCTTGGCCAGTGCCAGGACGCGCTGGCCAATATCTTTTACTGCAAGCGCATCCTCCGCTTGGACCGCGATAAAGCCATCGGCAATCACTGTCCCAAGCAAGAGAGCGATACGCGGTCGCTCGGTGAAATTGGGTTCTTCATCGCTACGGACATGTTCCTTCCAGTTTACCGCACCCAGCTTGTTCAGTGCCCCGAAAATTTCGTTCGGTAACGGCACCACGACATCTTCTACAGTCGTGGACAATTGGTTAATATTGACGTGCTGCGGAGCCTGCGCACCATGCGTGCACAGGGCAAGGCCAAAAACCGCAGCTACCATTGAGTTCAAACGTTTACTAAACAGCACCATTGGGAGCTTTGAATGTTGATTTCGAGTTCGTATTCAGGGATTTAGTAATCGAACGTAAGCAGAACCGCTGCCCTACACAAATCCCTGCTCAATGACCGGGTGTACCGATTGCAATCCTAGGGCAGTGGAAAGCGCCGTGCTCTCGCCCGCGGCGTCGCTATCCATTCTGCTCTCATTGATTTTCGCTGCTGTATTTTATTTTCTGCGTCGCCGCGCACGATCACGTGCTGCCTGGGCAGCGGCCCAACCAATCGATTAAGCCAACGGCCCCATTTCGAAACAAGTGCAGCTTGGAACGCACGCGACGAGAGCAAAGCGGCGGCAGACGAGTGCTCAGAAGCAGACTTCTATCGCTGGCGCCAGTTTCCCGCAGAAGACATTTATCTCGGTGACTGATCACACCAATACGTCTAACAAAGCGCTGGGGCGAACCGCCGCCTGCTGTGCGTCCGCATTTTTTATGATCAAAACAGTTCTAGACATTTTCAGCCGCGCTCCCGGCAGACGCGGCTGAGCTTCGTCTGGTTAGGTCGCCTTGTGGGCTAGGCTATCGTTGACTCGTGCGCGCCGTGGGAGTCGCGGTGCGACGTGGCTTCGCCCTTGCACTTTTGCGCACGGTGATGGTTCCCTGGGTCGGGGCGGGCGTTGGCGATGCTTCGGCGTACTTTTTTGTCGATGGCCAGATCAAACGCCACGGCTGCGTTTTTATTGTTTCGCTGAATTGCTTGATGTTTTGCCCGGCTGGCTCGAGCTCGGTCGTCGCCACCTTTAATTTCTCTGATGAGTTCCGCAGGTTTCGCAGGGTGACCTCGATGTTGTCGTTTTCCGTGAGGCTGGTGCTGATCTTCTCGATGTTTGTGAGCGAATGCGAGAGCGCGCTGTCAGACGCGGTGAGATTGGACATATGTTCGCCGAACGTTTTGAATTGGGCCAGAGCGAGGTTCAACTCGGAATTTGGGTCGGTGAGTCGATTCAAATTCTGCGCGGTCTGCTGAAGGTCCTTCATGGTGTTGGTCGCTTCGGCTGCGACCGGTTTGATGACTTCCAGCATTTTCGCCGCCGCTTCGCCCAGGTCTGGGGTCCGTTCTCCGGCGAACAGGTCGTCATCTTTTGCGCGACCGGAACTTTCAGTGCCCTGGGTGATGTCGATGGCCATGTCGCCGAGCAACCCAAGCTGCATTAGCCGCGCCCTGGCATCGCGATACACTTTCGCGTTCTTGTCCACCTGCACTTCCACGCGCACTTCGAATCTCGGTTTTCCCGGGGTGGCGGTTGGGCTGGGGCTCGCATTCGGCTCGGCGCGATGAATCGCCGCCTCAGCTCGCTCCGCCAGTTTTTCTTCTTTCGGCGAGACCGGCGAATAGAGTTTCTGCACCTGGCCAATCTTGCGACCGGCCAACATCACCGGCGCGCCCTGTTTGATTCCGGCCGCGTTATCGAAATAAATTCTGTAGGTCACCAGCGGCCGGAATAATCCCGGCGCGCCGAGCAAAACCAAAAGAAAGGCGACCACGGCGATCGTGCCGATCACCAGCAGGCCGGTCAGGATTTCATTTCTTTGTAATTGCATCGAGGCTGCCTTCCAGAATCGGACCTTCAGTGCTCCCGCTCAAAAACTGTGCGACCACCGGGTTTTTGGATTGTTTGAATTTTTCAGGTTCTGCTTCTTCAATGATTTTTCCCTGATACAACATAGCCATTCGCGTGCCGATGCGAAAGGCGCTGTCCATTTCGTGCGTGACGGTGATGGACGTGACCTTCGCTGTTTCGCTGAGGCTGATAATCAATTCGTCGATCACGGACGCAATGACCGGGTCAAGGCCAGCTGAGGGCTCGTCGAGAAGGATCAATTCGGGCTCAAGCACCAGCGCACGCGCGAGGGCCACACGTTTTCGCATGCCGCCACTTAGTTCTTCCGGCAACAAGTCCCTGGAATCTTTCATCCCGACGAGCTCCAGTTTTCCATCGACGACTTTGTCAATCTCGCTGCGTGATTTATCCGTAAGCTCTTCGAGGGGGAGGGCAACGTTGTCGCGCACGTTACGGGAACTGAGCAACGCCGAATATTGATAGACCATGCCGATGTGTTGCCGGACATGCTGAAGTTTCCGGCGCTGGAGTCGCGTGATTTCAAAGTGCTTGAAAAAGATCGAACCGGCATCGGGCCGCAGTGTGCCGAGTATCAGGCGCAATATCGTGCTCTTTCCGCTGCCGGTCTGGCCCATGATCACCAGACGCTCTCGAGGGTCCACTTTGAGTGAAAAATCGTCGAGCACTTTCTTTTCCTCGAACTGCACCTGCACGTCGCGCAACTCGACCATGTGGGCGGGCTTTGTCATGTGGGGTAAAATGTCGTGTAAACGACGTTGTATAACGTATCGAAGCCGATCACCGTCGTGATCGCCGTCACCACGCTGGAGGTTGTCGCAGTGCCGACCCCGGCGGCGCCGCCTTTCACGGTCAGGCCCCGGTAACAGGCAATCGCAGCGATGAGCAGTCCGAATAGAAAGCTCTTCAAAATGCCGGTAATGATGTCGCGAATCAGCAACGAATCTTTCACGAGATCGAGGAAGTACGGAAAGGCGATGCTGAAGTAAGCTTTGCAAACAAGGCTGCTGGCGATTATGGCCGCGATGTTCGAAACCGTTGACAAACACGGCATTAGAAGAACCAGCGCAAGCATCCGCGGCGCGACGAGGAAACGCAGAGGACCGATGCCCATTGCTTCAATCGCCTCGACTTCCTCCGACACCTGCATGGTGCCGAGCTCGGCGGTAAAAGCCGCACCGATCCGCGCGGCCAGCATGATGCCGGTGAGAAGTGGCCCCAGCTCGCGCGTGAACCCGATCGCGACTAATCCAGGAATCAGCCGCTGTGTTCCAAAGCGTTGCAACTGATAACCGGTGAGCAGCGCCATGGTTAAACCGAGAAAAAATGAAACCAGTCCTACCAGTGGCACGGAGTCCACGCCGGCGCGCTCCGTATGCCGGAAAAAACTGACAGCGCGAAAGGGAACCCGTCCATGCTGGATACGCTCGAATGTTTCTTCGAACGTATTGACGATGAACCAGAACACGCTGCCCACCTCACGGAAAAAAGTGCGTGCGAGGTGGCCGATTCCCTGGGCCACCAAAACCGGTGGATTAGCCTGTATCATGGCCGGGAAACGTGGCCTTAGTTATCGATGGGGAAAAGAGCAAAGTTGCTGAAGAGGTTATGGAGGGATGAGATCCTCGAGGCCATTGAAGCGCCGACAAGGAACGGCCGCTTGGGCAGTCGTCGCATAAAATATGACGGCTGGGAAGCTGTCACTCCTTGAGGCGTGCTACGTTGCGTTCCATGAAAGTATTGAGAGCCATCGCAGCCAATTGCTTCTTTGCGTTCATGCTATTTAGTGCCGAGGCGCGGGTGCTTGCCCAAGAGAATCAACCAAACATGGAAACAAAAAAAATCGGAATCGCGATCCACGGCGGCGCCGGGACTATCGAGCGCAGCAAGATGACGCCGGAAAAAGAGCGCGAATATCGCGCAGGACTCGAGCACGCTCTGACAGCTGGTTACGAAATTTTAAAGCGCGGCGGTTCGAGCCTTGATGCCGCCGAAGCGGCCGTACGCGTGCTCGAGGATGATCCTCACTTCAATGCAGGCCGTGGTTCTGTATTCACAAGCGCCGGCACGAATGAGATGGACGCTTCGATCATGGACGGGAAAACACTCAGGGCCGGGGCGGTGGCCAGTGTGAAACACGTGAAAAATCCAATCGGCCTGGCCCGGTTGGTCATGGAGAAATCGCCGCACGTCATGCTCGATTGCGCAGGCGCGGAAGCGTTCGCGAAGGAAAACGGGATCGAGCTTGTCGATGAAAAATATTTTTTTACGCAGGAACGCTGGGACGCGTTGCAGAAAATTAAAGAAGCGGAAAAGCACGGTGGCGTCGGCGGCAAGAAATTTTTTATCTCCGAAGATGATCGCCACGGGACGGTCGGCGCTGTCGCGCTGGATAAGAACAGGGATTTAGCCGCAGCGACTTCCACCGGCGGAATGACAAACAAGCTGCCCGGGCGAATCGGCGACACGCCAGTCATCGGCGCCGGCACGTATGCGAACAATCGAACCTGCGCGGTGTCCTGCACCGGTGACGGCGAGTATTTTATCCGTGCCGGCGCGGCGCATGAGGTCTCAACGCTGATGGAATATCGCGGCATGAAATTGCAAGCAGCAGCGCAAATGGCGCTGGACGCAGTCAAAAAGCTCGGCGGCAGCGGCGGTTTGATCGCCATCGACAGGAACGGCGAGGTAGCCTTGCCGTTTAACACAAACGGCATGTATCGCGGCTACGTCGATCCAAATGGCAAGTTTGTGATCGAGATTTATGGATGAGTTCGTGATTGGTTGAAGCGTTGAACCGTTTAGCCGGCGAAGCCCATCCTTGTCATGTTGAGCGAAGCGAAACATCTCGGACTGTCACCTTCCGGTTGCCCGAAGAATTAATCAGAGATTCTTCGCTTCGCTCAGAATGACAATGCCATTTACGTTTCAGCGCTTAAACGCTTCAACGCTGTAACGCTTTAACGATTCCATGCTCCCCGCCTACTCGATCGTTATTCCCTGCTTCAATGAAGAGGGGCGCGTTAGGGAAACGCTTCGCGTTACAATCGAGTATCTCGCCGCCAACGCGCCGGAGAGCGAATTAATCGTAGTGAACGACGGATCGACCGATGCAACTGGGATAATCGCGCGCAAAATTTTATCGGAGACAAGAATCGCGACGCGTTTGCTGGAAAACTTTCCAAACCGTGGGAAAGGCGCTGCGGTCCGCACCGGATTGCTCGCTGCTCGGGAGCCGATCGGACTCTTTTCTGACGCAGATCTTTCCACGCCGATCGAAGAGACACCGAAACTCATCGAACCGATCGCGAATGGCGAAGTCGACATCGCCTTCGGCTCGCGGGCGCTGGACCGCAGTTTGATCGGAATTCATCAACCCTGGTGGCGAGAACAAGGTGGCCGTGTTTTCAATCTGCTTGTGCGTCTCGCCACTGGCCTTCCATTCTGGGATACGCAATGCGGGTTCAAGGCTTTTCGCCTCGATGTTTGCCGGCCCATTCTGGAGTCAGCGCGGATCAACGGCTTTGCGTTCGATGTCGAACTGCTTTTTCTCGCGCATCGCAGGGGATTGCGTATTCGGGAAATTCCGGTCCGATGGAATCATGCTGAAGGAAGCAAAGTCAGCTTTTTTCGCGACAGCCTGCGGATGCTGCGCGAAGTGATCACGCTGCGGACTCGTCTGTAGCCGCTTCGCTGTGCGAAGCGCAACCCCGAGATATTTGGAATCCCACACGCCAAGCGTCTAACAGAGACGGCGACAGAAGCTGCGATCACTTTTCTTTCGCGCGTCGGCATCTAAATTACATGTCCCAGTTTTCGTTTCATGCACTCGTTCCAATTTCATCCCGCCGTCGTCCGCTGGTTCGAGCAGACGTTCGGCTCACCGACGGAACCGCAGGTGGGCGGCTGGCCGGCAATCCAATCGGGCCGGCACGTGCTAATTTCTGCGCCGACGGGTTCAGGCAAAACGCTGGCCGCGTTTCTTGCTTCGCTGGATGCGCTGTTCCGCGAAGGCGTCGGGGGCGAATTGCCGGATGAAACGCAGGTCGTTTACGTCTCACCGCTCAAAGCTTTGAGCAACGACATCCGCAAAAATCTCCAGGAACCGCTCGCTGGAATTCGCGCGTTATTTGGCGAAAAGAATGGCCGTGAGATCGATGTGCGCGCCGAAGTGCGCACTGGCGATACGACTGCTGCTCAACGACAGGCGCTGATCAAAAAGCCTCCACACATTCTCGTTACAACGCCAGAGTCGCTGTATCTGCTTCTGACTTCGGACTCGGGCCGGCGGATGTTGAGCACGTCGCGAACGCTCATCCTGGACGAAATTCACGCGGTCGTGGACGATCGTCGCGGCGCGCATCTCGCTCTGAGCGTCGAGCGGCTCGCCGCGCTGGCGAAGAATCCGCTCCAACGAATCGGTTTATCTGCGACGCAGAAACCGATTGAGGAAGTCGCACGCTTCCTCGTCGGTGCTCGCGCAGTGGACGAGGTGGACAATCCTAATTGCGCGATCATCGACATCGGACATCGCCGCGAAATGGATCTGGCGATTGAACTGCCGAACTCGCCGCTGGAAGCGGTGATGTCGAATGAAGTTTGGGAGGAAATTTATCGTCGGCTCGCAGAGTTGATTCAGGCGCACCGGACGACGCTTGTTTTCGTTAACACGCGACGGATGGCGGAGCGCGTGACGCATCATTTGAGCGAACTGCTCGGCGCCGATGCAGTGACATCGCACCATGGAAGTCTTTCTGCGAAACTGCGTCTCGATGCGGAAGATCGATTGAAGCGAGGCGAATTGAGAGCACTCGTGGCGACGGCTTCACTCGAGTTAGGGATCGACATCGGTTCGGTGGATCTTGTCTGCCAACTGGGCAGCACGCGTTCCATCGCAACGCTGCTGCAACGCGTCGGTCGCGCCGAGCACAAACGTGGCGGTCTCCCGAAGGGGCGCATTTTTCCCTTGAGCCGCGATGAGCTGGTGGAATGCGCGGCGCTACTCCGTTGCGTGCATCGCGGTGAGCTGGATCGGCTCAGCATTCCGGAAAAACCACTGGACGTTCTGGCACAACAAATCGTCGCCGCGGCTTCCAGTGAAGACTGGGATGAAAATGAATTCTTCGAGCTTGTCTTCTCAGCCTGGCCCTACCGAAATCTCACCCGCGCCGAATTCGACGGCGTTGTGAAGATGCTTGCTGAGGGGTTCAGCACGAAACGCGGCCGGCGCGCGGCGTTGATTCATCACGATGCGGTGAATCATCGAATTCGCGGCCGTCGCGGTGCGCGATTGACTGCACTGACATCGGGCGGCGCGATTCCTGACAATGCAGATTATCGTGTGATCCTTGAGCCCTCGGAGACTTTCGTCGGCACAGTGAATGAAGATTTCGCCGTCGAAAGTTTGGCGGGTGACATTTTCCAACTCGGAAATGCCTCGTGGCGAATCTTGCTCATCAACGCCGGGGTCGTTCGCGTTGAGGATGCGAAAGGTCAGCCACCGGGAATTCCATTTTGGTTGGGCGAAGCCCCGGCGCGCACAGCGGAATTGTCGCGCGCTGTCTCCGATCTACGGATGGAAATCGAAAAACAGTCTGTCGGGGAAGCTGACAGCTTCCCCTACAAAATCGAGTACTGGCTGGCTAACGAAATGGACTTGCCGAAAAGCGCTGCGGAACAAGTCGCCGCTTATTTCGCAGAAACATATCGATCATTGGGCGCGATTCCCTCGCAGCAAACCCTGGTGATGGAGCGTTTCTTCGATGAATCGGGCGGGATGCAACTTGTTTTGCACGCGCCTTTCGGCAGCCGAATCAATCGGGCGTGGGGTTTGGCATTGCGAAAACGTTTTTGTCGTTCGTTTAATTTTGAGCTGCAAGCAGCGGCGACCGATGACGCCATTGTGATTTCGCTCGGCACGCAGCATTCGTTCCCGTTGGAAGAGGTTTTTCGTTATTTGAATTCCAAAACGGTTCGCGCCTTGCTGGTTCAAGCTCTGCTCGATGCGCCGATGTTCACTATTCGCTGGCGCTGGAACGCGACTCGCTCGCTCGCCGTGCCCCGTTTTCGCGGTGGCGCGAAAATCGCCGCGCCATTGCAGCGCATGGAATCGGAAAATCTTTTGGCAGCAGTTTTTCCCGACCAACTGGCGTGCCTCGAGCATATCGTTGGCGACCGCGAAATTCCTAATCATCCGCTGGTGAAACAAACAATCGACGATTGCCTGACCGAAGCGATGGACATCGATGGATTGGAAGAAGTGTTGCGCAAGATCGAGCGCGGCGAGATCCGCTGCGTCGCGCGCGATTTGCCCGAGCCTTCGCCGCTCGCGTCTGAGATTCTAAATGCGCGGCCCTATGCGTTTCTCGATAACGCGCCCTTGGAAGAACGCCGCACACAGGCGGTGTACACCCGGCGTGCTTCGGAGCGCAACGGGAACGACGGTCTGGGAGTTCTCGATGCAGCGGCAATCGAGAAGGTGCAACGCGAGGCATGGCCGGAAGCGACGGACGCGGACGAACTGCATGACGCGCTCATGTTGCTCGGCGTGATGACGCCGGAGGAAGTGCAGCGCACGGTGGGGGGCGAGACTGCAGAACATTTGTTTTCGACGCTTGTAGCTGAAAACCGAGCCACGCGTCTGCTTGTTCGCATGCAGGATTCAACCAGCCGCGAGGTTTTGGAGTGTGGCGCTGCGCCGCTTTCGAAAGGTGAGGAAAATTCCGAAAAGCGCCGGCCCACCGGCGCACTCTCCCGCAGTCGCGGGACTGTCGCGACGAAGACGTTCTTCATTGCGGCGGAGCGTCTCCCGATGATTCGCGCAATTTACCCCGACGCAGCCGTCGAGCGCGAATTAATCCTGCCTGACTCCTTGCTTGCAAAGGCGTGGGACCGCACAGAGGGGATTCGCGAACTGGTTCGCGGGCGAATCGAAGTTTGCGGCCCGGTTACTGCTGAAAAGCTAACAGGCATTTTGGAGTTATCGCATTCAGAAATTGATGGGGCATTGCTGAGTCTCGAAACGGAAGGTTTTATTTTGCGCGGCAAATTTCGTCCGGACGCCGGGCAACAGGAATGGTGTGACCGTCGGCTTCTGGCGCGAATTCATCGACTCACCATCGACCGGTTGCGTGCTGAGATTCAGCCGGTCTCAGCACAGGATTTTTATCGATTCCTTTTCGCATGGCAGCGCGTCGATTCCGAACGTCGCGTTGAGGGTGCGGAAGGCTTGCAGTCGGTGCTCGAACAACTCGATGGCTGCGAGCTGCCCTTGGTGGCCTGGGAATCGGCAGTGCTCGCTGCGCGCGTTGCTGACTACGATCCGGAATGGCTCGATCGTCTTTGTTTTTCCGGTCGCATCGGCTGGGGACGTTTGAGCGCGCCACAAAATCCAAGTGCGCGCACGATCGCTCCGTTGCGGAGCAGCCCCATCGCCCTTTACCGGCGGGAGAATCTTCAGAACTGGCTGCCGTTGTCGCGGGCAAATTCCGCGGTGCAGCTGTCAGCGGCAAATCAAGCGGTCTTGGATGCACTGCAAAGGGGCGGGGCGCTGTTTTTCAGTGAACTCGTTAGGCGGAGCGGTTTACTACCATATCAGGTTGAAGAAGCTTTGTCGCAACTGGCCGCGCTCGGTTTGGTGACTTCAGACAGCTTCGATGGATTGCGTGCGCTTCTGGTTCCATCGAACAAGCGGCCGACGTTCGGCAGGAACGTTCGCAAACGTCGGCGCAAGACGAATCTGGCCAGCATCGAGTTCGCAGGGCGGTGGTCGTTACTGCAAACGCAATGCGAAGGCCAGAATTCGGCAAGCGAAGCGCTTGCGCTACGACAGGGCGCGATGCCGCAATTTTGTAGGGCAGGCGCTCCGCCTGCCAATCGCGACGCGGCGCTCGAAAAGTTTGCATGCGTGTTATTGCGCCGCTACGGCGTTGTATTTCGCCGTTTGCTCGAGCGCGAGACTCTCGGAGCCAGTTGGTACGAGCTTGGCCGAATTTATCGCCGGTGGGAAGCACGGGGCGAAATCCGCGGCGGTTATTTCGTGGGAGGAATCAGTGGCGAACAATTCGCCCTGCCAGAAGCTATTGGCTTGCTGCGTTCCATTCGCAAGGCGCCGCCAAAGGGCGAACTGATCACGCTGAGCGCTGCGGACCCGCTAAATTTGCAGGGTATCCTGACGCCGGGACCGCGAATTGCCGCGCTCACCGCAAGCCGGATTCTGTTTCGCGCAGGATTGCCGATCGCGGCACTTGAGGCAGGCGAGATTCGCAGACTCGCTGATGCAGCCATTCCTGACTTGGAAATCGAAAAAGCGCTAAGAATAGGAAAGCTGCGCCCGTCATTGCGGCCATATTACAAGTAACAAAGCTGCACAGCATCCTGTAGCCGCTTTGCCGTGCGAAGCGAGCCGCTGAGTTTTTTGTAAGCGCGCGCCAACGCGTCTCATGGCGACGCGGCTACAACTATTTCTTCATTACTTCGGCGTTCTCGATCATGGCGATGCCGCCGCGCTCTGCCAGCTTGCCTTTCAGGGTGACGTTTTTGCCACACAAATCGGCAAGTTGATCGTTCATTGGCTTGTGTTCGCCGACGACCAGATACGCTTTACCCTCACTGACGATGCCGACGGGACCACCGCTTCTAATGCATTTGGCCCCGCAAGATTGCCCGTGTTTCTCGCCCACGGCGTTATGATCGACGTAGCACATCATATCAACCACTTCGCCCGTGACTTCTTTCGAACCAGCCGCCTCTTTGCCGTGCTCTTGTTCCTGCGCGATCGCCAGCGGCGCGACCGCTAGCGCCGCGATGAACGTTGCGGTCACGGCAACTCTCAGGACTGTAGGTTTATTACTTGTTGAATTGAACATGCAACAAATTTGGGCTGCTCGGCGCGGCGGTCAATGCCCGCCCGGTTTGAATCCTTAAAACGTTGAATCGTTACATCGTTCTGGCTTCACACTATAGCGGTTCAACTATGTAACGTTTAACGTTTTAACGCGGCGAAGCCTTCTCGATCAACTCGGCGAACTGATCGAAGAAATAGGTCGCATCGTGTGGGCCGGGTGCGGCTTCCGGATGGTATTGCACGCTGAAGATCGGCAATTCTTTGTGCCGCATTCCTTCGACTGTGCCGTCATTCAAATTGATGTGCGTTAGTTCCACATCAGAAGGGAGCGACTCCGCATCGACGGCGAATCCGTGATTTTGCGCAGTGATGGCCACTTTGCCCGTGCGCAAATCCTTTACCGGCTGGTTGGCGCCGCGATGGCCAAACTTCAACTTAAACGTCGATCCGCCGAACGCGAAGCCGAGAATTTGATGGCCCAGGCAGATCCCGAAGATCGGCCTTTTGCCCATCAAATCATGCACGGTTTTGTGCGCGTAATGGAGCGCCGCAGGATCGCCCGGACCATTGGAGAGAAAAATCCCATCTGGATCAAGAGTAAGCACTTCGTCTGCGGTTGTTGTCGCCGGCACAACAGTCACTTGGAAACCTTTCTGGCGCAGAAGGCGCAGAATGTTTTCCTTGATTCCATAGTCATACGCGGCAACTCGAAACCGAATCGGCGGAAGCTCCGATTTTCTGCCATCGTTTGGCGCCTGGCGGATTGACCATGGCGCGCTGAGCTTATCCTCCGGGTCCCAGCGATAAATTTTCTTTGTTGAAACCTCGCGCACGTAATCCATCCCGATCACGCCCTCGCCGTCGATCGCCCTGCGCGTTGCTTCTTTTGGCGAAATCTCTTCCGTCGTCAGACAAGCTTTCATCGCGCCGCGAGTGCGCAAATGCCGCGTGAGCGCGCGGGTGTCGATGCCTTTTGCGCCAGGGATGTCCCATTTTTGCAAATATTCGTCGAGCGACATTTCGGAGCGCCAATTGCTCGGCACTTCGGTCAATTCTTCAATGACGAACCCGCGCACATGCGGTGAACGGCTTTCCTGGTCGAGCGAATTGATCCCGTAATTTCCGATCAACGGATAGGTCATCGCCACGATCTGTCCGCGATACGACGGATCGGTCAGCACCTCCTGGTAACCGGTCATGGCGGTGTTGAAACAAATTTCACCGACGCGCGTGCCGGTTGCGCCAAAGGATTCGCCTTCGAAAAATCTGCCGTCTTCGAGGGCTAAAAGTGTGCGCACGTCACTGCCCATTATCGAGCTTCGTGTGTGAATTTCAAATTCGTTGAAGCGTTAAGGCGTTTTATTGACTTCCGCTTCAACGCTTCAACGGTCTAACGCTTTAACGAAAAACCCGGATCGAGATTTCGATCCGGGTTTTAAATTTTACCCCGCTGGTGCCGTTCAGGTGAATTCTCCCGTTCCCTTTTAGGAAAGGGTGGATGACCGCTGCTGCGGAATCTGACTTCCAATCAAGGCCTGTCATTTTCCGCACCAACCAAGCCTCCGTGTTTCGTCAACTATCGGTTCGGGGACGTCACCTCAATCGCGAACATCGCAGGGCAAATGTTTACATCCCGAAAACGCCTGCTCGCGAAAAAGCATTCGGAGTTCGGGATTCGAAAGCCGCTGGCTGAGAGTTGAACGGAAAGCACTGGTTTCCTGCCCAACCCTCAACGAGCGGCTCTCAATTTCAAAGAACTACTCGCGCAATTCCGCGCCGAGGTCGCGCCGCAGTCGGCCGCGAATTTTCGCGTGTGCCGCGTTCACTTCCTCACTGGTCAGTGTGCGACTTCGGCCTCGATATGTCAATCGATATGCGAGCGACTTTCGTGTAGTGGCGATTTCGCCGCCGCTAAACAAATCGAACAGCTCGACGCTTTCCAAGAGGGGTTCATGCGGTTCTTCGATCGCGCGCAAGATCTCTTGATGGGAAGTTTCTTCGGGGACAATCATCGCAATATCACGCCTAACCGCCGGAAATTTCTCGATCTCACGAAACTTTGTCCCAAGTTCGTCGCGCATTAAAAGAAGGTTCGCGTGCACCTCGGCAACGAACACCGGACCAGGAGCATTAGATTTCGCGGCCGAAAGTTGTCCGCCAAAACCGATCATTCGATCGCCGGAGAAGATATCGACTGGTAGCGCAAGATCAGGAAATTTTCCCGGGCGGAATGAGAGATTTGGAACAACAACGTCGAGCGCGCCTCTCAAATCGAACAAATCGAGGCGACGATTGGTTTGCGACCGCCAATCTGGCGCGCTCGCGACGTTTCCCCAAAGCAGAACTCCTAGATGACGTTCTTCTTTTCCCTTTGGCGGAATGAACGTGCGGCCGATTTCGAAAATGGCGACACGCTCCGCGCCGGTGCGAATGTTCCGGTCGAGCACGGCGAGTAATCCAACCAAAATGCTAGGCCGAAGGGCGACGGCCTCTTCGCTTAGCGGATTTCGCAACTCGATCGCGCTTTCGCTGAAGGCGAATCGTTCGCGCGGAAGCAACTTTGAGGTACGCACTTCGTTCAGGCCGGCGGCAACTAATCTGTTTCGCCACGCCGTTTCTAAATCGTGCGCGTGATCAGCCGCGCTCGAAGGCGAATATCGCCCGCGCTCTGCGCCGGGAATTTTGTTTGCCCTGTAGGCGCGCACCACTTCCTCGATAAGATCGACATCGCGCTGTAGATCGCGGCGATAACTTGGGATTTTCCATTTCGTCATTTTCGCCGCGCTCGTCTTTTTCAAACCGAATCCGGTCAGAAGTTCATCGATCGTCTTCGGTTTGATCGCGACGCCGATCACTCGATCGCATTTTTCATAGGTCAACGAAACGTCAGACGGATTTGCTGGAAGTTTACCCGCAGTGTGAATTTCCTTTGCCGGAGTTCCGCCCGCGATCTCTTGAATTAGTTCGGTCGCGTGTTGCGACGCGCGCAAAATCATTTCCGGATCAACGCCGCGCTCGAAACGATAACTCGCGTCGCTCGGCAGACTTAATTCGCGCGCGGTTTTGCGAACGCTTGCCGGCAAAAAGTAAGCAGCCTCGAGCAAAATATTCCTGCTCGATTCAGTGACGCCGGTTTCTTCGCCGCCCATCACACCGCCGATTCCGACCGCGCGTTCCTGATCGGCCACGACGCACATTTCCTTCTTCAGCGAATAGGTCCTGCCGTCGAGCGCGAGAAATTTCTCGCTATCACGCGCGAGTCGCACGTCGATGTCGCCTTTCAATTTGTCCGCGTCGAACGCGTGCGTGGGTTGTCCGAGCTCGAGCATCACAAAGTTCGAAATGTCGACGATGTTGTTAATCGAGCGAATCCCGACGCTTTCGATTTTCGCGCGCAACCATTGCGGGCTCGGTCCGACCGTCACGTTGTCGATCTTGCGCGCAGAGAAGAATGGACATTCGCGCGTGGCAGAAATCTTGCCGCCGGTTTTTCTGACGGGAATTTTCGCGTCACGCGGCGTTGATTTGAGTTTCTTTCCGGTGAGCGCGGCGATTTCGCGCGCGAGGCCGAAGTGACTCAACAAGTCGCCTCGGTTCGGCGTGATCTCGACATCGAGAATCGTGTCTGCGGGAAAAAGATCACTGATTGACGTGCCGACTTTTGCATCTGGCGACAAGATCAACAGCCCGGATGCGTCTTCACCGAGGCCGAGTTCGATTGGGCTGCAAAGCATTCCTTCCGATTCCACACCGCGGAGTTGGCTTTTTCGGATCTCAGTTCCGTTCGGCAACTTCGCTCCTGGCAGCGCGAGTGGAACTTTGTCGCCAACTTTGTAATTGGTCGCCCCGCAAACGATCTGGCGCTTTGTTCCACTGCCGTCGTCGACTTCGCAAACCGTCAGGCGATCGGCGTTCGGGTGTCGCGAAGAAGCGGTGATTTGCGAAACGATCACCTGATCGATCTTTACGCCGCGCGTTTCGATGTTCTCGGTCTCGACACCGGCGCGCGTAAGCAGCTCAGCGATCTCTTCCGGATTTTTTGGAAGATCGACAAATTCGCGCAACCAGTTAACGGAAAATTTCATTTTCCTCCTGGTGTCATATCGAGCGACGGGTAGGGGCGATTGAGCTCAATCGCCCGCAGGCGGTTCGGCGAACCATCCCGACTTCGGAATGACAAAGTGGATTCATGCGAACTGCCTCAAAAAGCGCAAATCGTTTTGCGAGAAGAGGCGGATGTCCGGGATATCGAATAAAATCATCGCCAGCCGATCCATGCCGAGACCGAAGGCATAGCCGGTCCACTCCTCAGGATCGTAAGCGTCGTCGCCGCGCGCTTTGTTGACCTGCTCGAACACGGCGGGATGCACCACACCCGAGCCGGCCACTTCAATCCATTGTTCGCCGCCTTTGAGCGCTTTGGATTTCACATAAACCTCAAGGCTAGGTTCGGTGAACGGGAAAAAGTGAGGACGAAATTCTACTTCGGTTCCCGAACCGAGGAGTTCGCGGAAGAAAAATTCGAGCGCTCCTTTCAGGTCTGCGACACTGACGTTTTCGTCCACGTAAAGTCCTTCGATCTGGTGAAACTGGGCACTGTGGGTCGCGTTGATTTCCTCATTACGATAGGCGGCGCCCGGTGAAATCACGCGAATCGGCGGCGCTGCCGCTTGCATTGTTCGAATTTGAACTGTCGACGTGTGAGTCCGAAGGAGTCGGCCATCTGGCAGATAAAATGTGTCCTGCTCGGTGCGCGCGGGATGTTCCGGCGGTGTGTTGAGCGCGTCGAAACAATGCCATTCGTCTTCAATGTCGGGTCCATCGGCGAGCGCGAAGCCCATTCGTCGAAAAATTTCGATCGAGCGTTCCCACATCTGCGTGAGCGGATGCAGTGTGCCGATTTCATGTGGGGTTCCGGGCAGAGAGGCGTCGATCCTGGCGAGCGCTTCGGATTCTTTTTGCGAACAAAAATTTCCCGCGCGCGATTCGAGCGCCGCGCTGACGGCATTGCGCACTTCATTGAGCAATTTTCCAACGATCGGTTTTTCGTCTTTGCCGAGGGTTCGCATCTGCTCGCCCCACCTGGAGATGGTGCCGCTTTTGCCGAGATACTTGATGCGCACGGTCTCGAGCGCCTGTTCGTCAGGCGCAGAACCGATTTCGCGCAGCGCTTCCTCACGCAGTTGTTCGAGCGGGTGCATGGCAAAGTTAAAAAGTTACACGAGTTAAAAAGTTAAAAAGGAGAAGCTCTTTCCCCATTCAAACCATTCAACTTTTCAACTTTTTAACGGTCACGTCACGCCGCTTTCTTCTTCGACTTCGATTTGTCTTCCAGCGCGTGCTTCGCCTGACCGACGATTGATTTGAATGCGGCTTCGTCCGTCACGGCCAGATAAGCGAGAATTTTACGGTCCAGGCCAATGCCGGCAGCTCTGAGTCCTTCCGCAAAACGGCTGTAGGTCATTCCATTCACACGGGCGGCGGCATTGAGCCGTTGAATCCAGAGATAACGAAATGTGCGTTTGCGCGTTTTGCGGTCGCGATAAGCCCAATATTGGGCTTTCATCATCGCGTCTTTAGCGTATCGAAAAAGTTTTGAACGGCGTCCGCGATAGCCTTTGGCTTTTTTTAAGATTCGTTTTCGGCGCGCCCGGCTTGCCGGGGCGTTGGTGGCTCTTGGCATGATTATTCTGCCTCGAATCGCTTCGAGGCTCCTCGTTCAGCGAGCTGTTGTTCCATTTGTCGATCTGTGCGACCTCACTCGCTAATTCGATCCCGAGATACGGAACCAGGTGCGCAGATCGAGAGCGAGGAAGGTAGGCGTATCGGAATAAAAGACAAATGGAAATCCGACGAATGACCAATGACAAAGAAAGTCTGGAGGCATATTACAACGCGGGCAGAGGAGGAGAAATTGTCGGGCACGTTGATAGAGATGGTGAGAAGTGAAAGGCAAATTCTGCGAGTACCCTTCACCTCTCACGGCTCACCTCTCACGAATCACCTGTCATTCGGGTTAATTCTGATATAATCGGGCCATGCAGTGGCTTGGTCGCCATCGATTGTTGGTCCTGGGGGTGATTTGTTTTTTTTGGACCGGCCTGATTTTTGTCGGGCATTTCTTTCCGACGACGCCGTTTGTTTCGGCGCCGTGGCGCGCCGAACAAGGCTTCGAGGATTTGCTTCGGCAGGAAGGGCGAAAAACGGCCGCGCCTCGAGATTTCGTTTTTCTGGGACTCGATCAAAGCACAATGCAATTGCCACCGCTGACGCCGGAAGAAATCGCCGGCAATCGAGCGTTCCAACTGATGACCGCGCGACCATTCCCGTGGTCCCGCGAAGTCTGGGCGCTTTTGCTCGATCGGCTGTTCGGGGCGGGTGCACGCCTGGTGGTTTTCGATTTGCTTTTTAATCCGCCAAACGATGGCGATCCGGCATTTCACGCCGCGCTGGATCGTTACCACGACAAAGTCGTCCTCGGCGCGAATTTCGAATTTCCAAATGACAACGAACGCCAAGAGATTACCCCAAATAATGCACTGATTTCGCCGCCACAACTACTGGATGACCGGGTCGGCTACGTGAATTTCTGGCCGGATCCGATCGATGGAAAAGTTCGCGCCGTGATGTATCGGCTGACGGATCGACAACTCATGGGTTTGCCGCCGCAACCGGGCGAACAAACTTATGAATCTCTTGTCTCGCGCGCTCTGGCCAAAATCGGCCACGGAAATGATTTGCCGCGCAATTTTCGTGGTCACATGATCCGTTTCACCGAGCCGGACGCGTTCGAAGCGCGCCCGCTCTATGAGGTTTTCGATCCGAAACTCTGGCATGCGAATTACGCCGATGGCGCGTTTTTCAAGGACAAGATCGTAATGGTGGGACCGTCTGCGCAGGTGATGCACGACGTAGTCGATACACCGATGAGCCCAGCCACATTAGGCCCGGTGGTTCATTTACAGGCTATGGCTGCCGCAATGGGCCATGAATTTCTGAGTCCGACGCCGCGAAAAGTTGAGCTGGCGCTCGTGGCGGCGGCGGGGCTCGTTGCGTGGTCGCTCGTCTCATTCCTGCGCAAGCCGTTGCTGTGCGTTGGGGCGCTCATTGTAATCGTGGCCACATATCTCGGAACGGCCCGATTGTTTTACGATACGACCGGACTGCTGCTGCTTACCGTGCCCGTGCTGGCCGCTCTCCTGCTCGGTGGATCGTTTTCACTCGGCTTCGAATACGCCTTGGAGCGCCTGGAGAAAGTGCGTACCCGGCGCACGCTTGAGCGCTATGTCTCGAAAAATCTGGTCAAGGAAGTACTTGAAAATCCGGACAGCTACTACAGCACGCTTCGCGGTGCGCGTGTGCCTGTGGCGATCCTATTCTCGGATTTGGTCGGGTTCACGACCTTGTCGGAGAAGGCCGATCCCGAAGCGTTAGTCGCGCAACTCAACGAGTATCTGAGCCAGATGACTTCCGTCGTTTTCAGTAATGGCGGTACACTCGATAAATTCATTGGTGACGCGATCATGGCGGTATGGGGGAATGTGCGCAGTCTTGGCACGGCGCAGGACGCCAAAAATTGTGCACGCGCAGCGCTTGGGATGCGGCGAGAGCTAAGGGAGCTCAATCAAAAATGGCGTGACCAAGGGCGCATGGGACTAGGCATGGGGATCGGTATCAATCAAGGCGAAGTGATTGTTGGGAATATTGGCTCGCAGGAGCGAATGGACCCCACGGTTATTGGCGACTCGGTTAACCTGGCCTCGCGGCTCGAAGGCCTCACACGGATTTATGGCGTCGATATTTTGGTTGGCGCAAGCGCTGCTGAATTGGTGCGGGACGAATTTTATCTGCGCTCAGTTGCCCGAGTGCAGGTGAAAGGAAAAAGCCAACCGGTGGACGTCTTCACGCTTATCGGTGCTCGAAATGAAGAGGTCGATCCGCAACTCCTGAAGTGGCTCGAGTCTTACGAAGAAGGGTTCGATAAATTCCGCACACGCGATTTTATCCAGGCAAAAATTCTGTTCTCGCGCTTTCTCGAATTCTATCCGGAGGATCTGCTGGCCAAGATGTATCTCGATCGCGCGCTCGAATATGAACAAGCTCCGCCGGGCGAAGCGTGGGAGGCCGTGGAAGTCTTCAAGAAAAAATAACGGTTCATCTCCAACCGCGCCGAGCGCGAAGGACCTCACAATCCGATCTGCGTTACACAAGGTGATTGCGTGACGTGTCACCCCGCCTAGTCGTCTTCATCAGTCTTAATGGATGTTCATTCGTGGCCCAGCACGAATCGGTTCAATAAGGTCGCGTTTTTGCTGCTCAAAAAAATTTGAAAAAAATTGAAAAAAAAGCTTGCCACCATCCCTGCCCTTCGGTTAGACGAGATGCTGGCGGACAGATAGGCCTGTTTAAGCGTTCAAAAAAAATTGAAA
>Ga0306926_10002311_pt1 | contig 19423 bp, 14 predicted proteins | sample flu12Cox44000178_FD_203759 | JGI IMG/M metagenome (GOLD analysis project Ga0306926, IMG submission 203759) | Lab enrichment of tropical soil microbial communities from Luquillo Experimental Forest, Puerto Rico - flux8day.12C.oxic.44.000.178 (v2)... | ecosystem: Environmental > Terrestrial >... | reverse complement strand
TTCTCAGGACACCAAGTCGGCACGGTCGAGAATGGCAGTGGCACATGTCGCCATATGCTATGCTTCGAGTGAGCCAGTGCCGCAACATAATCACCGGTTCGGTCTGCCCGCTCCGTATGGCTGACCACGAAGTTGGTCTTGGCCGCGGGAGGGGACCCGTGGCCTTGGAGGGCGTCGCCGCCTACTGGTAAGCTACAATGCGAATGGCTTAATGGTCCTGCTCTCGCAGCGTTCGCGTGCCTGCGCCTAGTGGCCTGCATAAGCCCACGTTCGAACGGTTTTCGTCGCGCGCACGGCTCGGAATTTAAATTGACAGCCGCAGGAAAAAGCGCGCCGCGCCGCTATTCGGCATCGCTTCCTGGGTCACTCATGCGCGGGGGGATATCACGTCCGGCTCAGAACCGAAAAACCGGTCCTTCGGTCGAAACCATCGGAGCTGATGAAATAGAATAACCAATTAACTAAATAAATTTAGCACGAATTTGTTAGACCTTTTGTCGATTTTTTGTGTAAAGATATTAATCAGAACTGGATGGTTAGCGTCGGTATACAGAAATTGACGGTACATCTGACGAATATTTGACGTTATTTTGACAGTTCGAAACGCACGATGAGCAGCCTCAAACTATTTCAACAGCTGTGGGTCAGACTAAACATGCGGCGACGGTCCCACGGAGGCAGAGATTGCCCGGGGCGCCTATCCAGAGCGCCGCTCCCGTCGGGCGCCGCCCGCCGCCAACCGCCGCACTGTGATCTCGGCTCGCCGCCACTCCGAGAGTGCCCTTTAGTTGAGTGACATTGGTGAAATTCGTCAAGCGGCGGCCGGGGTAGCTGCCGTTGGCGACCTCGAGGCATGCCGCGTTTTTCTCGAGCGTCCGGATGAGCCCGACGACGAACGAGCCCGGATCTACTGTCGGCTGAGCGAGGCGTTGTATCATAAGGGCAGCCGCGATCTCGCGGTCGAGTGCGCCCGCCGCGCCTTCGAGCTGCAGCCGCAAACAGAAGACGTCGCCAATTTGTGCGCCTGGGTGTTCAGCAATTGCGGAGAACACGCCGAAGCCGCAGCCGCCTATGAGCAGCTGCTGGCGATCCGCCCTGATTGGGCCGCCGGGCATCGTCACGCGAGCGGCTCTCTTGCCGCAGCCGGACGGCTCGACCATGCCATATCACACGGCCGGACGGCGAGCGATCTCGATCCGCTTTCGTCCGAGTTCGCTTGTCACGTCGCCGGTCTCCTCGAAACGGCTGGCCGATCCGCACAGGCTGTAGCCTACTTGATGCGTGCGGCGGCAGCCGATCCCGCCGATGCCCGGGTGCTGCGCCATCTGTCGGCAACCTTGTTCGCTCTGGAACAAAGCGAGCAAGCGGTTGCGTTGGCGTTGCGGGCTGTGGCGCTGATGCCGACGGATCCCCTCAACGCGCTCCATGCCACCGAGCTGTTGCTGCGGACACACCGCTATGACGAGGCCGCTGCGATTATCCTCGGTATCGTCGAGATCGGCAGCGAGGACGCCGTGGCACTTCGGCTGCTCTCGGCAACGCAGATGCTGTGCGGTCGGGCCGAGGATGCCCTTGCCGCGATCGACCGCGCCCTGAAGCTCTCGCCGCAAACGGCAGAATACCATTTGCACAGGGCCAGTCTCCTACATCGGCTGGGTCGCCTGGACGAGGCGGCAGAGGCCTGCGGGCGGGCGGCGGCGCTCGATCCTTCGAGCCCTGATCCCAAACGCTCGCAATTGGCGGTCTATTTCGACAGCGGCCGGCTCACCGAGGCGCTGGCGATTGGCGGGGATTTGATTCGAGCGTCTCCGGACAATCAGGAATATGCCGAGGCCGTCCTCCAGGTATTGCACCGCCGACTGGAGATGCTCGACACCGACTACATCGTCCTGGGCGAGCGACCATTGCGCCTGGCGATGCGGCAGCGGCCGCGGCCAACCATTTTTGCGGCACTTCGGACCCAGCTGCGGGTCATTTATGCCCTGATGATGCGCGAAACCCGTACCCGTCTCGCAGAGTCGAAGCTCGGATACGGCTGGGCATTGCTGGAACCCGTGCTGCACATCCTGATGCTGTCTCTGGTATTCGCGGTGATGATGCGCGGTCGGCCGCCTATCGGCGACAAGTTTTTCATTTTTTACTATACCGGACTCATTCCTTATCATTTGTTTGTCCACACCAGCAGCAGCATGACTTATGCGGTCACCAGCAACGCCCCGGTGCTGCAGCTGCCGCTGGTGAGCCCGTTCGACATAATCACGGCACGCGGCCTCGTCGAGGTTCTCACCGACGTGATAGTGGCGATCATCCTACTGGCTGGTTTCTTCGCAATAGGGCGCGGGGTCTTGCCTCACGATTTTCGAGCATTGGTCGGTTCGGTCGTCGCTGTCTCGCTGTTTGGTTGCGGGGTTGGATTCGTCAATGCCGTCATCAACGGGTTCTTCAAATCTTGGGACAAGATTTGGGCGCAATTGACCCGCGCATTGTACTTCTGTTCCGGAATTTTCTACGTGCCGGGAATGATGCCGGATTGGATCCGCGATATTCTCGCCTGGAACCCGGTATTGCACGCAGTCGACTGGTTTCGCTCGAGCTTCTTTCCCGAGTATGAGCCGCATTGGCTCGATCGGTCTTATCTGGCAATCGTCGCCGCAGTCAGTATTGCGCTGGGCTTATGTCTCGAGCGCGGCTTTCGGCGTCATCTCTACGAGCCGCTGTGATCGCGCTCGACGGGGTCTCCAAAATTTATCGCACCCGAGGCGGGCGCAGGACCGTGCTCGACGATGTGAACGTCACTTTTGAATCGGGCTACAATTTTGGAGTTCTCGGTGTCAACGGCGCCGGCAAGTCGACCCTGATCCGCCTGATTGCCGGGTCGGAAATTCCCGATGTCGGAGTTGTCCGGCGGTACGCCCGGGTGTCGTTTCCGCTCGGCTTCGGCGGCACGTTTCACGGCGCGCTGTCGGGCCGCGAGAACGTCGCGTTTATCGCCCGGCTCTACGGGGCGAGAATGCGCGAGGCACTCGAATACGTCGAGGACTTCGCCGAGCTCGGAGAATACTTTCATATGCCGGTCAATACCTACTCGGCCGGGATGCGGGCCCGGCTCGCCTTCGCGAGCTGTCTCGCCCTCGATTTTGATCTCTACCTGATCGACGAGGTGACCGAGGTAGGCGATCAGCGTTTTCGTCTGAAATGCGCGGCGGCGTTCCGCGAACGGATGGAGCGCGCCGACATCATTCTGGTGACCCATAATATTCACACGCTGCGCCAGTATTGCGACAGAGGCGCCATTCTGGCCAACGGCAAAATCACATTGTTCGACGAGATCGGCACTGCGCTCAGCCGCTATCATCGCTTGGTACAGGAAAGCTTATAATGGCCACGGTCCCGGCAACCGAGCGCAACCGCTTGCCCGATGGTGGGGCCGATCGCCGATTGCTAAGCCAGGGCAGCCAAGCGGTCGTCGCGTCGGGCGCGACAGTACTTCCCGTTCCGTCCGACGGCAGCGCCGGGACCGTCGTCTTCGATCGCAGAATGAACCCGATCCCCAGAGCACGTCGGCGGCGCTTGGGGTGGCTCTCCTTTATGATCGTGGTCTTGGTACCGGCCGTGATTGCCGCCGCGTATTATTTCTTGATCGCTGCTGACCAGTACGTGGCGGAATTTCGTTTCGCGCTGCGATCCGCCGAACCGGAGCGCCGTGACCCCAGCCTGTTTCTCCAGGAGGCCATAGCTCCGTCGCCGATTGGCGTGGATTCCTATGTCGTTGTGCAATACCTCGCCAGCCGCGCGATCATCGATGATTTGAGCGCGACGATCGATCTGCGGCAGCTGTTTGCACGCTCCGACGCCGATTGGCCGGCCCGCCTCGATCTGGCGGTGTCGATCGAGGAGCTGGTTCGCTATTGGAAGGGACAAGTCGACGCGTTTTTCGATGCGACCAACGGGACGATCGTGGTCAGGGCGCGGGCCTTCACCCCGGAAGATGCCCTGACCTTGGCCCGCGGGATTCTCACCTGTTCCGAGCGGCTGGTAAACGATTTGTCGGCGCGCGCCCGCCGTGACGCCCTGCGCAACGCCGAGTCGGAGGTGGGCCGGGCCGAGAAGCGTCTCAAGGCAGCACTCACCCGCCTACGCGAGTTTCGCGACCAAGAAGGTATCATCGATCCGCGCAAGACTGCCGATGCGACCGTGGCGCTCGCCGGACGCGTTCGCGACGAGCTGGTTCGGACCGACACGGAACTGGCCACCTTGAAGCACTACATGCGCGACGACGCCCCATCGATCAAAATGCTCGAGGCTCGCGTTCAATCGCTCGAAGCCCAACGCCGGGCGGTCGAGAGCGAGGTCACGGATACCGAAAAGACGCGATCGGCAGCTCTCTCGCGGGTCATGGGTTCCTATGAGCAGCTCGAAAGCGAGCGGACGTTCGCCGAGAATACCTATCAGCACGCGCTGCAGGCGCTCGACCGCTCGCGCATCAATGCCGATCGCCAGCAGGTTTATCTCGCGACATTTGTCCAGCCGACATTGCCGGAGGAAGCACTGTACCCGCGCCGGCTGCAATCGTTTGCCATAGCTTCCGGCGTCGCTTTTGTCGCCTGGCTGATCGGCGCCTTTATCCTTCAGTCGATACGCGACCACCTGCGTCCATAACGTCTTTTGATTTGGTTGATACCGGCTGGGCCGGCGGAGAAGGCAATCATGACAACGCTCGAGTTCGAATCTCAATCCTCCGTCTTGTCCCCCGCCGCGCCGAGTGTTTCGACCTTGCGGAAGGCCAACCCCGCCGCTCGCACCAGGCTGGCGGTGGTCTCCACCCACGACGATCTGTGCGGCATCGCCGCCTACACTCGTAGTCTCGAACGGCAGCTCGGCGACATTTTTGATGTAACCGTGTTCGAGCTCAATCAATTCCTGCTGCGCAGCAACCATCGCCGTGTCCGAAGATTCGCCGACCGGCATATTCAGGCCATTTGCCGCGAGATCAGGCACTACGACTCCGTCAATCTCCAGCTGGAGCACGGGACCTTGGGCCGCAGCTGCGGCGATATCTTTCGTCGTTTCAATTGGATCGTGGGCGCGTCGCCGCGTCTTTCGGTGACCTTTCACTCGATAATGTTGTCGGACGGATTTGATTATGCGGAATGGCTCAGGGAGATCTGCCGCTTCAATTTCGCCAAGGCCATCGCCATGAGATCCGCTTATCTGCGGGCCAACCAGCTGTCGGCCGGCATCGCCAGACGCCTGCGCCGCGCCCAGCGCTTCAAGCCGGTGGCACTGGTCGTTCACACGCGCCGCGATCTCTTCCACATGAAGTACGTTCACGGCATGCGCAACGTTTACGACCATCCGCTTTCGTTCATCGATTGTGCCGAAGCGCACGAGGTCCGGCGCAGCGCCGCGCGCGCGCAATTTCCGGTCCTGGATGCGGTGCCGGCGCAAAGCAAGCTCATCGGGGTCTTCGGGTTTTTTGGTCGATACAAGGGCTTTGACACCGTCATCCGGGCGCTCCACCACCTGCCCGAGGAATTCCATCTGCTGATTTTCGGGGGTGTCCACCCGAACGAGATCAGGCGGCACCAGCCGGTCGACCCTGTCGTCTCGTCGATGTTCGACGCCGGATTTATCGATACGAGCGTCGTCGAACGAACACGAACGGCCGCGGGCACCAGCGCGCCGTTCGTCTCCGTCAATGTCGACGGGTCGATGCGCGATCTGCTCGTCGAGCACCCCAAAGACTTGTCGGGCCGAATTCATTTCCTCGGCGCGCAAAGCGACGCCGACTTCCTCTCAGGAATGGCAATCTGCGACGCAGTGGTGTTTCCGTATCTGGAAGTGGGGCAATCCTCCTCGGGTCCGATTTCGCAATCGCTCGAGCTCGGCTGCCGAGTAATCGCCTCGCGCACGCACACCTTCCTGCAGTTTGCCAAGTATCATCCCGACACGATCGAATTCTTCGATATCGGCAATCACGTCGAATTGGCCGGACGCATTCTCTCCCGCCCACAATTCGACCCGTGCAAGCGTCTGCTCGCCTTCAACGTCAAAACCAACAAAGCAACTTATCTGGCCGCTAATGGCGAGAGGGGCGGAACGGAAGCGATGGCCGAGAGGGCACGCGTCAAAGCCCGAGCGGCTCCGGCCGAATAGTCGGAAATTTGAGCGGCCGTTGTGCCCCGCAAGACTTGGCTGCGATTGCGGACCTGGGCCAGAGCCGTTCGCGGCGAAGGTCACAGCTCCGTTCCGGCGAGCTCACGGAACGCGTCGGGAACCGAACGGGAGACTCCGAGCGCGACCGACGCATAGCCGACCGCCTCCCATCCGAACCGGCAGCGGACTGCGTCGACCGCGCGGTCGGCCACCCATCGCGCCATACCCTTTTTGCTGCCGGGACGGCGCTTCTCGTCTTCAAGACCGAGCGGGAGCTCCAGCTGCATTGCCGAGCGCTCCTCCAGGTTCGATACCGATATCGCCAGCAGCGAGATGTTTTGCTCGTCGGGGTGATCCGCCAGGGCGCCTTGCACCAGGTCCTCGGCGATCTCGGCAAGGATTGCCGTCGTCGAGATCGGCGCAGACAAGGTGACCGAGCGGCTGACCGAACGGAGATCGGCAAACCGCACCCGTACCGACACAGTCCGGCCGAACCGGGATTTGGCCCGCAACCGGCTGCCGACCCGGTCGGCAAGATGGCGCAAGGTCGGTCGGAAGGCTCGCGCTTCGGCAGGCTTCTTGCCGAGCGCCGACTGTGAGCCGGCCGAGCGGGCGCGACGATGCGTCGCGATTTTGCGGGGGTCGCGGTTCCACGCCAGCGCCGCCAATTTCTGCTCCGCCGCCTGGCCGAGCAGCGGCGCCAGCAACCCTCGCGGCAGCCTCGCCAGCTGGCCGATGGTCAGCACACCGGTCTCGGCCAATCGCGCCTTGGTGACCGGGCCCACCCCCCACATCAGCTCGACCGGCAAGTCGTGAAGGAAATCGAGCTCGGTCGCCGGATCGACAACGACCAATCCGTCCGGTTTGGCCACTTGCGAGGCGATCTTCGCCAGGTGCTTGGTGCGCGCCACACCGACCGAGATCGGCAGTCCCAGCTCCTCCCGCACGCGGTGTCGGATCGTTTTGGCAATATCGGCCGGCGAACCAAAGAGATGGGTGCAGCGCGCGACATCGGCAAAGGCCTCGTCGATCGAGATCCGCTCGACGAGCGGTGTGTAATCACCCAGAACCCTGATGGCGGCATCGCCCAGCCGCCGGTACTCCTCGAAATGGCCGCCGACAAAAATCAGCTGCGGACAGCGCTCGCGCGCCCGCCGTCCCGGCATCCCGCTATGCACCCCGAAGGCCTTGGCCTCGTAAGAAGCGGCGAGCACGACCCCGCCCCCTACGGCGATCGGCCGGCCACGCAATGACGGGTCGAGCAGCTGCTCGACCGAGGCGTAAAAGGCGTCCAAATCCGCGTGGAGGATCGTGGCTGGCTCTTCCATCTCGCCGCCTCACCTCGCTTGCCATCTAAGAACATAAAGAGAACAATCCGGTCGATTGTCAAGCCCCGCCCCCGATCGCTATAGCTGTAGCCGTTTTAGTGGGGCCCTGATTTTGGAGTCTGCCGGCCATGAGGTTCGAAGAATATCGCAAGCACGACGCCGTCTCGCTGGCCAGGCTCATCGCCAAACGCGAGGCCAGCGCCGAGGAGGTGCTGGAGACGGCGATCACAAGAGCCGAGCAAGTCAACCCTGCAATCAATGCCATCGTGCACAAGCAGTATGAGCAGGCGCGCCACGCGGTGGCGGCGGGGCTTCCCGACGGGCCGCTGAAGGGTGTCCCCTACCTGATCAAGGACCTCGGCTTCTTCGAGACTGGCGAGCCGGCGACCCTCGGCAGCAGCCTGTTCAAGGATTTTGTCGCCGATCACGACACCGCCTATGTGACGCGCTGCAAGAAGGCCGGTCTGGTATTCATCGGCCGCAGCTCGAGCCCCGAATTCGGCCTGAACCCGAACACCGAGCCGCGGCTCTACGGTTCCTGTCGCAACCCCTGGAACCTCGAATACTCGCCGGGGGGTTCCTCCGGCGGCGCGGCGGCGGCCGTTTCCGCCGGCATCCTGCCGGTTGCGCATGCCACCGACGGCGGCGGCTCGATCCGCATCCCAGCGGCGCAATGCTGCTTGTTCGGTCTCAAGCCGTCACGTGGTCGGGTGTCGATGGCGCCCGACGCGGGCGAAGGATGGGGTGGGCTGTCAGCCGGACACGTGGTCAGCCGCAGTGTACGCGACTCGGCCCTGATGCTCGATTGCACTGCCGGACCGGAGCCCGGCGATCCCTATTTTGCGCCGGCGAGCGAGCAACCCTTCCTCGATGCCATCGCCCGTCCACCGCGTCGGCTCAAAATCGCGCTGATGCTGAAGGATCATCGCGGTGCCGAGCTGCAGCCCGAATGCCGGGCGGCGGTGCAAGGCGCAGCCGAGCTGTGCGCCAGCCTCGGCCATATCGTCGAGGAGGCGGATCCCGGTCTCGACATGGTGGCGCTGCGGCCGCTGACTGCCCGGATCTCGGCGGCCAACACCGCCCGCTCGTGCAACCTGCGTTGGAAGGCGCTGGGACGCGAGCCCAACCCCGACGATGTCGAGGCGGTGACCTGGGCGGTGTATCACCGCGGGATGAACGTGAGCGGCGTCGAGTACATCGAAGCGATCGCCGCCGCGCACGCGGCGGGGCGCAAAATGGCCGGGTTTCTGACGAGCTATGACGTGATCCTGTCGACGACATTGGCCGGCCCGCCGCCAAAGCTCGGCTATTTCGACCAGAATGGCGATGTGCAAACCTTTGCCGATCGGGTGACCAAATATCTGTCGGTGACGCCGCTGCACAATGCGACCGGCACACCGGCGATGAGCGTGCCGTTGCATTGGACCGCGGATGGCCTGCCGGTCGGCGTGCATTTTGCCGGCCGCTACGGCGAGGAGGCGACCTTGCTGGCGCTCGCCGCCGAGCTGGAGACGGCGCAGCCGTGGTTCGATCGCGTGCCGGTCTTGTAGAGGGCGCACGGCGCCCGCTAGTGTGGGCTCTGTTCTCGCCGGGCACCGGTTGGCGGGACGACCGGCAGCAGGATGTGCGAAGGACGGGTTGCCTCGACAAAGATGCGGTTGCGGGCGATGCGCGGGTGCTGCCACGCGCTTTCCGGCTCTCCGGAATTCGGGTTGACGTCGAAATGCGGGAAATTGCTGCTCGATATGTCGAGGCGCAAGCGATGCCTGCGGCAGAACAGATTGGCGACCGGGAACAGCTCGATCGTGATCGCATAGACTTCGCCCGGCACCATTAATACCGGCTGCTCCCAGCTGTCGCGATAGCGCACCCGCAACAAGCCCTCGGTCAGGTTCATCGCAAACCCGTGCGGGAAGTCGGCACTCGGCGGGTAAACATCGATCAGTTTGGCCGTGAAGTCCGTGTCGGGAGCGTCGGAGGCGATCCACAGCCGCAGCGTGACCGGCCCGGTCACTTCGAGCTCGTCGTCGAGCGGCGGCGTCTCAAACACCAATACATCGGAGCGGTGAGTGGCGGCGCTCTGGTCGAAGGCGCCGGCATGCATCACCGGCTCGCCCGAGCTGATGGCACCGCCCACCGTCGGCAGCGGATCGCGCGGATCGAAGACATAGTCGAGCGAACCCGAGCCCGTCTCGGGCGCTGCAGAAAGGCTGCGATCGGCATGGAGGTAGAGCCGCGTCCAGCGGGTTTGCGGCAGCGGCCAATCGGCAGCACTGCGCCAGCGCCCGCCATGCTCCAGACGGCCATCGCGATTGCGCCGTCCCGAGCCGCCGCCCATGACGAAAACCCGCACCGGCGGCTCCTCGTCGGTGCCGTTGGCAAGCCCGTTGATGCAGCGGTCAAACCAGCGCCGGCGCAACTCGAAGAAATCCTCCGCGAGATTGCCGTCGACCGGGGCGGCGGGGCCGAACTCGACCTCGCCGGCATGGCTCGACGAGCGGTCGCCATGCATCCACGGCCCGAGGATCAGCTGCATCCGGCTGCGCTTGGCCCGCGACAGGCCGAGGTAGTTCTCCATCGCGGTTCGCGCATAGGGGTCGTACCAGCCCGACAGATGCACGATCGGCACATCGGCATAGCGGTCGTAGTAGCCCTCCGCATAGATCCCCGGCTGCTTCCAGTAATCGTCGAAGACACCGTGCGACCATTGCTCGAACAGATAGTCCTCGTACTCGGGCGCGGCGCTCAGCGGCGAGTCCCCTTTGTGCCAGGGCATGCGGCGGAACCAGACACCGATGTCCTGCGCCGCCAGGGCAGCTTTGACCGCCGCGTCGCGGGCATCGGCGAGGGCGTTGCGAAAAGCCCAGGTCGCCTGCTTCAGGTCGAACGCGCCGCCATGGCGGATGCCGCTGCGGTAGGCGTTGGAGAAGCCCCCGCAATCGAGAAACTGCGCCGCCAGTCCCGGGGGATCGAGACAGCCGAGCGCCGCCTGTGTGTGGGCGGCATAGGATAGCCCGAAGGTGCCGACGCGGCCGTTGCACCAAGGCAGACGCTGCAGCCAAACGAGCGTGTCGAAACCGTCCTCGGCCTCGCTCAGATATTTTGTGAAACGGCCGCCCGAACGGTAGCGGCCGCGGCAATCCTGATAGGCGACGGCATAGCCGTGCCCGACAAAATAAGCGGCGACTTCGGCCCGCGACCGCGGCCTTGCGTCCGTGGAGGTGCGCTCGGATCGGCTCGACGCTGATTTGTCATAGGGCGTGCGCTCCAGCAACACCGGGAACGGACCCGGCCCGTCCGGCCGGTACAGATCGGTCGCCAATAGCACCCCGTCGCGCGCCGGCACCATCAGATCGCGCTCGACGACTATCCCCGTGTCGGTCATCCGCCATCCCCCCCGACGCTGTCCTTCCTGGTCGTTCTGGATAAATCACAACGCCATCTCGCGACCGTCTGGCAAGACGCCGTCGGCATCGCCAGGAGTCGGGCCGCGCTTTATCATCCGCTCGCAGCCGGCAGCCCTTGGCGAGAATGGACGGAGGAGGTCATGGAGGCAACCAGCCCGATTTACCGCTGGCGCGTCGGTGATGTTGAAATCACCCGCGTGCTCGAATTCGAGGCGGCGCTGTTCGAGCCGGCCATAATTCATCCCGAAGCCTCCCCGGAGCTCATCGAGCGGCACCGGAGCTGGCTCACTCCCACTTTAATGGACCCCGCCAGTAGTCTGATGATCTTTGCGTTTCACAGCACCATCATCAGGACGCCGCGCGCGACGATCTTGGTCGACACCTGCTCGGGCAACGACAAGGAGCGCCCGCACAAGCTGCGTTATCACAGAAAGAACTGGCCCTATCTCGCCAATCTCGCCGCCGCCGGCTTTGCCCCAGAAGACATCGGCTATGTGCTGTGCACGCATCTGCACGCCGATCACGTCGGTTGGAACACGCGGCTCCTCGATGGCCGATGGGTGCCGACATTTCCGAATGCCCGTTACCTGTTCGCCCGCGAGGAATGGGAGCATTGGCGGGTGGCCAAATGGCGAGCCGCCTACACCACCGATCCATATTATGAGGACAGCCTGCTGCCGATCATGGAAAGCGGCCAGGCCGAGCTTGTAGCCACCGACTATGCCTTCGACCACACCGTATGGGTCGAGCCATGGCCGGGACACACACCCGGCCATGTCTGCGTCGTCGTGGGGTCGCCGCAAGCATCAGTGGTCCTCAGCGGCGACATCATGCACACGCCGCTGCAATGCGCCGAGCCCCAGCTCAACAGCTGCTTTTGCGTCGACGCGCAAATGGCGCGCGCGACAAGGCGGCGTTTCCTCGAAACCTTTGCCGACAAACCGGTCATGATCATCCCCGCTCATTTCCCGACCCCAACCGCCGGCTGGATAGGGTCGCATGACGGATCATTCCGCTTCCGTTTCGACCGCTTCCGCTGACGCGGCATCAGGGGACGGCAGCAGCGATGGTGAGGGCGAGCGCAGCGGCTAACCATTCGGCCAATTCACCCGCACGCCGCGGCCATTTTCGAGCGACTCGCGTCGTTTGCGGCCGGCTTTTTCGACAGCCCTCCCGTTCTCGATGGCGGCGAGGGCGCGCAACGAATTGGCGGCGGCGAGAGTGGGCACGACCGCCAGAACCTCGTAGGGGCAAGTTGGGGTGGTGGCCGGGCCCGGGAAAGGCGACATCAGGACGAAAACATGATCCTTGCCCTCTGTATCGCTGCAGTCGCCATCATGGCTATCGGGAGCCTCTATTTTGGCTTGCGTAACAGCGATTTTCGCAAATTTCTGGCGGGGGCGTTCTTCGTCTCATCCGGCATATTGTTCTATCTCTATCTCGCCGATGTTTCGGTGCCTCTGTTGGGGACCGGTTTCGTCGAGACACCCGACATCAGCGCTGACCGCTCGATCGTTCATTTCATCCTCTTCTTGGTCTGTTTCTATTTTGGCTTCATCAGAAGGCCAAGGGTTTGAAACGTAAGCCAACATAGTCGGGCTACGCGACGCTGAGCTTCGCCAGCGGATTATGATTCAATATTCGATGACGGCACAACCATCTATTTCTTGCTCACTTGCGAGACCTGACGCCAACTTCTGGGAGTCTGTCAGGTGCTCAGCCCTCCGCTCGAATACTAATACTGGAACACCTCCCAGCCGAGTATCATTGAGCGGATCGGAAGTTGCCGGAGGCATGAGCCTGCATATATTGACCGGGTATGGCTTTGGCCTTGACGACCCTTCAGCTTGAAGGACGAACATGGATAGCGTCAACAAAACCTCGCCGCATTTGCGGCTCTGGATCGCCGCTCTCGCCAGCACTGCTCTTAGCATCGGCACTTGGCCTATTGCGCCGCCACCTGCCAATGCTGGTGTTGTTATCGGCGGGGGCATCCCCTTTCCGGGCTTATATGTCCAGTACCCATATTACCCCTATCCTCCGCCGGTCTACTATCCGTATTACCCGCCGCCGGCGCCAGCTTATTCGCCCGCTCCCAGCTATGCACCTCAACCGACTTTCACGCCCCAAGCGGTGAGGTCACGCGGTGACATCGCCAGGCAATTGAATCAACAGGAGCTGAACCGCTTGCAGACAGCGCCAGTCTATCCTCCACCGCCTCCATATTATCCACCGCCGCCACATTATTGAAGGACGCAAGCGCGCCGGTCGCGCAAGGAAGATGCCCGGCGAGAGTACACGGAAAAGGCGGGGTCAAAAGCACGAGGGCGACCGGTCAATGATCAGGATAATCGCCCCCGTCCTCTTGTCGTTGAGCCGGCTGTAGAGGATGTGCCCGCCGTTTCCCGGTGACGCTTGGCCATCACCGACAACGGCGTCAGCCGGCTGTGCTGTTTCCCACGGCAACCAATTTCCGTCAGCTCGCATCACGATAAAGCTTTGGACGCGCGCGTACCGGATCCAGCAGGGACCAGTCGCCTTGTTCCACTTCGAAGCCTTTGGGATAGGGCGGCCTCGGCTCCATGCCGAGCGACCGCATGACCCGGTCGTCCCGGTAGTAGCACTGCAGGATGGTCCGGGTCAGGTATGCCAAGGCTCCGCCGCCGCTCTCGCGCAGCTCGGCCGCAACGGCGTCACGCCGTTGCTGGTCGAGATCGGCAAACGGCCCGCCAGCCAAAGCGTCGAGCCTTTGCAACACTGCGACCGCGGGTCCGGCATCGCGTCCAAGGCTCTGCAGAATGTCGCCAAAGATCGCCTCGTCACCGGCGCTTGGTACACCGTATTCGGCGCTGGCCGGGATCATCATCTCGGCGAGACCGCGCAACGCGCGGCATTGATCGGCCGACAACATCGCGACCTCAGTCAAACAAGGTGGCGAGGCGCTGCTTGATGCTGTCGGCGACATAGAGTGCCAGCGCCTGGATCGTACGCGTCGGGTTCACTCCGCCCGAGGTCACAAAGATGCTGCCATCGACGACAAACAGGTTCTTGACGTCGTGGCTGCGGCCCCATTCATTGACGACCGACCGCGCCGGGTCGGTCCCCATCCGCGCGGTTCCCATCATATGCCACCCGCCCTCCGGGATCGGCGCTTCGTGCCACACATCGTACGCCCCGGCAGCGCGCAGGATCTCGGTCGCACGCGCCACCGCATGATCGAGCATGCGGCGGCTGTTCTCGCTCAACCTATAGGTGATCTTGGGCGCCGGGATACCGTTGGTGTCCTTCAACATCGGATCGAGGGTGACGGTGTTGTGCTCCTGCGGCAGGTCCTCGCAGATCGCCACCATGCCGGTGCGGTGGCAGAACAGCTTGCGATAGGCGCGATGGTGCTCGGCACCCCACAGCAGGCGGCCGATCTGCATGCCGTGCACGGCGGCCATCACCGCACCCTGACCGCGCGAGAACTCGAAGGTGTAGCCGCGCACGAACCCGCGGGAGCGGTCGGTTTCATAGAACTCCTGGCTCCAGATGCAATTGCCCGGACCGCGATACCCATCGAGCGTCTCGTCGAAATAGCCGGCGATCCGCGCATAGGGATGGAACATCAGGTTCTTGCCGACGAGGCCGCTGGAGTTGGCAAGCCCCGTCGGGAAGCGTGAGGACGCCGAATTGAGCAGGATGCGCGCCGTGCCGACGGCGTTGCAGGCGAGGATGACGACTTCGGCAGACTGGAAATGCTCGACTCCGTCGCCGTCGTAATAGATCACCCCCGACGCCATGCCGTGCTCGTTGGTCGTGATCTCGCGCACCCGGCAGCGCGTCTTGAGCTCTATGCCGGCGCGGATCGCGGCCGGCCAATAGGTGATGTCGGTGCTCGCCTTGGCGCCCTGTGCGCAGCCCGAGGTGCAATGGCCGAGGTTGATGCATTTCGCGCGGCCCTCGTAATCCACCGAGGCGATCGCACTGTCAGACGGCCACCAGTGCCAACCGAGCTTATTGAGCCCGCGCGCCAATGTCGCCCCCGACTTGCCGAGCGGCAGCGGCGGCATCATCGGTTCGTGCGGCGGGTAGGCGGGATCGCCGGCCAAGCCGGAAACACCCATGATTCGGTCGTTGTCGGCGTAGAACGGCTCCAGCGTCGCGTAATCGATCGGCCAGTCATCGGCGATGCCGTCCAAGCTGCGCACGCGGAAATCCGATGGGTGGAGGCGCGGAAAGTGGCCCGCATAGAGGACGGTGCCGCCGCCGACGCCGTTAAAATTGGCGATCTTGATCGGCGAGCCGGTGTCGTTGATTGGATAGTCGGTATCGCGCTTGCGACGGTTGGGGCTGATGTGGAAATCATCAAACTGGCGCGCCTCCCAATCGCGAGCGGTGCTCGGATATTCGGAGGGCTTCATCCAGTCGCCTTGCTCGATACAGAGAATGTGCATCTTGGTCTCGGCGAGGCTCCAGGCGACAGCCGCACCGGAAGCCCCGGCGCCGATGATCAGGACGTCAACGGGAGCGGTCATACGGTGGTCCTGCTCGAAATGCCGGCAGCAATCAATGGGGTTCCAGGGGGATTGTCAACCGGGTTCGGGTGCTTTTGCCCGCGCCATCGGTCGAGAGAAGCGACCTCGCCTACGGCCGCTTGTCCGGTCTTGAATTCGCGTTCTCGGGGTATCAGAGGGATGGTTCCGACATCGCTTGTCCGTCCTAAACGGATAGCCGACGCTCGCGGTAGGCCTCGGGCTTTCGAAAATGGCCCAATCCGCGGACCGGATGCTACTTCATCGACGCTGATCCAAAATACGATTTGCTTTTTCAGGTCTTTTTTCAGGTCTACGGATCCCACAACCGAGCCAGCCGCGGGAGGCTGTCACAAAGCAAGGAAGGCTGTTAGAGACTGTTCGCCGTGTCTAACTCTGTGGCGACCGCGAGGATGACGCCTCTGCTTGTGCGCCCTCAGCCATGCGCCAAGACACTGGGCACGGCCAAACCCGGCGCGAAACCACTGCGAAAAGCCGCTCAATTCGGAAAATCCGAGCAGGTTCGCAACCTCGCTGAGGGGCTTCAAATGGCGCGGCGGCATGTTTGATGATCACGCGCCGGCTCCGGTCGGTGCGGACCGCCTCGAGCTTTGCGGCGATGATGGGCGCAAATGCGATTGGGAGCCGCCGATTTCTCTTGGTTTGCACCACGAACTTGCCAAGAAATCACAGCTTAATCAAACACGACGTCGGTTCCAAAATAGTTCGATCGAACCCATCCGAAGCTGCCGCTACCCGCGTCCGGACGAATAAAAGCAGGCCGCCTGATAGGTGCGGCCTGCCGAAACCACCACCTACGTCGTTGGTCCACGAGGTGATCTTGTGATACCGCCACTGTCGGGCCGACGTCGCCGGGGTAGATGGGGCGAGCTTCGTCGCCTATGCAACTGCCAGATTGAATCCGGAGACGCGAGAAATACATTTGCGCACTTGTGAAGTGCAAAGACACGGCGATGAAGCGCGCAAGACCCTGGAGGAGTACGGGATGCGATGCCTCGTCATAGAAGATGAAGCGGATACGGCCCGCTATGTCTGCAACGGCCTCGAAGAGGCCGGCCACACCACCACTTTGGTTAGTGACGGGGTCAACGGGCTCCATCTCGCCGCGAACGAACGCTGGGACGCGATCATTCTCGACCGCATGCTCCCGGGCGGCGTCGACGGATTGTCGATCATCTCCACGATCCGCCAACTCGGTAAGACCACCCCGGTACTGATCCTGAGCGCGCTGGCGAGCTTGGACGAAAGGGTCCGCGGGTTGCGCGGTGGCGGTGACGATTATCTGACCAAACCTTTCGCGTTTTCGGAACTGCTCGCGCGGCTGGAGGCGCTGCTGCGCCGAGCCACGACGAGCGAGGAGCATCGGGAACTGTCGGTCGCCGATTTGCGGCTGGATTTGCGGACCCGGCGGGCGGAGCGTGCCGGCACGCTGATTGCCCTTCAGCCGCGCGAGTTTCGGCTGCTCGAATACCTTGTGCGGCACCGGGGGCAGGTGGTCACCCGGACCATGCTCCTCGAATCGGTCTGGGACTACTATTTCGACCCGCAGACCAATGTCATCGATGTCCAGATCAGCCGTCTGCGCCGCAAGATCGACAGAGACTTTACGCCGCAACTACTGCATACCATTCGCGGCATCGGCTATATGATTTCTGCCGATGACTAGGCTGTGGGGCCATGTCGCATTCCGGTTGGCGCTGGGCTACGGGTTGCTCGCGCTGGGCTCGATGGGTGTGGTCTCGGCGGCATTTTATTTCGGCACAGTCGGCCTCCTGGCGCGCAGCACAGACAGCAATTTGATTGCCATCTCACAGCGGCTTGCTCGCCACTACGAGAGCCGCGGTGGCGAGGGACTGCGGCAGGAAATCCAGCAGCTTCTGGTGGACGGCATCGAACAGGATACCGAGGTTTACCTCCTCGTAGCGCCCGACGGACGGAAGATTGTCGGAAACGTATCGGGCTGGACGATGGCGACCGCGCCGCTCGACCGCCTGACCGATCTCAAAGTGATCCGTGACGGCCGGCCGTCCCTCAGCCGGTTGCTGCCGCGGCTTTTGCCGGATGGTTCGATCCTCGTCGTCGGCCGTGACATGCAGGATCGGCGCGAGATCGAGCAACTGGTGTGGCGCGCGCTACTGTTGGGTGGAGCAGTAGCACTGCTGCTTGCAATCGGCGGGGCTCTGCTGTTTCGCCGGCAGCTCGAGCACCGTGTCGGCGCCATCCGCCGTACCGCCCTGGAAATCGAGGCGGGCGACCTCAGCCGACGGATCCCGGTATCCGACGTCGACGACGAATTCGCCCGGCTCAACCGTGACATCAACCACATGCTCGACCGCATCGAGCATCTGATGGATGGTGTGCGGCACGTCTCGAACGCGATCGCCCACGACCTCAGAACCCCGCTGGCACGCATCCGCAGCCGCCTTGAAGAGGCGCTTCGCCCGACAGAGACCATGCCGCAGCTCGCCGGAACGGCGCGGTTTGCCATCCAGCAGATCGACGAGCTGATCAACATGCTCGACCGGCTGCTGCAGATCGCCGAGGCGGAATCCGGAGCCCGGCGCCAATCCTTTACCCGAGTAAGGCTCGCCGCGGTGCTCAGCGATGTGTTCGAGCTCTACGATGCCACCGCGGAAGCCGAAGGAATCACCCTCGTCAACGAGACCGAGGGCGACCCGGTGACGCTCGGCGACCGGAACCTTCTCGCCAGCGCGACCGCGAACCTGATCGATAACGCCCTCAAATATGTCGGCAGCGGGAAGACAGTGCGCATCAGGACCACCGATGAACGCGACACCGTTTCGATCGTCGTTCAGGATGACGGTCCCGGCATCCCGGCCGCGGAGCGGTCTCGGGTCGTCGACAGGTTCTATCGTCTCGACCAGAGCCGGAGCCTGCCCGGAAATGGCCTTGGTCTATCGATCGTGACGGCTATCGCCTCGCTCCACTGGGGTGAGCTCCATCTGGAAGATGCCGGTCCCGGGCTTGTCGCCCGCATCGTCCTGCCGCGGCCCGAGATCACTATCCCGGACAGAGGGACGCCGACGGAAATGCTGACGATGGAAGCCGATGGCTAGGTGCTGTGGTCGTCTTCGACAGGCCTGCGCGTGCAGCGGATCCGCTGAAGGCGTCTGCGGCGCCTTACCAAATGGTAATCCTGGGGAAAGGCCGCCGAAAGGCATCCGCGTCTAGTGATGATCTCCGGTTCATCCTCGGCTCTGTTGAGCTGATGTCGTTCGTGCAGGTTCGATAACGGCGGATTCCTCCGCGCCGATCTGCGAAAGCGTTGGGAAAACAGTTTGATGGAGCGTTCAGGAGCGAGCTGGAGGCGTTTGAGCCGCGCACAGCGGGTGCGCCCCGATGCTGCAGCTTCAGGACGCGATGACCTTCATCGAACCCCGGGCTGAAACGACCGAGATTCCGGCGCAGCATCGGGTTGCGGCACCGGAAGGTGCCCCGCCGGCCGGTCCCGCCATGCCGGCCAGCACCATCGGTGCCGTAGCACCGCCCCGGCGCTCCTACTCGCGGTGGTGGCAGTTGGCGATCATTGTCGCTGCGGCCGCTCTCGCCGGACTGGCCCTCGCCATTGCACCGAAGCTCGTCAAGCCGATCACGGAACGCTCCTCGGAGGCAACAAGGTCGGCGGCGGGAACGTTCAGACCGACAAAGGAACAGTGGGCCGGGTTCAAGATCGAGCCGGTACGGCTCGTCAGCTTTCGCCCCGAGCAAGTGACGGAAGGCAGCATTGCGATAGATGACGATCTGACGACGCCGGTCTTTTCGCCCTACTCCGGCAGAGTCGTTAAGCTGATCGGCAAGCTCGGCGATCATGTCGAGCAGGGCGCACCGCTCTTCGAGATCCAGGCGAGCGAGTTTGTGCAGGCGCAGAACGACCTGATCACCGCGCTCGCCAACCTGCAAACCGCCCGTTCTCAGCTCGCAATGGCGCAAACCACCGAGAAGCGGGCCCATGAGCTCTATCTGGCGCAAGGCGGTG
>Ga0306926_10002308_pt1 | contig 19429 bp, 15 predicted proteins | sample flu12Cox44000178_FD_203759 | JGI IMG/M metagenome (GOLD analysis project Ga0306926, IMG submission 203759) | Lab enrichment of tropical soil microbial communities from Luquillo Experimental Forest, Puerto Rico - flux8day.12C.oxic.44.000.178 (v2)... | ecosystem: Environmental > Terrestrial >... | reverse complement strand
TGAAATTCGCCGCCTACCGGCTGGTTGCCGACCACAGCCAGCTGTATGCGCTGCTGCGCGAGCGCAGCGGCCTGTTCACCAAGCGCCTGGCCGTGCAGCTTCGCCAGGCACGGGTCAGCGCGGGCACGGCGCCCGCGCCCAGCGGCGATGAAGACGAGGAAGACGTCCTGCACGCTGCACACCTGCAGGCAAATCTCGATCTGTCTTCCGCCATCATCGAACATGCGGCGCAGGTTGTCGCAGCGGACGGCCGGGAGTTTTACCTGGTTGAGATCCCGCTGCGCGTGTCGCGTGTCGAATTCCGCTCGACCGTCGACGTTCTGTCCCCGGCAGTGCTCGCGGACATCAGGATCATCTCCCCGCTGGCCGCGTTCGAGCGTGCCGCGCGCCCGGATCTCAAGATCTACTACGAGCGCGGCGAAGGGCACCTGACCCCAGCCGGGGTGAAGCTGCTCGCTAACGCAGCCGCGACCACTCTCGCAGAATCGCCACGCCTGTCAGCGTGCACAGCCGGAGCAGCAGCGGCAGCGCCGCCGTTGTCCGCCAATCCCAGTTCGCGTAGCCTATTTGCCGGCGACTAATAAAACGACAAAGGTCCGGGGCGTCATGTTTGCTTATTATTTGTGGGCCGCGGGAGAGAAGTCACTTTCCTTGCTGCCCGGCGGAGCTTTCCTCTACAAAGGCCTCTCGCGCATCGTCAACGCCAACGGCCGGTCCATGCGGCGTTTGGGCAGTTGCGCCTCGTCATATCGGCTGGTCAGTACGGCGAAACGGCTCACACCGGCGGGCGGCGTGGTGGTCGATGTTGGCACCGGCTGGCATCACCACGACGCTCTGCTGCTTTACCTGTGCGGCGATTACCGCACGTATCTCTTCGACATCGAGGACAAGGCGACGCTGGAATACATCCAGGTCTACTTGCGCCACCTTCTGCTCAAGGCGGATGAAATAGCCAGGGAGCTGGAGATCGATGCCGAACAGGCACGGCAAAAACTGCGAATGTTGCTCGCACTGCGCTCGCGCGCAGAGATTTATCGAGCCTGCAATTTTACCCTTTGCATTACGCAGCAGGTCGACCGCCCATTCCTGCCGGAGGGCAGCGTCGATTTCATGATTTCAAATTGTGTGCTGAGCCACATTCCTCCGGCGATGCTGCGGCCCGAACTCATCGCCCTGCGGCGCATGCTCAAGCCGACCGGCATGATGTATATGCTGATTGGCCACGATGATCACTGGTCGTTTCACGACGCTTCGGCGAATGTGTTCAACTACTACCGCTTCTCCGATCGATTCTACCGTCTGCTGTTCGACACAAGGTTCGAGTATCAGAACCGCATGGTGAAATCCGAGTGGAGTCCGGTGTTCAAAGACGCCGGCCTGGAGGTAGTGACCTACTGGGGGAAAGTCTCGGACGATACTCGCGAGCAAATCAGGGCGCTGCCGCACATTGACAAGCGCTTCGCCCGGTATTCACTGGAAGAGCTCGCCACCCGCCACAGCTACTTCCTGCTGCGTCCGGAACCCGGCAGCTTGCGCGGCGAAGCCGCTGCGGGTGCGATGCAAGCCCCTTGAGTGCGGGGGCGCCGCAAGGCAAGGCGGCGCCCGCGGGACTACTGACAACAACTCAAGACCGGGTCCATGCTGTTTACCTCGGGTGAGTTTCTCTTTGTCTACCTGCCGCTCACTCTAGCTCTCTTTTTCCTCATCGCCCGCTGGGCGGGCGACGCGGCCGCTGCGGCCTGGTTGGTGCTCGCTTCCTTCGTCTTCTATGCCTACTGGCTGCCGGTCTACACGGCTTTGCTCGCCCTGTCGATCGTATTCAACTACACGCTCGGCAGGTGGATTGCCGGCTGCGATGCGCAGCACGCAAAACTGCGCAGGCTGCTGCTGTTTGTCGCGGTGGCGGCCAATCTGGCCGTTCTCGGCTATTTCAAGTATGCGAATTTCTTCCTCGACACGCTCACAGCGCTGTTCGGCAGATCGTTGGGCTCGCTGAACGTAATCCTGCCTATCGGGATTTCGTTCTACACCTTTACGCAGATCGCCTACCTCGTCGATGTGTACGCGGGAAAAGTAAAGGAATCCAACCCGCTGCACTACGCGCTCTTCGTCACCTACTTTCCGCATCTGATCGCCGGCCCCATACTGCATCATGCGGAGATGATGCCGCAGTTCGCGCTGCCGCACATTTACCGCCCGCGCCTCGAGAACTTCTCCAGCGGCTTTGCATTTCTGCTCATCGGGCTCGCCAAGAAAGTGCTGGTAGCGGATAGCTGGGCTCCGCGCGCCAACGATGTGTTCGACTCGACCGCCGGCGCTACCCTCATGCCAGGCAGTGCGTGGGGCGCGGTACTCGCCTACACCCTGCAGATCTATTTCGATTTCTCCGGATACTCGGACATGGCGGTGGGACTGTCCCTGCTGATCGGCGTGCGGCTCCCGTTCAACTTCAATTCCCCGTACCGAGCGACCAGCATTGTCGAGTTCTGGCGGTGTTGGCACATGACGCTCTCGCGCTTCCTGCGCGATTACCTGTATTTCGCTCTGGGCGGCAACCGTCACGGACCGGTTCGCCGCTACGCCAACCTGCTGATCACCATGCTGTTGGGTGGGCTGTGGCACGGCGCCTCCTGGACCTTTGTGATTTGGGGCGGCCTGCACGGGCTGTATCTGATGGTCAATCACGCGTGGCGGTCCGCCGCGGAGCGGACGGCGCGCCTCATGAATCGCCCACTGCCCGGGCTGCTGCAGGCGGGCGGTCGCGGATTGGCATTCATGCTCACACTGCTGTGCGTGATGGTGGCGTGGGTGTTCTTTCGCGCGCGCGGATTCGAGGACGCGCAGCGTATTCTGGCCTGCATGTTCTCCGTCGCCGGCTGCGCCGGCACGCACGGCCCCCCGCCCGGCGAGGGCGTCGTGAGCTCCTACCGTGCCGGTTGGATCACTGCCATGTGGTTCGCGGCCAGTTTCGCGGCGGCGGTCGTTGGACGAAATTCGCAACAGTGGGTGGACGGTCCGTATGCTGCCGCCATGCGACGCGTCAGCAGCAGCGCCTGGCGCACCCTGGCGCTCGGTGCAATCATTGGCGCCGAGGTTACGGCAATAGCCATGCTGGCGTTGATTTCGGCCTCGCGCAGCGTCACCGAGTTCATTTACTTCAACTTCTGATGCGCCTAGCCACCGTATTCGCAGTGGTCTGTTCGCTGACTGCGGGGACAATGTTGACATTGCTCGCGTGCGAGGCGCTGCTGCGGCTGCTGCCGGTCCAGAACGGCCTGTTCGCCGCGGATCCCAGCAGCGATTGGCCGGTGCACCACCTGATGGCGCACAGCCGGTATACCTTTTCCGACGCCTGGGACCTGCGTAACGTTCATCATGGCGCGACCAACGGCATGGGCTATGTGGCGCCGTTCGAGTATCTGCCCGCGAGCGCCGGCATCGTGGTCGTCGGCGACAGCTTCGTCGAGGGTGTCGTGAACGAGTATGCCGATACCCTGCAAGGCCAGCTGGCGCAGCGTCTGACCGATGCGCCACCGGTGCTCAACTTCGGGACTTCGGGGGCGTCGTTGTCCGACTACATCGGCCTTGGGCCGATGGTCTCCAAAAGCTTCCGGGTACAGTGGGTCGTCATCCTGGTGGTTTCTGGTGACTTCACCGATGCGTTCACCCCGCAGCCGGGGTTTTTCGTCTGGAGCCCGGACCGGACTCCACCGGTACGACTGATCCCGCAGACCGCGACGGATCCGGCGACGAAATTCCTGCGGACCCTGGCTGTCGTTCGTTACGCCAAGGGCAACCTGAAATTGAGTCTCAGCCACCTGCTGCACACGAGCGTGACGGTAGCGGCGCGGCCGTGCGTTCCGGCGGTTTTGCAGCCGGGGGACACGCGCCTCATCGAGTCGTATGCCGACAGCCTCCCCGCCGCGTACGGGGTAGCCGCTGCCCACGTGATCCTGATCTTCGATGCCGACCGCCAGGAGCTGTACCGCAGTAACGGCGCGCGTGCCTCGGAGGCGTGTCCCACGCGGGACGGTCTGGCCCGACAACTGCTGGCCAGGCAGGCCGCGGCGCACGGCGAACGTGCGATCGACATGGCGCCGATCTTTGCGGCATATTTCCGCGCCACGCACCAGCGGGTGGACTATTCACCCATCGACTGGCATTGGAATGTGGTCGGCAACCGCCTGGCCGCGAGCGAAGTCGCACGAGTGGTGAACGGCGAGGCCGCTGAGCCTCCGCAACGTGATCCGTCCGGGCTGCCCGAGGAGATGAATTGAAAGCTCTCGTCACCGGGGCGACCGGTTTCGTGGGATCCGCTCTGGTTCGCCATCTGCTGCAGCGAGGCGACCGAGTGCGCGTCCTGGCCAGGAGTGCAAGCGCAGCCGCGCCTCTCAGCCAGCTGGGAGCAGAAGTATGCCTGGGAGATCTCGCCACACCCGCGAGCGTGGCCGGCATCACCGCCGGGATCGAGGTAGTGTTTCATCTCGCTTCCGTGATGCGCGGCTCAGCCGCTGACTTCGAGCGTGTGGATGTCCGGGGTACCGAGCAACTGCTGGCCGAATCGCAGCGCGCCGGCGTCGGCCGCTACGTCTATGCCGGGACGCTGGCCGGCTACCCACCGCCGCGCGACCACCGCGACAGCACGGTCATCGACGAGCGTACGCCGTTGGACGACAGCGGCAGACTCGGCAACTACGCGCGCGCGAAGGCGCGCTGCGAGCGGATGGTCCTGGCTGCGAATGGCGCTAAGACTGAATGCGTGGTTGTGCGTCTGGGACTGGTGTGCGGTGTCGGAGCCAATGTGTTTCCTCCGCACGTGTGCAAAGTCATTGGCCGCAACCGGGTTGTCTTGTTTGGCGACGGCGGCGTGCCGTTGCCGCTGATACTGATCGACAACGCAGTCGACGCCCTGGTGCTCGGCGCCACCGTGCCCGGGGTAGGCGGGGAGACGTTCAACGTCGTGGATGACGACACCGTCACCCAGAAGGAATACCTCGAGTGGCTGCGCAAATGCACGGGCGGAGTGCCGCACGTGCTGTCTCTGCCGCTGGCCGCGTACTATCTCCTTGGCTTGTTATCGGAGCTGAGCGCGAAGGCAACACGCACGGAGCCGGAAACCACCCGTTACCGCATCCGCAGCCGCCTGGCGCGTGTGCAGTGGGATTGCTCCAAGGCCAAGCGCCTGTTGCATTGGCAACCGCGGGTGGCACTGCGTGAGGGCCTGGCGCTGTCATTCCGCCGCTACGCCGCGCAAGCTGCGGGCGGGTGAGCTGCGCGGCCTACCGCGGTATCCCGCAGCGCGCAGCAGCAATGGAGGGGGCGCCGGCGGCGCGTTCGAGCACCTGCAGTGTCTGGCTGGCGCACCGCTCCCAGGTAAACTGACTCGATCGCCGATAGCCCTGCTCGATGAGTCGCGTGCGCAGCGCCTGGTCGTGCAGTATCCGGTCCAGGCCTGCTGCGATCGCCTCGACCGAAGAAGGTTCGACCAACACCGCCGCATCCGCGGCAATCTCCCTGGCACCGTAGCAGTTCGATGTCACCACCGGACAGCCGCAGGCCATAGCCTCGACGATCGGTATACCAAAGGACTCGAACAGCGATGGCATCAGTAACGCCTGCGCCATTTGATAGAACGCGGCCAGGGTGCTTGCATCGACCCAGCCGGTCCACCTGACCCAGTCGCCGAGCCCCAGCCGCGCCGGTTCTTCCAGCTCACGCTCCGACAAGAAGCGATTCTCACCGCCGGCGATCACCAGCGATACGCCGTGCTGCGGACCCACCTGGGCATATGCCTGAACCAGGCGGGTGAAGTTCTTGGGAGGATAGACGGCCCCGGCGTACAGCACGAAGCGCTCGGGCAGACGATACGACCCGCGTACCGTGTCGAGGACTTCCTCGGGCACGCGCGTGCGAAACAGGTCTTCTATCGCCGTGTACACCGTGGTCACGCGCTCCGGCGGCATGTGCAGGAATTCGATCAGGTGATCGCGCGTGACTTCCGAGACCGCGATCACGGCGCTGGCCCTATCCGCATAACGCGGGACGAGGAAGCGGTGGCTCAACCTGTCGATGAAGCGCGAGGCCCAGGGCATCACGTACCAGTCCAACCCGTGGCAGACCCACACCGCCGGATAGTTGCCGGTCAGCGGCACCGAGTACTTGGGATTGAACAGTACGTCGACTCCGTGGCGGCGCAACGCACGCGGCAGGCCCAGCTGGTCCCAGGTGAGAACACTGCGGCCATTGACGCAAACTTCCTGCACATGCGCGGCACGATAGGTCCCCAGCAGCGCCGGATTGCGGAAAAACAGCACAAATTCGTGGCCGCCCGGGTTTTTGATCAGGTAGTCGAGCAAAGCACGGGTATAGACGCGCACGCCGCCACCATGCTGGTCATAGTGCCGTAACATCACGCCAATGCGCATTCGTCAGGCGCTGCCGCGATAGGCGTTGAACATGGCGCGATACTGCTCCAGCGACACCGAGCAGAACGCTTCGGCAAAGCGTCCGTAATTGCCATTGAATGCGGCGGAGCGATAGGCATTCAGACCCAGCCCCGAGTGCATATAGTCGGTCTGCTCGAGTTGGCTGCGGTATTCGGCGAGCGCTCGCTTCTTCTGCTCGACGACCTCGTCAATCCTGACGAAGCAGTTGGGGAACAGGGGCGTCCACACCTCGTACCCGAGGCATTGGATGCGCAGCGCAGCGCCACGGGTCGCCTCCAGAAGTATGGTGCTCGCCGCGAGGTGATCGGGATGCTGCTCCAGGAAGCACGGAACGTAGAGCAGCTCCGGCCGCTCCTGCTCGAGAATGGCGCGCAGCCGCGGAGCCGCGCCGGAGTCGTGTGCCAGCGTGCCATCCTCGATATCGAGGAATAACATGCTGTGCACACCCAACTGTTGCAACGCGCTGTGCGCCTCGGCCTTGCGCGTGGCGATCAGCTTGGCCTCCTCGGCCCTGAGTGCCTCGCCCGTGAGACCCTTGAGCCGGGCGCCGCCACCGTGACGGCCATCGGTGAGAAACACCACCGTGGTAGTAGCGCCGGCTCTGGCATGGCGCACAAGCGTGCCGCCGCAACCGATCGTCTCGTCATCCATGTGCGGCGCGAGAACGACGACTCGTTCTGCACCCGGCTCCCAGACCAGACACGAGGTATTGAAGACCTTCGAGGTGCGCAGCAGGCCGTAAGACTCGAGGTACGGTCGGCCAGCCTTGGCGAACTGGCGCAGCAACGCTCTGGTAAGGGGCTTCATGCCGCCGCCGCGGGGGTGAGTCCCGCCTCGCTGAGTTCCGCGCGCAAGGACTCGCGGTCGGTCCCCGCGATCATCATTCGGTACCAGAGCTCCGCATTGATGAGCAGCCAAAGCCGGTTGCCATGATCGACACGCCCCGACAAATGCGACTTCAGCAGCAAATCGATGGTCTCGCGCCGGAGCACGCCTGCCTTGACCAGCTGCGAATCCGGCAGGAAGCGGTCGTACAGCAGTCGATACTCACGGCGCAGAATGTAGGGCAGCGCAGAGGAGAAGCCCTGCTTCGGCCGCGCCACGATTTCCGCGGGCAGGTAGCGCGCTGCAAGTCTGCGCTGCACGATGCGCAAGCTGCGCCCCTGCACCTTCGCACTTGACGGTAGCCGCGCGGCGAACTCGGCCAGCCGGTGATCCATGAAGGGACTGCGTGCCTCCAGGCCATGCGCCATGCTCATCCGGTCGGTGATCATGACCGGATGATCCGGGAGCCTCACCGCGCTGTCGGCCGCGAGCATGCGGTCGAGCGGATCCCCGTGGGTGGTCTCGTAGGGCTGCCGGATCGCATCCTCCGCGTCGCAACCGGCGAGCTGCTCAGCCGCCTCGCGCGTAAACAGTCCCGCGCGCAGCGGGCCATCGAAGTAGAAATAGCTGAGGCTGGCGGCGTAACGGTCGCCGCCCGACAGGAACGACAGGCGATGCAGCCAGCGCAGCTGATGGCCGATGCTCTTGTACCAGCCTGCTTCAGGGAACAGCGCGAGCGCCGGTCCCAGGACGCTGCGCCGCACGCCAGCCGGCACGCGTGCGTAGCGGCTGGCGTACGCGTTGCCGTAGTAGCGATCGTAACCGCCAAACAGCTCATCCCCGCCGTCACCGCCAATCACCACTTTGACATGCCGCCGAGCCAGCTCGGCGACGTGGTAGGTGCACAGGGATAACGGGTCGGACGGCTCGTCCAGGTGATAGATCAGATCCGGCAGCAGGCTCACCAGAGATGGCGCCACCGTTCGCTCGTGGTGCCCGGTCCCGTACGTCTGCGCGACGAGTCGCGCGTGCGGCGCCTCGTCGAAACGCGGGTACGGTATGCCGACCGTGAAAGTCGGCAAGTGCCTGACCCCCACCCGCTTCGCCAGCATGGCGACCAGCAGACTCGAATCGAGCCCGCCGCTGAGGAAGGCTCCCACCGGAACGTCGCTCACCAGATGCAGGCGCAGTGCTTCCTCGACCTTTTCCTCGAGCTCATCGAGCAAGGCCTCTTCCGGGCGCTGCAGCTTCGGCTGGTACTCGAGCCTCCAGAAGCGGCGGATGACCGGATCCCGGTCCGCCTCGAGCACCAGCAGGTGCGCCGGCGGCAGCTTGCGTATGCCACGAAACATCGACAGCGGCGGCGCGATCAGTCGCAGTGCAAGATATTGGTCGAGCGCCTGCAGATCCAGGCTGCGCAGGCTCGGATCGAAAGCGAGCAGCGCCTTGATCTCGGACGCAAAGGCGAAGCCTCGCGCGGTGCGTGCATAATAGAGCGGCTTCTGACCGAGATGGTCGCGTGCCAGCAGCAAGCGTCGCCGCCGCGCATCCCACAGGCCGAAGGCAAACATGCCCCGCAGGTGTTCGAGGAGGCGATCGCCGTAGTGCTCGTAGAGCGCGATGATCACCTCGCAGTCGCTGTGAGTCAGGAAGCGGTAGCCGCGTTTCTCGAGGTCGGCGCGCAGCACGCGATAGTTGTAGATCTCGCCGTTGCAGACCAGCCAGACGGATTTGTCGGCATTGGTGAGCGGCTGACGGCCACCGTCGAGGTCGATGATCGACAGGCGTCGGTGTCCGAGGACGGCGTTCGCGTCCTGCTCGACGCCCTCGCCGTCGGGTCCACGATGCCGCAGGGCTGCCAGCATGCGCTGCATGGCTTCGCCCAGCTCTCGAGTCGGACCGACTATCCCCGCTATGCCGCACATGCTAGGCGCGCGCCTGGTGCCTGCCGGCCGCGCGTTTTGCCAACACGGTGCGCTCGAACAGATCCTCGTAACGCTGCGCGCACCGGCCGATGAAGTAATCCTCGACGCGGCGCAGATTATTGCGGCGAATCTCGGCGCGCCGCTGCGGAGCATCGCGCAGTGCGCGCACTGCGTCGTTGAACGCGCGCACATCGTTGAGAGGCACCACGTGACCGGTCGCGGGGGTAGTCAGGAAGTCGGTCTGCCCACCGCGGTCGTAACAGACGATCGGCAGGCCAAAAGCCATGGCCTCGAGAAATACCAGGCCGAAGCCCTCGTGCTGGCTGGTCGAGACAAACACATCGGCAACCTGGAAAGCACGGTACTTCACCGCATCCGGAACGTAGCCGAGCATGCGAACCCGGTGGGTCACGTTGCACTCGACGGCGCGGCGCATCACCGCCGCCGCCTCGGGTCCATCGCCGACTATCAGCAGGACGGCGCCGGGAACCGCGGCGAGCGAATCGATGAGCTGGGTGCAGGCCTTGCGCGCCACGATCCTGCCGGCAGTGACGAGCACGAAGGCATCCTCGGGAATATTGAACGCGGCACGTTGCGTGGTCCCTGCAGGCGGCGGCGGCCGATCGATGCCGAGCGGGATCAGCTCGACGCTGCGATCGACGCCATAGATCTGGGCTACGTTGCGCGCCGTGTCTTGCGACTGGGCCACCACGGCGTCCGCACGGCGCAGCAGGTGCGCAACCATGGCTCGCAGCGCCGCATGGCGATGCGGCGAGGTCTTCTTCGAAGGGTCGAACAGATCGCCGCCGTGCACCGACAGCACGTTGGGAACATTCAGCCGCCGGGAGAGCCAGTTACCCAGGGGCCCCGTCGGCAGCGCAAAATGTGTGTTGATCACGTCAAAGTGCCGCTCACGTCCGAGCTGCAGGCCGCGCCACAGGCCGCTCGGCAGGTAGGCCAGCATCGAAGGGAGGTTGGCTACGGCGAGCTGCCGGCGAAAGAGCACCGGAACGCGCACCACCGTGGCGTCTCCGTCCTTGCTCACGGCCGGCAGTTCGGCCATCCGCGAAGTGACGACCGTGACCTCGTGGCGGCGCGCGAGTGCGCGTGCCAGTGCGGCCATGACTACGCCGCCGCCGCCGCCTAGCGGCGGGTACTCATAATTGCAGAACAAAACGCGCAATCTGTAATGAGCGTCCTGTTAGTGTGAGTGCATGAATGCTCATCGATCGCTAGTATAAGCGGAAAACAAGAGGTCCTCGATGAACGCCAACTACCGCGCGAACCCCATTCAGGCAGCGAATGAGCCGCGCCGCCTGGCGGCCCGCCTCGAGCCGTTCGACTCGTATTGGCAAGCGCCCAAGGATGCGGAAAAGGGCTTCGATTCGTTTGCCGCGTACTACCGCAGCAACTACTTACCCTGGATGCCGGCGGAGCTCGGCGCGCGCGTTCTTGTCATAAGCTGCGGGCCCGGCTACCTGCTCAAGATGCTCCAGGATCACGGCTACACGGCGGTATTCGGCATCGATTCCGATCCGGCCAAAATCGCGATCGCCCAGCGCAAGGCACTGCCGTGCGAGGTGGCGCACGCCTTCGAGTACCTCGACTCCCACGCCGGACAGTTCGACGTGATCGTCCCCGAGCAGGAGCTGAATCATCTGACGCTCGACGAGACCGTAGATTTCCTGCAGCGCTGCCGCCGCGCCCTGCGTCCCGGCGGACGTATCATCGTCTACGCGATGAATGGCGCAAACCCGCTGGTGGGGTCGGAGAATCTGTCGCACAACATCGACCATTTCTATAACGTCACCGAGTACAGCCTCGAGCAGATTCTGAGGCTCGCTGGCTTCGATGGCATCAGGGTCTTTCCGCTGAAGCTTTATGTCTTCTGGACCAACCCGCTCAACTATGTGGGCCTGGCGGTGACGGCGTTGCTGGAGTTCATGTTGCGCATCGTCTTCCGACTGTACGGCAAGAAGGTGCGCGTTCTGAGCAAGAAGATTGCGGCGACCGCTAGCGTGCCTTAGGTGTACTTGTTGTAGTAGTAGTACGCGTTGTCGCCCAGAGTCTCGCTGGCCCGGTTCAGCACCACCCCGATGCACTTGAATTCCGCGAGCAGGCTTACGGCCCGAGCGAGGCTGTCACGGCGTGTCCGGCCCTCGGCAACGACGAGCAGAGTCGCGTCTACCCGCGGCGCTACCAATAGCGCCTCGTCCGTCACCAGGACCGGCGGCAGATCGAGAAGAATTATGGCGTTCGAGCACAGCGAATTGATGTAGCTCAGAAGAATCTCGAGTCGGCCCGATCCCAGCAACTCGGACGCGGCATCGGTGCTGGAAAGACTGCCGGCGAGTGCGAGGTTTTTCGGTCCGATCGAGAAGAACACGTCACTTGGGGCGTGGCTCCCCGCGAAATATGCGAGCAGCTCGACTGGCGGTTGCACCCCGAGGTAGCGGCACGTGCTCGGGCTGCGCATGTCCAGATCGAGCAGAAACACGTTGACGGTCGCATCGCGCGCCAGGCTCAACGCCAGATTGAGTGCGGTGACCGACTTCCCTTCGCCCGGGCCGGCGCTCGTAATCGCGATGCTCTTGAGGCCGCTGTTGCGGCTCCTGTGCAGGAGGCGCGTTCGAATCATGCGGTACGCCGCCCCGACATGCATATTTGCACCCGCCAGCGCCTCGGGCAGGAGAATCCGGTGCGCGAGCGCTACCGCGTGCGAGCCGCTGACCACCGGGAACGCGGGTAAGGGAACGGCAGCCGGCACGGGAGCCGGTGTGCTCAGCCTGGCGGATCCGTTCGAGCCGGCCGATCCATGCGAGCTCAGCGAGCTGCTCTCCGGCTTGCGCGCCCTCCCCTGCCGCAGTTTCTCCAAGGCTCTTTCGATGACCATTTTGCGTCCCAGCACCTTACCGCATCAGCATCAGCATCAGTGCAACCGCGATTGCGAAGACGAATAACCCCAACGCCGAGCCCCAGCGAAGCTTGCGGCCCTGCAGGTCATCGGGGCTGAACAACACCGGAATCGCACCGATCGCCGCTCCACCGGTGATTTCCTGTAAATCGGCCGTGCTGCGCACGGTTGGATCCGCCGCATCGACCGCGGTAACGCATCCCAGCGCCACGCCGATTCCGAGGACCAGGCCGAGGAGAATGATCCCGAGCCGATTTGGAGCGTACGGTCTCCGGGGTGGCACCGGTCCCTGCAACAGAGTGAATCTCTCTCCTCTTTCTTCCTGCTCCATGGTACGCGCCAGAGCCACATTCTTCATTTTCGCCTGAATATCCTCGTACCGCAGGCGCGCATTGTCATAATCCCGCTGTAGCTGCGTGTATTCGCTCTCGACGCCGGGTTCCGTGGAGAGGCCTCCTTCGTAGGTCGCTATATCACGATGCTCCCGTGCCTCCTGACTGCGCAATGCCGCCACGGAACGCTGCTCGGCGCGCAGCTGGCTCTGCACCACCAGATAGTCCGGATTATCGGGCGCCTTACCGTTTGCGCGCAGGCTGGCCGCGCCCTGGGCCACCATCTCATCGATGGCCCTTTTCAGCCGTTTGACCTCCGGATGCTCCGGCGTGTACTTCTCCTGGGCCTGAGCGAGATCCGCGCGTAACTTCGCGAGTTGCGTGCGCCAGTCGCCGATCGGCGCAGCCATGCTCGGACTCAGGTTGTTCAATTGCAGCTGCAGCTGAGCCTCCTTCTCTTCGGCCGTCACCAGCTCACGCTGCGTCTCTTCCAGGTCGCGTTGCAGCCGGTCTATCTCAGCCAGGTTGTGTTGTTGGCGGTCGGGAAGCGCATTGCCGTGGATGGCTTTGAAGTGGGCAAGCTTCTGTTCCTGCGCCACCATCGACGCTTCCAGGTCCTTGGCCTGGGACTGCAGAAACTCGTACGTTCTGTTTGCCTGCTCGGTCTGCGTTCGGCGGTTGTAGGTCAAATACAGGTCCACCAGCTTCTGGGTAACGGCAGCCGCGAGCAACGGCTGAGGATTGTCGTAGTGGATCGAGAACGCAGTCGACTCATCAAGCGGCTTCAGGGTGATCGGATCGACGCGCTCAACGGAAGTGTTGTCCGCGACTCGCTGCGCCTTCGCTTCGAGACTGACGCGCCTGTCTGCGGGGTATGGGTCGATCTCCTGGACCAGCTGCGTGAGCCTCTCCGGAGTCATAACGCTCCGCCTCAGGAGCTCGACCTCCTGCTGCGCCTCGCTGGGGGAGGCGTCCTGACGGACTCGGCGCGCCGTAGAGGAGACCAGGTCCTGCGGTATGTCCGCCGGCTGGAGCATGATCGTACCGGTGGCCCGATAACTTACCGGCAGATAGAACGCTATGAAGACCGCGCACAGCGTGGTGGCCGGAATGATCGTGGCCGGATATACCCGGCGCCGGCGCAGGAGGTTGCGGTACTCGTTGAGTGCGTGCCCGCCGCTCGCGGGCGCCACTGCATCAGTCGCGCGGTGGTTGTAGTCCATGGTACCCCAGGGTCAAAAATACCGCGTTGCTGTTAGCACCTTCGCTCGCCCCCGCATACTTCAGGCGTGAGTAGCGGTAGCCAGCGCTTACGGACCATTCCGGTGTGAAGAGATAGGAAACACCAGCCAGCGCGTTGGCACGATCACGGTTGTTGCTGTCGTTGATCACCGAGTTACCTACGTCTGAATTGCGCGTCAGTCTTACGGCGGCATTTACCGAGCACCGCTGAGTCAGAAATCTCGAGTACTGCACACGCAGCTCATCGCTTGTCGTCCGCCCGCCCGCGCTGCCGGGCTCGAGAAACCGACCAATACTATATTGGATGTTGCTGGTGAGAAACTTGTGCAGACCAACCCATTCCAGGCCCCAGAGCGTCTGGTTGAAGCTCGGCGCTCCATAGGCCGCCGGCGACGAATCGCGCTCTACCCGGGCAGTGATTCTGGAGTTCGAAACGCTGGAGGTTCTGGTTATAAAGTCAAAGCTCACGCCGTAGGTGGTGGTCTTGACTGCTCCCTCAGTGTTATTGGTGGGGTTGTAGTAAGAGTAGTACGGCCCCACTGCGATGCGCGAAGCCGGATTCAGCCGCCAGCCAAGGGCTAAATCCACCGTCGGGCTATTATAGCTGACCAGTTCGCCGGGGACGTCGGTGCTGTAGCGGACCGCGATCAAATCGGCGCTCCCCGTTATGCTCAGGCGCTGCTCGAAGTCGTAGGCGAACTGCGGAGCCAGTTGATAGGTTGTCCGCGTGATACCCGTGGCTATCGCGCCGGTGCCGGCGGTATCCGGAGCGTACGGGTTCAACGGATTGAAGACGGTGATGCCGTACTGCGAATTGTAGGCGTCTTCGCGGCGATATTCGGCAAGGAGCGAGCTCTCGCTCCGCAGGGTGCGATAGTCGCCGGCCAGATCGACCAATGCTTCGAGCGTGTCAAGGGTACTGATCTGAGCGTCGTGCTGCATGGTAATCAGCGGCCGGAAATCGAGATCCGAGACCGACGTACGCCGCAGCAGGTCAGCGCCGACCGTAGTGCGGTAGAGCTCGCTGTCGGGCCCGGCCGGGATTGTCAGGTTGCGATTGGTTGCCCATTCCGTAGAGATGTTCGCCTGGGGAACGAAGGCAACCTCCTGCGCTATCGCAGAACAAGCGAACATAACGTGAGTGATGGTCACCCACCCAAGCGCTCCGAGAGGCGTGACGCTACGGAACGACGACGACATCGCCCGGCTCCAGCAGCACGTTCTGACTCAGGTTTCGTCCCTTGATCACATCCCCGTAGTGAAAGGCAATCGAGCGCTGCGACTCGCCGGAGCCGCGCAGCACCATGATGTCATTCACCGCCGCGAATGGCGTCATGCCGCCCGCGAGACTCAATGCCTGCAACACGTTGATGCGCGGGTTCATCACGAACGAGCCGGCTTTGGTTACCTGTCCGATGACGTAGATGCGGCAGCCATCGAGGTTTTTGACGGCCACTGAGACTACCGGTTCCGCAACATAGCGCTTCAGGCGGGCAGTGATGTCCGCTTCGATCTCCGCGACGGTACGGCCGCGCGCTACAACCTGCCCAGCGAGTGGAAAGGAGAACTTGCCGTCCGGCCGTACGATCACGTCCTTCTTGGTCAGGTCCTCTTCCTTCCACACGGAAACATCGAGAGTATCGCCGGCATTCATCGTATAGTCGGGCACCTGCTGCGCCTGCCCTGGCGACGCGAAACCAACGAGCAGAATCGTCGCAACCGTGCAAGCAACCCGCGCTTCGCGCGCGGTTTTACACAGTCTTCTCATGCATGTCCCCCGTGTAATCGACTAGAAGGCCCTGGAATCATTCAAAATCAGCAGCGCGGTTTTCGACAGGATCTCCAGATCCAGTTTGATCGACCAACGCCGCAGATACTCTAGGTCATACAGCACCCGCGTCTCCATCTGGTCCAGGGTTCTCGTCTCGCCACGCAGGCCATGAATTTGCGCCCAGCCGGTGATACCGGGCAGCACTTTGTGCCTGACCATATATCCCTTGATCAGCTTGCGGTACAGCTCGTTGTGCGCGACCGCGTGCGGACGCGGTCCTACGAGGCTCATGGTTCCCCGCAACACATCAAAGAGCTGTGGCAGCTCGTCGAGGGAGTAGCGACGCAGGAAGCTGCCGACCGGGGTCAAGCGTGCGTCGTCCCTGGCCGCCTGCACGATCGCGGGCCCATCCTCGATGACCGTCATGGTGCGGAACTTGTGGATCATGATCTGTTCGCCGTTCAGCCCGTAACGGCGTTGCTTGAAGATGACCGGGCCCGGGGAGGTGTGGCGCACGAGCAGCGACACAACCAGCATGATCGGAGCCAGCGCGAGCAGCAGCAACGCCGCGACTGTCACGTCCATGAGGCGCTTCACCACGGCGCGATGTCCGTGGAAAGGTGTCTCGCACATCGAGATCACCGGAATCCCGCCGATCGAGGCATAGGTAGACTGGATCAGATCGAATACGCAGATGTCGGGTACGTAGTAGATCGACGCCGTGGTGTCCCGCAACGCATCGATGAGCGCCACGACGCGGCTCAGGTGTCGGATCGGAAGGGCGACGAAGACTACATCGACATCACGGGCCTTGATGAATTGCGGCAGGTCGGCGAGTTTTCCCAACAGCGCTATCTTGTCTTTCGACACCCGCTCACCGTCGCGGTCGTCGAAAAACCCGATGACCGACAGGCAGGCGTTATTGCTTTTCTTGAGTCGCGACGCGAGCGCCAGGCTGGCTTCGTTACAGCCGGCGATGACTGCCGTTCTGGCACTCGCCGGCGCGCGCAGCAACCTCTGCAATACCTGTTGCAGGGCGAGAGTTACCGCGATGATGAGCGACGGGGTGACGACTGCCCAGGTCAACACGACGCGTCGCGGGTAGTAGCTGGAGAATCGGGTTAGGTAGCCGATTGCCAGTAACGTGCCGAGCACGAGCAACCAGCGAACCAACAGCGCGATCGAAACGGGGAAGGATCCGCCCGGATCCTCCGCTCCTATCGGCTTTGCCGAGCCCATCAGCAGCAGCGCCAGCAGCGCCACCACGATCGCGAGCACATGGTAGGGCGGCGTGAGCGACACGTCGTAGGCAGCGATCACGCCGTAAAGGCTGACGACCGCCAAGGCAGCCGGCGCGACCGCTTGGGTCACGTTCACAGCCGAGACTGCAAGCGCGAGGGAATGCCTCGCTAGCACTGCTTCGTTCATTGTTGGCGCTTCTTCATTCTCGTTATATCGCACCGTTATTCTTCTGCGCGGTCCTCCAGACCCCTGCTGCGGCAACGTTGCATCGCCGCGTACCCCCAGTCCCGGACGTCCCCCGGCGACTAATTCACATTATTCGCAGATTGATGAGGGGTTCGCAATCGCCCAGCATTTGACTTAAGGGGCTTGCCTGCCCCGCGGGGCGCGAAGCGCGCGTACCGCCCGCTGCGGCGGCAGTGCGCTGACCCCGGTGAGCTGGATGGCGGTGCGCGTAAGCCGGGCCGAGCTGCGCCGGCCCCGCCGCTACCAGCCTCAGGCATTCGGCAGCTTTGCGGCCGGGCCCGGCATGGAGTGCTCCGGGCGCCGGAGTCACTCAGAATAGACGCAGCCCGGCAAGGCGTGCACGGCCCCCGCTCCCGAAGTAAAGTCCAGCAATCGGCCATGAGAGTGCTCATCAATGCGTTCTGGTTGTCATTCAGCCGTATAGCCGCCGATCTCCTCAGTTTCGTCCTGTTCGCGGTCATCGCCCGCACGTTTGGTCCAACCGGCACCGGCCAGTATTCCTATGGCTTTGCGGTTGGAACGCTGGTGGCATTGATCTCGACTTCCGGATTTGAGGACTACGGAATCCGCCAATACGCGCGTGCGCCCGCACGTGAGCGCGGCCAGCTGTGGGAAGACCTCCTCACTACGCAGTGCCTGCAATTGGCTCTCGGGGCTCTGGCATTCCTGGTGTTCGTGTTACTCGGCGCGATAAACACCCGCAATGTCGCCGTGGTGCTCGAACTGACCCTATACGTGGTTGGGTGGTGGCTGTCGCGCACATTCTTCATTCCCGCCATGGCGTCGCAGTCCATGATCAAGCCGGCGCTGGCGGATCTGGGTTGCCGTCTGGCGGCAATCATCGGCGCCCTGCTGCTGGCTGTTGTGGCGCACGCTCCGTTGCCGTTGATGCTCGCAGTGTTTCCACTGGCCGGCGCGACGCTACTGCTGCTGGCCATGTCGAGCGCCACGCGACACGGCGCGCGCCTGAAGGTGGGGCGAGACTGGCGGCGGCTTGTCATCACCGTGCGGGGCACTCTGCCCTTCGCCGGGTCGGACATTCTGAACCAATTCTATGCCCGCGCCGACGTGCTCCTGATCGCTTATTTTCTTGGCGATGCAAGTGTTGGCCTGTACGCGACCGACATCAAGTTCGTAGAAGTTGGTCTGCTGCCGCTGCTACTGCTTGGTACGGCCGCCTATCCACTCCTCAGCAAGTACGCGGCTGACGATGCAGTGACGTTCACAGATGCGGCACGCGACTTTACCCGCCTGCTGTTGCTGCTGAGCGGCTGGCTCGCCATCGGCATCGGTTATTTCGTGCCGCTGGTGATCGTGCCGCTGTTCGGCGCGGGCTTCGCGCCCGCCGTACCGTTGCTGCCGCTGGTCGCGGTGTTTGCGCTTACCAAGGGAGTCGAGGCCACGTGCTACCGTCTGCTTTACAGCGCTCAGCGCCAGACGCTCTATTGCATGAGTCTGCTTCTGGGAATACTGCTGGTGGTGGGACTCAACCTCGCCTTGATTCCCGCTTTCGGCCTGAAAGGCGCGATATGCGCGGCGATCGTCGGCACGATCGCCATCGACTTGCTGGCGATAACGGGCCTGTTGCGCTACCTGGGCAGGCGCTTCCTGGCGATGTCGATGGCGCGACTGGGGGCGGCCCTGGCGATTTCCGCAGCATTGGTCGCGGCGCTGCGCAATGTCGACGGAAATCCGTGGACTGCCGCACTCGCCGCGTGCGGCGTCTTCCCGCTCCTGGCCGCTGCTTTCGGACTCGTGCCCAATCCGCGCCGCAGCCAGTTGCTCCGCCACACCGAACCGGGCGATACGGCCACGCTGCCGTGAGCCGGGGATCGGGATAAGCTCGGTCCGTGACCCCGCTGCCGCGCGTCTTCTGGCTGACCACGGAGTTCTTTCCTCCGCAAATGGGTGGAACGGGCGTCATTGCCGCACGACTGGCCCACGCGCTGGCGGAGCGCGGCGTGCAGCTGCAGGTCATCACTCGCCAGACGTTGCCGCGCTGCGCCGTGCGGGAACAGGTTGGCAGGTTGCACGTGCAGAGAATCGGCCCAGCCGGACTGATGAAAGGTGTGGGCTGGCGCGCAGTACCTGCCATGTGCACCTACCTCGGGCGGCTTGTGACGCTGTTACTCGCGGCACGCCGGGGCTATGACCTGGTGATCATCTCGGGGATGAAGACCATCCCGCTCGCCGCCGTGCCGGTATGCAGGCTGCTCGGAAAGAAGTCCGTCATCAGAATCGAGTCGCCGTTCGAGATTGCCGAACCGATTACAGCCGAGAGTCTCGCGACCATGGGGTCATTCGTTGGTCGCTGGCTCAATCGCATCCTGATGGTTGCGCAACGCATGACCCTGAGGCGCGCCGATCGTGTGATAGCGATCTCGGCCGAAATCGCCCTGCGCCTGCGGGATCTGGCCTACCCGGAGGCGTGCATCGCCAGGATTCCGAATGCCATCGATCTCACCAAGTTCACCCCTGCACCGGCG
>Ga0306926_10002301_pt1 | contig 19461 bp, 19 predicted proteins | sample flu12Cox44000178_FD_203759 | JGI IMG/M metagenome (GOLD analysis project Ga0306926, IMG submission 203759) | Lab enrichment of tropical soil microbial communities from Luquillo Experimental Forest, Puerto Rico - flux8day.12C.oxic.44.000.178 (v2)... | ecosystem: Environmental > Terrestrial >... | reverse complement strand
CGCGGAGCGACGTACGAGAATAACGTCAATCTCGCTCAGGGTTTCCTTGAGCAGATAATCCGAAAGTATCAAGGGACGCGACTCGGTCGCCAGGAACTCGAGGCAGAACTGCTCGAGGACGTGCCAGGCGCGTTGTGGAACCGCGGCATTATTGAGGGTTCACGAGCCCGCGCGGCTCCCTCTCTGATCAGGGTGGTAGTCGCGATCGACCCGGCGGTAAGCGCGACAGAAGAGGCCGACGAAACCGGCATTATTGTTGCCGGGAAGGATGTACAGGGACACGGCTGGGTACTCGCCGATACGTCAGGTCGTTACCAGCCCGTCGAATGGGCGAGGACGGCCATCTCTGTCTATCGCGCCCATAGCGCCGATCGGATTGTCGCGGAGGTGAACAATGGCGGTGACATGGTCGAGGCCACCTTGCGGATGGTCGAGCCGGATGTGCCATTCACTGCCGTGAGGGCTTCGCGCGGAAAGGTGACTCGAGCGGAGCCGATAGCGGCACTCTACGAGCAAGGACGCGTGCATCACCTCGGGATGTTCCCGGAACTAGAAGATCAAATGTGCGCCTTTGTTGCTGACGGCCGCGGGGGGCTCAAATTACCGTCAGGGAGCTGCTCCCCCGACCGGGTGGATGCGCTGGTGTGGGCGTTGACCGATCTGTTGGTTGAGCCGAGGCGGGGAGAGGGTATCTACGAGCTCTACCGCCAACTTAGCGGGCAGTTGCCGGCTGCGATAGGCCGCGCGCGCCGGCTTTAGACCCTGACCAACAACTAATCGCGAGATCGCGACGTCTTCTCGTCTTTGCCGGGAAAAGCTCACAGCTGTCCGAGGAATGGAAATCGGATGTGCGATGGATTCCCCGGTGCAACCGAGGGATCGTTATGTCCGGCCCGCGGGGTGATGCACTCTGCGCAGCCCCACGACATGCGTTGTGCGGGGCATCGACGCGTCGTTCCGGTACTAGCCGTGCCGCTTGTGGAACGTGGAAGGAGCAAGTCCGGCCGTGACGGCTTCGCGGGGGCGACGCGAACACGGTGTGCAGTCGGTTGCCCGCCCTCGCTTCGTAGAATTTCTGCTGATTGCTGCCCGGAAGGAGCCGATCATTGGCGCTTCTAGTCAAAAAAGCGAATGCTATGCTGCCGTCGATCCGCAAGCAGCGAGGTCCAAGACTACAGCTCACTCTCGGTCTGCTTCGAGTGGTGGCGTTTGCCTTTGGGTTGGGTGTGACGCTCCCTACGCTTGCTCAAACCGTCAGCGGCACTTCGCTGGACATTACCGGCCAGTCTACGTTGCAGGGAGACGTGGTCATGTGTTCGGGGAGCCCGTGGATTGACGTGCGCTGCAATGGCGCCACCGGTGACGGCAATCATGACGACACCGCAGCAATAAACACCTCCATTGCAACTGCAATTACCAATGGACGCCCGGTACATTTTTCGCCCGGCACCTACAAGGTGACTTCGCAGATCACCGTCGACTACGCCGGCCAGGCCGGCAGCGGGTTGCGACTGATATCGGAAGGGGCGGTCATCGACGGTCGAACGATTGTGTCGGGTCCAGTGCTGCAGATACAGTGCGGCGGCGGAACCACGGGGAGTCCGACCGGATGCTTTTACTTCAAGGAAGAGGGAACCTTATTCGTCAATGGCGATACAGCAAGTTATGTGGTTGTATTCGGCAAGCCCGATTTCTCTGATGCGCACAACTCGGCGAAAATCGACCATCTGATCGTCAACAATGCCAGCACCGCGGCCGGGGCCGGGGGTTGCCAGTTCAATTACGTGCTCGATAGCGACCTCTATGCTGTTTGTGTGTCGTCGGGCGGAGCGGCCGGCCTCGCCTTTGAGCAGATCCAATTCTCGCGAATTTCCGGTGCCGGGACGGCCGAGGGCACCGGGGGGCGAGGAGTGGTGCTGGAAAACGGTTACAACTTCAGCAACACCTTCTTCGCCCTCGACCTCGAAGTCTCGCCGACCTGCTTGTCGATTACCTTTAATCACAATGGGCTCAATAGCTTCGTATCGCCCTATTTCGACTGTACCACTGCGGTGAACGCGACGGCGAGCGTTGGAAATGTGCTGATTAACCCGAACTACGGTGGCAATACAGTCAACTATGGTCCCCTCTCGACCGGAATATCGGTTATCGGCACCGGATCCCGTGCCAATTGGGTGTTTCCCGCGGCGGCCTCCTATGTCGCCGAGCCTGTCGATGACGGACTCAGTGTGTCGAACTACAACACCCCGGTTCCGTTGATGACTGTAACGCTGCCGGCGATTGCTAGCCTGAATGTCGGATGGAGCATGGGATTTGCTTCAGACAACGGCAAGGGCATGACGATCAACACGACGTCCGGGTCGATCGTCTCGGGCGGAAAAGCCGTCGGATCGATCGTGTTGGGAGCTGGGAACTACGAATACGTTCGCCTTCAATCCGATGGAAACAATTTCCGCATCGTCTCCTCGACCCGAAATACCCGTTTGGCCAACGGCTTTGAGCCCCCGCCGTGGCCGAGCAATTGGCAATACCCGACCAGCTCCGGCTATCAAGCCGTGCTTGGCGACAACGGCAACATCTTGTCGAGCTACAACAGCCCGGCAGGTCTAACCGTCACCTTGCCTTCGACCGGCGGCCTTCCCGATGGTTGGTCGATGGGCTTCGCGACCGATAACAACAAGAGCCTCACCATACAAGTGGCCAGCACCTCTGGCGGCCGCATCGTATGGCCGGGTTCTGGCGGATCGCAAACATTATTGACGATGGCAAACACCGCCCAGGGCGCCTATGAGTTTGTCGTCCTGCAGTACGACGGCAGCGGCCTATTTCGGGTCGTCAACACGACGCCCGCGACAGAACAAGCGATCGGCATGATCGGTGCGGCCGGGATCAGTCACTGGAGCTTTCCCGCGGTGAGCTCCTATGCCGCCACCGCCGCTGACAACGGCAATGTGGTGTCGAGCCTCAACAGCCCGGCTCCGTATTTGGCCGTGACACTACCGTCGACGACGTCGTTGGCGATGGGTTGGACGATCGGCATTGCTACGGACGGCAACAAGACCGCGGCGGTGCAGGTCAACCCCACCGCCGGTGGACGCATTCTTTTTCCAGGCAGCGGCGCAACCGTCGGCTCGGCTTCACTCGCCAGTGCAAATTACGAGCTTCTCGTTTTGCAATATGACGGCGGCAATTTTCGCGTCGTCGAAGCGACCCCTGCGACAGCCACCTTATTGGGAGTCAGCGGCAGTGCACCAAGTATCAACCGCTGGAGCTTTCCGGCCGTCAGTACCTATATGGCTTCGCAGAGCGACAGCGGAAACGCGGTCTCGAGCTACAACACCCCCACCAACTCGCTAACGGTGACGTTGCCGCCGGTGACTGCGATCGCCGCTGGTTGGACGATGGGCTTCGCCACCGACAACGGCAAAAGCGTGACTGTTCAGGTCACCAGCACGTCGGGCGGGCGCATCCTCTACCCCGCCGGAGCGACCGGTACCGCCGGCAGCTCGGTCGCGCTCGCGGCCATCAACTACGAATTCATGGCATTGCAGTTCGACGGCAGCAACTTTCGGGTCGTGTCAATTACGCCCCGCAGCGCCGCAGCGCTTGGCATGCTGGGACATCAGATCATGACGGGGGCGACACCGACCGTCGGCTCCGGATCCAGCGATTGCGGCACATCGCCGTCGATTGGCGGTAACGATAGCGCCGGCCGTATTACCGTCGGCGCAAGCAATGGCGGTAGATGCACGATTACTTTCGTGTCACCTTGGCCCAATCCTCCCGTCTGCTCGGCCTTCGACGAGACCACGGGCAATCTCGTGCGGCCGACGGCCACCTCGAACAATAGTGTGGCCCTCAGCGGAACGCTCGCCGCCAGCGATAGTCTCGTTTATCAGTGCGTCGGCTTCCAATGAGCCGCCACTTTTGTGTCACTGATCCGAAATGATCCATTGCATCCATTGCCGGAGCAGCCGCGCAGGATAAATGCGAGCGTCCGGTCGCAATGGCGATGACGATTACTCACGATTTCTCGACAACAGGGAGTTTCTCTGATGCCCCAACCCGGCGTAAAGCGGACGCCGCTCGTATCTTATACGTGGGGCGGTTGGAGAACTCAGCCGGGGGGCGCTTCATCGCCCGATATTTCCCGGTCGAGTTCCGCAGAACTCTCGGCAGCAACAGCGAGAGGCGATATCACGCGGTTCGCCAATGTGTTTCAGACTGATCAGGGAATTTTCTCGCCCGGCTATCCGCTCGTGCCACCCGATTTCGAACGGGTACGGCTATGGGATTTTCCGGTTGGCTACAACACCATCTATACGCCGCGCTCGTTCGAAGCGATTGGCTTTGAGGAACTTAGAGCGCTGGCCGACAGTCACGACATTACGCGGCTCGCAATCGAGACGAGAAAGGACCAGATCGAGAAGCTCGATTGGAGGATCCGATCGCGCAATGAGAAAAATCCGGCTCCGGGCGCTGCCGAGCGGATCGATCGGCTAACCGAATTCTGGCGAAGGCCAGACGGCGAACACCCGTTCGCCACTTGGCTTCGCCTGGCGCTCGAGGATGCCCTCGTACTTGATGCGCCGGCATTCGAGATCCGCCGCAACCGTGGTGGCGATATCGTCGGCCTCGACATCGTCGACGGCGCTACCATCAAGCTGCTGCTCGACGGTACCGGGCGGCGCCCACAGCCGCCGGCTCCGGCGTACGAGCAGATTATTCATGGCCGACCGTGGCGTCTTCTGACGCGTGAGGAGCTGTTGTACATGCCGCGGAACCCGCGTCCTCACAAGGCGTATGGGTTCAGTCCAGTAGAGCAGATCGTCACCACAGTCAATATCGGGCTGCGCCGGCAAGCTATGCAGTTGCAACACTTTACCGAGGGTAATGTTCCCCCGGGTCTATTGAATGCACCGGACGACTGGAGCCCTGACCAGATCCGCCAATTTCAGGAATGGTTCGATTCGATACTGGCCGGGAATACCGGAGCGCGCGCCCGCCTCATCTGGGGTCCCAGCGGCGCCAAATACCAAGCTTTTAAAGAAGCGCCCTACAAAGACGATTTCGACGAGTGGTTGGCGCGAATTGTCTGCTACGCATTCTCCTTGCCTCCGACAGCCTTTACACCGCAAGTCAACCGTGCCACCGCCCAAACCGCGCAGGAAACTGCTCTTGAGGAAGGGCTCGCCCCGCTGCTGGGCTGGGTCAAGCGCCTCGTCGATGACGTCATTCAGGATCGGATGCGCCATGCCGACCTGGAATTCGCCTGGTCCGACGTTCGGCCGACTGACCCGACCGATCAAGCGACCATCCTCAGCAATTATGTCAAGGATGGGATCTACACTCCGAATGAGGCGCGTGATGTCCTCGGACTGGGTCCTGTCGAAGGCGGCGATCATGGGATGTTCTTGACGGCGCAAGGCCCTGTCCTGCTGCGCGATGTGGACGCCCCAAATTCAAATACCGGTGGTGAATCCTGATTGCGCGTTCCCAGAGGACGGGTGTCTTATAACTCACTGTAGTCATTCGATTTATTGTTTTTTAGCTTCTGAATTTTTGGGAGCCCCTAATGAGTGTTCTGCCCTCCGACATCGTCGTCTATGGGTCGGCCAATATGCCGGAAAGCGATGGCGCAATGACCGGCGGCGCGATCGACTTCACGCGCCGGGTCGCATTTTATGACATTGCGCCGGCCGGAAACGTGGATGTCATATCCAGCTCTGCCAGTGATACGGCGACTAAGATCACCTATTACGGCCGGGATCCGACGGGGGTGATCCAGAGCCAAACGCTAACGTTGAATGGTCAGACATGGGTGACGGGCACGCAACCGCTTGAACGGCTGCTATACGCCGCGCTGTCCGGGGCGACGGCAAACGGACCCGTTGCCAATCCGGGAGGCAGCGCGGCAATCGGTGATGTAGCGCTCGCCGCGCACAACTGCGTGCTGCCGGCCGGTTCGGCGACCACCGACGTAACCGTCCACACGGCGCAAAGCGGATCCGCCAGCCACAGCGGCACAACGCCAGCGCTGTTCAAATTACAGTCCGGGGACGGCGCCAGCGTCTCGCCGGGGCAGGTTATCTGGATCAAAAGCGGCACCGGGGCAAATCAGTTGCGGCAGATCGTTGCGACTTCGGGCTACGGTACGGATGTGGTCGCTGTCAACCGCGACTGGGCGACCGTCCCGGATAACACCACGACGTATAAGATCCTTCAAGGAATGCTGTTCGAGATATCGCCGAACCCGGTAACGGCGTTGATTCGCTTGTTCTCGACGGCGGCGGCCGACGCCCCGACTGGTATCCAGCGCATCTATTACGAAAAAATTTTCGTGGTAAATAACAATACCGCGACAGCGTTGACCGGCGCACAGGTCGAGGTTGCGAGCGAGACGCCGAGCCTGCCGTCGGGGGCTCTAGTGGACCTGGCTCTGACGACAGCTTTGAATGATAACGGCACGATCGCCAATCGCCAGACCGCACCTTCGTCGGGGGACGGCGCGTTCATCTCGCAACCCGCCTTTGTCACCGTGCCCGGGCCGGGCAATCTCCCGTCGGGCGCATCACCCAATGCCACCGGTGCCCAGGGCTTGTGGCTGCGACTGACATTACCCGCCGGCACTGCCGCCTATAAGGGCGCCGTCGATATCAGGACGCAAGGCGAGACGACCTGATCGGTGACCCGCAGTCGACTTCCGATCCGATCATGACTGCCACTAAGCTCGCGGTGCTCTACGCGACAGAAAGCAAAATCCTTCGCCGTAAAGTGATCCCTGATGAAGACGAGCAGCTGCGACGTCTGATCGTACCGGCGGGCGAGAGCGTACTCTGGATGCGGCTCGACCAACCCCATGACGATGCGTCCTGCTGCGCCGCGATTGCGGCGGCCACGGGTGTTGTGCCGCCGAGCGGGCGGTGCTGCGTGGTGAACGTAGCGGAGCGCGTCGTCGCCGTTTGCAATGCAGATCCGGCGCTCGACGTGCATCCACAGGGGAGGCTCGTCGCCAATGAGAACGCCGAACCAGGCGATCGCTTCGTCGGCGGCGTGTTTGTCCGTCAGTCCAGGGCCGCGACCAATTCGGCGATTACCATCGTAGCGACGGTTCCGGGGGCTGTCTCGACGTGACCCAGATCTTCATCGTTTCAGGTACGTCGTGGATGGTGCCGGCAGATTGGAACTCGGCTGGCAGTACAATCGAGACGATCGGCGCGGGAGGTGGTGGGGAGACCGCGAACGAGGGTCACGCCGGATCCGGTGGGGGCGGCGGCGGATACTCCAGGATCACGAACTTATCGCTTACTGCCGGTAGCGGCGTCACGCTCCAAGTCGGGACTGGTGGCGCGGCCGGCAGCGCCGGCGGCGACACCTGGTTCAACGGAACTGCCTTTGCGATCTCTTGCTGCGAAAGGTGGCGGTGGCGGAGCCGACGACCTCGGCGGAGCCGGCGGGGCAGCTACGAGCGGGATCGGTACGGTCAAGTATGATGGCGGGAGCGGCGGCACGAACAATGCCAATCCTTACGGCGGGGCGGGGGGTGGCGGTGCCGCGGGCCCGAACGGCGCGGGCGCGGGTGGAGTTGGATCGACCATTGGGAGCGATTACGGCGGTGGCGGCGGTGGCGGCAACGGCGGGGGATTGTCGACCGCAGGCTCATCGCCCTCCGGCGCCGCCGGCGGCAATGGCGGCGCCGCGGCGGACGGAACCGGCGGCGGCAGCGGCGGCAGCGGCGGTGGCACGGCGGGCGGCAATGGGTCGCACGGCTCGGGCGGCGGCGGCGGGGGCGGAAACAGTGGCGCCGGCGGCGGCAACGGCGGCAACGGTAACGAGTGGCCCAGCGCGTACGGATCCGGTGGGGGAGGCGGCGGCGGCGGCGCGTTCGTGTCGGCGCCTGGCGGCACCGGCGGACTTTATGGCGGCGGCGGAGGTGGGAGCGGCTATGCCGCGGGCGGTTTCGCTGCTGGCGGTAGCGGCGCTCAGGGCCTTATCGTCGTCACCTACACACCGACGGTGGGCGCCACGATAACGGCGGAGTCTTGGAATGCCTTGGAAGCCCAAGAGACCGCGCGCACGGATCAGACGACCGCAATCGAATCCGGTCTGACGGTTCCATGCGATAGCCAACCGCAGGCCGAGGCAGGTAGCAACCTATTCCGCAGCGCCGCCGTTTCGATCGAATTTCCTCACCTCACCGCTGGCGATCTGAGATTTCTTGCCGAGTGGGTGGGGGCCGTCGCAATCACTGCCGATGTATTGGCGCGACTTGAAGTGGGTGCACGGCCGTCTGTCGCTGCGACAGCTCCGCTCGAACCGGCCAGCCGTGCTCTCCGGGAGGTCACCGGTTTCGGCGAATGGGATACGATGCGGGCGGCCAACGCATGGCCAACGGTCGAACAGTTGATGGCAGTGCAGAGCAATGGTGACCCTCTATTGGAATGCATGTTGCAATTCATTGGTGATCGGCAACCCTGCCTGGAATGGGCGGATCCGCCGGGCCTGCTGCTGGTCTCGGCTGAGCGTCTGCTGTGCCCGCCTGGGAGAATCCGCATCCTCGCTGGCCCCAGCAGCGCGCACCCTCTCAGAGGTCAGTGAGTTTGTTCGATGCGCGTAGCAACACCGTTCGATCCGATTGAAGTCGGTGAGGTCGACAATTTCGCCTTCGACTTTACCGCCGATATGGGCACGGCCACGATCGTGTCGACGACCTGGACTTGTATGCTGGCGCCCTACCAGACGGCCATCGATCCTACGCCGCAGTCGCGGGTGCTATCGGTTTCGACACAGACCACCGTACAAGTAAGCTCGCCGGCGGACGGTTCGCTGCAGATCCGCAACGGCGCGTTTTCGGTCGCCCGGATCGGCGGGATGCCGATATCAGCCGCTGGTGGCACCTATATCCTCGAAGTCACGGCCAATCTCAGCGATGGTCGCGTGCTGAAACTTAATGCGACAGTTCTGTGCGAACCTCCGGGTTACTGAGCCCCAGAAATCCCATTCCAAGATCTGATTGGATTTAAGTTATGCGGCTTTACGGTGCAATTGAAAAGATCGAAGCTCAAACTGACGGGACCGTGCGGGTACACGGCATCGCGACATCGGAGGCCGTGGATGAACAGGGAGAAATTGTGCGCGCTGCTGCGATGCGCGCGGCAATGCCCGACTATATGCGCTTTCCTGCTCTGCGAGAAATGCATCAACTATCCGCTGCGGGCACTACCCTCGAAGCTGAGGTCGGCGAGGATGGCATGACGCGGATCGTTGCGCACGTAGTCGACCCTGTCGCCGTAGCCAAAGTAAAAAATCAGGTCTATCGGGGCTTTTCCATAGGCGGTCGCGTCACTCAGCGCGACGCTGTAAATCCGAAAGTCATTACCGCCGTCGTGCTCAACGAAATCTCTCTGGTCGACCGCCCCGCTAATCCCGAGGCGATTTTTGACTGCTGGAAGGCTGCAGACGACGGCAAGTCGCTTGAGAAAATGCCGGTATCATCGATGTCAAAGCAAACCACGGCGGCGCAAGGCCCTTTCAACTCACCGCTTCAGGTTTGGACTTGCGGGTTTGCCGAGCACCGCCATCTGACCAAGGCGGAAGCGCTTAGATGCCTTGAGAAACGCGACAGTGCGCCAACAGACCTTCAAACGGAGGCCACCAGCACAACGGCGGTGGCGCCGTCAGACGCGAGCGCTGGGGCGGCGGTCGACAACCTCAAGCCCTCAGCTGAAGGAAACGACCGTAACATTGTATACGCCGATCCCGGCTATCAGCCGGATGGCAAGAAGCGCTATCCGATCGACAGCGAACGCCACATACGTGCCGCCTGGGACTATATCAACAAACCCGGGAACGCGAGCAAGTACACCAGTGATCAGCTCAGAGGGATCAGAGCTGCCATCATTGCGGCGTGGAAAACAAGGATCGACAAGGACGGTCCGCCTTCTGCCGGGAATAGTGAGACGGCGCTACGGGCGGCATTGACAAAGGCGCCTGAGGACATCTGCCGTATCGAGCGTCTGATGGTCGATCTCGACTGGCTTAAGAATAAGCTCGATCTCCAAACAACCATCGGAAGTGATGGCTCGCGGCAATCGACTAGGCCGCGAGATATAGTCGGCGCACTGTGTGATTTTTTGAATAGTTTGGTGATGCCAGAATCCGACTCGCTGTCGGGAGATGCGGAACAAGGTTTTCCGCCGCCTACGTCCGCAACGCCGCGACTACTGGCGATGACCGCCGGCGTGTCAGATCTACCACAGATCGCCGCTCCCCTCGAGGAAGGCAGCCCGGAGACGCGGAAGCTAGCCACGGCTCTGCTTAGCAAGGCCAAGCCCTCGCAAGCGGACCAAGTGCTGATGGACATCGCTCATGGCTGCCTCAGCGAGCTGACCGATGGGACGCTTTGCGGGAAGACGATGAAAATCGGGGCGCGGCACTCCAGGCAGACCCTGCAGCATCTCGAAACGGCGCATCACCATCTGGTCGTAGCCGGAGCCAAGTGCGGTGCGGGACCCGTCTCCAGATCAGACGCCGCGAGCGAGGACGGCCCATCGGATGCTGAACTCATGCCCGGAAAGAATGCGCGCATAGAGGATGTTGCCAAACTGGTAGCGGGTGAGCCCGCGGAAGAGGCGACGCTGCTCAAGGTCCTCGGAGAAATCGTCCCAATGATCGAGCAGCTGTCGAGGCGGGTCGACGAGATTGCCCGAACCCCGCTGCCCCCACTGACAATTGCCAAGAATGCGGCCTCGGTTTCGAAACGGCAGGACGGCGCCGGCACCCTCGATAGCGGCGGTTCGGAACTCTCATCGGAAGCTGTCGCCGCTGCCTTCGCTAAAATGAGCAAGGAGGAACAGACGCTGACGCTGATAAAGGCCAGTTATGCGAAGCCAATTCGGATACGCGGCGCCACCGCAGACGAAGGATGAATTGCTTGAGGTAGCAAGGGCAGTGCTGGTACGCGCGTTGCGTACCCGCCCGTAGCAGGCGGGCACGCCAATCGAGATTTCGGGCCGAGAGGCCATCGCCGAGCCCGGTGCTTCCATCGGGCTTTTTTATTGCCCCCCTTTCGGGAGGAAGGTGTAATGAACCCAATCACGCAAGAATCGCTGGAGCTCATGAAGGGCGCTCTGGCCCAGCCGGACGATCGGATCGCCAAGTCAATCTCGATCGCAACCGGCCTATTGGCCTACGATCTTCAGGCGCCGGCGAAAAACCTTTATCCGTTCGTCACCCCGCTCAGGAACATCATCCCGCGCGTCGGCGGCGGCGTCGGCTCCGCGACAAATTGGCGCCAGATTAATGCCATCATCGGCTCCGGCTTCGATGCCATGGGATGGGTCCCGGAAGGCCAGCGCTCAGGAACGATGTCGTATTCGACCTCGACCAGGTCGTCCAGTTTCGTAACGATCGGCGAGGAAGACGCCGCGACATTCGAAGCCATTTCTGCCGGCCGCACCTTCGAGGACGTCCAGGCGACGATGGCTTTTCGTCTTCTGCAAAAGATGATGCTCAAGGAAGAGATGGCGATTCTGGCCGGCAACGCCTCGTTGGCTCTCGGTACGCCATCGACGCCGACGCTGTCGGCATCGGGCTCGGGAGCCACACTCCCTGCCGCGACCTACTACGTCAAGGTCGCAGCGCTGACGCTCGAAGGCTATCAGAATTCCAGCGTTCTCGGCGGAGTCGCCACCACCAAAACCATCACTGGCGCCGACGGCAAGACTTTTGCGATCTCCGGCGGGTCGTCGAACATCAGCGCCGAGGCGAGTCAAGCGGTGACGCTCGGCCAGACACTTTACTGCACCGTGACGCCGGTCACGGGAGCGGTTGCCTATGCCTGGTACATCTCGACTTCGAACGGTACAGAGGCGTTGCAGACGATCACGACGGTAAATAGCGTCGCAATTAGTGCGCCGCTGAGCACTGGTAACCAGTCACAAACCGCGATTACCGCCGACAACTCCGCCAATCCGAGCTACGCGTTCGACGGCCTGTTGACGACCGCGCTCAAACCTGGCTCCAACGCTTATGTCAGCCTCATGCCAACGGGCACGGCAGGAACAGGGACGCCGCTGACCGCGTCAGGCCGCGGCTCAGTTCTGGAGATCGACACGATGTTCCAGGCCATGTGGCAAAATTTCGAACTGTCGCCGACTGTGCTCTACGTCAACGCGCAGGAACTCCGGAACATCACCAACAAGGTGCTGTCCAATGCATCGGGGCCTCTGGTGCGGTACGACGTCAATGGTGAGACGGGCGAAGAGTACCAGATCACGGCATCGGGTGTCGTTAGCTATTACTACAACCCGTACGCGATCAATGGCGGACTGCGAATCCCGATCAGAATCCACCCACGGGTTCCGCCCGGTTCGATCATCGGCTGGGCCGAGAACCTGCCGATCCAGTACCAGTCGAACCAAGTGCCGAACGTCGCCGAGGTCAAGACGCGGCAAGATTACTACCAGATCGATTGGCCGATCGTGACCCGTCAGCGCCAAGTCGGCGTCTATGCCGAGGAGGTGCTGGCGGTCTACGCGCCTTTCGCCATGGGCGTTATCGGCAACATCGGAAACGGTTGATGGCAACGGCCCAAGTCTCAGCACCTCCGCAGGGACCGTTCGCAACCCTCGCCCCCGGGTTCAGCCCGGGGGCCTCTGTTGCGTGCGACTTGATTCCACTGCGCGCCGTCTTCGGTCAGGATGAGGCCAATCACGGTACTGCGCGATATGCGGTCGACAACGACGGCTTGGTCTGGGTTCCGGTCGAGGCTGTCGGGCCTCTGACCGCGATCGGTGGGTTCGCCTTGGCGAAGTCCGGCCCAAATGCAGTTTCGGTGGGCGCGCTCAGAGCGCATCACGACAATGCGGCCGGGTGTTCCTATCGCGGCCGTCAATATCTTCGCGACGCAAACGGGGACGTATTAGTGCCGGCGGAGGCCACTTCCGAGCTGTTGGCACATGGTTTTGTGCCGGTTTTGGAGGAGTGTCAGCCGCGCCGAGTCGAACGAGACGGTCGCCAAGCAATTGTTCCATAGAGGGCTGATCCGGTGGCTTTTGGAGATTTGACGACCCTCGCCGACGTCAAAGCGTGGCTGCAAACCGGGCAGGCCGCCTTTCCGGCAACGGACGATGCGCTGCTCACCCGTCTTATTACGGCGGCCAGTCAATACATTCAGACCTGGCTCAATCGTCCAATCGCGCTGGCGAATTACCAAGAGACGCGCGACGGGACGGGAGGCTGCGGCTTGCAATTCGCGTGCTTTCCGGTCAGCGCCGTATTGACGTTGACGATCGATGATCAACCCGTTCCTGCCGCGCCGTCGAGTACAGCTCCGGGCTACAGTTTCAGCCCTACACAGCTTTCGGTTCGCGGTTACAGGTTCAGCCGCGGAGCCCAAAACATCGCGATCGCGTACACGGCTGGATATTTGACTACGCCGCCCGAGGTCGCGCAGGCGTGCATCGAGTTTGTCGCGCTTCGTTATCGCGAGCGTACTCGGATTGGTGAATTGTCGCGATCTTTAGGCGGCGCAGAGACCGTTGCTTACGCGCAAAAAGACATGAGCGATGCGATCAAAACGCTACTGCAACGGTATCGTCTGGTGTCGCCGATCACCGCGGTCCAACCGATCCCGACGATGACGGGGCAATAATATCTGGTGTCCTATGATTACTGCCCGCCTAGTCGGGGATAACGTGGTGCTGGCGTGGCTGCGCGACGCTCCGGATGCGATTGCGTCGGGGATCGCGCGCGCGATCACCCGCTTGGGTATCGAGCTTCAACGCAGGATCCAGGAGGATGAGCTCTCCGGTCAAATACTCGCCGCCCGCTCCGGTTCGCTTAGGTCGAGTATCGATTTGCAAATCGACGAGGGCAGCGGGGCGATCTCAGCAACGGTCTTCAGCGACAACGAATATGCTCACGTTCACGAATATGGTCTCGCCGGTACGGTGAACGTCAGAGCGTATCTGCGCCGTATAACGGAAGCTTTCGGACGCCCGATAGCCGAGGAGACTATCAATGTCAGAGCTTACCGCCGGAGAATGGAGCTTCCGCAGCGCTCGTTTCTGCGCTCCGCCCTGGAAGATATGGATCCCGCCATCCGCGATGAGGTGGAGACGGCGTTGCGCGAGGCACTGACGTGATGACGTTCGCTCGTTTATAAAGCTAAGCCGACCGATGATAGTTCGCGAGCAGATCTTTACCGCACTGTGGGCGCTCGGCGCGAACGCAGCACGTTTCGCCAGTGCGAATCGGCGTCTGCGGCATTGGACCGACGTCGCTCCGGCCGAGCAGCCGGCCTTGTTCATGAGCGAGAAAGGCGGCCAAGCTGCGATAAAGAAGCTCGGCGCGCCGATCGTGTGGACTCTATACGCGGAATTTTACATATACGCGCATTCTAGCGATCCCTATCTAGCGCCCGTAACGATCTTGAATCCGCTGCTTGATGCTTTCGAGGCCGCGCTCGCGCCGTCACCGACAAGCGGGATCCAGAATCTGGGGCTGCCTCAAATGGTTCAGCACGCCTATATATCAGGCAAGATTCAGACGGACGAAGGAGTCCTGGGCGATCAGGCCATTGCGATCGTACCCGTCGAAATCCTGTGCATTTGACGATCCGAAGGTAATCTGAGCTGACGAGGGTCTAGCGCGCCTTCTGCGTTCTCCCCCCGACGCCTCAATGCGCCTTCACTCAAAGGAGTGGCCGATGGCCGAAGAAGATCACAGCACGAACCAAACCGCCAACCCCGGTTCGATCGAGCATCTGATCGAACGCTGGTGGGCCGACCATTTCCCGGGGTCGGCAGTCGCCCGCGATACGCAGGCTTGGAATATCGCCCATGCCGCCAAGGAGAAGCTAAAGCGGCTGTTGAAGGGGAGTATGTGAGATGCAATTGAGCTTCGGCTCCGGCGCGGCGTGGGGCGAACGCACTGATGTGACCGGTTCGGGCATCGGGCCGCGGCAATTCGGTGTGCTGCAGGACATTCAGATCGATTTCGATTGGAGTGATAAAGAGCTTTATGGCCAGCTGCAGTTCCCCGTGGCAATAGCGCGCGGGCAAGGTAAAATAACCGGCAAAGCTAAATTCGCCCAGATCCTGGGTCTGCTGTATTCAGACATTTTCTTTGGGGTGACGCCGGCTACCGGGCAGTTCGCGGTCTCGCAGCTAGAGGCCGCAGCGGTTCCGGCTACGACGCCTTACACTGTGACACCCGCGAATGCCGCGAGCTACAATGACGATCTCGGCGTCAGCTATGCCATCAGCGGCAAGCGTTTCAATCGGGTGACTACACCCTCGGCCGCCGGCCAGTACTCGGTGAATTTCGGCACCGGCGTGTATACGTTCTCCTCTGCCGACGCCAGTGCCGCGGTCTTGGTCTCGTACACATACAATATCGCGACAAGCGGCAACAGACTGACGCTGACCAACCAGCCTATGGGCATTACTCCCACCTTCAAGGCTACTTTCTATACAGCCTACAACGGTAGCGGCACCGCTCTTCGTCTCAACGCCTGCACGGCCAACAAGCTGTCTCTACCGACAAAGCTCGATACCTGGACGATCAACGAGCTCGACTTCACCGCTTTTGCTGACGCTTCGGGAACGATCGGTTACTTGAGTACGGTGGAATGATGATCCCTGGGGTAGTGGTGGCAATGGGCGGTGAGGACTGGATCGTGCCGCCACTCACGCTCGGTCAGCTCCGCCGGCTGATGCCAAAAGTCCGACAGCTGACCGAAATCGGTGCGTCAATGGGAGAGGCACAGATCGCCGTGCTGATCGACATAGTCGCTGCGGCGTTGCAGCGAAACTATCCCGAGACGACGCCGGAGAAGGTCGAGAACTTGCTCGATCTCGGAAATGCCAGTGTTGTCCTGAATGCCGTCCTCACCGGCTCGGGCCTGAAGCCGGGCGGAGCAGCCGCTATGGGGGAAGCGCCTGCCCCCGAGACGACCTCGGGGGCAGACAGAGCGAGCTCCGGCTCATTTTCCGAGAAAATTCCCGGGACTCTGACCGCTGGCCAGAAATCTATGGGCTGCTCGCCACCGCCTGTGGATATAGCTACACGATAATTGACGAGATGACGCTCTTCCAAGTTGAGGAGTTGACGTCGTACTGGGCGCAGTACCCGCCGCTGCATCTGTTGATAGCAGCCTATCTTGGTGTGGGCAGAGACAAGCACCAGCGGCCGCCGTTGGTTTCAGCCCCAGCCCCGCAACGGCCGAGTTCGGATGTCGGCTCGATGCTCGCCCAGCTCGGGCCTGGGTTCGGCGCCGGAGATGTTCACGCAGGCTTATCGCCCGTGGTCCTCGATTTCGCCGAACTAAGCCGCCGAGCAGTAATTCTCGATTAACGGATCTGCAAGGATCGGAACCCGCAAGCGGCGGCCTGAGCGGATCGTCATCGTGAGGCTATCATGGCCGATATTGAAACCAGCGTCGTCATCAGTGCCCAAATCGACGGTCTCCGGTCCGGAATGGAGGCCGCAGCAAATTCGGTCCAAACCGCGACCGAGGCGATGCGCACTCAACTTGCCGGGCTCGGTGACATTGCTCAGCAGGCGCAGTCGCAGCTCACCGCCGCTACCGGTCAGATCGGCACCGGCATCGGCGCAATGCAGTCCAGAACCGTAGACCTTGCGGGGTCGATCGGCGCGGGCATGATGCCCAGCAGCGGGTCCGGAGACGCTGGCGCCTCCGGTTCCGTCCAGACGGGCTCCCTGCTCGGCAGCCAGCAAGACGCCAGCAGCGACGAAAAGCTCTGGGACGAAGAACTACAGGCCTATCAGAAATTCCAAAGCGACAAGGAGAAGCTCGATCTTCAGGCGCTGCAGACCAGCCAAAGAACTTGGCAGAGCCTGATGCAGCCCATCCAGCGAGCCTTTGATACCTCGATTACGGGTATGATATTGGGAACGACAACGCTGCAAAAGGCGGTGGCGAATATCGCGCAATCGATACTGGCCGAATTTGTCAATCTGGGCGTGAAGATGGTGACCAACTGGATTGCCAGCGAGCTTAGTATGACGACAGCGACCGAGGCCGGTGCTGCAGCGCGCACCGCGGCCGACAGCGAAGGAATGGCGGCGGGGCTGGCGATCAAGGCCGCGAATGCGGTCAAAAGCATCATGACCGATTCGGCGCAGGCGTTCTCTGGGATTTTCGCGTTCCTCTCGCCGCTGATGGGGCCGGCGGCGGCCGGGCCGGCCGCGGCTGGTGAAGCCACCGTAATGGCAGCCGCCAGCGGAATCGCTTCTGCCGCGGGTGGCTGGGTTGTCCCATCGGATCAGCTCGCCATGGTGCACCAGAACGAAATGATCTTGCCCGCGAATATCAGCCAAGGTCTCCAGAATATGGTCTCCGCCGGCGGAGCTGGGACGGGTGCAAGCCCGGTCGTGATCAATGTTTCGGCGATTGACAGTCAAGACGTGAAACGGTTTTTCCACAGCAATGGTAGCGTTCTCGTCAACGCCCTCAACAAGGCGATGCGCAACGGATCGACACTGCGGACCGCGTGATGGCTTTGATTTTTCCGGCGTTGCCGGGGCTTGCCTGGAACGTGACGAAAACGCCAACGTTTCAGACCCGCATCCAGCGTGCGGTATCCGGGCACGAATTGCGGGCGCTCGACTATCCTTATCCGCTTTGGCGATTTGCTCTGGTCTACGACTTTCTGCGCGACAACCCTCAAGCTGGCTACGACGAGCTGAGGACTCTCCTTGGGTTCTTCATGCTCTGCCAGGGAGTTTTTGGTACATTCCTGTTTCACGATCCCAGCGACTTTCAAGTCGCTGGGCAGCAAATCGGCACCGGTGACGCTAGTACGACGGTCTTCCAGCTCCAACGAGCAATGGGTGCGATGCTGCCGGGCGGCGGCTTCTTGGAGCCAATCACGGCGCCGAACGTCGTGAGTGCGATCTATTTAAATGGGATTACGCAGGCCCCAGCGACCTACAGCGTCGATCCAGCGACCGGGCTGGTGAGATTCGTCACTGCACCCAGCAACGGGCTGATCATTGCCGCGGATTTTACGTATTACTTCCGTTGCCGGTTTATCGACGATAAATACGATTTCGAAAACTTCATGGACCACTTGTGGCAGTTGAAAAAGTTGACGTTTATTTCGGTGCGCTGATGAAACCGGCGAGCTCTGCCTTGATCGCCCTCCTCGCGAGCAGCGATCATTTCATTATGGCCGACCTCTACACGATCACTCTCGTAAGCGGGTTGGTGCTGCGGTATTCGGCAGCGCCGACTGCGCTTTCTGCCAATGGCTACGTCTTCGTGCTGGGTCCTAAATTCGAGCGCTCCAAAACAAAGGTTGTTATCGGCACCCAGGTTGACGAACTCGAAGTCAAGATCCATCCGGAACCGACGGATCTGATCGGCGATGTTTCGTTTCTGCAAGCTGCATGGCAGGGACAGCTCGACGGTGCCTTGCTGCAGCTCGAACGGACGTTTATGGCGACTTACGGGGACACCAGCCCGGGAACCGTCGTGCTCTTCGCCGGTCGCATTTCGGATATCGACTGCAGCCGTACCGGTATTGACCTCAAATGCCGCTCGCATCTCGAGCTTTTGAATATCCAGATGCCTCGCCGGCTTTGGCAAGCATCTTGTACTCACACCTTTGGCGACGCGATGTGCCAGTTCGACCGATCGGCTTTTCAGGCCACATTCTCGGCCGGGCCCGGCTCGACCCAGGTGCAAATAGCGACTTCCCTAACGCCGATGCCTGCAAATCTATATGTTCAAGGGACGATAGCCGGTCTGACCGGTGGAAATGCCGGGGCGAGCCGCGCCATTGCCAATATGGGGGACGGCTGGGTTTACCTCAAACTCGCATTTCTGTCGCCGGTTATAGTGGGTGATCAATTCCAGTTGCTTCCCGGTTGCGATCGCACTCTCGCGACTTGCAACACCGTGTTCAACAACGCCAGTCATTTCGGCGGGTTTCCGTACGTCCCGACACCGGAAACGGCGGTATGAATCAGAGGTCATTGGCGCTAGCCGAGGACGAAGCTGTGAGCGAGGGGTCCACCGCAGTACCCATTGATCGGCGACGGCTGGCGGTCATTATCGAAGCCCGGGGGTGGCTGCGAACGCCCTATCATCATATGGGGAGGGTCAAAGGCTGCGGGACCGATTGCCTAATGCTGCTTGCCGAAGTCTATGAAAGGGCCGGGGTAGTCCCGCGTATAGACGTCCCATTCTATGCGCCCGATTGGAACCTACATCGCGACGCCGAACGGTACCTGGGAGGACTGATGCAGTACGCGCGAGAGGTCGAGGGGTCGCCTCGGCAGGGCGACGTCGTGGTCTTTAAATTCGGCCGGTGCTTCGCCCACGGGGCGATCATCGTTGCCTGGCCGCGGCTCATCCACGCGTGGTGGAATGCGGGTGGTCTATGGCGATGCGGACCAGCCGCCGCTCGCCGGCAGACCGGCTCGGTTTTT
>Ga0306926_10002299_pt1 | contig 19466 bp, 19 predicted proteins | sample flu12Cox44000178_FD_203759 | JGI IMG/M metagenome (GOLD analysis project Ga0306926, IMG submission 203759) | Lab enrichment of tropical soil microbial communities from Luquillo Experimental Forest, Puerto Rico - flux8day.12C.oxic.44.000.178 (v2)... | ecosystem: Environmental > Terrestrial >... | reverse complement strand
AAAGACGATCAAAGGCTTCGATGACAAGATCGACAACGTTCGCAAGAGAATCGTCGCCACGAAGGAAGGCGGCGCCATTACCGGCGAAGAGCGGTTACGCGAACACACCGATCAACTTTATGGAGCGCTCCTGAGTTACGAGGGCAAACCGGGTGATTACCAACTCGCTTACATCAACGCGCTGCGCCGAGAGTTGGGCGACGTTAGCAAGGATTTCGAGCAGTTGCTGACGAGAGATTTGCCAAGCTTGAATGCTTCGCTCAAATCAAAAGGGCAGCCGGAGATTTCGCCGCCGACGGCGAAGGTCACGATAAGGGAAACGCACTTGCGTTCGGGAACGTCAACTGCGCCGGCCGAGTTGGACTAATTAGACGGGAATCCCGCGGACGCAGTTAACGGTAAAAACCGTGATATACATAGCCGCCGTCTTCGAGCGTAATTGTCTCAACATCCCAGATTGCGGTAAGTGAGTAATTCTGTCCGGACGCTAAATTCAGCGGTCGCTGCGTGAATTTCGTTTTGCCGTAAGGCGATGGCGTATCCAGCACGGTGAGCACGTGATGGCCGGGCCGAATTATCGCCCGGTAGCCTTCACCGCGGGCAAGTGTGGTAATTGGAACTCCGTCAATGTAAATGGAGAGACCGATCAGGTAACCGAAATCGGCGGCTCTAAAAATCACTAAACCGCTGTTGCCCATCAATTCGGTGCGCGAATAATCGTAACCAGTACCGGCCTGAACAACTGCGGCAACTGCTAGACCCGCAGCGACCAAAAGAAGAACGATCCGCCTGCCGCTCGCATAAGATTTTTTCATCGGGAAACCTCCTCTAGCGTCGACAATATACCAAATACCGAAATCGACCGGCGCAGCAACTTATATTTTCCCAAACACGACCAAACGCCTAAGACTGCTTGCTGAAATTGATTGTCGACGCACTAATCTTTTTCCGATTCCCGGGTATAGCTCAGTTGGTAGAGCGTCTCGTTCGCAATGACTGCAGAGCAATTATGCTCATGTGACGCTCACGTGATCTGAACTGCTCTACAGAGGGAAAATCGGTGTTAGGTGTGTGATCCCATGTTTTCCCCAAATGGGCTCAAAAAGCACGGCGAGTGTGCAAAATCGGCGTACAAAGGCGGGAGCTGATTTTAGGCTTGTTTGAGCTGCGGGAAAATCAGTCCCTCCCTCCCCTATTTTCAGACGCTTCAAAAATCCACTTGGGACCAAGGCGCAATTGGATTTGTTGGAGATCTGCTTGTTCCAAAATCGATCGATTGAGGTATCTCTTCACCGTTGACCGTCTCGCTTTTTGTGAACGCGCTGCTACTAGGAATTTTTGCGGTGCAGCACAGCGTGGTGGTACGAGCTAGGTCGGGATCACCAAGCTTGACGGCGCAACGCCTCCCTGCCTAGGCTTCGCGAACCCTGCTTCGACATTATCACCACGCGAGAGGTACACATGGTTCCGCTCACTACCTTATGGTTACCCATCTTAGTTTCGGCGGTGGTTGTCTTTGTCGCCAGTTCCATCATGCACATGGTGCTGGCTTACCACAAAAGCGATTACCGCAGGCTGCCCGATGAAGAACGAGTGACAGAAGCGCTGCGCAGTGCGGGCGCTAGCCCGGGGCGCGTCTACTTTTTTCCCTATTACTCATTCAAGGAGATGAAATCCGCTGAGGTGGTCGAGAAGTTGAAACGCGGACCAGTGGGCTTGATGACCGTGTTGCCCAGCGGCCCGCCGGCCATGGGAAGGAATCTGGTCCTATGGTTCTCATATTGCATCGTGATCGGCATCTTTGCCGCTTATCTGGCGGGCCGGACGCTAGCGCCTGGAGCAGCTTTTCTGGAAGTGTTCCGCGTAGCCGGTACGGTAGCTTTCCTGGGGTACGGCGCAGCCCACGCCCAGGAGTCGATCTGGGCCGGGCGAAGCTGGGTCGTCACTTTCAAGCACGTCTTTGACAGTCTGGTCTATGCAGTGCTGACAGCGGGAATATTCGGCTGGCTGTGGCCGAAATCGCTGTAGCTACTTTTCGCTCTTGGGCGGCAGTTTCAGGGTGCCGGAGTTGTTGCACGGCAACACATGGAGTCTAACAATTGATGAAGCCACGAGCCCCCTGATCGAACAAGCGCGCGTGGATGTTTGCCACCGATCCGGACCGTGGCTTATCGTTTTCTCGTTAGGCGGCGTTCGCGCGCCGAGAACACTCACCAACAAAAACGATTATGACAGACGTCACAGTTAAGAACATTGACGAGCTAGAGCGATACACCGGCGCATTTCAGAAGGGACAGCAGCTCTTCTTTGCGGGCAAGAGTCTCGGCCTCTCCAAGCTCGGCATGAACGCGATCAAAATGCCTCCACACTGGGAGCACTATCCTCAGCACGACCACGCCGCGGACAGTGAGGAGGAGCTTTACATTCCACTTGAGGGCAGCGGAACGCTTCACGCCGAGGGGCAGAGCTACCCGATGCGTCGCGGGGCTCTGATTCGTGTTGGCGCGGTAACTAAACCTAAGATTGTTCCCGGTCCCGAGGGCATGACGCTCTTGGTGCTGAGTGATAGACCAGACTTCACGTGACCACGCCGCCTAACAAGGCGCTTAATCCAGGATGAAATCGCTCATGAAAAAATTCATTCCAACTGTTAGCATGTCCATCTTGGCCGCAGCCGTGGCAAAAGCGCAGGCGAATAGAACGGATGCATAAAAATCGGACCCCGCTGGCCAACAGAAATCCTTGCGGGCACGAACTGCGGCCAACGTGCGGCGCGGCAGTGCTGGCGAGAGGCGACGTGACGACGAGGAACGGGATCCTCGAGGCGCGGTGTGCGGCTCTGGCTTGAAATCGAAACGGAAGGACCGCTCTGGCCAATCTGCGGACAATAATTCGGTTCCTGCTTGGCTAACGCGAGAGGCCCAAAACTAAAACTACAGAACATCTCCAATTGGACTTAGGGGCGCGTAGGCCAAATATTACGCTAGAAAGAAGCAAGCAAATGCCAAAATATCTCATTCAGGGATCGTATTCGAACCAAGGTTTGAAGGGCCTGCTTCAAGAGGGAGGGTCGAAACGCCGCGAGGCCGCCGAGCAATTGACCAAAGGAATCGGTGGGCGACTCGAAGCCTTCTACTATGCCTTTGGGAACGACGACTTTGTCATCATTGTGGATCTGCCCAGCAACGTAGACGCATCAGCCTTGTCGTTGGCCGCCAACGCCAGCGGAGCCGTGGAATCGCGAACAACGGTACTAATCACGCCCGAGGAAATTGACCAAGCCACGAAGAAAACGGTCAACTTCCACCCGCCCGGAGAGTAGTGCACGGCGAGTTCCAGGCGGCATTGAAAATTTCAAAGCCGAAGTCGCACTGGAACGCGGCGATGTATGATTTCGCGGTTGAAAGATCAGCACCGTGGCTTTGTCGATGATCCCATTCAATTATCTCGCCATTCTGATCTCGATTGTCTTGGCGTTGGGAATGACGCGGCTCTTGTACGGTGTTGGCGAAATGCTTCAAGCGCGTTCGCATCGACATCTCTATTGGGTCCACGCCGTCTGGGTCGTGAACCTTTTCATCTTGCTCGTCAGTGCGTGGTGGGTTTTTTATAGATGGCGCACTCAAGCACCGTGGACTTTCTTTCTTTTCGTCTTCGTTCTGATTCCTCCCACAATCTTGTTTCTCGCTTCGGTCGTGCTGTTCCCGCGTGAAGGTACACCCGATAAATTGCTCAATTACAAAACGCACTTCTACGCTAATCATCGCGCCTTCTTTATCATCATGGTACTCTACGCTCCGGCCGATCTAGCTGACACCCTACTCAAGGGCGTCCATCATTTTTTTGACCTCGGTCCACAGTACGTGATTCTCTGGCTGCTTTACTCAACCGGGCTAACCGTTGCCGCGATTACGCGCAACGAGCGCTATCACCAGTTCTATTCGCTTTTCTTTTTTGCTCAAGAGGTCACGTTCAGCTTCGTACTCTTTCGCACGCTGGAGTAGGCCGCGGCAGGGTGTCGTGGCAAACAGACTGAACTTGCATCGCAATGGGGCCGTTGGCTTCATCGATTGGTTAGGAGGTGTAAGACGCCTATAGAAGAAATAGTGATTTATGATTGACGGCAGACCCTTTTGGCCGTTCAGACTAGCAGGCACAGCCAACCCCTTCGTTCCAAGAATATTTGGAGAAGCCGACGCGACCTGTCTCGAAAACTGACTTATGAGTAATTCAACAGCCTCTCCTTCTCGACCGCTCATCAAATCTATTTTTTGGGGATTAGTCGCAGGCATACTCGCGGGGCTGACCATGCTTCTGACAATGGCGCTTTTGCGTCTGTTGTTCGGCTGGCCGACGCCGACCGAGTTGATCTTCGACCGGTTGTTTCCGCTGTTAACGGTCGAGTTTTTCATTGGCTCGCTCGTAAAAGCCGGTGGCTACACGCCGTTGAAGCTGCAAGGCGTTTATGGCGCGCTTACTGGTCAGCTAGCGGTCGCTGGAATCGGTGGCGCAATATACGCCCTCTACCTCCGACGGAAAAACAGGAGCAAACCTGACGGCGGCGCGCCAAGCGATTCGCGCGGCTGGTCGTTCATCGTTTCCGGGGTTGTGGGAGCGACATTACTATTCATTGCGCTCCTTTGGCCGACGCTCATCACGAACTACCGCGGCTTTCCGCCAGCGACGGCGCGACTAATCGCATCGCTCGAAATTCTGATTTCGTTCAGCGTATGCGGGTTAGGCATCATGTTCTTCTACCGCTTGCTGGATCGGCCAGGGCTGAGTCCCATCGCACGGCAGGACGAGGCGATTGCTGCTCCCGCGGTTGGCTTGCGCCGTTTTCTTGCTCTTGGAATTGGAGCAGCCGCGGCGGTGTTCCTCAGCGGCATACTGCGGCGACTTTTTGCGATCGGCACCTTTAGGTACGACGGCACACAGTACGGAGGGCCACAGGTGGAGAAGATCACGCCTAACGACAAGTTTTATCAGGTTTCTAAAAACCTTATCGACCCCGATGTCGCGCGTGACCCGTGGCGGCTCGACATCGTCGGCCAGGTGGAGAATCCGCGCGCGTGGTCGTTCGCGGAAATTGCTGCTATGCCGGCCGTCGAGCAGGAAACGACGCTGCTTTGCATCTCGTACGGCATCGGCAGCGGTCTTTGCTCGAACGCAACCTGGAAAGGCGTGCCGCTGCCGTACTTGCTTGCGCAAGTGAAACCGAAACCGGACGTGACGACAGTGCTGTTCCGCGCTGCCGACGGCTACTACGAAACATTTCGTTTCGAGAAAGCGATGGAGCCGACCACGCTTGTCGCTTACGAGATGAACGGCGAACCGCTTCCGCAGCGTCACGGATTCCCGTTGCGCATGATTGTGCCCGGCCTTTATGGCGAGAAGAATCCGAAGTGGTTGACTCGAATCGAGCTCCTGAACGAGGCCGATGGCCGACTACATCGCCGACACGGTTGCGGATTTTACAAGGAGCAAGGCTGGGGTCGTCAAGGTGACTCCATTCCGACTCATAGCCGAATTGATGCGCCGCAGGTTTGGGGCGATCACTTCGCCGAGCCTTTCAAAGTCGGAGAGACCGCCGAACTCCGCGGCATGGCTTTCGGCGGCGATCGCGGCATTAGCCGCGTGGAAATTAGCGATGACGGAGGCGAGACCTGGAACGAGACCAAGATCACAAAACCGGGCACGAAAATCTCATGGTCGCTATGGAGCTATGCTTGGGCGCCGGACGAAGAAGGCGACACCGAACTTGTGGTGCGGGCGACCGACGGCGAAGGCAAGCTTCAGATCAGCGAGTATCGCGACCAGGTGCCCGATGGCGCGACCGGGCTCCATCGCGTAAAAGCTAAGGTGGAAAAGGCGTGACATTGCTTTTGCGGCGCGGATTGCCCGGCCTTGTCTGCGGTTTAGTCTCTGGAATACTGCTCGCTGCCGCTTTCGACCACGTCTCGTTAGGCCTAGCTGTTGGCGCGCTTTCGGGAACAGCTTATGGGCTGACATTGCCGTATTCATTGAGTACAGAAGTGGCCGCGGTCGATCGCGCCATGACCGCCGCCGCTCTCGGTCTACCGATGTGGGGCGCGATCAACGTTATTGCACTCCCGCTGCTCGCCGGACAACCAGCTCAATGGACCGCCGAAGGAATGCGCTCTGTTTTCCCCGCTCTCGTCAGCTGGTTGACGTTTGGTTTTGCACTCGGCTTGCTTACCACCGGCGCGACAATGCTGGTCGAACGGCTCGTCGGCAAGCTGCCCCCCGCCAGCCGTCCTGCGATGCAAGACCTAAAAACACGTGTTGTTATTCTCGGCGGCGGGTTCGCTGGTGTCACCACCGCGCTTAGTCTCGAAAGAGAATTCCGCAATGATCCGACCGTCGGTTTTACCATCGTAAGTGAAACCAACGCACTCCTCTTTACACCGATGCTGGCCGAAGTGGCTGCGAGTAGCCTCGAACCGACCCATATCTCTACGCCGTTGCGCAGCAGTCTGCGTCGCACACGCGTCGTGCGCGCACAGGTCATCGGGGTCGACTTTGAAAAGCACGAAGTGCAATTTTCCGATCGCAACGAAACGCTGCCATACGATCATCTCGTGCTCGCGCTCGGTGCGGTTTCCGGTCAGGCGCCACGTGGCGCAACGTCCGATTACACACTTGAGTTCAAAACGCTTGGCGACGCGATCCGCATTCGCAATCACGTAATCGATGTTTTCGATCGCGCGGACGCAGAAGTAGACGGTGCGAAGCGCCGCTCGCTTTTGACCTTCGTCGTTGCCGGCGGCGGCTTTTCTGGAGCGGAATTGGCTGGTGCGCTGAATGATTTCGCCCGCGGGATGTTAGCCGACTATCCAAATCTACCCGCGGGCGAATTGCAGATCGTTCTTGTCCATTCACGCGATCGCATCCTGCCGGAGCTGAACGAATCGCTCGCACAGTACGCGCTCGAACGAATGCGCGCGCGCGGCGTCAGTTTTGAGCTCAACACACGCGTTGGTTCCGCGCGCCGCGGCGCGGTGACCCTCACGCGCAAAGACGCGGAGCCATCGGAGTTCGAAATTGAGACCGAGACGTTCGTATGGGCCGCAGGTGCGGCGCCGAGTCCGCTCCTGAGCCACTTAGGTCTGGAGTGTGATAGGCGCGGCGCCGTCATTGTCGATCAATATCTCGCGGTGAATGGTCACCGCGGCATCTGGGCGCTGGGCGATTGTGCTGTCGTCCCCGACGCTAAAACCGGTAGGCCTTGTCCGCCTACCGCGCAGTTTGCGATCCGGGAGGCGCGGACACTTGCCAGGAATTTGTGCGCCAGCATCGCGGGCAAGCGGCTAAGACCATTCCATTTCAATGCGCTCGGGACGCTGTGTGTCGTTGGACATCACACCGCTTGTGCCGAAATCAAAGGATACAAATTCAGCGGTTTTTTCGCGTGGCTGCTGTGGCGCGGAATTTACCTCGGCAAGCTTCCCGGCCTCGAACGCAAGGTGCGCGTACTCAGCGATTGGACCATCGAGTTGTTCTTTCCGCGCGATATTGTGCAGACGATCGATGTTCGTCCGCTCGCAAAAAAACCGACCTCATGAAATCCGACGCGTTGCGTTTGTTGATCGGCGCTATCGTTGGCGCGGTCGGCGCGGCCGCATTGGCCCTTGACAATTTGTTACCTCTCGCCGGAGTTGTTGCTGGCGGTATCCTCGGAGCATGCTTCGCGCTTCTGACGCGTTGCCGCGCCACGACTCCGGGCGCTGGCCTGCTTTGGGCGCTTGCCTTTTCTTTCCTGCTTTGGCTCGGTGGACCAGCCGGAGTCTGCGTCGTCCTTGGTTCGAAAATTCCGGCGGGTATGCTCGACATCGCCCGCGCGCACTTCCCCGAATTGATCGGCTATCTCTTATTCTTCGGCGCGCCGCTGGGTTTGATTCTCGGGACGGTATCCGGCCATCGAGGCGAAGCACAACTATTCAGCCTTCCACGCGCGCTTGTCTGCGGTGGGTTGGCGGGCATCGTCGGCGGCTGGGCGTTCGGCCAATGGATGGACAAAGCAAAGTTTTTCCCGCTCATTGCGGGGCTCGTCGGTTCTTCTTCGCCAGGTGTCGGGAAGACCTTACACTTCGTCATCGCGGTTATTATCGGCGCTACCTTCGGCTTACTTTTTCAGCGCGACGTGCGCGGCTACGGATCGAGTGCGGGATGGGGTTTTGCTTACGGGATTTTCTGGTGGTTCCTCGGTCCGCTCACACTCAAGTCGCTTCTGAAGGGACAACAGCCTGACTGGTCGCTACTTCACGGACAGGAACTCTTCGGCTCACTCATTGGCCACATCGTTTACGGCCTCATCGTCGGCGTCATCTACGCCGCGCTCGACAAACTTTGGATCGGCTTCTTCATTGAAAGCGATCCGATCAACCGCCAACCTGAAGGTCCCGGCTCCCGCACCTTGCTCTCGTTAGGCCGCGGCGCTTCCGCTGGATTCATCGGCGGCTTGGTCTTCTGGCCCCAGATCGTCGCCGTCGACGGTTTGCACTGGATCGCGCGGCTTGCCGGCGGCGAATCGTCCACGCTCGGCCTGGTTGTGCATCTCGTAATCAGCACTGTCATCGGCGCCGGTTTTGGCGTGCTTTTCGAACGCGAATCGCCCGATTGGAGCGCAGCGCTTGGCTGGGGCATGCTCTACGGCATCACCTGGTGGTTCGTCGGCACGCTCACCTTCTTCCCGATCTGGCTTGGAGCATCCTTCACTTGGACCAACGCCGCAGCAGCAGCAGCCCTCTCTTCACTTCTCGGCCATCTCCTTTACGGCGCCGTTACCGCTTCCGTTTACCTGCTCCTCGAACACCGCCATCAGGATTGGATGCGGCTCGACCCTCGCTTCGCCGCACGAGAAGCGCGTCGTCAACGTCCCCTCGGCACGCCTGCTCCTGCACTCTGGTTTTTCGCCCTAGGTTTGGGAGTTCTTCTCCCGATTTTGCTGAGTTGAGCAGGTGAGCTGGGCAACGAACGGAGAGGTTTTAACGGCTGCGACCACGGCGTCCGTATGATCGTTTGTTTTGTTCCACGTGTGTTTCCAATCGCCTGGTTAGGCGCAAACTCAAAAGATAAAAGGGACAAGCCGCTTCGTTCGATGCATATAAATGCGGTATTGCTCTCCGAAGGCCTCGGCCAAAGCTTGCTCCTCGATCCGGATTCGCCAGAGGAGACACGCGAGGACCGGCACAAAGACAATCAAGAGTGAAGCCAGGTTGGCAAAACTCAAACCCACGCCGAGAACGATCATTAAAAGGCCGGTATACGTGGGATGACGAATGAAACGATAAGGACCCGAATCAATCAATCGATGATCCGTGGCGATCGCCACATTAGGTGTGAAAAACCGGCCCAGGTAAATGATTCCGTAAGAGCGGAAAACTACCCCCAGCGCGAAAAAGCAAAGAGCCACTGTGAAGAGCAATCCCCGATTTGGCAGCGCCCATTCCGAAAACTTGTTAGCCGCAAAGACGGCCAGACCAATACTCGACAGACAGACAGCCCAAAGCAAGAAGACTGAACCGCGATCTTTCGACGGGCCAGCCCAGCGGGACCGCGTAATCACGGCAGTGCAAAACTCCGCGAGGCCCCAAAGCGGACCAAGGATTGATAACGAAGGCAGCGTCATGTCGATTGCGGCCTAACGAGAAAGAGATAAGCCACGGCAGGGTGTAGTGGCAAACAAACTGAATTTATTTCGCTGAGGGGCCGTTGGCTTCATCGGTTGGTGTTATTCAGTTTTACGCGCTTTCATCGCTTTCGGCCGCGCGTGCCGGGGCTGATAGACGCCGAGCTTCCCGCCTCCCGGAAGCGTCAACTCCGTTACGAAGCCATAGCCTCGATTGTCGACTCTCCCGAATTTTATCCGGTGTTTCTTCAACCTTTCGATGAACGCGGGCAGGTCATCACACATCAAGTAGAATTCATGCACGCCATTCTTACCCGGATGCACCGCAACCTCCGCTGGCGGTAATCCGAAGATTAACCATCCATCGCCAACATCGACGTGCGTAAGTTTGAGGACATCACGTAGAAAGGCACGATCGGCCTCCGCGTCCCTACTGTAGATGATCGAATGTGCTCCGATGATCATGACACCTAACGACAATTAGATTGCATCTTGCAGTCTATTTGTGCGCCTGTCGAGGGAACAGCGCCGAAAAAGGCTACGGACGGGAATCAGGTTGCACGCAATTTTATCGGCAGACGATAAAGGTTTTTTCGGGCTTTGATGCGCTGGCCGCTGTCCCCCTGATGCGTCAATGGACAGAAAAACGCGTTCTCGTGTGACGTGGAGCTTTCCAGCGTGCTTTCTGCATCATTTGTGACTTTCATTGTGATCTTTTGATGCGAAACCCCGCTTTTCAATCGCGGCGAAAGGTGATGGGATTCGAACTGATCGGGTGGAAGCCCGGCCCGAAGTAAAGCGGATTATCGAGTTGTTGGCCTCGTGAATCTTCCGCGGCACCCCTTCAATCGCTGTGCGGAACGCTTCAGCTTCCTTCTATTAGACGAACTTGTTAACCTTGGGCAGGCTCATTAACATCGGAGCATGCCAAAATACTGGCTGATAAGCGACCGCAACAATGGCGGCGTCGGCGATGGTCTAAATACGACTCGAGCAGGGCTCACCTATTGGGTTTCAGAGGGCGGCGATTTAACTCAAATCACGAACTGGAAAAATGTTTCGGCGTTGCAATTTCAGACGCTGTTAAGCGGAATCGCCGACGAATTTCCAGGCGACGTGCCAAATGAGGATCAAGCGCACGTCACGCTTCTTGTTCATGGCTACAATGTAAACTTTCATTCGGCGACATCGTTTTACCAGAAGGTTTCGGACAGTCTGTTTTCGGGGCTGAACAGTTTGCAAGGTCTCTGCATTCTTTATGACTGGCCGTCGCTCGGCAGTGTTGCTGGTTACTTGCCCGATCGTGCGACAGCGCGTGTGTGTGCGCCCGATCTGACGAATATCCTTTCTACGTTATACGATTGGTTGCTCGATAAGCAGAATGCCGCGATTAAAAATCCGGCGGATGCATGTAAAGCAAAGGTGTCCATGATTTCGCACAGCATGGGCAACTACGTGCTCCAAAAAGCAATGGCGGCTGCGTGGACGCGGAAGAATCAGCCACTACTCGCCAGTTTGTTGAATCAACTCGTGATGATCGCGGCGGATGTGGACAACGATCTCTTCGACGCTGGTGCGCCGGATAACAATGACGGTCAAGCGATAGTGAATCTCACATATCGCATTACCGCACTCTACAGCGGCCGCGACTCTGTTCTGGGAATGTCCGCAGGACTAAAACATTTTGGAACACGTCGGCTGGGGCGCTCCGGTTTGGCGAATCGACCGCCAATCGTGACGCAGCCGCCTGCGACAGACAATGTGTGGGACGTCGATTGCTCCAGTTTCTTTCCCAACAGCGTGACAGGCGAAGAGATTCATGGTGCTTACTTCGGCAGCGAACACGCACTACAAGGAACGATTGAATTGATTCGCCAAATTCTTCGTGGCATCGACCGCAGTGTGCTTGAGGCTATGGGTACTACTAAGGGCAATCAGTGGTCGCCATAGAATTGTGAACAGAGGTCGAAGCAAAATTCATTCTGTTTGCCTCGACACCCTGCCGTCGTTTATCTCTCTCGTTAGGTGATCCGGAGTTCCTGCAGCACTATGCGCACGCGTACGCGCGTAGTCGGGCGTGGCCAAGGCGGCCGAGTTTATTTCGCGGCTCCTGGTTCGTTCCTAAATGGATAAGACTAAAGTCTTATATGTGGTTTTTCCGGAGCGACGGTAGGCTTTTTGTTGGTCGCGTCATCCGATATTTTAACGCACTTTCGATGGACCGAAAAGTCGGTCGAGGGGTTTGACCTTCGCTGAGACACCGCTTAGCGCGATCTTGAAGTCCAACCGATGAAATTCGTTAGTCTTAGAACAAAGCGCTTTCCTCTCCAAGATAAGGTAGAAGAGCTGCCCCGTGCCACCCCCGAAGATTTCACCAAGGCAAGGGCCGCATCTCATAACACTCATACTTACGTCGAGCTCCGCCAACAGATTCACAACGACCTGCGGATGCAACATCCCGAGTGGATCCAGCCAAATGGCGAATCCCCGATGTGTGATTATTACGAGGCGCGCCTGACGGAACTGCTTGGAGCTGACGCGGCGGGCTTAAACTAAAACGATAAAAGATCACGCGCGGTCCGGCCCCCGAGTCGAAATAAGTTCAGCGTTGTTTGCAACGAGACCCTGCCGTGGCAATCTTGGCAGGGCTCAGTTTTTTCCCGCAAAAAAAATTGAACCTTGCGACATACCGACTGGTCTGTATTGAATGAAAGAATGAAAGCAACCTTGAACAGGTCCCCCGAAAACACGCGGCGAAAAATACTTAAAGCTGCGTTTGACGAATTTTACAGAAACGGCTTCCAGGGCGGAAGCATCAATCAAATTGTGGACCGAGCGGGCACAACCAAGGGTGCGCTTTTTCATCACTTCAGCGGCAAGAATGACTTGGGATATGCCGTTGTAGAAGAAGTCATTCAACCGCAAATGAAAAAACGCTGGTTTGATTTGCTCGCTGACTCAATTGACCCAATTGCTGATTTGAAGCGCGCTTTCCAAGAGTACCGGAAGGACGAGATCCGCAGTGCCATGCTGTTACATGGCTGCCCGCTGAACAATCTAGCGCAGGAGATGTCGCCGCTGGATGACGGATTTCGCAAACGCATCGACAAGGTTTACGCATCCTGGCGGGAGTGTCTGAGCAAAGCGTTTGTCCGCGGGATCAAGGCGGGCAAAGTCAGAAAAGGCGTCTCCCCTAACAAGGTGGCGGCGTTCGTAGTCGCGGCGCAAACTGGGATGATCGGGACAGCCAAGAATGCGCAGAGTGACGAGCTGCTCACCCGAGCCGGACAGGCGCTTTTCGATTACCTCGATAGCTTGAAACCCTGAACAATTCTTTTTTTATGGATCATACAATACCGACCAGTCTGTCTGCTGACGAAAAAGACCTCGTTGCAAGCAAAGGAGAGCCGTCATGAACTTCGTTGCGCTAAAAATGTTGACTGGGGATCGCGCCAAATACCTCGGTCTTATTTTTACCATCGCGTTTTGCACGTTCTTGCTCGAGAACCAAACCTCCATCTTCGCGGGAATTCTCAAACGCACGGGCAGCCAAATCGTCGATGTCACCGAGGCTGACATCTGGGTGATGGATTCGAAGACGGAGTATTTCGAGCAAACCAAAGCGCTCAAAGATACCGATCTGACTCGGGTGCGCAGCGTTGATGGCGTGCGATGGGCCGTCAGACTTTTCAAGGGCAGTCCGGTGGCGCGAACGCTTGACGGCAGGTTTGCTGTCTCATTTTGCCTCGGCCTTGATGATGCGACGCTCACTGGCCTGCCACGCAAGATGTTGCTCGGGTCGGCGGAACGCTTACGCGATCCAGACGCCGTGATCATCGATAAAGCCGGCTACGTTTTGCTTTTTCCTGACGCGCCGCTCGAACTCAGACGCACGCTCGAACTTAATGATCATAAGGTTACAATCGTCGGCATTTCCGACGCCTCGGCGCCGTTTGTTAGTTGGCCGGTAATTCACACCCGCTACAGCGAGGCAATCAACTTCGTCGGCCACGAGCGCACCCAGCTTTCCTATGTGTTAGTGAAATCGCAGCCCGGTGTCGACCCGTTGGAGCTCTGCCGGAGAATCGAAGCGCGGACAGGGTTGCGCGCGCGGACCAGCGAACAGTTTCAGTGGGACTGCATCGGTTACTACCTCAAACATACCGGCATCCCAGTGAATTTTGGGATCACAATCATGATCGCGCTGATCGTCGGCATCGTTGTTGCTGGACAAACGTTCTACCTATTCACAGTTGAAAATCTTAAACAGTTCGGGGCTATCAAAGCCATTGGCGTCACCAACTGGCGGCTTGTCGGCATGATTTTACTGCAGGCCTTAACCGTTGGCATCATCGGTTTCTCGATCGGCACGGGAATGGCGGCCGAGTTTTTCGATTTCTTCGGTCGCCAGATCGCCACGCGCGGCATTATCTTGATGTGGCAAAACGTTGTCCTGACCGGCACATGCATCGGCCTGGTCATGGTTCTGGCGAGCGTTCTGAGCTTGCGTCGCGTGCTGGTGCTCGAGCCGGCCATTGTTTTTCGAGGATGAGTTATGGAAGCGACGACCACTGCTGCCGTTCGAGCTCGTAATCTCCGCAAGGATTTCGGTGAGGGTCCAACGCGCGTGGAAGTTCTGCGTGGCGTGAACTTTGACGCCTTTCAGGGGCAACTCACGTTCCTTGTCGGCCCGAGCGGTTGTGGCAAGACAACGCTCATTTCTGTCATCGCCGGCCTACTCGATAGCAGTGGCGGCGATGTCGAATTGTTCGATCAGAATATTGAAAAGTTCTCCGCCAATGAGCGTATTCTTTTTCGCCGCAAGAATCTCGGGTTCGTTTATCAACAATACAATTTGCTACCCGCCCTGACGGCGGCGGAGAACGCTGCCGTTCCTTTGCTCGCTGTCGGCGTTAGACGTCGTCAAGCTGTCGATCTTGCTAAAACGGTTTTGGAAACGCTTGGCATGGGCAAACGACTCGCCGAACTGCCGAACAAACTTTCTGGTGGCGAACAGCAACGCGTCGCGCTCGCCCGCGCCCTCATCCACGAGCCACGCTTGATTTTGTGCGACGAGCCAACGGCGGCGCTAGATCACGCTACCGGCGAGAATGTCATGCAGTTGCTCGCCGAGAATGCTGTCCATCCCGATCGAGCCGTAATCGTCGTAACACATGACACCCGTGTGTTTCATCACGCCGACGCCATTGCCCACATGGACGATGGCCAAATCGTGAAAACCGAATCGCGTCATCAAACCGAGAACGAGATTCCTGAGTTCGAAGACCGATTTCAATTGAGTGAACCCGCATGGAGGTAACACAAAATGAGAAGACTCATTCTTCCTACTGTCGCTTTGGCCGCGCTTGTATTCGGAGTCATTTCCGCCGTTCGCTCGCAGCCGAAACGTGAAATGACCACGCCGCCCTCGCCGCCGCCCGCGTCGTCTTATGGACAGACTGTAGCCGCAGTGGGGCTCGTCGAAACCAGCACTGAAAACATTGCGGTCGGACCCGAGATCGGCGGCGTAGTCACTAAGATATATGTAGAAATTGGCAGCCATGTGAGGGCGGGAGATCCGCTCTTTAGCATTGACTCGCGTGCGACCCGCGCCGAACTGGTGACGCGCCAAGCGGCGGTGCAGGTGGCGGAGGCCGAACTCGCCGAAGCGAAATACCAGCTTGAGCTTGGACAACGCCTAACGGACCAGAAGGTCCTGAGCGTCGAGGACAATAGAAACCGCGGCTATGCTGCGCAAAAAGCCGAGGCGCAACTTTCGCAAGCTTGCGCTCAGCTTAACTCCACCCAGACAGACCTCGATCGGCTAACGGTTCACGCGCCTGTAGACGGACAAGTTCTGCAAGTGAAGGTGCACCTTGGTGAGTTTGCTCCGACCGGCGCATTGCCGACACCCCTGATCTTGCTCGGGAATGTAGATAAGCTGCACGTGCGCGTGGACGTGGAAGAGCACGAGTCGTGGCGCATCCGACCTGAAGCGAAAGCAGCAGCCTCAGTGCGCGGTAATTCCGATCTCAAGACTGCGCTGACATTTGTTCGCTTCGAACCGTTCGTTGTGCCGAAAAAATCCCTTACCGGCGATAGCACCGAGCGTGTAGATACGCGTGTCCTCCAAGTCATTTATCGTATCGAGGACAATAACATTCCTCTCTTCGTCGGCCAGCAAATGGATGTCTTCATTGATGCGACGGAAACGCGCCCGGTCACCGAACGGAATGTGGCCGTATCACGGCCGCAAGATCGCCCTCTCACTTCATTTTCTTTCTAACGCGAATCACAAATATGAACTTTCCACCGGGCGAATTGACGCACGAACGTCCCCAAAGCCGTTCCTCGATTGATCCCGAAAAGCCACTGAATCCCACTTCCATCTCTGAATGATGCAACTAGATTACGTTCGCCAAGTACCAAAACCGGTTGTTATGAACGGCTTCTTTGAGGAATTGAAGCGGCGGAAGGTTTATCGCGTAGCGATCGCCTATATCGTTGCAAGCTGGGCACTGGCGCAAGGTCTAGCTCAAGTCCTTCCGGTTTTCGACATTCCGAACTCGGTAATTCGCGTCGTGATAGCGCTGATGCTGATCGGCTTTCCGGTCGCGCTGGTTCTCTCGTGGGTATTTGACGTCACACCTCAGGGTATCAAAACGACACCGATGTCCGTCGGGCCCGGATCGCACCGACGCCGCAACATCATCATGCTTGTTGCGATCGGCGTGGTCATGTCTGCCGCGGCTGGTTTCTTCCTCTTGCCTCGGGCTGCAGCCCACAAGATCGACAAGTCGATCGCTGTTCTGCCCTTCCAAAACCTCAGCGATGAAAGAGAGAACGCCTACTTCGCTGACGGCGTACAGGACGACATCCTCACAAATCTTTCTAAGATCGGCGACCTGAAAGTGATTTCACGCATGTCTGTCATGCCCTATCGCGGCGATGGCACGCGCAACGCGCGTGAGATTGGAAAGGCGCTCGGCGTCGCTACGCTTCTCGAGGGAAGTGTTCGGCGCGTTGGCAATCGAGTTCGCGTCAATGTGCAGTTGATCAACGCCGACAACGACGAACACATTTGGGCCGAAGATTACGATCGCGATTTAACGGACGTCTTCGCGATTCAAACTGACCTCGCGCAGAAAATCGCCGCAGCTCTGCAGGCAAAACTTTCGCCAATCGAAAAAGCTCGGCTGGATCGCCGGCCGACGGAAAATCCAGACGCGTATTTACTGTTCATTCAGGCGGAGTCATACGCGACCGGTCCGGAAATGTTCAGCGAAAACTCTTTGAAGGCAGAGCAGCTTTATGGACAGGCAATCAAGCTGGATCCAAACTTTGCCGCCGCCCACGCGTGCCTTTCTATGGTGGAAAGCTGGGCATATCATACTTTTGATCCCACGTTGGCTCGACGCGAGAAAGCCCGCGCGTCCGCCGATCAGGCATTGCGTCTCCAGCCGGATCTACCGGAAGGACACCTTGCTCTCGGGTTCTACTACTATTATGGCGATCGCGATTACAATCGTGCCTTGGCCGAGTTCGAAACCGCACGGCGCGATCTGCCGAACGAAGCCCAGGCCTACATGGCAATCGGCGCGATCCAGCGACGCCAGGGTAAATGGGCGGAATCGACGGCGAACCTCGAGCGGGCAGTGGCGCTAGATCCTAAGAACGCAAGCTTCCTCTACAATCTCGGCTTCAGTTATGTCGCGCAGAGAGAATATGAAACCGCCGACAAAATCTTTGATCGCGCGATCGCTGTGGCGCCCCAGTCTTTTAGTTCACGCGCCCTCAAAGGCGTTATTGCGATCTTGTGGAAAGGCGACGTTAAGGCTGCCGAAAATCAACTAGCCTTGGCAACCGCAAGGGACGCGAGTGGCTTAGTCACATCAACGCAGGTGTGGGTGTTGATGCTGGATCGAAAGCTTGCCGAAGCCCTTCAATTGATTCAGCAATTTCCGGGAGAAGTGTTTGATTCGCATACAGGTCGGGTGCCCAAGGCATTTTTTGAAGGTCTCATTTACTATTGCCAGGGTGACAAGCAAAAGGCCGCGGCTGCGTTCGAGCACGCACGCGGGGTTGCCCAGCAGTTAGTTAACGAAAGTCCTGATGACGCGCCGCGTCGCGCCGTGCTTGGTGAGATTCTCGCGGCGCTTGGCGAGAAGGACGCTGCTATATCCGCAGGCAAGCGTGCGACCGAATTGTTACCGGAATCTCAAGACGCCTACGACGGGCCACAGATTACCGCAGCACTTGCTGGTATCTACGCGTGGTGTGGCGAACACGATGAGGCATTTCGGCTGCTCGATCATTTGTTGCAGACGCCCAGCGGCACCACCGTTCCGTTGATGAAACTCGATCCGGTGTGGGACCCGTTGCGGAAGGATTCCCGCTTCCAGGCTTTGATCGAAAAATACGCAGCGAAGAGCTGACGTAACATCGGGAAATATAAAAGCCGCGTTCGGATTTGGCATTGCGACGTCTCGCCGGGCCGGCGAACGTTCGGCGCGATTAGCCCACTCTCTTTATAGTCGATCTCCACTTCTTGCCGCCGTTCTCGTTAGGCGACGATTGCTCTTTCCCCGAGGACCACGGATATGAGATACCTCGTTGAACTCGATCATCACAAGACAGGCCAACCATAATGGGCATTGAATCCAAGAAACGTGATCTTGTCGTTACCCGCGTTTTTGACGCACCAGTCAAGCAGGTGTGGAACGCCTGGAGCGATCCCGAGCATGTGAAGCGCTGGTGGGGCCCAAATGGGTTTACTTGCCCTGTCGCCAAGATGGACTTCCGCGAAGACGGAACATCTCTTGTTTGCATGCGTGCGCCAAAGGAGTTCTTGCGCGGCCAGGACACGTATAACACGTGGACCTATGAGGAGATAGTGCCGATGAAGCGATTCGTTTACATCCTGCGCTTCGCCGACAAGGACGGCAACACGATGGACCCTGCCAAGCAGGGTCTACCTCCCGAAATGCCGAAGAAAATGCGACACGAGGTCACGTTGAAAAAACTGGCGAAGAATAAGACGGAAGTAACCGTGACCGAATACGACTGGAAGATCGGTCCGATGATGGAGATGTCCAAGAAGGGTCTGGAACAGTGCCTCGATAAGATGGCGGCAATCTTTGCGAGATGACATGGCACTGTTTCGGCCTAACTAGTCGATGAAGCCAACCGCCTCAGTACGAGATGACCTCAACTGTTCGGCACCCCACCCCGCCCGTGGCTTGTCTCTTTCTCGTTACGCCGCGCCAAATCAGCTTCGTGCCATGTTTAGATTTTTCGCCTTTCTTCGAGCGATCAATATTGGTCGGGGCCGCACTGTCAAAATGCAGTCCTTGCGTCAAGTCTTCCAGTCACTTGGCTTTTCCACGGTAGAGACGTTCATTGCCAGCGGGAACGTAATCTTCGAGACAACAACGCAGAAGACCAAGACGCTCGAAAGAAAGATTGAAAAAGCACTGCATGAAGCCTTGGGTTACGAAGTGCGCACATTTGTAAGGAGAGAAGTTGAACTAGCCAAGATCGCTAATTGCCAGCCATTTCGACAGTCAACGTTCGACGACACATGGCAAATGAACGTCATCTTCTTGGCGAATAATCTGAGTCAGAAGTTGAAACAGGATGTGAAAGCGTTGCAAACGAGGACGGATGCGTTCGAAGTCCACGGACAAGAAATCTACTGGCTGCGGCGCAGGAAACGGAACGGAGGCCCGTTCTCTACTGTGCCCATTGAAAAGATCCTTGGTCGGGCGTTCACCATTCGCGCGGCCAGCACAATCAAGGAGATCGCCCATAAATA
>Ga0306926_10002297_pt1 | contig 19472 bp, 19 predicted proteins | sample flu12Cox44000178_FD_203759 | JGI IMG/M metagenome (GOLD analysis project Ga0306926, IMG submission 203759) | Lab enrichment of tropical soil microbial communities from Luquillo Experimental Forest, Puerto Rico - flux8day.12C.oxic.44.000.178 (v2)... | ecosystem: Environmental > Terrestrial >... | reverse complement strand
ATCGGTCAGGAACGCCGTATAAAGCGTTTCGGATCGGCCCTGACGCAGACTTTCGAGACAGGAACGGAGCTGTCGCTCGGCAAGGGCGAGATCGCCCCGCTTGGCAACTAGTTGTCCTTCAAACCCGCTGGCGTAAGCATAGTAGCCGCTGAAGCTGTACTGTTCGGCGTGATCTTTCAATTGAGCAATCGAGCGGCCGGCAGTTTCCAGATCTCCGAGCCAGAGCGGAATCTGGCAGCCGCACCAGGTGAGTGCGAGACACAATGAGAGAGGATGATCGCGTCGCTGTGTCTCGGCCAGAAGATCTCGTGCCAGTTGAGCAGACTGGTCTAGCAGCCCTTGCGCCCAATAGGCTTGCGCCATCGTGCAGCCGGCGGACACAAAACTATCTCGTCCCAGCCTGGCAATGTGGGCTCGCCTTACGGCAGGTGCTGTGGTCAGCTGGCACGTCCGCTGGGCGTAGGTCGACGCCTCGCGGTATTCGCCCAGAAAGAAGAGTGACGTACCAAGAATCCAGTCGGCTGTCGCGAGAACAGCGGGATCCCCGGACCTATTTGCTATGGTCTCGGCGCGGCGTCCGAGATCGAGCGCACCCTGGAAGTCTTCGAGGCGATGGCAGCAGCTGGCGAGACCTGCGAGCGCTCGCAGTTGATAGTCGACATCCTCAAGGGATTCCGCCAGCTCGCTAGCTCTATGCAGCGCGGCCCGCGCTGTGTTGCTCAGACCTTCGGTAAACATAAGCGAATAGCCAAACGCACACTGCAGAACCATTTCCCAGCGCGTTCCATTATCTTGCGCGCCGAGTCCCTCGAGCGCCTTGCGCGTCCAGCTGAGACATTCGGCTAACAATGATAATCCAAGCCAGACCGGCGCTGACTCCGCAGCCAGGCGCACTCCGGCTGACAGATCACCCGCGGGAGAGAACGCCCAGGTCAGCGCAGCACGAATATTGTCGATTTCACGGGCGCAACCGGCAAACTCGTCGGTTGTCGTATCGTTCCGGGCTCCTGCAAGTAGATTGCTATAATAGTCAGCGTGACGTCGACTAATTGCTGTGGTCTCACCGCTGGCGTTTAGCTTTTCGATAGCATAAGTCCGCGTCGTGTCGAGCATATAATGGTAGGTGATATCGCTGGCGATGTCGGTCGCAACAAGTGATTTATGCGAGAGATTTGCAACCATATCGATCACCTCGAAACCGCGGATATCCTCGTCGCTGACAACGCTGCTGGCCGCCTCCATGGTGAAATCGCCGCGAAAGACAGCAAGCCGCCGCAAAACGACTTTTTCGACCTTCGGCAAGAGGTCGTAGCTCCAATCCATCGTCGCGCGCAGGGTTTGCTGGCGCGGCAAGGCGGTACGCCGACCGCGGGTCAACAGGTCGAACCGGTCGGTCAGCCCTTGGGCAAGGCGCTGAATGCCGAGTGCGTCTACCTGGACCGCAGCGAGCTCCAGAGCCAAGGGCATGCCGTCGAGACCGCGGCAAATTTCCAGCACGTTGGGAACGTCGGCGTCGCTGAGGACGAAGCCGTCGATCGCAGCCGCCGCTCGCTCATTGAACAGCTGCACGGCCGAATAGCCCAGCGCTTCGACAGCGCTCAAAGGAGCCGGTCCCGCTGGAACCCTTAGCGACGGGAGGCGCAGCAGCCATTCGCCCTCCGCACGCAACGGCTCGCGGCTCGTTGCGAGAATGCACACGCGCGACGCCGCCCGTAGCACGGCCTCGACGAGAGCTGCCGCTGCGTCGGCAACGTGCTCGCAACAGTCGAGAACGATCAGCATGTGCTTATCTCGCGACCACGCCGCGAGCGCCGTCAGCGGATCGACGCCGGTCGATGGCATCCCCAAGGCTGTGCCGACAGCAGCGGGGACTAGAGCGGCGTCGACGAGCGTCGCCAAGCCGGCGAACCAGGTCCCGTCGGCAAATGACGCGCTCATCTCTTCGGCGGCGGCAATTGCCACCGTCGTCTTGCCGATCCCGCCGGGCCCCACGATCGTTACGAGACGATGCTGAGAGCACCGCGACACTACCGTCGCGATGACCTCGTCGCGGCCGACTACGCGAGTTAGAAGGGCCGGAAGATTACCGCTGCGCAGTGGCTGTTTCGGCGGCGGCCCGCGCGCCTCCTGCGATTGCTCGTGCGTTACCGGCGCGACGAAGCCATAGCCCCGGCCCGGGTTGCTGACGATGAAGCGATTTCCTTCCCGTCCATCGCCCAGCGCCTTGCGCACCGCCGCGACATGGACCCGCAAAGCACCTTCGTCGACCACTGTGTCCGGCCACACGCGATCGATCAGCTGATCCTTGGAGACGGTCTCGCCAGCGCATTCGACCAAGGTGATCAGGATCTCAAGCGCACGGCTACCAAGCCGCAGGGGCCTGCCGCTGTCTAGCAGCAAGCGTTGCGCGGGGATTAGCTGGAAGCACCCAAAGACGTAGGTCTCATCAGCCAACGCCAGTACTCCTTACCTTCCGACCAAGAGCCGGCGCGCATCGGCTCATGGCCCTTGGGGCAACAACAGTTTAAGCCCGGCGGACGGCTCCGTCGAATGCTGATCGGGCGCTTTGGTCCCAGTTTGAAAGGGTCCGCTACGAGTCGAACTGTCCCGCCGACGTCGATATCGCCGAGGACCGTTTTCAGTGCGATTGAGCCTCTTTTCGCGGTATGGCGCCAGCGGGGCGCTCACGCCCTTAACCGCCGCTTTCGCGGGCAAACGGAGGATAGGCAAGGTTGGTCGAGAGCCGCCGTTCAGGCCAGAGAACGCGCTATCGTCTCATTCGATGACCTCGTCGGCGCAGGCGAGGATCGCGCTCAGGTCCGGCGCTCAAGCCTTCGACGGCGACCAGCCGTAAACGCGGCTCACGGCGCCGCCCATCAGCTTGGCGCGGTCGCCATCGGACAGCCAGTTGGTAACGCGGAATGCCTCGACCCCATCCTTGTAGGTCAGCAATTTGACCGCGCGTGTCCAGTCGGTGCCCCACATGCAGCGGTCGAAGCCAAAGGGCGTCGAAGATGCGGCCGAGCGGGTCCCAGATGTCTCGGTATGGAAACCGCTCGTGCGCTAGCGTGCAGGCGCCGGTGATCTTGATGGCACCAGTTAGGCCACGATCGCACGACGGAGCGGCTTGAGCAACGGTAAATCGCACGGCGGGTGGTGGAAGGAAACTGCAGGACACTCCGGGGGCGCGGGGAAACATGCTGCTTCGCCTGCATCTGGCGAAATCGGCGTGATCGAGGCATTGGACATGATTTTGACGTTTCCTCAAATAAGTTTGGATGGCCCACAATAGTGTAGGCATCCCACATGCCGGACCACCCACTGTCCAGGCGAGGCAACGGGCGATCAAGAAAACCAAGGCAGTCGCTACCACGATGGCCTTGTCTGCTTTCGAGCATGGCGGTGGCCGTTGCCCCGCTGCGCAACCTGACCGGCGATCCTGAACAGCAATTTCTGGTCGACGCTTTCACCGACCGCCTTGTCGCTGAGCTGTTTCGGCATTCACGCAACTTCACACTCGCTTGGCTGCCGGGCGAGCGGCGTTGGGCCGCCGACCTTCGGCCGCCAAATCCATCCGAGCTTAGGTACGTGATCTCCGGGAGTGTCCAGCCGGGCAATCCTTACGGGATGCTGCGGGCCAACCTACGGATCTCGGACGCCGTGACGGCGAATTACTTGTGGGCGGGCAGACAGGAATTCTGGCCTGAGGAGCTCGTATCAATCCAGACGGAGACAGCGCGCCAAATCACGCAGGTGCTTCTGGTCCTGGTTCTGCGAGAGGCAAGCCACCGCGCCTCCGTCACCTCGGATGCGGAGCTTGGGGTCGCCGAGTGTCTCGCCCGCGGTTGGGCGACATTCGAGGGAGAACTGTGCGCCGACCTCAGCGTCGAGGCTCAGCAATGGTTCCTTGCCGCGCTCGCTCGCGACCCGCGCAATGTCGAAGCGCTCGTCGGGCTTGCGGTTACTTGCCAGCATCTCGTCAGCAATCCTTGGTGGGGCGATCCGCGTGCCGCCGCAGCGGCGTCCGACCTGGGCTGCGAAGCGGTCACGATCGCCCTCGAACTCGACCCGGGACATGCCCATGCCAAATGCGTACAGGGCATGCTGTACTCCGCGGCGGGGCAGTTAGAAGATGCGGCTGCAGCGTTCCGTCAGGCGTTGGCAATGGACGAAGGTCTCGCCAGCGCCCACGGGTTTAGCGGTTATAATGCCGCCCTCCTTGGCCGCGCTTCGGAGACACTGCGGGCGGTCGAGCGGGCTATGCAGCTCGATCGAACAGATCGGCGGCAAGGCATTTTCTTCTTTTTCGCCGGATTTGCCGAACTTATGCTCGGCCGGACACTCGAAGCGGTCGCGTTCCTTCAGAAATCGCTGGAACGCAATCCCACCCACGGGAGCGCCCAGCTTTTGTTGATGGCCGCTCTGTGTCTGACCGGACAGCACCGCGAAGCGGCCGGCATGGCAGAATCATTCCGCCTACAATATTCCGAATCCCCGGCCGGCGCATTCGAGCAGCTCTGGCTGTCGCGCTCGACTTCTCCGGTCTATCGCGCCCAGGTCTACCCCTTGTTCGAAAAGATAAAAGCGCTCGGCGCACAAACCTGACCCACACCCCGAGTCAGCGGCCCCTCACCCGTGCGCGCGAATGAATGCCTTAACCTTGGGGTAGGTCTCCGTCTGCCAGCGGCGGCCGTTAAAGACCCCGTAATGGCCGACTTTGAGCTGGAGGTGGTGCGTCTTTTTCGCCTTTGCGATGCCGGTGCAGAGATCGTGCGCAGCGACGGTCTGACCGACTGCGCAGATGTCATCCCTCTCGCCCTCGACGGTCATCAGGGCAGTCTGCTTGATCACCTGCGGCTCGACGAGGTTGCCGTGCACGCGAAAGCGCCCCTGCGGCAGATCATGGTCGTGAAAGACGCGTTTGACTGTCTGCAGGTAGAAATCTGCCGGCAGGTCCATCACCGAGGTGTACTCCTTATAAAAGGCGCGAGTCGCTGCCGCGCTTTCGCCGTCTCCCTTTACCAGGTTGTTGAACATTGACCAGTGCGCGGAGACGTGCCGATCGAAATTCATGCTGAGAAAACCGGCCAGCTGCAGAAAGCCCGGATAGACCCGCCGGAAGGCCCCGGGATACCGGCTCGGCACCGTTGTAATGACGGTGCGGTCAAACCACCCGAGCGAATGCCCCTTTGCGAAATGATTGACCTCGGTCGGGTTCGCCCGCGGATCGATCGGGCCACCCATCAGGATCATCGATGCCGGCTGGCAGGCGTCGCCGGCCGCCGCCAACAGCGACACCGCGGCCAGTACCGGAACCGAAGGCTGGCAGACCGCCATGACATGAATGCTCGGCCCCAAGAGGCGAACAAAGCGGATCACCACATCGACAAAGTCGTCGAGATCGAACCGGCCATAGAGCAGCGGGACGTTCCGCGCATTTAACCAGTCGGTGATGTAGACGTTGTGGTCCGGCAGCAGGGTCGCGACGGTGCCGCGCAACAGGGTGGAGAAATGACCGGAAAGCGGCGCTACAACGAGAATTGTCGGCTCTTCCCGGGTCCCCTCTTTCCGGAAATGCAGGAGCCGGCAGAAAGGGTGCGAGGCCGCAACCTCCTCTGATATGCCAACCTCCTCGCCGGCGATCACCACTTTGCGGATGCCGAATTCCGGCCGGTCATGCGACATCCCGGCGTTGGAGAGCAGTTCCATCGCCGCCGCCGCGCTCCTTACCAGGGGAGCATCCCCGATCACCGGCCAAGGTTGGGTGAGCACGCCACGGAAGAACTCGGCCATCAGACGAATCGGGGCAAGTACGTCACTGTGCACCTGGTACGTGTCGTAGAGCATATATCCTCGTTTCTACCGCCCCCGTTGCTCGGGAACCTCCAAACTAGCGAAACGGTCCCCGCCTCCATCGATCCAAAGACGAAATCATCCCATCGCAAAACTTCTGCAATTTCAAGGGTATATTTGTATTGCCAATCATTTAGGCAAGTACCGAAGGGATGACCCCGCCGGCACTGCAGCTATCGGACGAAATGCTTAAAAACTCGGTTAACGGTGCTGCTTTTAGGAGCAGAAAGCTGCGCCTGCCTGTATTATGGTCTTCTGTTGCGACGAAATCGCCGCTGCAGATCGCGCCTGAAGACCTGGCGTTGCTCTAAACCGGGTGGGGAATGCTTCTTCCCGGCGAACTGCGATGATTTACGCGCCCGCCGTTTGAGGGCTCAGCGCCGTGGTGCGGCAAGGCCACCGCGGACTTCGTGTACGACAATACCGGAAAGCCGCGGCGGCGGAGCAAGCCAGCGTGGATGAGCGAGGCTGGTGGCGGCATCGCTCTCTCCTGCTCGCCATCGCCGCGTGACTGCCGCGGACGAGAAATCGGCCATCTTGACGGCAAAATCGGCCGCGTTGACCTCATGAACCAGGTGCAGGATCGTCATTGTCGTATTGCTCGCCTCTGACAGGCATCGACGAATGTCGATATCGCCACGCATGGCTGTGGGAACCCGCTCACCAAGCAAAGCTATTCTGCGGCGGAGATCATGCGTGCGGCGCATCGCGGCTATCTCCCGGGCAGTCCGGCTGACGCCACCGTGCGGCCCGGGGACCGGATCATAGCCATCGATGGCAAAGCATAGAGTGTCGGCCGGGCGGGCGTCGTCCAGCGCCGAAACAACGATTGCGCTGCCGCCGAAGAGCTGGTCATCAATCGGCACCGGGGGAAGTCCGGGTAGCGGCGTGCCGGCCATTACGTGGTCGGGAGTGAGGACGTGCCGGTCATTGTCGAAGAATGTCTCCGCTCCGGTTGTAAGGTTCAACGCACCGAACACGACCCGGATTGTTCCCGAATTGATTCGCTCGAAGTCGACCATCTCGGCGATCAACGCTCGCAAGCGAGCAGCGGAAACCGCAGGTTCGTCGCTCGGAACCTGCGCGGGCGCCGCCCGCGGGCCGGCCGAGAGAAGGTTCGTGAAAGCTGATCTGGCCCACCAGCCGGGACCGCGCGAACGACGGATCGACGCGTGCCTGCTCAGTTCCCGCCAAAATTGGCGCATTCTCGGCACGCATTCATGCGGCGAATTCCCGGCGATGATTGCGGCGTTGATCGCCCCGATGGCGGTGCCGGCGATCCAGTTTGGCCGCACGCCGCATTTTTCGAGCGCCGAATAGGCACCCGCCTGATAGGCACCCAGTGCGCCGCCGCCCGACAATACCAACGCGATCCGTTCGAAACGAGCCAGGCTCTTATCCGGTCGCCCTCGCGCCAAGACGCACTCCCTACCGCCAATCGCCCGCGGAACTAAACTCCGGCCCGGCTGGGTATCATAGGAAGTCCCGCCGGCCCGTCCAATGCCAAAGCTGGTTTCAGCGACCCTTCTTTTGCGAGCGAATGGGTGGAAGCGATCTCAAGTAAAGCGCAATCGCTCGCCGGTCGGCATCGTCGAGACGAGAGGTATCTTTCACGACCTCGCCCATCGCGCCACCGACGAAGTCGAATTCCGGGGTCTGGCCGGTTTTCAGCAAAGTCGTAATGTCCTCTTCATTCCAGTCGCCGATGCCGGTCTGCGGATCGGGAGTTATGTTCGGGACTGCCTTGCCGTCCGGCCCGTGCGGGTTGCCGGCGAGAAAGCGGTCCGGCTCGGTCGCGCCGAACCAGTTTCGCGGTGTGTGACATTCGCCGCAGTGCGCGAGCGCCGTAACGAGGTAGGCACCGCGATTGTACGCTTCGGAGCGCTCCGGCGCCGGCCGGAACGGGCCCGGACTGAAAAACAATAGTCTCCATCCATTTTGCAAGAAACGCCACGAGACCGGGAACGAAATGTGGTGCGCCCGGTTGGCGTGTCGCACTGCCGGTAGGGAAAATAAATAGGCTTTGATGGCTCGTGCATCCTCATCGGTAATTTTCGTAAAGCTGGGGTAGGGGAATACCGGAAAATAATGGGCGCCGTCGGGACGTATGCCGTCCCGTAATGCCCGCAAAAATTGTTCGTCGTTCCAGCGGCCGATACCGGTTTCGGGATCTGGGGTGATGTTGGGGCTGTAGAAGGTTCCAAACGGTGTGACGAGCGCACGCCCGCCGGCATAAGGCTGGCCGTTATGCTGGCGATCGGTGTGACAACCCTCGCAACCGGCGGCGTTCACGAGATAAGCCCCGCGCGACACCGGGTCTGCTGCCGCCGAGAGGCTCCGAACCAGTAGCAACGCCACCGCCGCTGCCCTCGATATCCGCTGGAAAATACCGGCTGGGCCAGCCGTCCGTCTAACCCGATACAAGAGAGTGGCGAAAGGCTCTTATTTTTTCTCGATCTTTTCGCGGAAAGTGGTGTGGCAGGCGCCGCAGCCGTTCTTGCCGAGATCGTTAAACGCGGCTTCGATCGCCGCCTTGTCGCCGCTGTTCACCGCCACCAGGAGAGCATCGGCCTTGCTGGCCGCGGTTTTTTGGGCGTCGAGAAACTTGTTCCAGTCGGTCCAGATCTCCGGCTTGGCGACATAATCGCCCGTCGGGTTCGGTCCGCCGGTCCCAGGAGGAAACAACTCCGGGATTTTCTTTGTCGTCTGCGTGAGGTTGGCGGCGCCCGTTTTGGCTTGAGCCAGATCCCCCTTGCCCTCGAGATAGGCCTTGACGGCTCCGACATCCTTGCCCTGCTCCTTCATCGCCTCCTGGCGGCTCTTGAGGACGGTTTCCTTGTCCTGAGCCAACGACGCGGCGCTCAGACCGGCCATTCCGACCACCAACACCAACCCCAATAGGCGAAATTTCGTGACAGAAAACATGCTCCCTCCCTGTCGCGTCCGACCGGATCAAACTCGGCTCGGACCGGTGCACACTAGCTGGCAGCCCCGCCAAGACAAGACTTCCCGCCAACCGCTCACCATTACGTGATCGGGATTTCGATATGCTTTTTGAAGGCCGGGCGCTCACGTAGCCGCTCGAACCAGCTCTTGAGGTTTTTCAGCGGCGGGCGCTCGATCGGGAATGCGTGCCAGCGATAAACCAGAGTTCCCAGCGTAATCTCGGAGAGGCTCATCGCCTCGCCGGCGAGATAGGGACGGCCTTCGAGTGCGTCATCGGCGATCGTCCAGGCGGCTAACGCTTTGCGGCGAGCCGATTCGACGGCAGCGTGGTCGCGCTGCTCCGGCCTCGTGCGGATGAGACCGAACAACAACGCGCCCATTGGCGGGCCGACACTGGAGAGCTGCCAATCCATCCATCGCTCGACATGCGTCCGAGCCCTCGGCTCTTTCGGGTAGAGCCGCTCGCCACCATGGGTCGTGCAGAGATAGCGACAGATCGTATTGGATTCCCACATGACCAGATCGCCATCCTTTACCGTCGGTACGAGGCCGTTGGGGTTCAGCGCGAGATATTCCGGATCCTGGTTGCCGCCGAAGGGTCCGCCCAGTTCGACGCGTTCGTAATCGAGCCCGAGTTCCGCGCAGCACCACAGCACCTTCTGCACGTTAGACGACGTCGTCCGCCCCCAAATTTTTAACATTTCAGCCCCTCCGATTGGACCCCGCTTATGGAGCCTCAGTTTTTTGCGGAGCGCAACAGCGGGCTAGCCAAGCATTGTATGATAAGCGAGGAGGTGCCGATGAACCGATTTGGCTTGTTGCTCGTCTTGCTGTTTCTCCTGTCTGCGGTCAACGCCGGGGCCACCCAACAGGGGCAATCGGCGCTGCGCAGCTTCAAGATCATGGACGCGTGCGCGAAGCAGGCGCAAACCGCGTTTCCAGACTTCAACGCCGATTCGAACGCGAAGCGCGACGCTAAGCTGAAAGCGTGCCTGAACGCCAACGGCCTCCCGCCGCGCGAGCCCCTGGCGCAGCCCGGGCCACGGTGACGTCCAAGCAAGGGCCGGCTTCATTCAGCCGGCAAAGCTCTCTTCCCAGCCCTCCGCCATTGGCGGCAGGCTCGGCGCTGGCCGGAAGGCGTTTTTGCCCGAGCGATCGCGAACTCCGTCGACCAGCGCGAGCTGCGTATCGAGTGCGATATCCAGGCTGGAGGTAATCTCGAGCCGAGGATCCTCGAACACCTGGGTGCGGCGCCGGCGGCGCCAAGCCATGACAGTGTCATCGCGGGCGCGCAAGAGCGCGGCAATCTGCGGACGGAACAGATGGACCACCGCACCGATCCATCGATTGAGTACGGCGGACGGCCCGCTCTCCGCGATTACAAAATGATCCAGCATCTTGATCACGTCCTCCGCCCGGTACCAGGTCTCGCCGGTGACCCATCGATTGGTCGTAAACAATCGGAGCGGCGCACCGCCGGCGTCGATTGCGATCGCGATCAGGTGACTTACTTCGTCCCGGGTTCCATGCTTCAGCGGAGCGGCCTGCGGCGCCAGTGCCGCGGCGTTGGCGACCGCCAGCTCTGGAAGTAGCAGCGGCGCGACACCGCTCGGCATGCCCTCGGCTCGCAAAAAGGTGTGAAAGTGTCCGCGTTCCGAGACCTGCCGGCTGTCTTGCGCATGCGTGTGAAAAAAATATTGCGCATGGCTTGTTGGATCGTAAACCTCTCCGTCGGGGTAGTGCCGCCACGAGCAGATCGTCCGGTTTCCCGCGGTGATCTCGCCGACCAGGTCGGAGTCGCCCGCTGCAAGTTGACTCCCGCAATCCCGGATCACCGTCGCGGCAGCAATCATCTGGTCGATCTCGGCCTGGCTCACGCGCAAGCCTTGAATGCGGTCCGAATTTGCCAATCGACCACCTCACGTGAACAAAACGCGTCCAGAATAGGCTAAGCCGGTTTAACGGACAAAGCAGGATTGGTAACCGTCCAAACGACGATGTCCTTCATGACGCCGCCGAGCGCTTCATCGAACGCCGATACGATGCTCGGGATGTCATTGGCTGATGCGCGCTGGCGCCGCTCGAACGAGGATTGCGCGACGACATCGCGGCTGGAGGGGTTCACCAGCCTGACGTTGATAGCCACCCACATCTCCGGCGGAGCGTCGGACGAATCGTAGACGGCCTCGAAGTGACGAATCTCGGTCCTGAGAATGAAATCCGCACGCAATCCGACCGATTCCCGGTCGAGCGCCGTGATCGCTTTGCTGTTCTCGAATGATTGGAGAATTGCGGTCTGCACCAGCAGTGGAGCGCGGTCCGTCCACTCCGAATCTGCAAAATAATCGATCGAAATCGGCGATCTGCTCAAGGCGATGCGCGAATTGTCGAGCCCGGCCGGTGCGAGCGGCACGTCGATGAGCAGCTGCACAGAAGGGTGCGGCAAATTCGGCGGGTAGGTGCTCTTGGGAGTCAGGCGGTAAAGGTGGGCTGGCGCGCCGCCGCCCAGCAGGCCAGAACAGCCGGCGAGAGCAAGGATGAAGGCGCGAGGGACCCATCGCCGCGATAGGCGAGCCGCGGTCGGCCAAGTCATTGCGGCCGGTATCCCTCCCGCCGCTCGCCGAACAAAAGCCGCGCCGGGTCGCGTTCGACCGAAGCGACAAACCGCGACAGTCCGGCGATGAACCGCTGCATGTCGCTCACAAGATTGCTAACCTGGTTCAACGTCGACTGTGTGAATTCGTGTAGACCGGGGCGGTTTTCCTGCAGTACTTGCTGCAGTTGATGGTTTGTATCGACGAGGTTCTTGGCAAGCCGGTCGAAATCATTCAGAGCTTGTAAAGCCTGATCTTTCAACCCCCCCTTGCTTGCATAGCTCTGGTCCACGTGGCCCATCAGCGCCTTCACTTCGAGAACAGTGGCGTTCGCGTTCGCAACCAGCTCGCCGACTTCTTGACTGGGCGCGACAAAGTTTTCGGTGACTGTTCTCACATTCTGGAGACTATCGGAAATGGCCTTTCGGTTTTGCTCGTCGAGCACGGCATTGAGGTTGTGAGCAACCTCTCTCAGATCCCCCAGCAATTCGGGAAGGTTGGCCCTCAATTGTTCGAGTTCCGATTGTCCTGCCGCGATTACGGGATAGCGATGTTTCGGCTCGGGCGCGAGCTCCTTGGCGTCTCGGGTCCCGCCACGGATTTGGATCGTGGCAACACCGCTCAACAGGTTCGTGTCGACGAAGGCCCGGGCATCGGTCTTGATTGGAACCAAGTCCTTATCGATTTCGACAGTGACCTGGATCTTTTCGAGATCGTCCGGATCGACCCGGACATCGACGACCCGCCCGACGGTGATTCCGTTGTACTGGACCACGGAGCCTTTGCTCAGGCCGGTCACCGATCCCTTGAAAAAAATGTAATAGCGCGCGAGATCCTGCGCGAACTCGACGCGACCCAGTGACAGCACCGCCACAAAGCCGATGACGATTACCGCGAGGACAAAAGCGCCGACTGCCACATAATGGGCCTTCGTTTCCATCCACTTCTCCCGACGAGGCCCGCCTTTAGACCGGGGCGGCGCTGTGCGCCGCGCGCTGCGGCAAGGCGGCAGCTTCTGAGAGTTGCACCGCCCGCCCGCGCGGACCGTGAAAATACGCGTGGATCCAGGGATGATTGTCCTTGAGGAGCTGCTCCAGGGTGCCGACGCGAATTTTTTTGTCGACCAGCACGGCGACGCGGTCGCAAATCGCGAATAGACTGTCGAGGTCGTGCGTTACCATAAACACCGTCAGCCCCAGGCTGGTCTTGAGATCGCGGATCAATTCGTCGAAGGCGCCAGCCGCTATGGGATCAAGACCCGAAGTTGGCTCGTCGAGAAAAACGATCTCGGGATCGAGAGCAAGGGCGCGGGCGAGACCGGCGCGCTTTCGCATTCCTCCCGATAACTGAGCGGGATATTTCACCCCGGCGTCCTCCGGCAGGCCGACCATCCTCACCTTCACCGCTGAGAGCTCGTCCATGAGGCCCAGCGGTATGTCGAAATGCTCCTTGATCGGCACCTCGATGTTCTGCGCGACCGTCAGCGAACTGAAGAGGGCACCGTCCTGAAACAGTACCCCCCAGCGCCTTTCGAGTTCGCGCAGCTGAACGTCCTCGATCGCCCACACATCGCGCCCGAACACCTCGACCTTGCCTGCCGCTGGCCGGTTGAGGCCCACGATCGTCCGCAGCAGCACCGATTTGCCGGATCCGGACCCGCCTACGATGCCGATAACTTCACCTCGTCGAACATCGAGATCGAGATCGTCATGCACCGTCTCGGCGCCGAACCGATTGACGAGCCCGCGCACGCGGATGATCGATTCGCTCGGCTGCCCCGCCACGCTCAAATCTTCAGAATTGTAAAGACAATCGAAAAGGCCGCGTCCGCGACAATTACGAAGAAAATCGACTCGACCACCGACAATGTCGTCAGCCGTCCGACGCTCTCGGCGCTGCGCGCCACCTGGAAGCCCTCGTAACAGCCGATCAGCGCGATGATGAAGGCAAAGAACGGCGCTTTGACCAAGCCAATCCAGAATGTCCAGGGATAGAGAGCCGATTGCAGCTGTCGCGTGAATTGCGGAGGCTCGATGCCGAGCGAAGCCCACGCCATCAAAGCGCCCCCAAAGATGCCGAGCACGTTGGCGCAGAGCGCGAGCATCGGCAAAGTCAGCATGAGCCCGAATAAACGGGGGATCACCAGGATCTCGACCGCGTCGAGACCGATCGTCCGCATGGCGTCAATCTCCTCGTTGACCCGCATGGTCCCGATCTGCGCAGTAAAGGCGCTGCCAGATCGGCCCGCGATGATGATCGCCGCCATCAGCACGCCGAGCTCGCGAAGAATCCCCACACCCAGCAAATTGACGGTGTAAATCTCGGCGCCAAAGCGGCGCAGCTGCTCGGCGCCCTGATAGGCGAGCACAACACCTATCAGGAATGACAGCAGACCGACGATCGGCACAGCGTTGACCCCGGTCTGCTCCATCTGGGCAACGAGCGCCGTCAGCCGCAACCGGCGCGGGTGAAGCAACACTCTGCCGACCGCCATGCAGATGACACCGAAGAAATTGAGCAAGCTCACCGCCCGACCGATAAGCCCGATTGAGATTCGGCCGATCCTCTCAAGGAACCCGGTGAGGGTATGGTGCGACGGTCGAGGATGAGGTGCGGGAATCACCATTCCACCCGAGCGGACCTGATCGAAGAGCGGCGCGAAATTCGGCCGAAGGTTGCGGAACTCGACGGCGTTGCCGTGCGCCGCGAGTTCGTGCTCGGTCCGCAACAGCAGCCAAGCGCCGGCCGTGTCGAGCCGTTCGACACCCGCTAAGTCTAAGGTAACCCGTTTGTCCGGCGGCACGCGGATACCACGCAGCCGGCGGTCCAGTTCCACCGCGGCCGTGACCAGCCAATTGCCGGCCGCCGCGATGACGATTGATCCCGGTTCCTCAGATTCGACGAGTGTAGCGGCGACGGACCCCATGACGTTCAGGTGCTCAGATTGCGCTTATCCGCCGCCGAACAAGGCCTTTCCAACTACAAGAAAAGCGGCTATGCCGCAACGATCGCCGTTTCAAAAGCCCGCCGATTGGCCGGGGACGACCGCATGGACCTCAAGCGACATATTCGATCGGTGCCCGATTTCCCAAAACCGGGCATCCTGTTTTACGACATCTCGACCCTGCTGGCTCACCCGGACGCCTGGCAGACGACGGTGCAAAGGTTGGCGGCCGCGTTGCGACCGCACCAGCCCGATCTGCTGGTCGGCATCGAATCCCGCGGTTTTCTCGTCGCGGCGCCGCTGGCTTATGAGCTCGGCCGTGGTTTCGCAATGGTGCGTAAGCAAGGCAAACTGCCCGGACGAACCACGCGGTTTACCTACGATCTCGAATACGGAACGGACACCATCGAGATCCAGGAAGATGCCATCGCTCACGGGCAACGAGTAGTGGTGCTCGATGACTTACTGGCCACCGGGGGCACGATGGAGGCCGCCATCAACCTCGTGCGTCAGCGTGGCGGCGAGGTAACCGCTGCGGCGTGCATCATTGAGCTGTCTTTTTTGAACGGGCGCGACCGCATCGACGTCCCGTTCACATCGATGGTCGCTTACGAAAGCTAATCGGCGGCGATCGCCGGCGCGACGCCCAAGCTGCGGCCGATCACCGCGTAAAGCGGATCTCCACCCCCGGGCGGGGTGCGATCGACGCAACGAATATCCCCCCAATTCCCGGCTTGGACGAAATGCTGCGCGATCAGGCAGAGATGCCCGGCGTCATCGAGAAGACACCAGCAACCGATTGCGGGAGTTGGGACGCACCGGTTCGAAAATGTCACGATCAGGGGCGCCCCGGGTTTCAGCACGCGCCCGGCTTCGCGAATCACCTCGCACGGCCGCCTTAAGTGCTGAACCGATACGCAGATGGCTGCGCCGTCAAACTCGGCAGTGGCGAAAGGCAGGTTCGGATCGCAGTTCAAATCTTGTACGTGCCACTCGTCGAGAAACGCGTTTTCCGCCAGCTCCCCGGCATTGAGGCCGACGCCGACGACCCGGGAATACGGGATCTCGGGAGGCAAGTGACTGACCCAGCCCGACATCAGGTCGAGAATGGCGCCACCAGGCGGGAGGATTTCCCGGTACAGTTCCGTGATGGCGGCTATGGCGGCAGCGTCGATTTGCCGGGCGAGCGGGAGTTCGAGGTCCGCGGAAGCATCGGGCCGCGCTGCAGCGTGAGCAGGTGCAATAGTCGGAAGGAGCGCCATGTTCCCCTCTCCGGCCGGTTTGGCTTCAGATAGGGATGGCGTGTAGCTCAATCCATAGCGAAATAGCCAAAAACCTTGAGCGTTATGATGCGGCGAGTACCCGCTCGGGCGGCGTGAACGGGAGGTCGAGATCGCGGGCGACTGCAGGATGGGTGACTTGCCCGCGACAAATATTCAGACCGCTTCGCAAATGTGTGTCCTCGCGCATGGCCCGTTGCCACCCATGATTGGCTATCGCCAGCACATACGGTAAGGTCGCGTTGTTGAGCGCGACTGTCGACGTACGCGCGACCGCACCCGGCATATTGGTCACGCAATAGTGGACTACGCCTTCCTCGAGATAGGTGGGCGCTGCGTGAGTCGTCGGCCGGCTCGTCTCGAAACACCCGCCTTGATCAATTGAAATGTCTACCACCACGGCGCCCGGCTTCATCGTCCGGACGAGGGCGCGGCTGACGAGCTTGGGCGCGGCCGCGCCGGGGATCAGAACGGCGCCGATGACGAGATCGGCCGCGCTCACCTCGCACTCGATGTTCTCCATCGTCGAGAAGAGAGTGTGGAGCTGCGCCCCAAATTGCAGGTCGAGCTCGTAGAGCCGCGGCAGCGAGCGGTCGATGACCGTGACATAGGCTTCCATGCCCATCGCCATCCGCGCCGCATTGGTTCCCGACACGCCGCCTCCGAGGATCAGGACCTTAGCCGCCGGAACACCCGGAACCCCGCCGAGCAGCACACCGATGCCGCCCTGTTCCTTCTCCAGGCAATGAGCCCCGACCTGCACCGCCATGCGCCCGGCGACCTCGCTCATCGGCGCGAGAAGCGGCAGTCCGCCGCGCGCGTCGGTTACGGTTTCGTAGGCGATCGCGATGGCGCCCGAAGGAACGAGCGCCTCCGCGAGTGCCTTGTCCGCGGCGAGGTGCAGATAGGTGAAGAGCACCTGGCCCTTGCGCAGCGCCGCTGCTTCCTCCGGCTGAGGTTCTTTGACTTTGACGATCAGTTCTGCGTTCCCGAACACCTCCATCCGGCTCGGCAATATGCCGGCACCGACAGCCTGGTAGGAGGCGTCCTCGAAACCGATGCCGGCTCCCGCGCCCGTCTCGACCAGCACTTTGTGGCCATGATGTACGAGCTCCCGGACGCTGCCGGGTGTGAGGCCGACACGGTATTCGTGGGTCTTCACCTCCTTCGGGACGCCGATCAGCATCGGAACTCCATTCGCGCGCTTCGGCCGCGAGGCGCGCTAAACACCGGTTCTAAGACTAGGTTGCGTCCGCGGCACTCTGTCGCGGCCGATGATTTGCCCTGTACCACGTCCGAAACTCGTCGACACTGTGCGCCGAAGAAGGCTTTTTGCACGACTGGTTCTCATTGGAAACCTTTGTCGAACTCGCGCTTGTCTATCTCGCGGTCGGCGCCGTCCTGTTTGCGTTGATCCCGGGCCAGGCGATGCCCAGCGACTTTCATTGGCGAAATCAGGCAGGCGTGTTCCGCGACAGCCTGCCTGAAGTCCTCGCCTGGCCGCTCGCGCTTTGGCGCCTGTGTCGGCAAGGTTTTTTTGATTAACCTGTGGCCAAGCCGCATTTTCGCAATACCTCGTCGGCGAGCGGCAAGGACGCCGTAAGTCCTGGCGACTCTATCCCGTATAAATTCACCAGCCCCGGCACACCGTGATCATCGGGGCCCTGGACGAGAAAGTCCGCAGCCGGCTCGGATGGCCCACTGATTTTTGGCCGGATGCCGGCATAACCGGGCTGTAGCATGCCATCCGCCAAGCCCGGCCAATAGGTCCGAACGGCAGCATAAAACACGTCGCCGCGCATTGGATCGACTGTGTAATCGACTGACGGGATCCATTCCACGTCGGGTCCGAAGCGCACCTGACCCGCCAGATCCAGCGTGACGTGCACGCCGAGCCCGCCGGGTACGGGAACAGGGTAAATCAGCCGGCGAAATGGCGCGTGCCCGCTCAGTGTGAAGTAGACCCCACGGCAGAAGTAGGCCGGCGGGATCGTCTTTGGCGGTACCCCGTCGATCATCCGCGCGAGAGCAGGCGCGTGCAGTCCGGCGGCGTTGACCAGGAGCCGGCAGCGGATCGCGGTCGGCTCATCGCCCCCGCTGGAAAGCTCGAAACCGTGAGAGCGCACATTGCCGGAGCGGATCGGTGTACGCAGCACTACAATTGCACCAGCATCTTCTGCATCACCTTGATAAGCAAGCATCAGCGCATGGCTGTCGATGATGCCGGTCGAAGGCGACAGCAAGGCAGCGACGCAACTAAGGGTCGGCTCGAGCTGGTGCGCCTGTCTATGGTCAAGCCATTCCAGATCGTCGACTCCGTTACCGCCGGCGGTGGCGGCGATCTTTTCGAGGCCTGCCACCTCGGCTTCGCTGGTGGCGACGATCAGCTTGCCCAGGCGCGCGTGTGGGACGCCGTGCTCGCGGCAATAGCTGTAGAGCCGGTGGCGGCCTTCGACGCAGCTGCGCGCTTTTAGGCTGCCGGTGGGGTAATAGAGCCCGCCATGGATGACTTCACTGTTGCGAGAGGAAGTCTCGAAGCCGATGGTGTAAGCCTGCTCGACGACAAGCACCTCTGTGCCCGCCATCGCGAGCGCCCGGGCTGCAGCCAAACCCATTACTCCGGCCCCGACCACGACGCATTCAACTTCGTCCATCGGATCTCCCCGACATCGTGATCAGCGCCATCGAGAAATAGGGAGCCTGATCGGGTTCAATCGAGGCTAGTGGTGCAACGCGCCGGGTCGGCAAGGTCGCGTGCTCGACATATACTGCGCCGTCGAGAAGACCGAGTCGGCGCAGTACCCGCTGCACCTTCACCATCTGGCGGCCGAGCTTGATGATCGCAGCGCTGTCGCAGGCGGCCAGCCGCGCCGCGATTTGGTCCTCGTCCGAGGTTGCCGGGATGACCGCGAGGGTGCCATTTCGTGAGACGAGCGGGACTGCCGCGGCGGCGGCGCAGGCAGTTAGGGACGAAACGCCCGGAACGATCTCGATCCAGTGCGCCGCAAGCCGGGTGAATAGGTTAATGAAGCTGCCGTAGAACAGCGGGTCACCTTGGCACAATAGCGCCACATCACAGCCGCTCTCCAACTCGGCGGCGAGTTGTTCCGCAGCCGCGTCGTAGACCTCGGCCGGCGGCGACCCCGGCCGCATCGGAATGCAGATCGCAATCTCCCGCTGATGATCCTCGATCCAGGCGGCGACGATCGAGCGCGCGAAACTGTCGCCATGCTCCGGTGCGGGATACGCCACGACCGGTACTGCCCGCAGCAAACGCAACGCCTTCAAGGTCAGCAACTCCGGATCCCCGGGGCCGACACCGAGCGCGTACAGCCGTCCTCGCCTGGCCGCCATTCAACCCCGCTCCAAACGGTAAAGGGTTAGGACGAGCTTTCCGCTTCCCGCCGAGTAGTCGAGCCCTTCGGCGCGTTCGAGCGCGCGAGCTGTCAGCCCATGGCGGGCCATGGACTTCATAAATTCCGGGGCGTAGCGGTCATTGACCAGCGCCAGGCCTGCGCCAGTCAGCTGGCCGTCTGCGGGTTCCGCGGTTACCAACCGGGTTGTGGTCCCAAGCAGAAAGACGATGCTCGGCTCGCTGTAGCCGACCGACAGGACGGCTTCACCGGACCGCGGCGAGTGGCGGGCCAGCATTGCCGCAGCCGACCGGCTCGGCCAAAGGTAATCGAGCCTGGGCGCGACCGCGAGCACAATCGGCAGCACAAAGGCCGCGGACAGAGCGGCGACCAGACCCGTGGCGCGCATCGGCGTCGGAGCATGCAGCAAAATCAGCAGCGTCAAGCCGAGCATGACTGGCGTGGCGACGGCGCTCACGGGCGAAACCGCGCTGCCGAACCA
>Ga0306926_10002295_pt1 | contig 19486 bp, 12 predicted proteins | sample flu12Cox44000178_FD_203759 | JGI IMG/M metagenome (GOLD analysis project Ga0306926, IMG submission 203759) | Lab enrichment of tropical soil microbial communities from Luquillo Experimental Forest, Puerto Rico - flux8day.12C.oxic.44.000.178 (v2)... | ecosystem: Environmental > Terrestrial >... | reverse complement strand
GCGCGTGAGGGTCAGGACTCCGACTTCGATCCCGCCCGCCAGGCGCACTTCTTCCTCAGGCAAGAACACCTTCACGAAGGAACCAGCTCGCAAGCGCTGCTCGACACTTTGCTAACCGCTCACGAGCAGGGACTCGACCCGATGTCGCTGCCGCTCGACGACAACGACCGCCGCGTCGTCGCCTGCGTATTGCTCGAAAGTCACGAAGAGTTGACGCCGGAGTTGCTCGAGAACGCGGTTCGTTCTCTGCGTAAGCGAGTAATCCTGCGCCAACTTGATGAGCTACAGCATCAAATCAAAGAAGCTGAGCACCGCCACGATGTGGCAACCTCGGCCCGCTTGCTGGAGGAGCGGGTGAGGCTTCGCCGCGCGATGAGCAATTCCGGTCCGGGGATGCCGAGTAGCTTAGTCTAAGTCGCTGAAAAATTAGCCGCTTAATCCAATCGGCGACGTCCCTCTTACCCCTGCAACCAAACCTAATCCCTAAGTCATCTATATCTGGCAAGCGGGCAGCACCCAACTTGTGCTAAAATCTGAAAGTTTCCGCCTATGTTGGTACCCCCGTATCACTCCCTCCGTGGTGTGCACTGAACAAGAGCGTCTCCTGAAGGCGCCAAGGAAATTCCGCTTTGACACTTGACGATAAGTTTGACGGCATTAAGAAGTTGATCGATGTGGGGAAAGAGAAGGGCTACCTCACCTACGATGAGGTGAATGATCTCATTCCCCATGACGTTCACTCCCCTGAAGACCTGGACGACCTGATGGCCACCATCGGTGGTCAGGGCATTGATGTGCTCGAAGGCCCCCGGTCTCCCAGCGCCCTCGACAAATTTGACAAAGGCGACCTCGAAGCCGGCGAGGACGTCGAGCTCGACCTCACTCCGGGCGCCCTCGAAAAAACCAACGACCCCGTACGCATGTACTTGCGCGAGATGGGTACGGTCCCGCTGCTCACGCGCGAGGGCGAAGTCGAAATCGCCAAACGCATCGAGCGTGGTCAGCTTCGCGTACTCAAAGCGCTGTCGCGCTCGCCCATCGTTATCCGCGAGATCATCGCCATGGGCGAGGACCTCAAGCGCGGCGTTCGCTCCATCAAAGAAGTCGTAACCATTGACGAGGATGAGATCACCGAAGAGGTGCTGCTGAACCGTCTCAAAGATGCCACCGGCAAAATCGACGAGCTCAGCAAGCATTACAAGAAGTCCGAGCAGCTTTTCGAGAAGCTTGCCGACATTGTGCAGAAGAAGAATCCGCGTCTGCATCGCAAGACCCGCTGGGCGCTCGGTCGCGAGCAGGTCGAGATCTCCCGCGCGATCCGCAAGATCCCGTTCACCAATACGGAGCGCAAGCGCCTCATCGACCGGGTGAACAAGACCGTTGACTCGATGCGCGGCCTCGACAAGCAGGCCCTGAACTTCGAGAAGCGTGCCGAAGCCACCCGCTCCGAAGAGCAGCGCAAAGAGCTTCGCAAGCAGGTGCGCGGCATCCGCGCCGACCTTGAGCGTATGGAGCACGACGCCGGCGCGACCTTCAATGAGCTCAAGCGCACCCAGCGCGAGATCGTGCAGGGCGACGTTGACGCCGAGTACGCCAAGCGCGAGCTGATTGAAGCCAACCTGCGCCTCGTGGTGTCGATCGCGAAGAAGTACACCAACCGCGGACTGCAGTTCCTCGACCTCATTCAGGAAGGCAACATCGGTCTGATGAAGGCAGTGGACAAGTTCGAATATCGCCGCGGCTACAAATTCTCGACGTACGCAACGTGGTGGATCCGGCAAGCCATCACCCGCGCCATCGCCGACCAGGCGCGCACCATCCGTATTCCGGTGCACATGATCGAGACCATCAACAAGCTTATCCGCACCTCGCGGCAGCTTGTGCAGGAGCTCGGTCGCGAACCTACCTCGGAAGAGATCGCAAAGAGAATGGACATCCCTGTCGCCAAGGTCCGCAAGGTGCTCAAAATCGCGCAGGAGCCGATTTCGCTGGAGACACCCATCGGCGAGGAAGAAGATTCGCACCTTGGCGACTTCATCGAAGACCGCGCCGTGGTTTCGCCCGCCGAGGCCGTGATCAACGTCAACCTCAAAGAGCAGACGGCGCAGGTTTTGCGCTCGCTCACCGCTCGCGAGGAGAAGGTGATCAAGATGCGCTTCGGCCTGGAAGACGGCTCCGAGCACACCCTGGAAGAGGTGGGCCAGTCGTTCGCGGTGACTCGCGAGCGCATCCGCCAAATCGAGGCCAAGGCGCTGCGCAAGTTGCGTCACCCCTCACGCTCGCGCAAGCTCCGCGCGTTTATGGACGGCGTGCACGACTAACTAGTGGCTAGTGGAAGGCGCGAGTGATCGCGCCTTCTTTCTGCCCACAGACTGTTTGGCTCCAACTCCCTTCAGATATCATCCTGAGCGAGGCAACAACCCCGTCCGATTCAAACGGATTGCTGCCTCCTTGCTCCCTGCGTCGCCCGAGAATTGCAAATTGAAACCGCACATTCTTCGAATGTTGACTTTACGTTAACGTCGCACCAATGAACAACTTTTAGCGTTCCTTCCAACTAGCCGCACCCGCTCTGGGTCCGGTCTTTTTTGACATTGAAAGGGTAAAAGCACATGAAAAGAAGCGCAGCGACCCTCCTGTGTTGTGCCATGGTGTTGGCAGGAACCATGTTGGCCGCGGAAGGACCCGTGCCGACCGGCGTTCCCCATCTCGACCATGTTTTTGTGATCGTGATGGAAAATCACGCCTACGGTCAGATCGTGAACAATCCCAACGCACCGTTCGTCAACCGCTACATCAAATCTGCAAACACGGCCAAGAACTACTTTGCCGTCGGACATCCGAGTTCCACCAATTACCTCGAGATGGTTGGCGGTTCCAACTTCGGTGTCCGCAGCGACAACGCACCCGATTGGCACAACACCTCCTGCACACCAAACCTCCTTACCAACCCTCCGATCACCAACTTTGACAATCCCAACAGCGGACCGGTCTGTCCTATCTATGGAACCGGCATCGATGCCGCGACCCCGGCAGTCGACACCTCGGGAAACGAATGCACGGCTCCCTGTTCCCTCATTGATGTGAACGGCGTCTTAGGCTTCGATGCAGCGGCGAACACGGTTGGGAAAACAATCGCGGATCAACTCACGGAAGCAGGTATGTCGTGGAAGAGCTACCAGGAGAGCCTGCCTCCGTCCGGGGCCGACAACGTGACCTACAGCGATGGCTACTTTACAGACAAGACTGTTCCGAACAATATCCCGGGCGGGCTGCTGAAGCTCTATGCCGCCAAGCACGATCCCTTCGTGTATTTCCAAAGCATGCAGAATGCGCTGAAAAATGGAGCAAAGAATATCGTCGGCTTTGAGGGGGCCGGTGGTCTATACGAAGATCTCATCGCCGGAAACCTTCCCGCGTTATCGTTCATTGTGCCGAACCAGTGCAACGATCAACACGGGCGTGGCAATGGCGGTTCGCAGTGCGATTTTGACTTCGAAACCAACGGCACACAACGAGGACTGAACCCGGCCCTCATCTACGTTGGCGATCTGAAGCTGCGCAACCTCATTCATGCCATCCATGCTTCCTCGGTCTGGAGTCAGGGGCACAATGCAATCGTTTTGGTGTGGGACGAAAACGATTACAGCATCGCGCCCAACCAGAACCATGTGCTCACAACGGTGGAAACCAACTTTTCGCCCGGCGGGTATTCCAGCAATCGCTTCTACACGCACTTTTCCCTCCTCAGGACGTTGGAAGGTGCGCTGGGATTGGGGTGCTTGAATCACGCCTGCGACTCCACCACCAACGAGATGTCGGACCTGTTAGGCGCGCACTGATCCAAGTGCCGCAAAGCCGGTCATTTTTTGACTGTCCACACTCACCACCTCGCGTCGGTGGCTGTGGGCAGTCTCTCTCTTTCCCCTGGTTTTGCGTACGAAATCCATCGTGAGTGAAACAACACAGAGATTTGAAGTGCAGGGGAGGGGCGCTTACTGCGTGGCCGCTTCCGCCCTGGTGTGGTAACCCTTGCGGGCGTGGACCTGATAGTGTTTGCCATTCTTTTGGGCGGTGATGGTGCGGTATTTGCCATTGGGTTCGAAGTCGGCGGGCTTATAGGCGATGAGGTAGCGGCTGCGGATTTCGTCGCGCAACTTGTCGAATGACTTGCTCAAGGTCTGCACGTCGCCTGGGAAATAGGCCTCACCGCCGCTGCGTGCGGCCAGCATCTCGAGCACCTTGTCGGCTTCGGTCTTGTCGGTGCGGGCTTCTTTGGTGCTGATGGTGTAAACGGTAACGCCGGTCGCCTCCATATCGCGAATGGTCTGGCGCAAACTGGTATGGCTGGAGTTCTCCTGCCCATCGCTCATCACCACGAGAACTTTGGCGACGCGCTCGCGCTTGGGATAGGCAGCGAGCTTCCAACAGGAAGCAGAAACTGCGTCAAACAGGGCCGTGCCGCCGCCATTGGAAAGCCGTGTAATGCCATTCGCAAGCAGTTCGTGGTCGGCGCTGAAGTCCTGAGAGACTTTGAGGTTGTTGGAGAAACCAGCGACGAAACCGAGGTCCGAAGGGTTGGTTAGCATTTGCTGCAAGAATTTCGCCGCCGCCTGTTTTTCGAAACCGAAGCGAGGCTGTACCGATCCACTGGTATCGATCAGCAAGCCGATCAGTAACGGGAGCTTGGACTGCGGGGAGAACTGAAGAATCTTCTGCGGAGGTTTGTTGTCGTCGCGAACCGTGATGTCGGCAAGGACGAGATCGTTGACAGAATGCCCCCAGTTGCTGACGCCGAAGAATACGGCGACCTCGTCGACGACAGTGCGGATGGTGAATTGGTGAGGCAAATCGGCACCATGGTCGACTCCGGGGATGTCTGCCGCGGGAGTATCGACCTCGGCCATCATGCTGCCACCCGCGCACTCGGGACAGCGATCGTCGGCCGTTTCGTTTCCAACGGCGGCGATTTGCGCTTTGAGTTGAGGCGAGTTGGCCAGGTCCTCATGAGGTTGAGCGGCATTGGCTGCATTGAGCGACTGAGTATTACGGGCGGCGAGGGCGGCCTGATTCCTAGCCAGAGTGTCGAGGTTCTGGCGCGCCGTAGCTGCGAGCGAGTTGGACGGGTCTTCCTCCAGAAACAGCAAAGTTCGGACTGGGCAAGCGCGAAATCGTTGAGTGCGATGGCCGCGACCGCGGCGACGTAATGCGCGTTGCCCAGGCCAGGATGCTCCACGGCGTGCACGCGATTGACCGTCTCAATGGCTTCGCGATATTCACGATGACCGTGCTGCGCGTAGGCGAGAACGGTAAGCACGCTGGGATCGACAGGTCGCAGGGCGACGGCTTTAGCGAGGTATCCTTCGGCAGCCACGTAATCTTTTTGAGAAAGCGCAAGCCGGCCAAGGTTGACGTAAGAACTGGCAAACTTGGGATCGAGATTGGCGGCGGTCTCGAACTCAACGCGCGCCCGGGCAGTATCGTCAAAGTCCAGGTAGGCTAAACCGAGGTAATTGTGGGCGGAAACAAACTTGGGGTAAACGGCGATGGCCTTTTCTAGGTGCGCAATGGCTTCCTGTGACTGTTGCCCGCGCATCATGCCAGTGGCCTGGTTGAATTCGCCGATCGCCTTATTTGGGGCAGCCAAATCCAGGGCCGAAACTGTGCCCGAGTCGACGAGATTCTGTCGGCGCGCGCGTTCCTCCTCGCCGGCGTGATTCTGGTCGTTCAGGATCATTTGGGCGAAGGTCAAGCGCTCAAACTGGGCCTCCATAGGGCCCGCGCCCACGTTGATGAGGGGGATCGCGCCCGGTGTGCTGCCGGACGGCGCTGAGAGCTGGCGGGGCAAGGTATAGGAAGGACAGGACGATGACGAGAAAAGGAAGAGCCACCAGGCAGGACGTTCGCGAAGGCCCTGAGAAATGGAGCGTGGACCCCAGCAACTCGAGCAACCCCCAGTGGAAGATAAGAGTACATCCTTCTCTAGGGGCGTGTCACGCAGGCGAAAGGAGCTGTGACAAGTGCGGGGAGAGTTGTGATGACTGAAGGTCACCCCACAGTGTGATCCGGCTCACGGCAGCCGGAAATGGATTGGTGTTCCATGTAGGCGGAGAAAATGGTACGACAATTCGTAGCCCGTCTCCAAGCAATCTTCTACCATTTGTTAACGCGCGATGTACGCGCGCACGCCTTCGCGCGAAGACCCAGGACGGCGATCTGCACTTCACGGCCCTTCCAACTCAGTGTCGCGGGAGAATTTCTATGAATACATTCGAGGAAAGAGTTCGCGAGGTGAGCGAGTACTTCGCGTCTCCGCGGTTTAAGAGGATTACACGGCTGTATACACCACGGCAGGTGGTGGAACAGCGCGGCACCATTCCTACGGACCACCCAATTGCGCGTAAGACAGCGGAGGCGTTTTACGCGCGTCTGCGAGAGCTGTTCAGCCAGGGCAAGTCAATCACAACGTTCGGACCCTATTCACCGGGGCAGGCGGTGAATATCAAGCGCGTCGGTATCGAGGGTATTTACCTCGGCGGGTGGGCGACGTCGGCAAAAGGCAGCATCGCAGAGGATCCGGGTGCCGACTTGGCTAGCTATCCGCTGAGCCAGGTGCCGGATGAGGCGTCGGCGATTGTTCGGGCGCTGGTTACGGCTGACAAGAACCAGCACTACATGCGCTCGCGGATGACTGCGGAACAAAGAGCGGCGGCACCTGAATACGATTACCGGCCGTTCATCATCGCCGATGCGGATACAGGGCACGGCGGCGATGCGCACGTGAGGAACCTGATTCGGCGGTTTGTGGAAGCGGGAGTGCCCGGATATCACATTGAAGACCAGAAGCCGGGCGTGAAGAAGTGCGGACACCAGGGCGGTAAGGTGCTGGTGTCGGAGAACGAGCAGATTCAGCGGCTAAACGCGGCGCGGTTCCAGTTGGACGTGATGGGCGTGCCGGGCATCATCGTGGCACGCACGGATGCCGAGGCCGCGAATCTGCTGGATGGATGCGCGGATGAGCGGGACCAGCCGTTTATCCTAGGCGTTACCCACCTGAATGCGCCAAGCTACAAGTCGGTGTTCCTCGCTATTCATCGCAAGTTTTACGAGGCAGGCGTCGAGGAAGTGCGAGGACATCTGATGTTCCAGATGTCGGGCGTTGAGTATGCTGCCGCGAATGCGTGGCTGGAGCAGGCTGGGTTAGTACCGGTGATTCTCGATGCGGCTGCAGCGTACCGAAAGAATGCCGGTGGGAGCGTCGAGCCGATGCTCGACAAGGTGATGGGGCGCTGTCTGGATGTATGGCAGGAAGCCGCTGATCTGAAGACTTGTCGCCAGCAGGTGGCGGAGGAGATGGCGTTTCGTATCAGCCAGGGCGAGGCGCTCGACATGAATGTTGAAGACTGGATAGAGTTTTCGAAACGTGCGTCCTGGTACGAGGTGCGCGAGAAGGCCCGGTCGATGGAGATCGAGGTCGGGTGGAGTGCCGAGCTGGCGAAGACTCCGGAAGGCTATTACCAGGTGCAGGGCGGACTGGAATATGCGATTGCCAAGTCGCTGGCCGCCGCTCCGTTTGCCGACATTTTATGGATGGAGACCGCGACTGCGAACCTTGATGAAGCCAAGGAATTTGCGGACGCGATGCATGCCGTTTATCCAGACAAGATGCTAGCCTACAATCTGTCGCCGTCGTTCAACTGGGACACCACGGGCATGAGCGATGAGCAGATGCAGGCGTTCCCGCAGGAGTTGGGCAAGCTGGGCTTCGTTTTCAACTTCATTACGTATGGCGGACACCAGATTGACGGGCTTGCGTCGGAGGAGTTTGCCACGGCTCTGCTGCAAGAAGGCATGTTGTCGCTGGCCAAACTGCAACGCAAGCTGAGGCTGCTGGAATCGCCGTATCGCACGCCGCAAACGCTGGTGGGTGGGCCGAGGCTGGATGCCGCGTTGATGGCGGCTTCCGGGCGTACGGCGACCACGAAGGCCATGGGTAAGGGTTCGACGCAGCATCAGCATCTAGTGCAGACAGAGGTTCCGCCGAAAGTGCTGGAAGAGTGGCTGCAAATTTGGGCGGAGCAAAACAACCTGCCGAAGTTTCGAGCCCAACTGCGGCCGGTCGCAGCGGGCTCGGATTTCCTCGAGCTCAGCCTGTGGAACGACGGAAAGGAGAAGGTGGGTAACATCATCTTCGCCGATGTGCAAGACCGGCATGGTTACAAGCTGCTCTCGATCCGTGATATGAACACGTTTGATTCGTCGCTGCGGAAAAAACGGCTGATGACGCTGGCGCACTTGTTCCTGATTCATCGCTACAAAACAGGACTAGTGCATTACCTCAGTCCGACCGAAGACAACGAGCATCAGGCGCAAAAAATGAAGCGATTGAGCCTCTTCAGCGATGTGGACATCCAGGCGCAATTGATTATCGTGGCGAAGGTGAACCACGCAAGAATTGCGGAGTTGCTTGCCAGTGATAAGGAAGCACTGACCCGCTTGATTAAGAAGCAGGACCAGCCGGTGGAGGTGGGATAAATAGGCATCAGACCTCAGGTATCAGTCAGGGCTTCACGATTGTGCGATGAAAAGACCCCATCCGCCAAAAAAAAAAGGCGGAGTGGGGAACCTGACTAAGAATTTTGAATCAGCAAAATATCGGGGCGGACGGCGGTCCGCCCCCGATTTTTTAGTGCTGAACGGGCTAACCTAAATCGATGGAGGGTTTATCCATGAGCCTCAGCCAGTTCGAGAAAGCCCGGCGCTTTCGTGCACTGCATGAGCGCAAAGGAGCTTTCATTATTCCAAATCCTTACGACGCGGGGACGGCCCGGCTGCTGGAGCAGATGGGATTCGAAGCGTTGGCGACAACAAGTTCGGGATACGCATTCACGCAGGGGCGGCGTGATGGCGGGTTGATGCGAGAGCAGGCGCTGGCGGGTGTGCGCTTGATTGCCCAAGCTACGGAGCTTCCGGTGAGCGCCGATCTGGAGAACGGATTCGGGGATGCGCCGGAGAGAGCGGCAGAGACGATTCGATTGGCGGGAGAGGCAGGCGCGGTCGGCGGATCAATTGAGGACTCCACGGGAAAGAAGGATGCTCCGATTTACGATCTGGGATTTGCGGCGGAGCGGGTGCGGGCGGTGGCGGATGCGGCACGTGGGTTGTCGTTTCCTTTCAGGCTGACGGCCCGGGCGGAGAACTATCTTTACGGGAGACGCGATCTTCAAGACACAATAAAAAGGCTGCAGGCGTATCAAGAAGCGGGAGCGGATGTGTTGTACGCGCCGGGTCTGACATCGAGGGAAGATATCGAGGCGGTGGTGAGATCGGTGGATCGGCCGGTGAATGTGCTGTTGGGATTGAAAGGCGTGGAGCTGGCATTGGCGGACCTTTCCTCGCTTGGCGTGAAGCGAGTGAGTGTGGGAGGCGGGTTGGCCCGTGCGGCACTGGGCGGGTTCCTGCGGGCTGCGCGGGAGATGCGGGAAGCGGGCACGTTCACCTGGGCGGAGGAGGCGGTAGGGTCGCTCAGCGAGCTGACGGCGGGGTTTGCAGGGTGAGGGCGGATCGTTGTGGTTGCGTGACGAGAAGGCCTACAGATGGCAAAAGCTGGCTTGTGTGTGGGGCACCTGAGTAAGTAACATTACCTTCCCCAATTGAAGCTGTCGCAAAGGCCTGCAATTTCGCAGATACATTCGCGAATGTCAACGGTATACTCTTGGCATCCTTGAAACTCGGGCCGGGTGTAAAACTAGGATCGTATGAAGTTGTATCGGTGCTTGGCGCCGGCGGTATGGGTGAAGTCTACCGTGCACGCGATGTCGCCCTCGGCCGCGAAGTTGCGATCAAGATCCTTCCCGATTTTGTCTTCGCCGAACCAAACCGTTTAGCGCGCTTCGAACAAGAGGCCAAGGCAGCGGCCGCTCTCAATCATCCCAATATTGTCGCGATCTACCAGTTTGGAACAGACGAGGGCCGGCCCTACATAGTGAGCGAGCTGCTCGAGGGCGAGACGCTGCGCAACCGGTTAGAGCACGCTCCCCTACCGCTGCGCAAGGCAGTGGATTACGGTGTGCAGACGGCGCATGGCTTGGCGGCCGCGCACAAGAAGGGAATTGTGCATCGCGACCTGAAGCCGGAGAACCTGTTCCTCACCAGGGACGGACACGTGAAGATCCTCGACTTCGGCGTGGCCAAGATTCTTGAGCCCAGTGAGGGAGAGGGACAGGGAATGGATTCGGCCCATCTTCCCACGGTGGATACCAGGCCGGGAGTAGTGCTGGGAACTTGGGGCTACATGTCACCCGAACAAGTCCGAGGCCTGGCCATTGACCCGCGGACCGACATTTTCGCACTGGGCGCGATTCTGCACGAGATGGTAACCGGGAAGCGCACTTTCGATCGTCCGACTTCTGCCGACACCATCAGCGCCATCTTGCACGAGGAACCGTCGGCGATTTCGCGAACGGTTTCGCGGATGCCACCGGGTCTTCAGCGAGTGGTGGACCGCTGCCTGGAGAAAAATGCCGATCAGCGATTTCAGTCGGCCTCCGATCTTGCCTTCGCACTGGAGGCGCTCTCCGACAGTTCGCTGACCTCCACAGGCGAACGCGCGCAGGTCAAGGTTCAGCGAACGCGGCGGCACGCAGTCATTGCGGCGGCAGGCGGGCTGGCGCTGGCAGCCGCTGCGGCACTGGGTTACTGGCTGGCGCGTCCTACTTCCGGTCCGAAAGCAACCAGCTACATGCAGCTTACGCATGACGGACAGCCGAAAGCTCTGCTGGGGACGGATGGCGCGAGGCTGTTCCTGGGAATGGGGGAGTTTCCCTATCAAGGCGGAGCCGAGATGCCAGCGGGCGGAGGAGAGCCGAGAAACATTCCCATGCCTTCCCCTCATGCCGTGCCGCTTACGGTTTCTCCGGACGGCGCAAACTTACTGGCTGTGGACGGACAAGGCGTTCCTCCCAGTGGACCGCTGTGGGCTGTGCCAGTCACGGGCGGCTCACCGCGCAGGCTTGGAGATCTATCAGGGGAGGCCGGCGCGTGGTCTCCTGATGGCCGGATGATGGCTTACGCGAGGCATAACGAGTTGCTGATAGCCGACGCTAACGGCACGGGCTCGCGCAAACTCTCGTCCGTCGCGGGTGATATTAATTCGATCGTGTGGTCCCCAGATGGCCCGCGGTTGCGGTTCGACAGCTCGCAAACGGTTGGCCAGCATGAGTTCTGGGAGGTTTCGATAAATGGCAATGATCTGCGCCGGCTACTGGCAGGTTGGCACAATCCGCCGGATGAGTGTTGTGGCCGATGGACAGCAGATGGCGAGTACTTCGTGTTCCAATCGGCTAACCAAGTCTGGGCGTTACCCAAGACGACTTTCTTGCTTCGTTCACCCTCGCCGATACAACTCACCTCGAGCCCGATGTCGTTATCTACGCCGATTCCGAGCAAGGATGGAAAAAAACTGTTCGTCATAGGCGAGGTGCATCGCGGAGAGCTGACGCGTTACGACATGAAGACGCATCAGTTCGCCCCATTTCTGGCGGCTATTTCCGCCGAGTACGTTGCCTTCTCGAAAGATGGCCAGTGGGTGGCGTATGTGAGCTATCCCGAAGGTACTCTATGGCGCAGCAAAGTGGATGGCAGCGAACGCATGCAGCTCACCTATCCGCCGATGTATCCCATGCTTCCGCGTTGGTCTCCGGATGGCAGACAGATCCTGTTCTTCGAGTTCGAACGCAATTCCAAGCCATCACGCATTTACCTCATTTCAGCCGATGGGGGCACGCCGCGCGAGCTAATTCCCAGCGATCCGAATGCGCAGGTGGATCCCAACTGGTCGCCGGACGGCAGCAAGGTTGTGTTTGCCGGCAATCCTGGAGAGTCGAGTTCGCAAATTAAGGTCTTCCAAGTGGCGAATGGAAAGATCCTTCCTCTGCCCGGCTCACAAGGAATGTTCTCGCCGCGCTGGTCGCCTGAGGGACGCTACATTGCGGCGATGTCAGCCGACTCATCGCGCGTGATGCTGTTCGACTTCAGCACCGGTAAGTGGAATGAGCTTGCTCAGGGTAGCATCGGGTGGTTGAACTGGTCGCACGACGGAAAGTACATCTACGTCCTGGACCAGAGCGGAAAGGGTGCTGTGCTGCGGATCAAGATTGGTGATCACACACCTGAGCAAGTGATTGCTCTCGACGGCTTCAAGACCACCGGGCGATACCGCGGATCACTGGCGCTCATGTCTGACGACTCTCCTTTGCTGCTGCGTGAGGCCGGCACGCAAGACGTATACGCTCTCGACTGGGAAGCCCCATAGGGCTGTCGTTTCACGGTTCGCCAATGAAGATCTGATCCTGTGGATGCTTGACACTCTTGTCCGCCGATGGACGGGGGAGGTCCGAGGGTGGACAGGGAAGCCGTCGCACTACATTCGTACTCTCGCGCAAACCAATGAAATATTGGCACATTCGGTTAAGGCCGAAGGAAGCCAGATTGCATCGAAATCTGAGTAACGTGCGGCAGCCCGATGAGCACTGTTCTGAACGATCTGCGGTACACGATGCGGCAAATGGCGAAGGCGCCAGGATTTGCCATAGTGACAATTCTTACTTTGACGCTCGGCATTGGAGCGAATACGACAATTTTCTCGGTAGTCAACGCGGTGCTGCTAGATCCGCTTCCGTATCCGCAGCCCGGCCGAATTTGTGTTCTCTTTCGTGAAGGGACGATGTTTCGCACGGGCTCCATTTCCTATCCCAACTTTGAAGACTGGCGGCGGGAAAACCAGAGTTTTTCCAGCATGGCGGCGTATCGGGAAATGGGCGGAGTCACGCTCAGCGGAGGCGGAGAGCCGGAGAGCGTCTTGGGGGAGATGGTGTCGGCGGGCTTCTTCGAGATTCTCGGTGTTCGGCCGGTGGTGGGAAGGACGTTCACGGCGGATGAAGACCGGCTCGGCGGGAACCCGACCGTAATGATCGGGGAAGGTTTATGGAAGCGGAAGTTCGCCTCGGATCCACGTGTCTTGGGCAAGACGATCATCCTGAACGGGCAAGGACGCACGGTTGTCGGAATCGTCCCGGCAAGTTTCCGGCTGAAGATATGGAACTTTGAACGATCGGACGTTTATGTGCCGATCGGCGAATATAGCCAGCCACAGTTCCGCAATCGAAACGCGGCGTGGGGCACCGACGCAATAGCGCGACTCAAGCCGGGCGTGAGCGCGAGTGACGCCGCACAGGACATGGCGCGGGTGAATCGCGGGCTGGCAACCGCCTATCCCGATGTGGACGCGAACATCAAGACCTACATGTTGCCGCTGAAAGACGTGATCGTGGGCGAAGTGCGTCCAGCACTCCTGGTATTGCTGGGGGCCGTGATGTTCGTGCTGCTGATTGCCTGTGCCAATGTAGCGAACTTAATGCTGGCGCGTTCGACAGCGCGAAGCCGCGAGTTCGCCGTGCGGATTGCGCTGGGTGCCGGACGGGGGAGATTAGTGCGCCAACTGCTCACGGAGAGCCTGGCGCTGGCGTTCATCGGCGGGATTTTTGGGTTACTGATGGCGCATTGGGGAACGCGCCTGGCACTGATGTTGCTGCCGCAGGCCCTACCTCGATCTGAGGGCGTGGGGATCGATGGCCGGGTGCTGCTGTTTACGCTGCTGACCTCCGCTCTTTCAGGAATCACATTCGGCCTGATTCCCGCCTTAAAAACCCGCACCACGCCGGTCAGCACCACTCTGAATGAGTTTGGCCGTTCGGTCGCGCACGCAAGAAGCCGAACGCAGTCGGCGCTGGTGGTGACAGAGATAGCGATGGCATTGCTGTTGCTCGTCGGGGCAGGCCTGATGGTGCGCACGCTGATGCGCCTGTGGAATCTCAGTCCGGGATTCAATGCGCAGAGCGTATTGACGTTCGTGGTTTCAATGCCTCCGTCGATGGCCAAAGAGAGTCCCGAAGTAGTTCGCGCTTACTATCGCCAATTGGGGCAGATGCTGCGCTCAATTCCAGGGATCGAAAGCGTGTCGCTCGAGTGGGGATCTCATCCCATGAAAGGCGATACGGAAGAAGGTTTCTATGTGGAAGGAGAGGCGCGGCCGGCACACATGACGGACCTGCCATACACGCTCTTGTACATGGTTGAGCCTGATTATTTGCAGGTGATGCAAGTGCCGTTGCGGCGCGGCCGTTTTCTTAACGATTCTGATAATGAGCACGCTTCTCCGGTGGTGGTGATCGATGAAGATTTTGCTGTGCGGCACTTCGCCGGCAAGGACCCGATCGGCAAGCATATCAACCGGGTGGACGGGATTACAGGAGGCGTGCGTGCTGAGGAAATCGTTGGCGTAGTGGGTCACGTCCGGCAGTGGGGGCTGGCTGACGATTCCACGGAGAACATGAAAGCGCAGCTCTATCAACCGCTGACACAAGCCAGTGACCGGCGGATGGGCCTTATAGCCCTAAGCTCTCACGTCTACTTGAGAACGAAGCCCGGCATCGATCCGGCGGCGGTGTTTCCGGCGATTCGCAACAAGGTAACGCAATTTAATGCCGAAGCGGTGGCGTTTGAGCCGGAGAAGATGGAGACGATTGTGGCGGATTCCATCGCGCGGCAACGATTTACCATGATTCTGTTCACGGGCTTCGCAGGGGTTGCGTTGCTGCTCGCGAGTGTAGGGATTTATGGCGTTCTATCTTACATTGTGGGACAGCGCACCAAGGAAATCGGCCTGCGGATGGCCCTGGGCGCCAGCCGGGGCGACGTATTGCGAGCGTTCCTGCGCGATGGAGCGAGACTGACGCTGATTGGTGTGGCACTCGGGACTATCGCCGCCATGGTTCTGACTCGATTGATGACGAGCGTCCTGTTTGAGGTGAAGCCGACTGATCCGTTGACGTTCGTCGGCGTGGCGGTCTTGCTTTGCTTCATCGCCCTGATTGCGTGCTACATTCCAGCGCGGCGCGCGGCGTCGGTGGAACCGATGCAGGCCCTGAGGGCAGAGTAGAAAGCGTGTGCGCGCCCTCACACAGCGGCCGCTGACTCCCGTGTTAGAATCCCCGCGCATAAGGGCCTCAACGTGTCATCGCATTCCTCATCTTCCTTCACCACTACCGTGACCGAGTCGGTAGTCAGTTTCCTCGAGAAGATTCCGCCGTTTCAGTTCCTGCCTCAAGGGGAGCTGCGCACACTGGCGCGCAGCATGACGTTGGAGTACTTCCCAAAAGACACCGTAATTCTGGCAGGGGGGCGGCAGGTTTCCGAGGCGCTGTACATCGTGCAGAAAGGAGCGGTGAAGCTGGGCATTCGGACGGATGTCGGCAAGGAACTGATTCTTGACATGCGCAGCGAGGGCGAAGTGTTCGGGCTGCTGTCGCTGATGGGGCGCGACGTGGCGAGGCTCGACGTAGTCGCTTTGGAAGACACGCTGTGCTTCAGCATTCCGGCCGATTACGTGCAGGAACTGATCGACAAGCATCGAGACGTGTCGGAATACTTTGTCCGCACCTCGATTACGCGCTACATGGACCGCAGCCTGACGGAGTTACGCACGCAGGTAAACCTGATGGGCAACTCGGAGCAGTTACTGTATTCGCTGGCGGTGGGGGACGTGGCGAGACATGCGGCGGTGGTGTGCTCGCAGCCGGCGACGATTTGCGAAGCGGCAAAAGTGGCTTCGAAAGGAAAGTCGGGCGCGGCGTTCGTCGTCGATGACGATGGACGCGCGGTTGGGGCTGTTACGGACCACGATTTTGCGAAAAAGGTTGTGGGTGGCGGAGTGCAGGTTGATGAGCCGGTGACAACGATCATGACGGCTCCCGTGGTGTCAGTGGAGAGTAGCGACAGGCTGTTTCAGGCGTTGCTAACAATGCTGGGAAGAAAACATCCATCACATCCTGGTAACGGAAGAAGGCAAGCCGAACAGAGTGCTTACAAGCCACGACCTGATGCTGTTGCAGGGCAAGTCGCCGTTGAGTCTGGCACGGCACATCGAGCAGCAGCAAACGCTGGATGATTTGGCGGTTGCGCAGAAGCGGATTGGCGATCTGCTACCGCTGCTGATGCGCGAGGGTGCGCGCGCCAGCCATATTACGCGATTGGTTGCCGAGCTGAATGACCGAGTGATGGCGAAGATTTTGGAACTGGCAGAGGAGAACTTCGGGCCACCTCCGGTTCCATATTGTTGGGTCGTGTTGGGGAGTGAGGGACGGCGCGAGCAGACGTTCAAGACCGATCAGGACAACGCCCTGATCTATGCTGATCCGGCGGACGGGGAACGGGGACGGGCCAGCACGTATTTCAAGAACCTTTCGGTTTACGCGCAGGGGGCGCTGGAGAAGTGCGGGTATCCCGCGTGCACGGGTGGATGGATGGCGAGCAATCCGCGATGGAGGATGCCGCTCAGTGCGTGGCAGATGATGTTTCGCGAGTGGATTAGCGAAGCAGAATATCACTCGGTGGAGGATGCGCTGATTCTTCTCGATATGCGACCGGTGGCAGGGGACCCTGGTTTATACGAGACGCTGTGGTCGGGCGTCGAGGCGCAACTGAAGAAAGCGAGTTTCTTCAAGTCAATCCTGGCATGCATCTCGGTGGGACGCAAGCCTCCACTGGGATTCTTTCGAGGTTTTGTGCTTGACCGCAGCGGCGAACATAAGGAAGAGCTCGATATCAAGAGCACAGGAACGGGGCCGATCGTAGAGGCGGCGCGGCTCTTCGCGGTAGACTTGGGGATTTCGCACACAAATACAGTGGACCGGCTGTCGGCACTGGGGAGTGCAGAGTACATCGATGCCAAGGTGCTTGAAGAGATACAAGAAGCGTTCGAATTTCTGATGTTGCTGCGACTGGAGAACCAGTTGCAGCAGGCGCGCGAAATCAAGCCGCTGAATAACTACGTAAGCCCGCGCAAGCTGACCAACCTGCATAAAGGTCTGTTGCGCGAGGCCTTCCAAACCGTGGTGAGGTTGCAGTCGGTAATCGATGAGCGCTTTCGTACTGCCGTATGGGCACAGCTCGGGAAGTGAAGGATGCCGAACTGGTTCAAGGTCGGATGAGGTGCCAGTAACTGGGATTCACGGTTTCCTAGGGATCTGCCCCTGCGAGACGTGCTCTATGCGGCGGTCGATACGGAGCTGACGTCGCTCGACAAGCGCAGCAATCGACTGCTGTCGATTGGTGCGATTGCGATGGATGGCCCGAAGATCCGTATGGCGGAGCAGTTCTATCGGGTCGTGAATCCGGGTGTTCACGTTCCAGCGCCGAGTGTGCTCATTCACAAACTGCGGCCGAATGATGTGGAGCAGGGAGTTGCGCCGGAAGACGCGCTAGCTGAGTTACGTGAGTTCATCGAGGGGCGGGTGCTGGTGGGACACTTCTTGAATATGGATATGAACGCGCTGCGGAAGGAACTCGGCGACCAGCAACATGAGTTCAGCAATCCTGTGGCTGATACTGTGAAGGCGCATCGATGGATTTTGCAGAATGGTCCTTATCGCGAAGATTTTGAGCATCAAATGGCGAATGTCAGCCTGGCTGCGTTGGCAAAGATCTATGAGATTGAATTTCACGAAGCGCATCACGCGCTGGAGGATGCATTCGTTACAGCGGGGCTGTGGCAGAAGCTGTTGGCAAAGCTCGAAACGATGAAGGTGCTGACGCTCGGGAACTGTTGAAGGTGGCTAGGGTGTGAATGGTCCCAGCTGTCAGCCGTCAGCTATCAGCCTTAAGCATCAAACCTCTGTCGAAAAATGCACACTTCCGTTCCCACCCTATCACCCCAAAAGAAGGGGCGATAAGGGTGGGGTACCCGCGACATTTCCGAACGCTACGCTCCGGAGGCAGCAGCTTCAGTTCCCTTTGGGCAGCAGCGATATTCCTGTGATTTGTCTAACAACTCGATTTGGCGTTCCAAGAGCTTGTTCTCCAACTCCTTGCGCTTAAGGTTGAGCGCGATTTCCTGCTTGAGGCTCGCTTCGCAGACCGAACAATCATCCAGGCAGCCCTTGACCAGGACGCCGGGCGTCGGCAAGGAAAATTGACGTTGGAATGAGAAGGTCTTTTGAGCGTCAGGAGAAACCTTCCCGTCCTTCCCGAGCAATCCTGCCGCGATCAATTCGCTGTCAGCCTGTTTCAGCGCAAGATCGCGCAGATTTACGGGCAACGGCACGCGGCCTGGAAACTGCGTCGGACCCAATTGTAGTTCCCCTGCTGCCTGCTCTGGTCCCTCCAACGAGTTGAACCGGGTTTGCGGATCGGTGGGCAACAGATTCAGCGATGTGCGGCCGAGGCCGTCGCTCGGGGTAAAGGGATTCAGGTCCACTCTAGTGAAGTCGTTGGTGGGATCGAGAATTACCCGCCGTTCGATGGCCTCAAGTTTGTAGGCTATTGTCTGGGTTTTGTTGATCCGGTAGAAGAAAAACGTGACGGCATGGCATTTGTTCGGGTTGGTAAACTCACGCGACGACGATTCGAAATGGTCTTCCGACTCTGACTCAGTGTGAGTGCGGGATTGTACCTCGCCCACCGACACGCTGGCAGCCTTGCGCGTACCCATTTCAGAGGCTTTGCTGGAGGACTGGGCGTGGCGCTGTGTTCGTTGAGGAGGGTGGAGAGCGAGTTGGAATCAAAGTCCCCGCTCATATTTGCCGACCCGCCGAGACCCAGAATGTCAACGCCGGCATCGCCATGGCCGTCCACATGTGCGTGGGACTGGTTGCTGGAATTACCTGAGTCGCGGGAAGAGGTATCAAACAAGGAATCGCTCATTTGTTGCATGAAGAACGATTCTTCCGAGGTCTGCGTGTTGCGGTAGCTCACTTTCGAAGTACTGTCGAAAGTAAAGCGCGTACGGCGGTCGGAGGTGAATAGCTTTACCTTCTCGCCGGGCAGCAGCGTTGTGGTGTAAAGCAGATTACCCAACAACAGCGGACCTGGGCATCGGGTCAAGGTGAAGTGTAGCTTGACCTCAACTGGTATTGGGGCGAGGGCGCCGGTGTCTTGGCGCAATGTGACCGGGTAGTTGACGCGATAGAAGAAATCGAGGACGTCGCAGGTGTTGTCCTGAGTCATCTCCGGACAGCAGGGAAACGAAGCCGTGGTCGTCACTGCACTCATTCTTAACCTCTCATTCTGTCGCGGCTAAGCGCGAATCGCAGAGTCGGGCATCATCAGGCCCGGATGTGGGAACGGTGTGTTTAGCAGCCGAAACTGACAGCTGCGGCAGGTGTTGCGTTGAGACGTTCGCGAACGAGGTGGGGCCGAACTAGAGCCACGAACTCGGGAGTTCGCCGGGAATTCGTGGAGAGATCAAACTCCAAATTAACTGAAGGTCAGGCGATATTCTGCCCGAAACAGTCATCTGTCAAGAGGCAAGAGAATAGATGTCGGTAGCACATCAAATGTCCGGTCGAATTAGCACGTGATATGTCCGCTTTTCCGGCGGTGAGAGTAGGAGACCATGCGAAGCATGGACTTTTACTCGAAGGCCGCCATG
>Ga0306926_10002292_pt1 | contig 19491 bp, 18 predicted proteins | sample flu12Cox44000178_FD_203759 | JGI IMG/M metagenome (GOLD analysis project Ga0306926, IMG submission 203759) | Lab enrichment of tropical soil microbial communities from Luquillo Experimental Forest, Puerto Rico - flux8day.12C.oxic.44.000.178 (v2)... | ecosystem: Environmental > Terrestrial >... | reverse complement strand
TGCCCGGACTCTGCCTGCATGCAATTGCTCCCCGATTTCCGACCAGTTCAACACGGCGGAGGTCACATGCGCGCCGAGCAGGGCGTTCACGGTGGAGCCGCCCCCCGGGTACGGCACGTAGGTCAAATTGGCGTGTGCAAGCCGCTTTAAGCGTTCGATGCCGATGTGCTGGGTCGTGTTGGGGCCGACGCTTGCGATCGACAATTCGCCCGGCCTGGCCCGTGCCGCGTCCAGGAGATCGCCCAGCGTGCGATAGGGCCAAGCGCTGTTCACGACGATGATTTGTGGTGTCGTGACTAAGTAGCATATTGGCTCGAAGCTCGTTAGCGGATCGTAGCTCACCTTGCGTAGGATTGCGCTGATGATGATGCCGTTGTTGTTGATGAGCAGCGTGTTGCCGTCGGGGGGCGAGCGTGCCACCGCTTCAGCCGCAATGGCGCCACCAGCACCCTGCCTGCTTTCGATAACGATCGACTGGCCTCTGGTGGTGGAAATGTGATCCGTTAGAATGCGAGCAAGGAAATCGATACTTCCCCCCGGCGGAACCGTAAGGATGACACGAACCGTCCTTCCCGTCTGGGATCGTGCTGGATGATCGCTCAGCGCAAGCGGAAGGCCTGCCAATGCCAGAGCGCCGAGCACGAGGGCGAGAAGGTTGCGCATGGGCAAGCGCAGGGATGCGAGAGGTAATTGCTTGCAAAGCATCTCAATAACACGGGCGATGATTTCACAGAAGAACGACGGAGGCCAGAGCGAAGCGCCATGCGGGTGCGTTCCGCACATTGCTTCGCCAATGGGGGCTCCAGGCTAGAGAGCGCGTTCCGGTGAAGTTGATGCACAACGGTGCCACAGATTCGGTCGGACTCCCTCTCCCCGCTCTTGGAGCGGGGAGAGGGAGGGGGTGAGGGGCAAGCTGGTGCCGTGGGGTGCGCCCCTCACCCCAACCCTCTCCCCATCCTTACGGTCCGTAAGGACGGGGAGAGAGAGCAGACCGAGTATCTCGCGCCGCTGATCACATCTCATCGGAACGCACTGTAGCATGGAATGCCGTGGACCGCATGGTTGTTCGCGCGTAGGCTCTATTACCCAGACAAACTTTGAAAGAGGAAATCATGACTGCAGCATCAGCCCCAGGCGTACTGGCTTCACGTTTCATCGAGACCGAGCAGCTTCCATGGATCGAGACTACGCCCGGAAACAAGATGAAGGTGATCTATCACGAACCGACGACTGGCATGCTGACCATTCTGGCAAAGCTAGAACCCGGTGCCGGAATTCCCGCCCATGTGCATGAAGATCTGGAGCAGACATTCGTACTCGAAGGGTCGCTGGTCGATGACGAAGGCGAATGCACTGCCGGCAATTTCGTCATTCGCGCCAAGGGAAGTCGTCACGCGCCCACAGCACCCAAGGGCTGCACCATGCTCGTGTTCTTTCTCAAGCCCACAGCGGGGCTCAAGAAAGCGCTGCTCAAACATAACCCGTAAATGGTTGACGAGCGCGAGTGTAGCGATACCGAGTCGAGCCCGCGCCGTTTGCTGCATCTGCTCACAGCCGCTTGTGGCACTACCCGGTCATAAGCTCCTGCAACGGCATTTCCGCTGCTGGCGAGAGCAGACATAAGAGCCCGGAAGGCGAGGTCCGGGGGTGACCCTTAGCGCCCTTTTGACGAGCCAGAATGCCGCACTGCAGCGACCCCCTGACTGATCCCCGCCAATCCATTATGCTACCACCCACTCCTGGCCAGGGCAGCGTATGCAATTCGATCAGGTAAGACGGCGCGAGTTCATCACGCTGCTCGGCGGCGCGGCGGCGTGGCCGCTCGCGGCGCGGGCGCAGCAGGCGGTGCTCAAAATTGGATTCCTGCATCCAGGCTCGCCCGCTCCGAATGAGCGTTTCGTGGCTGCATTCCGGCGCGGCTTAAGCGAAGCCGGCTATGTCGAAGGGCAGAACGTAGCAATCGCGTTCCAGTGGGCGGGAGGCCTCACCAATCGCCTTCCGGAACTAACGAGCGATTTGGTTCGCCGTAGGGTCGATGTGATCGCTACGCCGGGCAATATGGGATCAACGCTTGCGGCGAAATCCGCAACGGCATCGATCCCGATCGTTTTCGGCGTCCCAGACGATCCAGTCAAATTCGGGCTCGTCGCCAGCCTCGCCCATCCCGGCGGCAACGCCACGGGCGTCAGTTACTTCGTAAATGAAATCGTGATGAAACGGTTAGGACTGCTGCACGATCTTGTCCCGGAGGCACAGCGCGTGGCCGTGCTTGTCGATCCAACCGATACCGCAAATGCCGAAGCAACCGAGAATGAGGGGGCCACGGCCGCACAGGCCATGGGACTACGGATTGAAATAGTCAAGGCCGCGACAAGCGATCAGGTTGATGCGGCTTTTGCAACCCTCGCTCGTGCGCGTCCCGGTGCTTTGTTCGTTGCTCCTGGCGAGTTCTTTAATTCGCGTCGCGTTCAACTCGCCATTCTTGCCGCACGTCACGGCATTCCTGCGGCTTACTCCGTGCGCGACTATGTAGAAGCAGGCGGGTTAATGAGCTACGGCCCCAGCATCCTCTGGGTGTTTCATCAGGTAGGTCTCTACACTGGTCGCATCCTCAAGGGCACGAAGTCGGCTGATTTGCCCGTTCTGCAGCCGATCAAGCTGGAATTCGCCCTTAATTTGAGAACCGCCAAGGCGCTCGGCCTCACCGTACCGGATAAGCTGCTCGCGGTTGCCGACGAAGTTATCGACTAGCGGTGCAACTTACCGCATCTGCTGACGGCCGGTTATGGCACTACCCGGCCATAAGCCTTCCGGGCCTTATGTCCGCAGCTGGCCAGAGCTCACGTAACAGCCCGTTGAGGCGGCAAACAATCGCATGTCTATGTGAAATAGTTCACACTCTTCCGGCGCGAAAGGTGCCAACGAATCCCTGCGGGGCCAATCGACCCCGGAGGTCGGCGTCATGCGTCTGAGCGTGACATTAGCTGCTGCGATCATATCGGCGATTGCGCTTACCACGGCTTGGTCAATCTCGATGTTGCCCAGGGCCAGGGATGTTATGGCGGCAATCCAACCGCCGGTTTCGAGCAGTTTAATGCAGCAGCGTTAGGTCGGGTCGTTCCGGTCGGATAGCGATAGCAAGGGCGACCGTTGGAAAGGAGACCTTCCGATGTCTAGGTTACATCAGCTGTATGCTCAAAAGGCAGTCCCTACGCGGTCTGGATTGGTTGCAAAGCTCAATGACCCTTATCTGATTGCGGTAGCGCTCTTCTGCTTCTTCTGCCTGATCAGCTTATTGCTCACCGCAGGCAGGCTGGGCTGAAACGAATGGGACGTTGCGCTCCTGGCGGAGTCGTTTCCGCGCCGACCGGCATGGTAGGCCTTTAAAAGTTTAGGCGTTGCGCTGAAGTTTTTGAGCCTGTGGCTACGGGTCCGGATCGGCGCTATCGGCGGCCGGACCCGGCCTCACGGAGGAGAAAATGCGGCTGACGCTTCATACCGATTATGCTCTGCGCGTCCTCATTCACGTCGCGATCGCGGACGGCAAGCTCAGAACGATCAGCGATATTGCGGAAAGCTTCGACATCTCAAAGCAGCATTTGATGAAGGTCGCGAACGATCTCAGTCAGAAGGGCTATCTCGATACCGTGCGCGGTCGTGGCGGCGGCATCCGCCTGCGTCGCCTGCCGCGCGACATCAATATCGGCCAGGTGGTGCGCGAGACCGAGGACAGGCTCGATGTTGTCGGCTGTTTGGGGCGGCGCGATTATTGCCCGATCGAGCGCGTCTGCGTGTTGCGCGGCGTGCTGCACGATGCGATTCAGGCGTTTCTCGCTGTCTTGGACGGATATACACTGGCCGATCTGATCAAGCCGCAGAGGGCGTTGTCGTTGTTGCTGCTCGATCGGCATGCGGCGCGTGGCCCATAACGGATAGTCCATCGCAATCGCTCGACCGCTTGCACGAGTGCGATTGACTTTCCTGACCCATAAGAGACATCGCTGAGCCAACATTGCTGCTGCGCAAAATGACTACCGAGCCCTATTCCATTGGTGCTAGTTCCCTGCTGTAATTGCATCGTGGCGTGGTCCCTAAGCCTTGGGGAAGGCAATGCGACGACGCGTTTTCCTCACTTTTGGCGGCGCAGCGGCCGTAGCTTGGCCGTTTGCTGCGCTTGCACAGCAAGCATCGAAACGGATTGGAATCCTGATTATCGGGTCCGCTGTGGCGCCGGAGGAACTTACAATCGTATCTGAGTTGACTAGGCTCGGTTATGTTGAGGGCAAAAATATACGTTATGAAGTCCGGGGCGCAGATGGCGACCTTGCACGCCTAACGACGCTGGCACAGCAACTAGTAAAGACGAAACCCGATGTGCTGATCGGCGCTTCGGAGTTGATTGCGACCGCCTTGGCAACGGCAACGGCCGAAATTCCGATTGTGATTACAGTGATGGGTGATCCGATTGCAATCGGATTGAGTAACAGTCTATCGCATCCGAGCCGGAACGTGACTGGTTTTACTCAGTCAAGCTCCACCCTCAGCGCCAAGCGCATTCAGCTTTTGCGGGAGTTGATACCGACGCTACATAAGTTGGCCTACCTGAACGCTCCGGGCCCAATGATTGGCATTTTTGAGCAGCAGGTGCGAGAAGCGGCGACCGCTCTAGGGATCACTGTCACCACGATACCGGTGACTACCGAAGCCAGCGTCTTGGAAGGCTTTGAGCTTGCTGACCGAGAGCAAGTTCAAGCCGTCATGGTCGAGACATCTGCAACCAGCGTCCGACTAAGTGCGCATATTATCGACGAGTGTTTGGTGCGTGACCTTCCTGCGATTCATCCATGGTCTTCTTCGGTCCGTGATGGCGCGCTGATGTCATACGGACCAGCGACAGTGGAAAACAACACCGGCGCTGCCAAATACGTTGACCGTATACTCAAAGGTGCAAAGGTCGCCGAATTGCCGATCCAAGAGCCAACCGAAATTAAGCTCGCTATCAACTTGCGTACTGCTCATGCGATCGGACTGACAATCGCGCCATCACTTCTTGTCCGCGCCGACGAAGTCATCGAGTAGCCGCGCCGCTAGGGTGAGGCGGGCTGCCCCAGCGGTCCGGTATCAAGCCGATCAATGTCGAAGGCCACCACATCTCTGAGCAGCTCGATAAAGGCTTTGGCGCCGTAATCGGCGCACTGCTCGCCCTTCGCCACCGTCGCCGCAGAGGCGTCGCCCAGCGCTCCCGACGCATTGAGATCTTGGGTCATCCAGCCCATGTTGTTGCGTTGCTCGGCTCGCAACCAGGAAAAATCGCGCTCCATGGCGCTGGCCAAGCTGGCGAATAGGCGAGCCTGTGCCATTCGAACCGTGGCCGGGCGGAACGCGAGCATCAGCGACGTTTCGTCGTCCCCCGCGTGAATGCCGTGCGCGCTCTCCTCACGACCGAACAGTCCATCGGGATAGCCAAACCGGCTCCAGCCTGAGTTGACGACCAGCATTTTTCGGCGAACCCGCAGGTCGCGCGCGACAATGTCCAGCACGGCGACGTTGCCTCCGTGCGAGTTGGCGAAGACAAGCTTGCGACACCCCGTTCGCGCGACGCTTTCGCCAATTTCCGTCCAGGCTCGAATGACGGTCTCAGCCGAAAGGGTCAGCGTGCCCGGGAAATCACTGTGCTCATTCGATTTGCCGATCGCCTGGGTCGGAAGGAAGAGGACGGGCAGATCGTCGGGAATGCGAGCCATGGTCCTGCTGAGGTAGCCTTCATTGCAGAACAAATCCACGCCGACAGGCAAATGTGGTCCGTGCTGCTCGATGGCCGCCACCGGCAACACGGCCACGACGCGACTCATGTCGGCTGCCTGAAAATCTGTCCAGCACATCTCGGCCCATAGCTTTGTCGGCAGCATGGCTTTTCCCTGGTTGCGACAGCTCCGTGCTCGCGATCCGATCGACAGCGCAGAATACTCGCATTGGAACGAGACCAGGCGTTCAGCCGACGGCGCGGTCTTGTCCCGTCGATACCGCCGGCCTCGCACGCGCGAGTAATTCGACCTTTGCGATCTTTCCGGTCGGCGTCATCGGAAACGAATCGATGATCGTCACCTCGAGAAGGCTCAGATCGTATCGGACCTTGCCACGGATCGAGGCATGCAGCTCCTCAGGCAAAGCCTCTCGACCTTCAACGAGAGTTACGAATGCCTTTGGCTGCTGGCCCAATCTGGAATCCGGAATTCCAATCACGGCAGCTTCTTTCACTGCCGAATGCAATGCCAGCGCCTCTTCGATATCACGCGGAAACCAAACCTCGCCTGCGACGGTCACCCGCTCGGAAAATCGACCTCGCATCGTGACATACCCGTCGTTGTCGATCGTCCCCGCATCTCCCGTGTGCAGCCAGCCGCCCCGGAGCGCATGTGCGGTCTTTTCCGGCTTGTTCCAGTAACCCGACATGAAGCCGCCGCGCAGCACAATCTCACCGACGCCGCCGCATGCAACGACCCGGTCAGAATCATCAAAGATGCGGACCTCCTTGTCCGGCAAGGGCCTTCCGATACGATTGAGATCGGCCTCGCTTGGCAGCGCCGGTTCGCCGAGCGCAACGAAACCCCCGAGCTCACTTTGCCCGTAGCTCTCCACCAGCGGCACCTTCAGCTCGTCACGCCAGGATCCCTTCAATGTCGGCGGCACTGGGCCGCCTCCAGACATGGCGAACCGCAGCTTGCCGGGAGGGCGGCCGCGCCGGCGCGACTCGATCAAAACCTCTCCAAGCAAAGTCGGATTCGCCATGAACATCGTAACGCCGAGATCGTCGATGGCCTGCCAGCCGGAGCTCCGGCTCCAATGGCGGGCGACGTTGATGGTCGCCCCGCACGACAGCGGCGGCAACAGATTTCCGACGAGTTGATAGGAGCTTGACAGTGCGGTGGGTCCAAAGGAGACATCCGCCGCCGTGATGCGAAGACGCTCGGCGATGCACCGGCAGGCCCTGGCCGTGGGTTCGTGGCTGAGGCAGGCTCCCTTGGGCTTCCCCGACGTTCCTGACGTATATGACAAATGAGCAATTGCGGACTCGTCGCCGGGATCCTGCGGTACCGGCAGTCGCGCCGACAGCAACTCAGGCAGCGAAAGGGCGCCGTCCTGCGGTCCATCCATGCAGATGAGATGTCGAATCCCGCGAGCTGCGCTCACCGCGCGCCTGACCGGCTCGGCCATATCGTGGGTGTAGACGATCACCTTTGGCGAGTGATCGCTAATGTAATAGTCGAGCTCGTCCGCGTAGCGAACATTGACCAATGCAGAGATCGCGCCGAGACGCCAGGCTCCGAACATGGTCATCAGATAATCGAGGCCGTTGTGCGCGAAGACGGTGACCCGATCTCCCTTGCCAACCCCCACTTCATGCAGCGCGCCAGCATACTGTTCCATCGCGGCAACGGCCTGCCGGTAAGTCAGGCTCCGATCGCGATCGACCCAGCGAAAGGCGAGGCGGTCCGGCGTGCGGGCCGCCGCGTCAAGCAGAAGGTGCTGCATCAGCATGAGAGATGTCTCCCGGCATTGCGGGCGCGTAGAGATCGATGGGGTTCTGCTTGGATTTGTTAAGTCCGCTGAACAGCGCGTTCAGAATGACCGCCGTGAAGGTGCCGAGCAGGATGCCGTTATGCACAAAATGGCCAATGGTGTCCGGCAACCGTGCGAACAGCTTGTCAGACACAAGCGGCATCAGGCCGAAGCTCAGGCCGATCGCCACTACATAAAGGTTGTGCCGGTCGGTTGCAAAATCGACCTGACTGAGCAGCTTCACGCCGGTTCCTGCCATGATACCGAACATGATCATCGCGGCGGCGCCGAGCACAAACGCCGGGATCGAGGCCGCAACGAAGGATAGCTTGGGAATGCATCCGAGGATGATCAGGATCACTCCTGCGCTGGCGCAAACCCAACGGCTGTGCACTCCCGTTACCTGTACCAGCCCCACGTTTTGTGCATATGAGGTATAGCTGAACGCACTGAAGATGCCGCCGACAATGTTGCCGATCCCGTCAGCGCGAAGGCCCTTCCGGATGTCGTGTTGCGAAATCCGGCGACCCGTGATCTCGCCGAGAGCCATGAACAGGCCGGAGGATTCGATCATCACCGCGACCATGAACACAGACAGCGTTGCTATCGCGGCCAGATCGAACACTGGCAAGCCAAACTGAAACGGAAGAACGATATTGAACCAGCCGGCATCCGCGATGCCGCCGAAGCTGATATCTCCCGATGCCAGAACGATCAGAAAACCGATCGCAATCCCCAGCAGTACCGCGACGTTTGCAGCGAATCCGCGAAGAAAGCGGGTCATCAGCAGGATCGAGACCAGCACGATACCGGAAACCGCCAAATGCGACGGCACGCCATAGTTGGGATTCGGCACGCTTCCGCTCGGACCGGAGATGAACGGATCGCCGCCGACGACCTGCTTGATGCTGACCAGCATAATCAAGGTGATTCCGACCAGGAGCAGCATCGTTCCGATCACCAGCGGCGGGAACCAGCGCACGATACGGCTCATGTAGGGCGCCGCCAGGAACGTAAAGATCCCCGACCCGATCACGGCACCGAAGACGGCTCGCAAGCCTAACGCGGGATTCGAGCCGATCTGGATGATCGCGGCCACAGGCGCGAACGCGACGCCCATCATCACGGGCAGGCGTATGCCCACATGCCAGAAGCCGACCGACTGGATGAGGGTCACGATCCCGCAGCAGAAGAGGTCTGCGCTGATGAGCAGAGCCACCTGATCCTTGGGCAGCTTGAGTGCGCCGCCGACGATGAACGGGACTGTGATCGCGCCGGCATACATGAGCAGGACGTGCTGCAGACCGAGCAGTGTCAGCCTCGATACCGGTAGAACCTCATCCACGGAATCCGTTGAGGTACCTCGCGTCATGGGGCTGCCTCCGCGGTCGCTGCAGCCACGTTGACTAAGGGGGACGAAACGACGGGACGCACGCCAGGCGGCGCGGCGGCCAATCGGTTCGTCACCTCTTTCTCCCCATTTCTCGCCAGAAGCCTCAGCAGCATCCGCCGCATCATCAGTCCCGGCTTGTCTGCAGCAATGCTGCGCTCGACGTCCCTGGCCTCAAGCGGCACGTCGGGATCAGTGCCCTCGAGTATGAAAACGTCCTCCTCCACGATTTTTCGATCGAAGGCGATGACATCCTCTGCGCGGACCTGCGCCTCGGTGTCATTGCGAAGCGCGAACTGGCAGATCATCGAAGTACGGTCGTCGATTGGAGTCGCGGCAGTGCAGAGCGTGTGCTCGAGACCATTCGGGTAGACCATCTTGGTCCGCCGGAAGAAGGGCATCCACCATATGCTTTCCACGGACCGGGTGGTCTTGGCGCCGCTGCCGGCGGTTCCAAGCACATCCTTCGCCAATCCGGTGTTCTTCACCGGAACCTGCACGGTCATCGTGAGCCCCCACTCGTTCTCCATTATGTCCATTTGCGGGTCCGCCGCGTCTACGGGATCGCCGAAGGTGCCACGGTGCGTGAACTGGACGTGAGCGGGATCGAACGAATTCTCCATCAGACGCAGGCCGGAAGTCCTCATCTCCTCGTAGAATTGCTGGATCAGACGATAGCCTGGCCTGGTGGCCTCCGGGATGTCCGGAATTCCGCTCAGCGGCTCATCACCCAGGCAAACCCAGACATAGCCATAGCGCTCGTCCGCTCGATAGCTGGTGACGCGTGTGTTCGGGGGAACGCGACCGCTGGGAAGCTGAGGGATCTTGATGCAGCGACCGGTCCGATCGTAATTCCATCCATGATAGCCGCAGACCAGCACTCCGTTCTCGCAATATCCGCGTGAAAGCTCCGCGGTGCGATGGCAGCAGCGATCTTGCAGCGCACTGACCATGCCTTCGCCATCCCTCCAGACTACGATTTTCTCTCCGAGCAGGATGAATTGCTTGGGTCCATCATCGAGGCGGGACACCGGCAGGACCGGATACCAGAATCGGCGGAAAACCGGTTGTTTCGTCACAAGCATCGAACGCTCCTGTCAGGCGTTGAGAACAAGGCACGAGGTTTTCGAGCGTGATACGCAGACACACATCACTTTTTCTGGATTCTCGGGCCTGCGGCGAGAGGCTGCATCGCGGTGATCAGCTCGGGAATGCCCGCAATGACTGTCACCTTTAGCTTCACATCGGGATCGCTGTTACGGCCATGGCCTGGGTCTCTCCCCGAGCAACCAGTACCGATCCATGCTGACGCCTTGCCTTTCAGAGAACAAGGTGCTTAATACTAATAAATCAATCGTATTATCCGATGGATGGAGCAGAGCGTGAATGTCACCCTCAGGCAACTCGGGGCGTTCATTGCTGTCGCCGAGACGGGTCATTTCACTCGCGCAGCGAATGCGCTGAACCTGTCGCAGTCTACCGTGAGCGCGCTTGTTCGCGATTTAGAAACAAATCTCGGCTTGCGCTTGTTCGACCGGCACACTCGCATGCTGCGATTGACCGATGCCGGGGCTCAGATCGTGCCCGCTGCGAAGAAGGCAATTGCGGACCTCGACAGCGTCATCGGTGATGCGCGTGAACTCAGGACTCTCGGTCGTGGGCGTGTCTCTATCGCCGTTTCGGCAGTCCAGGCCGCCGTCCATCTGCCTCGGGTGATTAACGAATTCAGCAAACGTCACCCCGGGGTGAGGGTTGTCGTTCGCGATGTTGCTGAAGAGACCATCCAGGAGATGATCCGCAGCGGCGAGGCGGATTTCGGGCTGGGCACACCGCCGAGCTCACAAAAGGATCTCACCGTCCGCGTGCTTCACTCGGACATCTTCATCGTAGTGGCACCAGCCGATCATCCGCTCACGCGCAAGAAGTCCCTGCGTTGGCAGGATGTCGCGGAATATCCGGTGATCGGATCTTCGCCGAACAATCCATTTCGCGAGCGGCTTGACCTTGCGCTCACGCGCGAAGGAATCAGCTTGCAACGTGCCTATGAGGTTTCTCTCCCGCTTACCATAATTGGCATGGTGGAAGGCGGTCTGGGAGTGGCGGTCATGTCGAGCGGCGTGACGAAACTGGCCCACCGATTCGGGCTGCTGACACTGACCCCGCGAAATCCGGTCATTAAGCGCGAGATGTCACTGCTCCTTCATGCCGACCGATCGCTGTCACCCGCTGCCCAGCGTTTCCACGATCTGCTCGTACGGCGGCGTTCCGCGTTGCTATGATCGGGGATGGTCCGCCAGCTGAGCAGATGGGAAAGCTGTTTCAGGAATTTTCGCAAGCTTCCTCGACCACAGCGAGCAGATACGGGGGGGACAGGTCTTGGCCTCGCCATCAGCCGGCGCTTCCGTCAGATGATGGGCGGCGACATCGCCGTCCAACGCGAGCCTGGGCGCGGCTCGACCTTCACGATCCGTCTACCGAGGGATTGTGGATGCCTCTGCGCCCCATCACAGGAGAGGCGGCGCCGGCGCTTGGGATTTATGCGGCGCACATTGTCGCACCGCCCGCCAGTTTCGCTTGACGCACTTTCCTGTTTTGATGGGCCATAGTCGGGAGCCTGAATTGGCGATCTACCTAAGCTGGGTAGGGTAATGCAACGACGCGATTTCATTGCAGGAATTACTGCATTAACGGCCGCATGGCCGCTCGCCAGGTGCGTGCGGCAACGGGCGGCGTGTCTATGAAAACGCGCCGCCACAAGACGAAGGAGATCAAACGCCGCAAGGAGGCGACGGTTCCGCGCCGTCGTGGTTCGTCGGTCGATTTGCAACAGCAACTCGACCGCCGGTCCCATGAGCTCGCCGATGCGCAGGAGCAATTGACTACCACTGCTGAGATTTTGGAGGTCATCAGGAACTCACTCAACGAGACCCAACCCGTCTTCGACGCCATCGTGCAAAGTGGGGTCCGGCTTTTTCTGGGAGCTGCGGTCAGCATCGCGCTCGTCGAAAACGGAATGGTCAAGGCGGCTGCTGTCGCTGAGCGCGATCCCGTGCGCGCCGAGTTATGGCGGAAGCGGTTTCCCTTCCCGCTCACGCGCGAATACATGCATAGCGTCGCCATCCTGGACCGCAAGATGCTCGATATTCCCAATGTCGAGAATGCGCCGGCCGAAATGGAAGTGGGTCGGAAGAACTTCCTGGGGAGCGGTTATCGGGCTGCGACTTTTATGCCGCTCATGCGAGGCAACGCGGCAATTGGCGCGCTTAGCGTGGTGCGAGTCACTCCCGGATCGTTGTCCCCGAGGCAGCTTGATGCGTTGAAATCATACGCCAATCAGGCCGTCATCGCGATTGAAAACACGCGCCTTCTCAATGAGCTGCGCGAATCACTGCAGCAGCAGACCGCCACCGCCGACGTGCTCAAGATCGTCAGCCGCTCGACGTTTAATCTGCAGGCGGTGCTCGACACGTTGGTCGAATCAGCGGCCAGTCTGTGTGAAGCGGATTTGGCGGCCATCCATCGCAAGATAGGATCGACCTACCAGCAGGTGGCAACCCACGGATACTCGGAAGAGCTGAAAGAATATATTCGCACGAACATTCCAATGGCGCCGGGGCGAGGAACCATTGTGGCACGAACTGTGCTTGCGGGGGAAGCGGTCCACGTTGTCGATGTGTTGGCTGATCGGGAACTTACGATCGGTGAATTCCATCGGCGGGCTGGCATACGGACCGCGCTCGGCGTGCCACTGCTGCGCGGGAGCAGGCCGATTGGCCTGATCTTTCTGGCGCGCCAAACAGTGCGGCCGTTCAGCGAAAGGCAAATCGAGCTTGCAGCCACCTTCGCCGACCAGGCGGTGATCGCAATCGAGAACGTGCGTCTGTTCGACGAAATCCAGGACAAGAGCCGCCAGCTCGCCGAAGCAAGCCGTCACAAATCGCAGTTCCTTGCCAACATGAGCCATGAATTGCGCACGCCGCTCAACGCCATCATCGGCGTCAGCGAGATGCTGCGGGAGGATGCAGAAGCTGCAAAACAGGACCTCGAACCGCTCGACCGCGTTCTCGGTGCCGGCCGGCATCTCCTCGCCTTGATCAACGACATTCTCGATCTCTCCAAGATCGAAGCCGGGCGAATGGAGCTTGCTCTGTCATCTTTCGCGCTTGCACCGCTGATTGCCGATGTCGTCAAGACAATCGAGCCGCTGGCGGCAAAAAATTCAAATAAGGTTGCGGCCAATTGCGACGGCGGCATCGGAACGATGCAAGCCGATCAGATGCGCCTCCGCCAAGCGCTGTTAAACCTCATGAGCAATGCCAACAAGTTCACCGAGCGCGGCGCCATCAGCATCGATGCGCGTCAGGAACAAGGGAACGGCCGCGATTGGATAACGATTACGGTTGCTGACACCGGCATCGGCATGACACCGGAGCAGATGGGTAAGCTATTCCAGGAGTTTTCCCAGGCTTCCTCCACGACAGCGAGCAAATACGGGGGCACGGGCCTTGGGCTCGCGATCAGTAAACGCTTTTGCCAGATGATGGGCGGTGACATCACGGTCGCGAGCGCGCCCGGTCGCGGCTCGACCTTCACGATCCGTCTACCGAGGACGGTGGACGCTCCAAAGGAAGGACTGGTTTCCGATCAACCCCCTGCAGAACCTCGATAGGCCCCTGTGGCAAGGTGGGACTGACCGTGTTCAGGCGGCCAAGATGATGCGATAATCGCAGCATTGGAATTGCAGGCCGGCAAGACAGTGCGGATTGGGCGGGTTCTCCATGAGCAAGGCTTTAGTGACACTGCAGATGCCATCCCCACCGGACCCGGTCCCTGTGGTGATTGATCCCGCGACGACGGCACTGCTCGTCTTCGACGTCATCGAGCACATTTGCGCGCGCCAACCGAAATGCCGGGAGCAATTGGTGCCGGCGGTCGCGTCACTGCTGCAGCGGGCACGGCAGGCGGGCGTCGCCATCGCCTACGGGACGCGGGCCGCAAACATGTCGACATGGTTGCCGGAGGTTACTCCTGCGCCCGGTGACATCAAGATTGAAAGCCATGCCCAGGACCGATTTTACAACACCGATCTCGACAAGGCGCTGAAGGCCAAGGGGATCACAACGCTTGTTCTGACTGGCTGGAAGATAAGCGGCTCGGTGACCTATACGTCGGTGGGAGCAACGCTGCGCGGCTATACCGTCGTTGTGCCCGTCGATGCGACTTCAGACGCGACGGATTACGAAATCGTCATCGGGAAGTACCAGATCCTCAATCAGAACAGCGCGAACTCCACGAACGAGCCTTTGAAGCCCAGAACCTCAACGCTGAGCCGCACCGATTTGATCAAATTCAAATAGCGGCCTCCAGTAGTGCACCGACGAGGTGATCGAATAGCTGGCCATGTGTGGCACTGAACGTCGGTCGTTTAGGATCGGCCTTATGCTCGCGATGGGAGGCGCTGCGGACATTGCAGGAGGGCTGGACCCCGCTAGACCGCCGACTTTGACCCTAATCGTCGCTTTGCTACGAGACTTCGGTGCAGTGCGGCAGATGCCGAGCGTAGTTATCCAGGCACCAATTCGGCATTACATGCGCTGACTGGTGAGCTTCCCGGACTGCACTAGGCTCATGGCACGGCCGCAACCACCATAATTTCAACGAGCATCCCAGGTCGCCAAAAGTCGGTCGTGAGGCAAGCCCGCGCCGGAGGGTTTGCTGGATCGACCCACTCGTTCCAAACAGAATTGTGATCTTCGAACAGACGCATGTCAGCGATCCAGACCTGGGCGCTTAGTAGCTGTGATTTGTCGGTTCCCGCGAGGTTGAGAAGCTCGTCGACGCGTCGCAGCACCTGAGCAGTCTGGGTTTTGATATCGCCGACAATCGGGCTGGGGGTGATGCCGGCGAAATAAGCGACGTTGCCGTGAACAACTGCCTGGCTGATGATCGGCTGACCGCGATTCTCGTGTGAGATCTGTCTAATTTCGTGGCGTATGATCGACATCATGTTCCTTTTCTGTGGATTGAGTGCCTCCAAGACCGAAGTCGTTTTGCCGGCCTTTTTGGGGCCGCTTACTCGAATGGAAGCATGACGATCGAGCCTGTTGTCTTGCGTCCGCCGATGAACTTGTGCGCGGCTGCGACTTCCCGAAGCGCAAAGGTTTTGACAACGTTGCTCGCTACCACCCCCTGTGCGACGGCATCGAACAGCGATTTTGCTCCGGCGTCGATTTCGCTTCGGTTCGACATGTAATGCGAAAGCACGGGTCGGGTGATGAAGAGAGACCCGCGAACGCCCAGATCTTCGATGAGATCGATCGGATCAGGAACGCCTGACGCCTGGCCGTAAGCCGCGCATATACCGACCAGCCGCAAGCAGTTGAGTGACCTTTGCAGCGTATCCTTACCGATTGACTCATAGACAACGTCTACGCCTTTTCCGTCCGTAATCTTACGGGTGACAGCTACGAAGTCTTCGGTCGAGTAATTGATAACGTGATGACAACCGAGACTTCGAGCGATCTCGGCCTTGGCGTCGGTACTAACGGTACCGATCACAGTGGCCCCGAGATGCCGCGCCCAAGGACAAAGAATATGGCCCATGCCGCCCGCAGCCGCATGGATCAGAACATAATCTCCCGGCTGTACCTTATGCGTTCGATGCAGGAGATATTGCGCGGTCATCCCCTTCAGGATTAGTCCTGCCAGTTGAACGTCATCCAATGGCAAGTCCTTTGGAACATTGATCAACTTGTCAGCCGGGTAAAGGCGCTCCTGACTGTAGGCGCCGAGTGGCGGAAGGCAGGTGCAAACTCGTTCGCCGACGGACAATCCGGTGACGCCAGCACCCAACTCCTCGATCTCGCCAACTCCTTCGAAACCGACGACAACCGGCGGATCGCCGACCATCATCGGGTGCGGGATACCTGCTCGATGGTACGTATCAGCGAAATTCACGCCGACGGCCGTGCTGCGAAGACGTACCTGACCGGGCCCGGGAGCCCCGACCTTGATCTCCTCCCACACGAAGTTGTCGGGTGCGCCTTTCTTGTAGATTACCGCCGCCATTCCCATGATGCGTTCCTCCTGTTACAGCGCATTCTTGCTGCGGCGTTCGCCATTGTCTCGCGTGAACAGTTCGGCCCATACCGAACTGTTTTCGATTGATATGCTTACGTTATCAGCGATAGGGTTAAGGATGGTCGCGGCGGCAAATCTGGTGGAAGTGGCCGCTCTCGTGGGTGACACTGCGCGAGCGACGATGCTTAACGCCCTTATGGGCGGCCAGTCGCTGACGGCCACTGAGCTTGCTTACTGCGCCAATGTCTCTCGCGCGACGGCGAGCGGCCACCTGGGCAAACTGGTTGCCGCGCGGCTTTTGACTGTCACTCGCAATCGTCGCTTCAGCTATTATCGGATCGCGTCACCGCTGGTTGCGACAATGCTGGAGAGCCTCAAGGTCGTCGCCGCCATAGAGGTGCCGCCCCGTCGTCAGCCGCGGTCAGCAAACGACGATGCACTCCGTTTTGCCCGAAGTTGCTACGATCACCTGGCTGGCCAGGTGGGAGTCGCTGTTACTGATGCGCTTGTGGCCATGGGGCACATCGTACTCACCGATGAAGGCGGCGAGGTCACGTCTTCGGGCGGGCGATTCCTTTCCGCGTTCGGCGCTGATCTGAGACCGCGGACTCGGCGGATATTCTGTCAGCCTTGTCTCGACTGGAGCGAGCGTCGTTATCACCTCAAGGGATTCGTCGGAGCTCGGATTCTGGATCGTCTATTGGAACTCGGATGGCTCAAACGTGTGTCGGACAGCCGTGCACTCCAACTAACGTCGTCTGGAAGGGCGGGCTTGTCCGAAATCTTCCAGATCGAGATCAACAACGAGGGTGTTCCAACCAGTCGATTATGCGATCCACGACGGTTGACTGCTTAGGTTGAGCGAAGCGTCATCTTGCGCAAATGCTGGAGGGACGCGGCGGATCGACGACGCGAACTCACTGAGTACGGCGCCACTCTTCGCGCCATTCCGCCTGTCGATCCTCGATCAACTTGAGAAGGCATAAGGCGCCAGTTGCATAGGATCGGTCCGTGCCGAGCTTCTCTCTGAGAGGCTTTTGCGTGCTGGCAACGAAGAACAGCGCATTAAACGTTTCCCAGGGCATTGGATCAGTAAAGATGGCCACACGTTCGCATACGATGCTGATTGGAATTTCGGCCTGATCGACAGTTATAGTCGGCATGGGAGCGGCAAACGCCCAACGGATATACGCCCGGACAGCATCGAAGAATGCGTCAGCCAGCTTCGGGGGAATTTGCTTGGGCTCGGCCATGGTGCCGCCAATTTCGCCGACCTGCTGCAATCTTCCCACGGGCTTCCCGGCGGCGATTACCAGGCCCGCCGCGCCATGTCCTTGCAAAGCTGATGCCCCCACGCGGACACGGGCCAGAAGCAGCCATTCACGAAGCTCAGGGTTACGGTCAATCGAGCAAAGTGTCCAGGGCGTTTTTGCTGTGGGCGAATAAAGCTTTTCGCGCAGCGAGCAAGCAATCGCGGCCGTTTGCCTCATCATGCAATAAGTGGCAGATTGGCCGCATGCAATAGATGCATTGGCTGTGCCACGGAAAAGCGGTCATGAAGAACACATCGCCCTCCGCGACCGCCGATGCCTTCGCGCGTGTGCCGTTACCGAAGCGCTTTTGCAACCTCGATCGTTTGCTTCACGCCATGAAGGCGCGCGGCCTCGACGGGATCGTCGCCACCGCTCCATGGAACGTGTTCTATCTCACGGCGTTTAACGGCATCGCGCACAAGTCGGACGAGCCGCGGCCTTACGCGGTGATACTCTCGCGCCACATGCCGGAGCATCCTGTCCTCGTTCTTGCCGACTACTACCTCGCGACGTTTCTCAAACAGCCGACGTGGGTCGAGGATTTGCGACCGTTCCGCGCCGTGATGATGCCACTCGACCTGCCCGCGCAGCACAGTGATATCGATCGTTTCATCCCGCAAGATGGTGCGGGAGCGTCGTGGATCGCCCACGCGCGCGCGGCCTATGCCTTCGACATGGGCAGCGCCGTCCGTGGCGCGCTCAAGGATCTCAGGCTCGAGCACGGGCGCGTTGCATTCGATGACATGGGCTTCGGGTTCCGGTTGGAGGTCGAGGGGCTCGAGGTCGCGGACGGCTACGACCCGCTGATGTTCGCGCGCGCGGTGAAGACCGAGACCGAGCTGTGCCTGTTGCAGCGCGCGACCGCCCTCAACGAGGCGGCGATCGGGCGTACCATCGCCGCCTGGGGCAAAGGCGCGACGTGGCGCGATCTCAATAAGGCCTATGCGTGCGCCGTTACCGAGTTGGGCGGCTTTGTGCGCGATCCCGGCGGCATGGTGTGGGGTCATCCGCGCGGCACAGACCCTACGCTCACGCTCGCCACCGGCCTCGAGCACGACGTGGTTGAGCCCGGCAGCCACGTCATGTTCGACTGTCACGGCACCATCGATCTTTATTGCTGGGATGGCGGCAAGACCTGGGTGGTGGAGGGCGAGCCTGAGGGCGCGGCCAAGCGCTTTGCCGATGCGACAGCAAGAGTGGCGCAGATGCTGCTCTCCGCAATGCGACCGGGCGCGCGCATTAGCGAGCTGCAGGCCAAGGGTCGCGAAATCTACCGGCGAGAAGGCGTGCCGGACCCGGCGTCAGCCGTCATCTTCTTCCACGGCCTCGGCCTGTCCCACATGGACATCGAGCAACGCACGGCTGACGGCAAGTCGAACGCCGATTGGACGCTCGAAGACGGAATGGTGGTCCCAGTCCACCTGCTCTACCCGGGTGGCGAGCACGAGCGGTTCTGGCTGGAGGAGGTAGTCGCCGTCGGAAACGACGGCGGCAAACCGCTGTTCTCGTGGGGATTTGGACCGCTGACGCGGGATGGCTGAATCAAACAAGATCACCAGAGGATGCAGCGGTCACTGGGAGTCACCATGCAGTGGCCGCGACCGTGCCTCGACGTTACTTCCCAAAAGTAATTGGGTATGATGATTTGGTGGCGGAATGGTTTTAGAGGATTTCTACGGCCGCCAAGACCCGATGGGAAATGCCTGAATCAATTCAGGAAGCAAACGCTCTGGGCGAGAACGCTGATACGATCGATCTTGATCCCGCCAGCTGCGCACATACCGTCACGAAGGCTTAGGTCCGGGTAGTGCCAAAGCACTAAATCGCTACGCGATAGTGGCGGGATGTGGCTCATCCGCGGCGTTTCCCCACAGTAGAGATCGTGGGTAACGGTGTTGCCTCGAAGATCGGGGTATCGACCCCTCAGCGAACATGCTGCGCGACGCCCAATTGGACAGATGATGATGCGCAGCGTCACTAGAAGATTCGGCACGACCAACATCATGATCTGATATGATCCCGAGCTACATACGACAACTATCTTGACGCGAAGATCGAAAGGGTTTCGGCTCGGCAAACGGAGACTCCCGAAGTGCTGTGGAATCATGACCCTTTATGCTGCAGGCCAAAGCTTGTCATGAAGCTTAT
>Ga0306926_10002289_pt1 | contig 19498 bp, 17 predicted proteins | sample flu12Cox44000178_FD_203759 | JGI IMG/M metagenome (GOLD analysis project Ga0306926, IMG submission 203759) | Lab enrichment of tropical soil microbial communities from Luquillo Experimental Forest, Puerto Rico - flux8day.12C.oxic.44.000.178 (v2)... | ecosystem: Environmental > Terrestrial >... | reverse complement strand
CGGAAATGGCACTCTCGCACGAGCTAGTGGATTCCAGGACGCAGGTTTCCATGATCGAGGAAAAGCCCACGTCGTTGCCGCCGATCGTGATGCTGACCAGGGTGGTTGAAGAGCTGAGCGACGACAGCTGGCTGCTGATGACGTCGCTTGTCGTGGCACCAGAACACGCGGCGAACTTGAACGACGCGGGTGAGCTGGCCGTTGCCCACAGGGCCGGGTAGGCGTTGGGGCTCTGGCCGCAGGATCCGCTTACGCTGCCCGCGCCGACTCCCGAGGAGTAGGAGTCACCGAGAGCGACGTAATTGATGGCCGAGGCGGCTTCAGCGGGGATTCCCGTTCCGATGATTCCGGCGACTAGCCCCATGATGAGCGCGGCAATGCCGGTGACGAGCATGCGGGATGGACGCACTAGTCACTTCCTGTGTCCGATCGATTACAGCATGCGCGCGCACCGTTGTTATATCACCGGAATCGATGTCATGGAAGGTCCCGCAAGTCCGTTTTGTCTGCGGATTTCTCGCGGGACGTCACCACGGCCCGGACGCTGCTTGACTCTCCTGTAACGGGAGAGTCGACGGTTGGGCATGAGCAACGGCTGGCAGCCGGGCGCCGGCAATGTCCACAGCCAGCCAGAACGCAAGGAGGCATTCATGTCCGCAACCGAATTCGCCATCACGCTGGACTGCGCCAACGCCGCGGAACTCGCAGCCTTCTGGTCGCAGGTCCTCGGCCGCCCGGTGGACCCCGGTGCCACCGGGGAGTTCGCCGCGATCGGGCTCGCCGGAGGATCGGACGGCAGGCCGGTCTGGATGTTCCACAAGGTTCCCGAGACCAAGACGGCCAAGAACCGCGCACACGTCGACCTGATCACGGCCGATCTGGCAGCCGAAGTCGACCGTGTCGTCCGGCTGGGCGCGACCCGGCTCGAGGACCTAGAGGAGAGCGGGGCGAGGTGGACCACGCTGACCGACCCCGCGGGCAACGAGTTCGACCTGGTGGCGCAGCCTGCTGGCTGACCGGCGCAACGCCAATCATGATTATTGACAGTTCCGGCAGCGTTCACGAGCTGTTATGAAATGAGTGCACCCCTGGCTCGTTCCAGGGTCGTACAACGAAGTGTGCGTAACGTTCCCCGGCTGCGCCGGTATGCGGGCATCGCCGCGGTGGCCGTCGCGCTCCAGGCGCTGGCGGCCGTCCCGCTCAGCATCGTCGCGGCAATGCCCGCCGCCGGCAGCCAAGCCGTGACCCAGGGCTGGATAAGCCAGATCCACTGGAAGTCACGGCAGCTCGCCCCGGGAGTGACGATACGCAGCGGCATCGTATCCAGCCGGACGGTCGCCGAGCGGATCAGCGAAGCGATCATCGATCCCGGCCGTGCCCGGATCGAGGTTACGCACCACGGGATCCTCGCACGGCGCCAGCTAACCTCCACGGTCGCGCGCCGTCTGCGGGCGCTGGTGGTCGTCAATGCCGGGTTCTTCATCACTTCCGGCGCGGACGGCTTTCCCGGTGCCCCGGCCGGTCTAGCGGTCTACGGCGGCCGGCTTGAATCACTGAACAACGGCCCCCGGGCGGCCCTGATCATTAGTCATGGGCGGCCCCGGATCGCCGTCGCCGAAGCCACTGTGGCCGTCCGCGCTGGCCAAGCGGCCCAAGCGGCCCACCTGGTCAACGGCATCAACCGCATCCCCGGCGTCATAGAGGACTGCGGCAGGCCGGGCGGCCGGCCGACAGCAAAGCCCCGGCAGGACGTTACCTGCACCGACGACGACGAGCTCGTGCTCCTTACCAGCCAGCTCGGCGCTCCCGCGCCGCGCGGTCCGGGAAGCCAGGCCGTCCTCCGCCCGGACGGCACGGTGACCTCAAGCGGCGCCCGGACCGGAGGCCGCGTCCCCGCCGGCGGCTGGCTGATCCAGGGCATCGGCGCCGCCGCGACGTGGCTCGCCAGGCACGCCATCGTCGGTCACCGCCTGGTGGTCACCGAGCGGGTCGCGGACGCGGCCGGGCACCCGATCCCGCTGTCGTCCGCGGTGACCGTCGCCAGCGGCGCCCCGCTCCTGGTCCAGAACGGCCACGTCGCGATCGACGCCATCAGGGAAGGCGTCATCGACCCGGCCGACCCGTCCTTCGACTATTCCTGGGCCAGGCAACGCCAGCCACGTACCGCCGCCGGAACCGACCGGCATGGCCGGCTGATCCTGGTCACCATCGACGGTCGCCAGCCAGGGCTGAGCGACGGAGCCACGCTGAGCGAGGAAGCGGCTCTGATGCGGTCCCTGAGGGCTGTCGCGGCGATGAACCTCGACGGCGGCGGCTCAACCGCCATGGCCATCAACGGGACACTCTTCAACCGCCCCTCCGATCCCGGAGGCGAGCGGGCTGACGGGGACTTCATCATCGCGGAGAAGGTGAGAAGTTGAAGTACACGCACACCCGTCTGGCCGGCCTGGCAGCCGCCGCGCTGCTGCTGCCCGGCCTGGCAGCCACCGCGGACGCAACCGCCGCGGCAAGCGCGCCTGCCGCACCGGCCGCCCGGGCCGCCACGCTGGCCGCGGCCGCTAACCCTTGCGGAACGGTGCGATCGCCGGGCCGCTATACGCATGTGATCTGGGTGTGGATGGAGAACCACAGCTACGGCACGATCATCGGCTCAAAGCAGGCGCCGTACATCAACCGGCTGGCGGCTGACTGCGGGCTAGCCACGAACTACCACAACATCACTCATCCCAGCCTTCCCAACTACATCGCTGCCACCTCAGGGCTAAAATATTCGCAGCTAGCGGCATTTGCCTCCGACTGCGCGCCCGCCGCTGGCTGCACGACCAGGGCACCCAGCATCTTCGGCCAAGGCGAAACCTGGCGGGCATACGAGGAGTCCATGCCGTCGAACTGCCACCGCGCCAACTCGGGGGAGTACGCGGTCCGGCATAATCCGCCCCCGTATTACGCCAAGCTGCACGGCTGCTCATCCTTCGACGTGCCCTACCGCCGGCTCGCCGCCGATCTCGCCCGCGGCAGGCTCCCGGCGTTCTCGTTCATCACGCCCAACCTGACCGATGACATGCACGATGGCACAGTCGCCGACGGCGACAGCTGGCTGGCCGGGGCGCTGCCGAAGATCCTCCGCAGCCCTGAGTACCGGAACGGCTCAACGGCGGTGTTCATCACCTGGGATGAAGGAGAAGGGGGCACCAGCCAGCGATGCGCTGCCAACACCAGCGACATCGGCTGCCGGGTAGCCACGATCGTGGTCAGCCCGAGCACACCGCGCGGGACCCGGGCCGCCCGGCTGTTCAGCCACTACTCGCTGCTCGCCACCGCCGAACAGCTGCTGCACCTGCGAAGGCTGGGCCAGGCGGCGACCGCCGCGACCATGACCACGGCCTTCAGGCTGTAACTGGCCTTACTCCAAACGGACCGTGGCGGCTGTCCTGCGGCGATGACGGCAGCTCCCCAAGCATTTTGATTGAGATCAATCTTTGCCGGTCTCTGGGCGCGCACTTACCATATTTTCAGCCGACATACATAGCGTGAGGTCATGGATCGCGAGCCTGCAGTCGATGGCAGCGGCCCGCGCCCTGCCGGGGTCCGCCGATCGCGGCGCCTGCTGGCCGCCGGGCTTGCGGTCGTCCTGCTCGGGGTGATCGCGGTGCTCGCGATCCGGCTCGCGGGCGCGGCACCCGCGGCGAGCCCCTCGGCCGCGAAACCGAAGCCCACTCTGACACCCGCGGCGAGCCTGACCGTGCCGGACATCTACCAGCGGGTCGCGCCGTCCGTGGTCGTAATCCGCACCAGTCACGAGCTTGGAACCGGTGTCATCGTGGCCGACGACGGCACGATCCTGACCGCGAACCATGTCATTGCCGGCGGCGGGACCATCACCGTCACGTTCGCCGACGGCACCACGGCCGGAGCGGCCATCGTCACCACCAATCCGAAACTGGACATCGCCACGCTCAGCCCGGCGAAGCTGCCTCAGGTCGTCGTGCCGGCCACCCTCGGCGGGGGCGCCGACGTAGGTGCGCCAGTAGTAGCCATCGGCAACCCGCTCGGACTGACCGACAGCGTGTCCGCCGGCGTGATCTCCGGCCTTAACCGGACCGCTGACACCGATAACGGGAAGTTCTCCGGGCTTATCCAGTTCGATGCGTCGGTCAACCCGGGCAGCTCAGGGGGCCCGCTGCTCGACGCGCACGGTCACATCATCGGCATTGTCGTCTCGCTCGCGGACCCCGATGGCAAGGACGCGTTCGCCGGCATCGGATTCGCGGTGCCCATCGGCGCCGTGCTTGGCGGCCCCGGCGGGAAGGGGCCAGGGAAGGGACCGCAGATATGACCGATGATGGCAGCAGCCCAGCACGAAGGAGCCCGATGACCTCGCCGCCGGCACAGAGCCCAGCCCCGCCACCCGGCGAGCACGCCAACCCGCTGCAACCGGTGCTCTTCGAGGTCAAGCGCACCATCGTCGGCCAGGATGTGCTGCTCGAGCGGATGGCGATCGCGCTGATTTCCGGGGGGCACCTGCTCGTGGAGGGCGTCCCCGGGCTCGCCAAGACGCTGTCCGTCAAGTCGCTCGCCGCTGCGGTCGGCGGGCAGTTCCAGCGCATCCAGTTCACGCCCGACCTGGTGCCTGCCGACTTGACCGGAACGCGGGTCTTCCATCAGCACACCGGTGAGTTCCAGACCCAGCTCGGCCCGGTCTTCACGAACCTGCTGCTCGCTGACGAGATCAACCGCGCACCCGCCAAGGTGCAGAGCGCTCTGCTGGAGGTGATGCAGGAGCATCAGGTCACCATCGGCCGGGAGACCTACCGGGTGCCCGAGCCGTTCCTGGTGATGGCGACGCAGAACCCGATCGAGTCCGAGGGCACCTACCCGCTGCCCGAGGCGCAGGTCGACCGGTTCATGATGAAGGTCGTCGTCGGCTATCCGAGCGCGACTGAGGAACACGCGATCATCGGCCGCGCGCTGCGCCCCGCCGAGCCGGTCCGTGCGATGCTCAGCCCGGCGGACCTGATCGGCATGCAGGAGCGCGTGCGGGATATCTACGTCGATCCCGCCGTCGTCGAGTACGCCGTGCGCCTGGTGACCGCGACCCGCAGGACGTTCAGCGCCGGGCTCGCCGACCTGAAGCGCTACATAAGCTACGGGGCCAGCCCGCGCGGCTCGATCGCCCTCGTCGCAGGCGCCCGGGCGCTCGCGTTCCTGCACGAGCGTGACTACGTGCTGCCAGACGACATTAGCGAGCTCGCCCTCGACGTGCTGCGGCACCGTATCGTGCTGTCGTATGAGGCGCTGGCCGACGACGTCACCGCCGACGCGATCATCACGAAGGTACTCGACGCCGTCGCCGCGCCCGAGGTCGTCCTGAGCGGCCGCTGACCCATGCGTACCGCCTCGGAACGTCTCCTGCTCCGCCTGGAATGGCGGGTCGTCCGCCGCCTCGACGGACGGCTTGCGGGCGGCTACCGCACCGCGCACCGGGGGACCGGTACCGACCTCGCCGGCCTGCGGGAGTACGTCGAGGGCGACGACGCGCGGTACATCGACTGGAACGCGACGGCCCGGCTGAACAAGCCACACCTTCGCGTTTTCACCGAAGACCGGGAGCTCACCGTGTGGCTGGTGCTCGACCGCTCCGCGTCCATGACGGTGGGCGTGCCCGGGCGCAGCAAGCAAGACGTGCTCAGCGAGCTCGCGCTGGTACTCGCCCGGCTGTTCGGCCGTGGCGGGAACCGCGTCGGCGCGCTCTTGTACGACACCGCATTCGGCAACAGGGCGGTGCGCACCGTGTCACCAGGGACCGGGCGCAGGCACGCGCTGCGCATCGGCGCCGAGCTCGCCAGGACCACCGATGCCGGGCGCGGCGGTGCCGGCCGCGGCGGCGCCGGCCAATACGGTGGCACGACAGATCTCGCGGCGATGCTCGACGCCGTCGGCAAGATCGCGCAGCGCCGCGCCCTGATCGTGGTCATCTCCGACTTCATCGGCAATGGTGACTGGGAACGGTCACTGCTGCGCCTGGCACCGCGTCACGAGGTCGTCGCGCTGCGCGTCATCGACAGCGCCGATGACGAGCTCCCCGATGCTGGCCTTGTCGTCGTCGAAGACGCCGAGACCGGTGAGCAGCTCGTCATCGACTCCAGCGACCCGCTGCTGCGCGCCCGGCTGGCCGCTTGTGTCGAGGATCGCGACACCAGCCTTGCCGCCGGAATGCGCCGGGCCGGGGTGCCCATCCACCGCATCGGCACCGATGCCGACCTGGCTACGGCGCTCATCGATGTCGTCGCGAGCACCAGACGCAGGCGCGCATGAGCCTCGCGGACCCCGCTCTCCTGGCTCTCGGCCTGGTTGTCGCCGCGGCCCTGGCGCTGGCGGCGATCGCCGTCGCACGGCGGCGGGCCGCGGCCCTCGCGGCGGCCGGGGTCGCGCCGGGTGGCTCCGGGCGCAGCCGCCGCCGCGGCCGGCTGGGGGGCATGTGGTTCACCATCGCGGGCGTCGCCATCCTCGCGATCGCTGTCGGTGGCCCGGCGGCGTCCGTCCCGGTGTCCCATGCCGCCGGGACGGTCATCCTCGCGATGGACGTCTCGGGCAGCATGTCCGCCACGGACGTGGCACCCAGCCGGCTTGCCGCCGCGAAGCAGGCAGCGCTGTCGTTCATCGATGCCCAGCCGGACAGTGTCGACATCGGCGTCGTCGCGTTTCAGCAGGGCGGCCTCGAGGTCGCGCTCCCGACCGCCGATCACACGATCGCCTCGGCGGCGGTCCGCCGGCTGGCAGCCGGCGGCGGCACGTCGCTCGGCGACGCCATCATCGCGTCGCTGGCCGCGATCACGCGCAAGACGGTCACCATCGCCCCCGGCGGCGGCGCACCGGACATCGGCTACTGGCCCTCGGCCACCATCGTGCTGTTCTCCGACGGGCAGGACGAGCCCGCCGCCGCCGGCGGCGGCACCGCCGGCGGCACCGGCGCCGACCCGCGTGCCGCCGTGGCTGCCACGGTTGCCGAGAAGGCCGGCGTGCACATCGATACCGTCGGTGTCGGCACCATCGCGGGCACTACCGTCGACGTGGATGGCTATCATCTGTACACCGCGCTCGACGTATCCACCCTCACGGCGATCTCGCAGGCCACGGGTGGCGCGTACCATCCGGCATCGGACGCGAGCGAGCTCAACGGGATCGCCTCGTCGATAGACCTCAGGCTCACCGTCACCAGGCAGCCGCTGCCGCTGGCCGGCGCGTTCATCGCGCTGGCCCTCGCGCTGCTCGCCGCGGGCGCCGTGCTCACCGTCGTCAGGACGGGCCGGGTGGTCTGAATGTCTTTCTCCTGGCCATGGGCGCTGCTCGCACTCCTCGTCATCCCGCTGGTGTTCGCCGTCTGGTGGCTGATGCGACGGCGGCGCCGCCGGGCCGCGGTCCGGGTGACCTCGATCGCGCTCGTCCGGACGGCCCTGCCTGGCCGCTCGCGCTGGCGGCGGCGCATCCCCGCGGCACTGCTGATGCTCGGTCTCGGCGTGCTCGCTGTCGGCGCCGCCCGCCCGCAGGCCACCGTGCCAGTCGCGTCGTCATCCGCGACGATCATGCTCGCGCTGGACGTGTCGGGCTCCATGTGCTCCACGGACGTGAAGCCGAACCGGATCACCGCCGCCGAGCAGGCGGCGAGCGCCTTCATCAAGTCCCAGGCGGGCGGCCCGCGCATCGGTCTCGTCGTCTTCGCGAATACCGCGGTCGTCCTCGTCCCGCCGACCACGGACACACAGCAGCTGCTCAGCGGGCTCGACGGCCTCAGCACCTCGTTCGGTACCGCGATCGGCGAGGGCATCCTGGTCTCACTCAACTCCATCGCGCAGGTCGACCCGTCGGTCACGCCGACCGGGACGACAGTCTCCCGCCCCCCCGGGGCCGGCTACGCGGATGACGTGATCGTGGTGCTCACCGACGGCTCGAACAACGAGGGGGTTGACCCGCAGATCGCGGCGAAGCAGGCTGCCGGCCGGGGCGTCCGCGTCTTCACAATCGGCTACGGCACTAACAACCCCGCGCCGCTCGCATGCGGCCCAGGACAGTTCGGCGGCTTCGGCGGCGGTGGCGGCGGCTTCAGTGGCGGCGGCGGTAGCGCCCTCGAGGCCGACTACGGCGCGCTCATGCGGATCTCCCGGACCACCGGCGGAAGGTTCTACCCCGCACACGACGCCGGCCAGCTCAGCACCGCCCTCGCGAAGCTGCCCGCGGCCTTCACGATCGTCCGCAAGCATCTCGACCTCGCCAACTGGTTTGCCGCCGGCGGCGGCCTGCTCATAGCCACGGCGATGGCGCTCTCGCTGTGGTGGAACCAGGCCCGGCGAGCACGCGCGAGGATAAATCGCTTATTAATCCGAACGAACGGTGGCGACTCACGAGACGTGTGTCGCGATGCCCGCTTGCGTGGCGCCCGCGGCGACGTCGCGGGCCGGGGCGGCGCGCATGGTCAGCGCGTCGACCGGGCCGCTGAACCAGTGACCCTGCGGGCAGCGGATTTTCACAGCGGTTACCGCTCCGTCGGTCGAACCGAGCCTGTAGCGGTACTCCACAGCCGCGGGAAGCCCACAGCGCGCGGTCCCGTCCCTGTCGATGTAGGCCGGGCAGTCGAAGAAGGTGGTGTCGGAGTCCATCGTTCCCCCAGTTGTGATGGCTGTTGGCCACACGATGCCAGCAGGGGCTTGGCCGATGGTTAAGGCGTGATTTAGCTGGGAGTTTCGGCCAGGCGGCGTGCGACGGCGAGTCCCCAGGGGAGGCTGAGCAAGAGCACGAGCGCGAGGCCGAGGATGAGCGGCGCCGGCCGGGCGGCGCCGAGGCAAAGGCACGCCGCGGCCACCGCGGCGCAGGTGCGGGCGAGCGGCCGGTACAGGCCGCGGTCGCGGTCCAGGGCCGGCAGGCAAGCGGATATCAGCATCGTCATGCCGAGCACGACGGCGGCGCCCGCGCACAGGACCCACGAGGTCGCGGCGGGGGTGCGGCCATCATGCGCGTGGTCGACGAGGCTGACCATCGCGGCGCCCATCGCGGCGATAGCGGCCGTGAGCGGCAGATGACCGAGTACCCACCGCAGACCGGCGGCCCGTTCCGGCCGGGGGCGGCGCTGCCCGGCGAGGTCGAAATAGGTCCACCAGGCGCCGAAGCCGACCACCACGGCGACCAGCCCGACGGCAAGGGGCAGCCCGCCGACCGGCTCGCCGGACAGCCCGGCCACCACACCGGTGAGGGTCTCGCCGAGCACGATGATGATGAACGCCCCGAACCGTTCGGTCAGCGAGTCGCTGACGAGCAGCGCGGCCGCCTGCGCCGGGCTCGCCGTGATGATCACGGCGGCGAACCCGGCCAGGTACGCGGCATCCAGCAGGCCCCAGGCCGGCACGCGGGCGCCGGCCGGCAAGAAGGCGGTGCCGGCCAGCAGGACAGCGAAGGCCGCCGTCCCGGCGACGAACAGCCGGCTCGCCCGGCGGAACTCAGGGCGGTCGCCGCGCGCGGCCAGCAGCCACAGCACGGCCAGCACCGCGAACAGCACCGCCGCGGCGACGGCGAACGCCGCGCCGCGCGCCCCGCCCGCCTGCGGGATGAAGGCGCCCAGCGCGACCAGCAGCAGGATCTGCAGCAAGAACGTGCTGCGGGCGCGGGCGTCGTCGTGGCCGTGCAGCTCGTGGTGCAGGCTGCCGTTGGCCCAGGCGATCCACACCAGCGTGAACACCACGGTGAACTCGCCGAGCCCGGGCCAGGTCAGGTGCCCGGCCAGGCGGTGCGCGGCCTGGGCGACCAGCACCACCACGGCCAGGTCGTAGAACAGCTCGAGCGGGCCGACCACCCGCTCGCGCGGCTGCTCGCCGTGCGGGCGGGGCGGCTGCCACAGCGAACGGCGCAGCCGAGCCCAGCGCCGTCGGCGTGTTTCATCCCCCATCCAGGTCGGCTCCTTCGCTGGCTACCGCAGTATCAGACCGCCGTCGGCGCACAGTACCTGGCCCGTCATCGCCGCTGCCCCATCGGAGGCCAGGTAGGCGACGGCGGCCGCGGTGTCGTCGGGTGCGAGACGCCGCTTGAGCGCCTGGCGGTCGACCGTCGCGTCGAACTGCTCGTCAGTATTCACGACCCGGGAGGCCGGGGTGTCGGTCAGGCCTGGTGCCACCGCGGACACGGCGATGCCGTCGGCGCCGAGGGTGATGGCCAGGGTGCGCATGACCCCGAGCAGCGCGCCTTTGCTGGCGACGTAGGCAAGCAGCGCCGGGAAGGGCGGAGCCCAGAACGTGTCAGAGGTGATGAACACGATGCGGCCGAAGCCTCGTTCCGCCATGCCGGGGATGAACGCCTGGAGGAGCCACAAGGCCGATTCGACGTTGACGGCTTGCACATGGCGCCAGGTCGCGGCGTCAACGTCGGCGATGGTCACCTGGTCAAATGCCGCGGCGCAATGCACGAACACATCGCAGCGCCCGTATCGCCGGAGCACCGTGGCCGCGGCGGCCCGGGTTGACGCCTCGGATCCCAGGTCGCAAGCGACGTCCCCGGCACGGTCGAGGACGACAGTACGGTGCCCGGTATCTCGCAACGCTTGGGTGATCGCTGTTCCGATCGCGCCCGCGCCACCGGTGACGACCGCGATCCGTTCAGGCGCGGAATCCTGTTGGGTTGTCATGGCCTCTGGTCGGCCCTCAGGCTCAGGTCCGCGCGGCGGGCGTGACGAAACGACGGCATTGAGATCTCCCGGGTGATTGGTACTTGACGGCTAGATCGCCCTTCGCATTCTTCTCACTGCGCCGGTGAGCAATCATCAGCCGAACCAGGTGATCCGTTGCCCTGACACGCTCGGGGGTGCATGCTGCCTGTAGGGATCGTTTGGGGGGCTTATGGATGATGAATTGCGCCTTCATTTGTCGGAAGAGGGCGCCGACGCCGCGCGGCTCGCCGCGCTGACCGGCTACCTGCGGTCAGAGCTTCTCCGGCTGGACGTGGAAGATGTGCGGTCGCTTCCGGCCGGCGAGCCTCCGCCTGGTACCCGCGCGTTCGGTGCGGACACCGTTGGGGCGTTGATGATCGCACTTGGACAGTCGGCCGAGTGCCTGCGGTCAGTGGTGTCTGCGATCAGGGACTGGCTGGGGCGCGGCGAGGGGAAGGACCGGACGATCCGGCTAGAACTCGACGGTGATGTGCTGGAACTCTCGCAGGCCAACGCGGCCGATCAGGAGCAGCTGATCGAGCTCTTCGTTCGAAGACACACCACAGGAAGCGCTGCGTCGTGAGTGGCCAGCGCAAAGCGATGATCATCGCGAACGGCGAGTACGAGCAGGACGCGCTGAGCAACCTGCTGGCACCCGGTGCCGACGCCGAGGCGCTCCAGCGCGTGCTCGGCGACCCGCGGATTGGCGGTTTCACCGTGCAGGTAGTGCGCAACGAGCCTGCGCACGTCATCGAAGAGCAGATCGAGGATCTGTTTGCGGAAAGCCGGCCCGATGATCTGGTCCTGCTGCATTTTTCCGGTCATGGGCTGAAGAGCGAGTCCGGGGCGCTGTTTTTCGCCGCCTCCAATACCCGGCCCAACAGGCTCCGGTCCACAGCAGTTCCCGCGGACTTCGTGCAGCAATGCATGCAGGACAGCCGGTCCCGCAGCGTCGTGCTCCTGCTGGACTGCTGCTACGGCGGCGCTTTCGCCAAGGGGGTCACGGTGCGGGCGGGCGGGGACGTCAATGTCCTGGACAGTTTTCCGCAGGGAGGCTTGGGCGGCCGCGGCCGGGCGGTGATCACCGCATCTACGGCGATGGAGTATGCGTTCGAAGGAGACCAGCTCGCGAGCGGCCAGCACCAGCGTCCGTCGGTGTTCACCAGCGTCCTTGTCGAAGGTCTGGCCACCGGCGATGCGGATCGGGATGAGGATGGCCTGATCTCGCTCAGTGAGCTGTATGAGTATGTCTTCGACAAGGTCCGGGAACACAATCCGCATCAGACTCCCAGCCGCCAGGTTGAGCTTGAGGGCGATCTGTATCTGGCCCGCAGCCAGCGGCGCCGAATCCGCCCGGCCCCGATGCCTGCTGACCTGCAAGCCGCGATAACCGACCAGAACATGTACACCCGTCGTGGCGCCGTACACGAACTGCAGTCCCGGCTTTCTAGCGAAGACCTCCCCGTCGCCGCGGGCGCCTACGAGGCACTGGCCGACGTTGCCCGCACCGATATCCAGTATGTCGCCGACCTGGCTGCCGCTGCCCTGAACCAGGCCGCTATCCGGCCAGAGGAAACGGAACTGCACTTCGGGCAGCAACGACAGGGATCAGAGCCACCTCATCGCCTGATCAGGCTGCTCGGACCCTCGATCGCGCGCGCCTGTACGCCACGCGCCTCCCACGACTGGATCCGCGTAAACGAGGTGCGCGAGGGATTCGACATATCCATCGATACCACCACCTCGGGCACCCTGCGCGGAAGCGTGGGCTTGACCGGCCCGACAGGCACGGCGGTAATAACCATCGACGCTGAACTGCTTCCCCTGGAGGCGGGGGCATCCGGCCAGCCGGCGGGGCGACCCTCAGCAGCGGGCCGCCGGCCAGCCCGACAGCCCGCCAAGTCGGAGGCGGCAGCAGATGAGCAGGAGCCGGTCATGGGCGAGGCTGGTGGCCCGCCGCACACCGGCGCGCCCGACATGGTGATCCCAGAGGAGACGGGAATACCCGCCATGCCCCAGATAGGGCCGGGCGAGCTGACCGGAGTCGCTCCATACGCGCTGGTCGACGGAGTCAGCCCGACCATCGGATGGCAGTTCCGGCCGGAGAATAAGGGCGGCTCCGTCTTTGTGATCATGCGCCGCGGCACTCTTGGCATTCTCAAGGTCGTGGAGACCTTCCCGCTGACCGAACACGGATGGGCCAGCGCATGGCAGGCCCTCGTCACGAAGAATCCCGCGGCCGCCTCGCGGATTCTGGCGGCACTGAGAGCACGCGAGACCGACGCGGCAACGCCGACCTGATATGGCCTTCGTGGTAAAGGTCGTGGCTGTCGGTTTATGACCGGGGTGTCGTTCTGCCGCGTCGCCGAGGCCATCTGCGGCGGCGCTCCCCTTTCCCGGCCCCTTTCCCGGCCGGATGCATCACGCGGATTGTGCCCATGTCACAGGTGGCACTGAGCCGCACGACGGGAAAGCCCGGAATTGGCGGCTCGAGGGCAGCATTGACCGGGCCGCTCCTGCCCGCCGGCCGGACCTCGAAGCCGCGGGGAACGGTCACGGTGATCGTCCCCATGTGGGCGTGGACGGCAATCTCGATGTCCCAGTCATCGAACTCGGCTTGAGTCAGATCAATCGTCACGTCGCCCATACCCGTGTCGATCTTGGTGAGGCGGCTCACCTGCCAGCGGCCCTCGAGACGAACCTCGCCCATCGAGGTAGAGATCTCGAGCGGCTCCTGACGCTGCCGTGCGGGCGGCGTGAATTCGACGGGGCTGGCAGGCTGCGAACCACCGAGGCGAAGCCAGCCTGGGTGTGGACCCCGAGCAACGCATCAAGGTCTGTCTGAAAACGGTCGAGATCCACTTTCCCGCTGGCCAAGAGTTCCTGCAGGTAGTCGATTCCGCGTTGCCGGAGGTCCTCGGAGACCGGGGCTCGCTCTCGGCTGGGAGCCCGTCGCCGCTCATGCCAGCAGACTATCGCCGGATGCTCATACTGACCTAAGGGTCATGATCGCGAAGCTTTTCTGCACCTATACGGCAATGCCTTATCATTCTCGCCGGGTGATAGCCCGCCCTCACTTATGGCGCTGATCCCCATGATAAAACGGGCAAAACGTCGGCAGAAATGCCGGTTCGGCGCCATAAGTGTCTCGGAGTGTCCGAATGGTGAGACAAACCCCCGCGGGCGGGGCCTCGCGGCATCCGCGTCCGGGCCCCGCTCGCTTAACTTAAGGGCATTGCACCTATATACGGTGAATTATTTACGTCAAGAACAAGTTATGCGGGCCATTGCCGCTCATCTGCCAAGAGCCGCGATACACATGGATTTGGCGATACGGACGACCGCTGCGGGTGAGGAAGTACGGATCCGTCACGGGGGCGATGGCGCGGGCGGGGCACTGGCTGGCTCGAATGCGGCGGAGAACAGATAGCTGGTGGCCAGGCTCCGGTACGGCCGCCAGCTCTCCGCGATGGCCAGCACCTCTTCCTGCGCCGGGAGGTGGTCGAGCTCGTACGCGGCCCTAACGGCCTTGCGCAGCGCGAGGTCGCCCGGCAGGACGACGTCCTCCCGGTGCAGCGCGATGATCATGGCGCCCTGCACGGTCCACGGGCCTATCCCGGGAATCGCGGTGAGCTCGGCGATGAGTTCGTCGTCGGGCAGGCTGCTCAGCACGTCCTCGCTCAGCCTGCCGTCCGACAGCCGCGCGGCGAGATCGCGGAGGGTGCTGATCTTCCGCCACGACAGCCCGGCCTCGCGGAACTTGCCGGGATCGGTTTCCAGCAGTTCAGCCGGCGAAGGGAGACGGCCGCCGAACAGGGCCTGGATGCGGCCCAGGATCCGGCGGGTCGCGGGGACGGACAGCTGCTGCCCGGCGACCTGGAACAGCAGGGCGCCGTACAGGTCCATCGGCGGCAGCTGAGACATCCACGCCCGGGGGTCGAACTCGGGCCGGTCGTCGATGAGCCGCGCCAGCACGGGGTCGGCGCCGCGCAGGTGAGAGCGCGCCTGCCGCAGCCACTGTGCACGGCTGGCGTCCGACGCTGGTGTTACCGCCCTTGCTGCCATCGGCCGCTGCTCCTTCCGGGTACGCCCCAGGCTAGCGCGCTAACGCGCGGCGGCTAGCAGCCGCAACTCCCGCGCGCGCTGGACGGCCGCGGAGCGGTCACTGACCTGGAGCTTGGCGTAGATGTTGCGGATGTGCGTGCTGACCGTGTTCACCGACACCGACAGCTCGGCCGCGATCTCGGGCCGCGACAGGTTCGTCGGCAGATACCGCAGCACCTTCAGCTCACCGGGGCTGAGTTCCTCCGCCTGCACCGGAACGGGCAGGTCCCTGGCCGCCGCCGGTCCGCCGCGCAAGATGTCGAGGATGTCGGCGAGCAGCGCGGCGTGCGCTGTCTCATGCCGCGGCAGCGCCGCCAGCAGATCCCGGGAACCCGTCATCGCGAACGGCAGCACCAGCCGGTCTGCCTCGGCCAGGCCCAGCGCCCGCTCGGCCGCCTGGGTCGCCGCGCGCTGGTCGCCCAGCTCGCGGTAGGCCAGCCCGGCTATCAGGTGGGCTTCCACGAGCGTGACGTAGCCGATGACCGGTTCGGTCCCGTCCAGCACATCCCGCACCGCGGCGAGCGCCGCGGCCGGATCGCCGTCCGCCAGGCAGATCACCGCGCGGGCGTTGCCGATCTCGCCCGACCTGGCCCGCTCGTCATCGAGCGCCGCGAGCGCGGCGCGCGCCTGCCCGGTCATCCCCAGCCGGGCCTGGGTGGCCAGCAGGAAGCCAGTGACCTGACTCGCCAGCGCGTGCGAGCCCGCCAGCCGCGAACCCAGGTCTTCGGCCGCGCTGAACTCCTCCAGCGCCTCGTGGTGGCGGCCGCGGCTGGCGTGCAGTATCCCGGCCGTCTGGTGCAGCAGCAGCCCGATGCCCGGTCCGATGTCCGCCCGCAGGGCCTGTTCCGTCCGCCGCAGCCACCGCTCGGCCTCGCCGAACTCGCCTGTCCACACCATCGTGCCGGCCAGCGTTACCAGCGCGGGCGCGATCACTGAGTCGGCGCCCCAGCCGTACCGGTCGGCAAGCGCGATCGCCTCGCGGCAGCGCCGCTGGGTGGTGGCGAACGAGTGGATCTTCGACGCGAACGCGAGCTGGGCGAGGCAGCCGACCTCCAGGTAAGGCCGGCCGATCTGGCGGGCCAGGGCGGCGCCCTCCCGCAGGTGGCCTTCGGCGTCTGAAAGCGCCAGGGACCATGCCTCCATGGTCCCCAGGTTCATCAGCGCCACCGCGCGCAGGTCGTTGTCCAGCGCGATGTCCGCGTCGGACTGCCCGGTCACCGGGGAGGCGAGGAATCTGGCCTGCTCGACAACGCCGGCCAGGTTGCCGCGCCGTCTGGCCAGCGACAGGTGCAGCGACGCGATCGCCACCCGCAGGCGGCGCTGGCGATCCGGCGGCGCGGTCTCGGCGTAGGCCTCGGCGACCGCCAGGTGGGCGGCCGCCTCGTCCAGGCGGCCCTGGACAAGATCATTCCCGGCGCGCACCAGCGCTAGCTCTGGGTGATCCTCGCCCGGCGGGAAGGCCCGCGCCAGCGCCTGCATGGTCTGCCCGTAACCATCTAGCGTCAGGCCGAACGAATGATCGGCGAGCAGCCGGGCGGCAGCAGACCAGTCGCCAGCCGCCTGGGTATGCCGGATGGCCTCGACAACCTGGCCATGCTCGCTGAACCATCCCGCGGCCCGCCGGTGCAGCTCCGGCATCTGTTCGGGCAGCGTGCGGCGCAGCTCTAGCCGGAGCAGATCGCTGAACAGGTGGTGGTAGCGAAACCAGGTCCGATCGGAGTCGAGCGCGACGACGAACGCGTTCGCGTCTTCGAGCTGCAGCAGGATCCGCTCCGACCCCAGGCGGCCGGTCAGCAGATCCGCCAGTTCGCCGTTGACCCGGTCCAGCAGGCAGGTGCGCAGCAGCAGATCCTGGACGTCGCCGGGCTGGCGGTCCAGCATCTCGGCGAGCAGGTACTCCGCGACAGCGCGGTCCGTACCGGAGAAGTCCGCGACGAAACGTTCCGGGTCGGGGTGGCCGGCCATGGATAGCGCCGCGAGCCGCAGGCCGGCGGCCCATCCTTCGGTCCGCTGGTGCAGCAGCGCTACCCCGGACTCGGGCAGCGTGATACCGGAGGCGGCGAGAAGCTCGCCCGTTTCGCGCCGGGTGAACTGAAGATCCGTCGCGCGGATCTCGGCCAGCTCACCCGCCAGCCGCAGCTGATGAAGGTGCAGCGGCAGATCGTGGCGCGTCGTCAGCAGCGCGCGCACGCCACCGGGCAGGTTCGTCAGCAACCGGGTGAGCTGACCGAGGGTCTCCCGGCTGTTCAGCTCATGCAGATCTTCGATTACCAGCATGACGTCGCCGCCAGCATCGGCGAGCTCCGCGAGCACCCGGCCGGCCAGCGCCGGCGCGTTGAAATCCGGCGTCGCCGCGGACGCTTCCGCGCCGCCCGGCGCGCCGCGGACACCCCGGACCGCGTCGAGGAGGGCCAGCCAGAAATCCTGCGCGTCTTGCTGGTCGCGCCGCACCTGCACGACGGCGAGCCTTCGCGGCTGACCCGGACGGTCCGCCCAGGCACGCAGCAGCGACGTCTTCCCGCTGCCGGCCGGAGCCGAGATGATCGTGACCTTCCTCGCCGCCGCGCTATCCAGGGCGGCGAGGAGATTACCCCGGTCGATCAGCCGAAGGGTCGCTGGTGCCACGCCCCAAGCCTATGGCGACTCGCGCGCCGAGCCAGCGGTCACCGGATTCCGGTGATGCCGTCTCACCTGCCAGCGCTCGATCATGGCCGCATGGACACGGGACCCGCCCTGTACACGATCCGGATCAGCGGGCACCTCGGCGCGACGATGCTGTCCGCGTTCCCGGCGATGACGCCGCGGCGGCACGGCGCGGAAACAGTGCTCACCGGGCTGCTGGACCGGTCGGCCCTGTACGGCGTCCTGTCCGAGATCGACGCCCTCGGCCTAGACCTGCTCGAGGTCCGCCAGCTCATGCCGGACGCCGAATAGCCTCGGCGAGGCCGGCCAGAGTCCCGGCCCCGCCATCTAGCCGCCGCAGTCAGCCGCGACCGTTCGGGAAAAAAGACCTGATTCATCCGAACGGTCGCGGCTTGCTCCGCGACCTCATGGCTCATCACCGGCGTCAGCGGGTGATGATGGCGGCATGGGAACTTCGGCAGACGCCGGTGACGTGCCGGGGCACCGCCACCCGCCGTGCCTGCCTGAGCCGACCGGCCCGTGCCCGGTCGGCACCACGTCCTTGTGGCTGACGGACACCTCCCGCCCCGATCCCTGGGCCGCGGGGGTGAGCGCACGAGAGCTGATGGTCTCCCTGTGGTACCCGGCGGCGCCGACGGACGGGCGGCCAGCCCAGTACATGACGCCGGCGGAATCCGAACTCCAGCTCACGAGCAGGGGCATCGCCGGCGTGCCGTCGGACGCGCTGAGCACGGTCCGGGCCAACGCGGTCAGCGGCGCCACGCCCTCGGGGCGTGAGCGCAGCCTGCCCCTGATCGTGCTCTCCCCCGGCTTCACCAGCCCCCGCAGCACGCTCACCGCTCTGGCCGAGGACCTGGCCAGCCACGGCTACGTCGCGGCCGGGATCGACCACACCTATGAGAGCCACGCCACGGCTTTCCCCGACGGGCGGGTTACCACCTGCCTGGCCCGCCAGGCACGCCAGCGGGGCGGGGAGTTCTGGGAAAAGATGGCCACGGGCCGGGCGGCGGATGTCTCCTTCGTGCTCAGCGAACTGACCGGCGCGCACCCGGCATGGGAGGGCGCCGGGCTGATCGACCCGTCCCGGATGGCGATGGCCGGCCACTCCGCCGGCGGCGCGGCCGCCATCGCCGCCCTGCTGGCTGACTCCCGCATCCTCGCCGGCATCGACATGGACGGCGCCACGCACGCCTGGATCCCCGATGACGGCCTGGCACGGCCATTTCTCTTCCTGGGCAAGCAATCCAACTACACCCCGGGCAGCGGCGGCGCCGTGACACCCGGGACCCGGGAGTGGAAACTCCGCAGAGGCGCCGTGATCACCTGGGAGCGGGACTGGGAACTCCTGACCGGCTGGAAGCGGTGGCTCGTGGTGGCCGGCGCGGTGCACGCCTCCTTCACCGACCTCGGGCTGCTGGCCGATCAGTTCGGTATCGACATCGGCGCCGGCATCCCCGGCGCCCGGTCCCTGGACATCACCCGCGCCTACGTCCTGGCGTTCTTCGACCAGCACCTGCGCGGCAGGCCGCAAGCCCTGCTGGACCAGCCGTCGCCGCACTATCGCGAGGTTACGTTCTGCTCCCCGAATGATGAATGATGTCCCTCATGCCAAGGATCGCGATCGTTGGTGGCGGTATCGGCGGGCTCGCGACCGCCGCTTTCTTGCGCCGCCAGGGGCTTTCCAGCACGGTCTACGAGCAGGCGGCGCAGCTGACCGAGGTGGGTGCGGGGCTCGTGGTGGCACCGAACGCGGCGCGGCTGCTGCGCAGGCTCGGTGTTCTCGACAACCTTCGCGAACGCGCCGTGCGGCTGGACACCGGCTGGGAGTTCCGCCGCTGGGCGGACGGCACGGTGCTGTCCTCGGAGAACCTGTCGGCCGCCTGCGAAAGGCTCTACGGCGAGCACACCTACACCGCCCACCGCGCGGACCTGCTCCGCGTCATCGCCTCCCGGGTGCCGGCGGACAGCATCGAGCTCGGCCGCAAGTGCACCGGCCTGGACTTTCGCCGCGGCGCGCTACGGCTGGACTTCGCCGACGGGCAGTGCGCCGAAGCGGACGTGGTG
>Ga0306926_10002288_pt1 | contig 19502 bp, 39 predicted proteins | sample flu12Cox44000178_FD_203759 | JGI IMG/M metagenome (GOLD analysis project Ga0306926, IMG submission 203759) | Lab enrichment of tropical soil microbial communities from Luquillo Experimental Forest, Puerto Rico - flux8day.12C.oxic.44.000.178 (v2)... | ecosystem: Environmental > Terrestrial >... | reverse complement strand
TTTCCTGGTCACCGCGCCAGCCGCCGTGGTACATCTCGATCCCGGGATAGCGCGCCGCAAGGTCGAGGTACCACCAGCGGGACAGGGTCCCGCTCATTTCTTGCCTGCCCGGCGGGTGACCGCCGCTGCCTTGTCGCGGACCGTGGGCTGGCCGGTGAGCATGTCGTAGCCGGCGGCGGCGGCGTCTTTCATGGCCTGCCGGGCGTCCTCGGAATCGCCGCCCAGGGTGGCGTTCTCAGCCATGCGCCGGTACAGCTCGGCGGTGTAATCAGGCTTGGCCAGGGCGGCGCGGTCGCTGCCGGGCCGGGCGGCGAAGCCTTCGACGCCGCCCCGGTAGGCGAACCGGATCGTGTCGTCGTAGTAGCCGCCGGGCAGGGTGGTGCGGGTGCGTTCCCGGCCGCAGTTGCGGCAGGTGATGACCATCTGGAAGCTGCCGTCGCGGGCGGGGACGGCGCGGACGTTCTCCGGCAGGAAGCCGACTTTGAGCTGCGGCCAGTCGTGGCCTGCGCCCCGGCATTCGATGATCCTGTCGTCGAGGTCCTTCAGGTGGGGGCTGGGCTTGGGCCTGGATGCTCGTGGCATTGGTACCTTCTCGGATGTGGTGTAAGCTGTGATGCGTTCAGGCTACACGACGCTACTAACGTTGCCAAATCAGGAGACCGCATGGCATCACACCCCCGCACCGCGCGACCCGTCAGGGCCTCATCAGTGTTCGCCATCACCCCCGCCGACGACATCTACGCCGAATGGGCGCAGTGCACCCCCTGCACATGGGTCGCCGCCGGCTACCGCACCTTCAAGCTCAAGTACGTCAACAACTCGTGCCCGCAGCACGCCGGACTAAGGAAAATCGCATCATGAGCCAGAAGAACGAGCCCGGTCGCTGGCTGCACGACGTGGTCTGCGACAGCGTAGACAAGCGGGGCGGATGCACCCGCTGGGACAACCACCCCCCCCACCGCGACTTCTACGCCCGCCGCCAGGAAGAAATCATCGACCAGGCCGGGCCGCTCGTCGGCGGTGACGAGGCCCGGGTCCGCGCCGTCGTCGAGACCATCGCCAGGGTGATCTTCTGATGCCCGTGAGCTGTGACCTGGAGGTGATGTGGCCTGACGGCCCTGTCGCCTGCGAGTCGGAAAACGGCCTGGTCCGCATCCGGTCGATCTGCGTTCACGAGCACATGGAAGACGCCGGCTGCTGCGCGCTGCACCTGACCCTGGCCGCGCAGCATCGCGTGTTCTGCACCGAGTGCTACGACCACGACGGGCACCTGTGCCCGGTGGACTACAAAGAGATAGGCCGATGAGCGAAACACCCTACCCCGACGTCGAACCCGGCCAGGTCAAGGCCGTCACCATTCCGCCCGGCGAGCCCTGGGCCGGCTGGATCAGGGTCTCCATCGGACGTAACAGGGGGCCGAAGCACCTCAACCTGTCACAATCCGAGGCGGGGCTCCTGGTCGCTGAGCTGATACGGCTCGCTGACGCGACCGTGACGAGAAAAGAGATGGGGCCGGGGGGTTGACACCCCCCCGGCCCAGGGAGCACGATGGCTCCTACATCGTCACGGTGAATAGCCTACGTGAAGCAAGCGGCGGAGTCTAGTCACAATCACCCTTCCGCTCTACTTAACGTGCTGCCGCGCTGGTGAGGACTCCCTGCGGCATCCGGGTGACCTTGATCTAACGGTCCCCAGAGGGGACCGAAGGTCCCCTCCGGGGACAGAAACCAAAATCAAAACCAGTCCCTCAACTGACGGGTTTCAGTCAGTTGAGGTTAAAGAACCAAACCTAGCCCTCACTGGGTTAACGTCACCACGTACCTTAGAGAACGTGTGACGAAACGGTGGCAAAACTCCACCACTCGTGCTAGCGTCAGCAGCCATGACCGCCGAACCAGTCATCCGCACCACCATCGAACTCCCCGCCGCCATGCACCAGCGCATCGGCGCGATGGCCGTCCGCGAACGCCGCTCAGGCCGCGCCCAGGTCATCTGGCTCCTCCAGCTAGCACTCGACCAGCACGACAAACCTCGCCGCCCCGCCCCCGCAGCGTCACCCGACCCCGCTTTCGACCAGTTCTGGGCCATCTACCCGCGCAAGGCCGGCAAAGCCCTAGCACGCCGTGCCTGGGACAAAGCGCTGCGCCGCGCCGAAGTCGCCGCCATCATCGACGGTGCGCGGCGCTACGCCGAAGACCCCAACCGCGAACCCGAGTTCACCGCCCACCCGGCCACCTGGCTCAACCAGGACCGCTGGCTCGACGACCCCCTCCCCGCCCGCCGCCAGCTCACCACCCGCGCCTGCGAAGGCGACGCGATCGTCGCGGGCTACCTGGAAAGGATCAGCGAGAACGGTGAACGACCAGGACACGGGCCTGCTCTACCGGTACGTCCTCGCGGCCTTCCCGGCTAACGCCCGCGACCCGCGCACCCCGGACACGTGGCGGGAGATCCTGCCCGCCGATTTCACGCTGGCTGAGTGCAGGCAGGCGGCTGTGGTGGTCGCGAGACGGCAGCCGTACTGCGCAGCCAGCGACCTGATCGCTGAGGTAGAGGCCGCGCGCCGCCATGACCGTGACCGGGCTCGCCGCGCGGAGGATAAGGCGCGGCTGGAGGCTGCCCCGGCAGCGGTGACGGCGCGGGGCGGGGCTGACCCGCGTCCGTTGCGTGAGGTGATCGAGCGCCTGGTGGCGGAGCACTGGAAAAGATGATGTCCAGGAAAACTGGACAGCCAACGGCGCTTTGAGTATCATGTAAGCATGATTGAACCAGAGGAAGCCGAGAGCCTCAGAACGCTCCTGGTCGCCTGGACACGCAAAGCCAACGACCCCGAGGGCATCGCCCAGATCGAAAACCTCAGCGACGAGTGGCGAGGCATGATCAAAGCGCAAGTGCGCGCGATCAAGACTGAGCAGCGCTACTCGTGGGCCGACATCGCCCGCCCGCTCGGCATCAACCGGTCCGCCGCGCAGCAGCGTTACGGAGACCACCGGGAGGCAAGCTGATGCCGTCGTACAGGATGTGCCAGTGGGTGACGGCCGAGCTGAAAGCCGGCAGTGCCGTTGACCTGGATCAGTACCTCGGTGACATGATCCGCCGCGCGGTTGAGCGCCAGGGCGGCGGTGTCCCGGCTGGTGAGCCGCGTGTCCGCTGGCATCAGATCACCGAGGCGGAAGCGCTGCTGAGCCAGGGCCTGTTCGCAGGCGACTGGTTCGCCGACGTCAGCATCGACGCCGGCCGGGCCGGGCTGTAGCGCCTGGTATCCTGGACGCATGGCTGAATGCCGTGAGCGGACCGGGGACGAGCGCCGCCTGCACATGGCCGCCATCGGGAAGATCGTCGGCCGCTGGCAGTCTGGTGAGATCAGCACCGCCGAGAAGGCTGAGCTGATCGCCCGCGAGAACCTGTTCTACCACGGCCGTCCCGTCACCGGGGCCACCGGCCGTTCCATCACCACGGCCACGGCCGGTCATGGCAGGGTGGCCAGTAAACCCGGGCAGGACCGGGACTACTTCTGGACCAGGGAGTCAGCATGAGCAACGACAAGGGCAACAGCTTCGCGCTCGGCAACAGCAGCCACGCCGGCAGCAGCCACAACGGCGGCAACGGCGACTCGATGGGGGGCTGCATCCGCCCCGATTGCATGCCGCAGATCGGTAACCCCTGCGGCTACTGCATCGGGAACCGCTGACCAGGGCGGGGAGGACCCCGGAGGGGGGGTGGTGAGAGATGGCGCACCTGCTGTTGCAGTTGCTGATATGGACCGTGCATTACCACGGGTGATCCAGCGGTTCCGCGCCAGGGGCGGGAGCCGCGCGCTCCTGCCCCTGGCTGATCTGCGAAGGGAGGCTGCGGTGATCGGGAACCGGGTCGCGACGGACGCCGAGAACGACGCCGTGATGCGCGTGGCCGAGCTGATCGCCCGCGACCTGCCCGACGGCGGCTACGACCTGGAACTGAAGATCACCGGCTTCCGGCAGGGCAGGAAGTGGGCCGCCACCTGGCAGCTCACCGGCAAGGCAGGCATCCCGGCTCCGCCAGGAGGTGCCCCGTGAGATACCTGGCCAGGTTGTACCGCAGTTTCCCGTTCCGCCCGCACTGCGCCTGGCGTGCCCACACGCTGCCCTGCCGGGTGGCCAGCTTGTTTCGCGCCGGCCCGGACTGTGACCCGCCCGCGCCGCCAGGGTGACGACCGTTATTCACGGGACGTTCAGCGATCAACCATTACAATGCGGGCATGGCCGCTTACCTGGTGCCCTGCCGGGCACGAGACCAGAACCGCTGCTCACGCTGCGGCAGCGCAGGCAACCTCGAAGTTCACCACCGGGTGCGCCGCTCCCAGTGCGGCAGCAACCTGCCCAGCAACCTGATCACGCTGTGCCATCGCTGCCACAGGTGGGCTCACGACCATCCCTACGCCGCCAACCGCGAGGGCCTGCTGCTGCGCCACGGCGACGACGCCCGCGCCATCAGCGTCCGCCACGTCCTGTGGCCCGCCGCCCAGGTGTGGCTAGACGACGCCTGGGGCTTCATGCTGACCGCTCCAGCCCTGGCCCCTGCTGCGGCCTAGCCCTGGTCTCCCGGCGTCTGTGCGGCCCGCTCAGCGGCGGGGGGCGCAGCCCGGTCACCTCGAACTGGCGCCCGTCCACGGCCACCACCAGGTGCAGCTCCCCGCCCAGCGCCTCAACGAGGCGGTACAGCTTGACCACCGACAGGCTGGGACGCCCGCGCTCGGCGTAGCTGACCGTCCCCGCCGGCAGGCCGCCCCGCTGCGCCACCTGCGCGACCGACAGCCCCAGCTCGTCGCGGCGCAGTTGCTGCAGGCTCACCTGTACCAGCGGGCGGCGGATCATGACACCTCCGGGGATGACGGCTTGTACCAGCCTGTCCCGGCGTCCCGGCCGGCGCGGCGGTACCGCCAGATCGTGCGCCGCGACACGCCCACGATCCTGGCGATCTCGCGGTCAGGCAGGTACGGCACGCCGTACTGGTTGACCTGGCCCGGCCGCACGTCCAGCTCGCGGAACGTTTCCATCCTGGCTAGCCGGCCCTTGCCCCCGCCGCGCGGATAGTTCAGCCGTGGCAGCGGCGGCGGCCCGGCCGGCTTGCCGCCCTTCAGCCACCGCTGGTAACACGCCGAGCACCAGCCTTTCCGCGTCGGCGGCCGGCTGGGCGCGAACGGGCCGCCGCAGTTGCTGCACATCATGCCGCCCTGGCGTGCCGTCGCAGGTGCTTGCGGTAATCGCCCCAGTCCATGAACAGGCGGCAGCAGATCATCCCGTCCGGCCACGTCTGCCGGCACCTGATCCCCCGGTAGAATTTCTTGCTCATCACGACCTGGCCAGCCTGCCCAGCGTCCGGCCGATCCGGCCGGAGACCAGGTCGCTGGGCCGCCACAGCTCGGCGGGCAGCAGCGGCGGGCCGCCCGCCAGGATGTCCAGCCACGCTTCCTGCGCCGGGGTCGGCTTGCGGGCCTGGTTCTTCAGCTCGGCGAACAGCACCCCGCCAGGCCCGGCGAACGTCCAGTCGGGGAACCCGGCGTGCGACCCGGCGGAGTACCGGGTGTGGTAGCCCAGCACCCCCGGCAGGTCCTTCAGGATCTTCCGCACCTGAGCGTCCAGGTCGCCCTCGGACATGCTGGCGGCGATCAGTTCACGACCCGTTGTCATCGTCGGGCACCTCGCGCATCTCGCCGATCATCCGCAGGCCGCCCTGGCCCATCGTGTTCCCGATCCGGTAGGAGGCGCGCACGTCAAAGCTGCGCGCCGGGGCGTCCATGTCCTCGGGCAGCAGGTACTCGATGCTGCCCTCGAACGAGTCACCAGCCCGGACCCGGTTCAGGATGTCTTCCAGGATGCCGATCAGCGCCTCGCGGCTGATGTTGACCGGGCAGTTCCGCATGGCCCCGCTCACGGGCTGACCCGGTACCAGGTGCAGCCGCCGGTGATCTGGAAGACGGGGACGCCGTTCAGGTCCACGGTCTCGGGGCCGTCGAAGTTGTTGTTGGCGATGATGTTGGTCACGTTCCCGGAGTTGGTGCTGTTCAGCGTGGCCCAGTAGCACTGGCCGCCGCTGCCGCCGCCGTCGCCGGGGGTGTGCCACACGCCGGGCTTGATGTCGGACCCGACGACGTAGATGCCGTCGGAGACGATCTGGTTGGCCTGCAGTTCGCCGGTTTCGGCGGCGATGGCGGCCAGCTTGCCGCGCAGGTCAGCGGCCCTGGCGTTCAGCGCGGCTTCACGCCCTGCGTACCTGGCCAGGGCGGCGGCGTCAGCGGTGGCGGCCGCTGTGGCGGCCGCGTCCTTCTCGGCGGCGTAGCCTCGCTGGAGCACGCCGATCTTGGCGGTGTCCTGGCTGAGGGCGTGCTGCGCGGCGCCGAGCTGGCCGGTCAGGCTGGTGACCTGGCCCTGGTGGCTGTTGTAGCCGATCGCGATGCCCAGCAGCAGGGCGGCGGCGACGGCGAGCGCGGTGAGCGCCGCCCGCAGCATGCGGCGGGGCTTGCGGTGCGTCGCTGGCGGGATGGGCGTGAGGCCGGGGATCACGTCGGTGGTGTCGTTCGGATGGATCTGGTCGGTCACGGGACTGTTTCCTCCCCTTGACGGGATTTCCTAGTAGAACAGTGTAGCGCAGACGATTCATTCCTTGGGTTTGACGACAGCCACCCGGACCACCGGCTCCCCCCGCCGCATCGGCGGCCTGGCCCCCGCCCGCTGGTAATCCAGCGCGATCAGGCCCATGTCCGGCGACTCTTTGCCCCGCTGCACGCTGAACCGCAGCACCTGCCCGTCCAGCCCCGGCACCGCCACCTCCTGGCTCTCACCCGGCCGCCCCACCCCCCGCAGATGATCAAGAGCGCCCTTGCAGTCAGCCTCCTGCTGCTCAGCCCACTTCCGCACCCGCCTGGCTTCCTCCAGCCGCCGCGCCCATCCCGCCGCGTCCGGGTCGTCAGCGAACAGGACATGCCGGTCGTCCTTCCCCCGCTCGGTATCCCAGCACCGGCCGAAGAACTGGCAGCCCCGGCACGTCGCCGAATCCGGGCGGAAGTCGCGGGGCAGCAGCTCAACCGGGGAGGTGCGCACGTCGTGCAGCCACGCCATCGCCTGCGCGACCACGTCCACGCTGAAATCCTCGGCGAACAGGTACTCATCCCCCGAGTCACGGGCCAGGTAGTCGATCTCCACCCGTTCTACCGGCCATCCCGCCAGGATCAGCGCAGCGCCGTACACGTGGACCTGCCACCGCTCGCTCATCGCCGGGCCGGACTGGCGCCGGTTCTCGACCTGCATCGCGTAGCCCAGCGTCTTGTTGTCCCTGACCGTCCGCAGGTAGTACAGGTCCGGGTGGCCCACCAGGCCCCCGAACTCGACTTCCAGGCTCTCCGGTTCGGCGCCTGGCAGCTCGCGGGCGGCGGCTTCGGCCAGGGCCTGGTGGATCGCGGTGCCCAGCACCGCCTGAATGCCCCCCGTCTGGTAGCCCGGGTCCGGGTCGTAGCCCTGCACCTGGTAGCCGGCGCGGCGGCGGCACTTGCCCAGCCCGGAGATCCCCATCTCCCGCTGCTGTGTGCGCGGCCGGGCCGCGTCCATGGCCAGCAGCAGCTCAGTCGCCGTCGGCAGCGGCACGCAGCGCCTCCAGCCTGGTGTCGAGGGTGGCCGCGACGAACGCGGCGTCCTGGCAGAACTCAGGCTGCGGCATGATCAGCATGTCCGGTTTCATGACCAGGCAGGTGAAGATGGCCGCCCAGCAGCCTGCGCAGTGGTCGCGCAGTTGCGCCTTCCCCCAGTTACGCGGGCAGTTAGTCATGATCCCTCCCGCGAGAGTCCACGATCACGGTGCCGTTCACGTCCAGCACCAGCCATTCGCCGTCGTACTCCCCGGCCAGAAGGTCCGGCTCGCCGCCGCGATCATGCCAGCGGTACAGCCGCCAGCCGCACACCCGGTTGCACAACACCTCCAGCCCGTAAGGCAGGCCGGACAGCCGGGTGCGCGGGATGCCCGCCGTGGTGATGTAAAGGTCGTGGTAGGACGGCGCGACGTTACGCGGGCAGTCAGTCACTGGCCGGCCTCGTACTGCGCGAAAGCCTCCGGGTCTTCGCGCTGCCACGACTCGCGCCACTCGATCCTCGCGTCAGCCAGGGCCGTCACCCTGGCATCGGGGTGAGCGTGCTTCCAGATCCCCTCCAGCTCACCGGACAGCCTGGCCAGCTCGGCGGGCTGCATGCCGCGCACGCTGACGATCCGGCGCCGGCAGAACAGGCTGCACACCTCCAGCATCGACGTCTTGTACCCCTCCGGGTTCCAGCCCAGGTCCGCGAACCGTTCCAGCAGCACCCGTTCCTGGCCGGCCCGCAGCTTCCCCGGCTTCGGCTCAGCGGAGGGGCCGGCGGGGGCCTCCGCAGCCGGCGCAGCAGGGTCTGGCATGAAGTCCGCGTACTGCTGCTGGCTTTCCGCGCTGCCCGGCTCGGCGCGGGGCAGGGGCTCGCTCTTGCGCTCCCTGGCCTCGGCGACCGCTTCGGCCACGACGGGATCGGCCAGCGCGGCGGCTTCCGCGCGGGCGTCGGCGTCCATCTGCGCGACCTGCGCCGCCTGGCCGCCGGCTGCGGCCTGCCCGGACGGCTCAGGCGGCGCAGGGGCCTGCGGTCGCGGCAGCTCGTCCCCGGTGAACGACACCGGGGCCTGGGGCTTGAGTTCCACCTCGGGCTGCGGTTCGGCGGCGTCGTGGCCTTCGATCTCGAACCCGAGGGACACCTCGGGGGCGATGAAGTTGACGCACTTGGCCACGGCCCGCCACATGAGCATGGTCGCGGTCCACGCCATCCACGGCAGGGGTTTGCCTTCCCGGGACAGGGCGACCAGCCGCCCGTTCCCGTCGCGCTTGGCCAGCCCGGCCTGGATCGCCATGTCGATCGTGAACGTGGCGGTGTGCTCCATGCCGTTGTCGCCGCGTTTGACGCTGAACGCGCACCAGTCCGCGCGCTCTTCCATGCTGTAGGCGTGGCCGGCTTTGAGGAGCTGGGCGAGCAGGAAGCTGCCGCGCAGCCCGATCGACCCTGGTCCTGCGGAGTAGATCACCCGCACCGACTCGGTCCAGTGCAGGCCGAGCCGGTCCCCGGTCATGATCACGTGGAAGACGTTGGACGGCTTGCCTTGCAGCGAGCGGGGCACCAGCTCGGACCGGGCGAGCACGTCGGACAGGGCCAGCGCGGTTTCCAGGTTGTCCAGCGGTGCTTTCAGGCTCACCGGCACGCTCAGCCCGGACGGGCTCCGGGTCCGGGCCACGGGAAGATTCTCAGCAGTCATGCGGACAGTCTACGCTCCTGTAGGCTACGCTGGCAGGTATGACAGGGATCTCCATGAGCGGGAAGCTGCCGGCTGGAGACGGGAATGGCTTGGTGGCCATCGAGTCCCAGCTCGTCCGCGACGACAACCAGGTTTACGTCGCCATCGCGCTGATCGACAGCAAGACAGTCACCATCGACAAGGACTCAGGCGACCGCGTCGCCAAGGTCCGCGTCCGCCGCATCGAGGTGGTCAGCCGCCCCGAGGACGTGGCCGTCTGCCGCCGTCTCATGGAACGTGCCCTGTCGGTGCGCACCGGCCAGGAAACCCTCCCCTACGACCTGGAAACCGAGATATTCGAGGCGTTCGGCGGCCGGGAAGAATCCGACTTCCGCGAAGAGCCCGGCACGAGCACCAGCGAATGAGCTGGCTCGCGCGCCTGCTCGGCATGGAGAAGTGCATCGTCTGCCGCCGCAGCCCGGTGACGATCAAGAAGATCCACCGCAACGGCAAGGTCGCCTACGCCTGCCCGCAGCACGAGGCCGACGCTGAGGCGATCATGGACATCCTGCTCTAGCCTGGCCTTCATGGGCGGACGGTGGCAGCACCGCCAGGACAAGGCCGCGCACCAGCGCATCCGCGAGGCCCTGCTGCCGTACATCGCATGGGGTGAGACCCCGTGCCCCCGCTGCGGGCACGCTCTGCAGGAGGGTCAGCGGGTCGAGCTGGACCACGACGATGAGACCGGCGGGTACGCCGGCTTCAGCCACGGGTCACCCTGCTATGAGTGCGGGCAGCGGTGCAACCCGAGGGCGGGCGGCATCAAGGCCGCGCTCGGCGCGGGCAAGACGCTGCGGTCTAAGGTGTGCCCGGCGTGCGGGCTGCCGTTTGACGGCAGCGGGCGCACGTGCGGCAGGCCGTCGTGCCGTGCCGCGCTGGCCGCTGCGACCAAGGCCGGCCGTTCCCTGGACGCGCCAGGTGCGCGGACGGGCAGGAAGTGGTGATTCCCCCCCACGCGGGATTACCAAGATCCCCCCACCTGCCGCGACGTTAAGCGGGACGGTGCGATCATCCCGTGACGCCGGCCGGCAGGCACGCGGGTACCCTTCAATTTCAGGCAGGGCGTCAAGGTCACCCCCGGCGGCTAAAAGGGAGACGGCTGCGACCCGGGGAGCCAAGGGCGGGCAGCACGGCCCGGTTGACCCTTTCTGGCCGGGAGCACGCCCCCCTGCGCCCTGCCTGAGACCCCCTGTAATTACGGTCACGTAATTACAGAAAAGGCAAGGCCCCGCCCCGGTTTCCCCGGGCGGGGCCTTCCTGGTGACCTGGCTAGGTCACTTGACGGTCAGCTTCATGAGCTGCCGGTGGGCCTTGCTCTTCAGGTCGTCGTCACCGCCTTCCAGCGCAATCGTCGCCTTCGCGGCGGCCATCGGGTCGGCCCGGCCGGCGTCGTCGCGCAGAGCGCGGCGCGGCGCCGCCCAGTCCAGGAACTCGGTGACCGTGTACTCGGCCGCGCGGGCCGTGCTGCCCAGCCGCTGCGACGCGCCCTTGAACCCGGCGCGCAGGGCCTCGTGGCGGCGCTCCGCGATCCCCTTCGCCTTGTCGGTCGCGTCCTTGTCCGCCGGCCACAGCCCGGTGACCAGCTTGTCGAACTCGTCCAGCAGCATCTCGGTGTGCGCCAGCTTGTCCTCTTCGGCCTTGAACTGGTCGTAGTATTTCTCGGCCAGCCCCAGCGTCCGGCGGGCCTCAGCGACCTTGTCCAGCGCGTACGTGGTGTGCCGCACGGTCCACTTCGCGGTGGCGTCCCGCATGGCGAACCGCTCAGTGTTGCCGCAGACAATGTTCCACGGGGTCGAGATCGCCGACAGCGGCGTGGTCCCGTCGTGGCTGTTGATCACCGCGACGTACTTGCGGATGATCTCTTCAGTGCCGCCCTCGTCGATGACCAGGTCATCGGGGAGGCGGACCACGACGAAGAACCTGCGCCCGCCGCGCAGCGGCCCGGCTGATTCCCAGATCACGTCCCCGGAGCCGTTCAGCTCCTGGAGGAACGCCATCGCGTCGCGGTTCTGGACCGGGGTGTAGATCCGGCCCACGACGCCCAGCGCCTCGCCCGTATCATCGCGCCAGTTGACGAACTGGCCAGGAACCTTCCGCAGCAGCCCGGCGTACGGGATGGTGATGTCACCGTCCAGGCCGCCCATGCCGCTCGCGTCGGCGTACGGGATGGTGATGTCACCGTCCAGGCCGCCCATGCCGCTCGCGTCGGCCTCGGGGACGAAATACTGGGCCGGGGCCTGGTTGACCAGGTAGCCGCCGCCGCTGGCGTCGAGCACGTCACTGATAGACGTGGTGCCGCCGTCGATGACGGTTCCCAGGTCGTGCCACGCGGGCTCGCGCAGGTAAAGCTGGGCCTTGCCGTTCTTCATGTCCAGCCCGGTCTCGGGCAGGATCAGCGGGATCTCGCCGGGCCGCCTGGCCCGCTGGATTGCGAATACCTCGTTGGCGTCCCAGCCTTCGAGGACCAGGTACCGGTCGTTGCCGATCAGCTTGATCTTGCCCTTGGCGGCCTGGTCGGCCATCCGGGCGTCGATCGCGGCCTGGGTGGCCCCGGAGTCGTAGCTGGCGATGTCGGCGCGGTTGGCCTCGACGATCGCCCTGGCCTGCTCGATCTGTCCTAGCTTCTCGGCCTTGAACTGGTCGTTGCGGTCCAGTGTGGTGGTGGTTGACATCCTTGCTTCCCTTTCTGATCTTCATGGCCATCTGGCCACGAACTAACTGTATCATAGGGGAGCGCTCAGTAGCAAGCGCTCCCCTGCCTGGTCACCGGTAGAAGGCATCCACCTCCGACCAGATGTCGTACATCGTGTCCCGGCTCAGCTCCGGGTACTTCGCCTGCATGCCTTCCCAGAACCGGTCCTCAGCCTCACGCTGCCGGCGCGCCCGATCCTGGTTGGCCTGCTCGACCCTGGCGCGCTCACGCGCCTCCAGGACAGACTTAGCCTCCGCGAGCTGCGCTTCGGTCAGCTCGGTTGTCCATGCCACGGCTTCACCTCCCTTCCTCTAGTGCCTGCCAGCGGCCGTCGTAGCTGCGCTGGCAGGACGGGCACAGCGACGCCTGCGGCAGCGACTCATCCGCCATGCCGCACGCCCCGCACTGGCCCGCGCGCTTGTGATCAACCCCGGCGTAGTCGGTGTTGCTGTGCCAGCTCCCGTCTTCCAGCCAGATCCCCAGATGGCCGTTCAGGATCAGCGGCTCACGCCCGGCCTCGAAGATCACGACCTTGTTATGGCCGATCAGCCGTTCCAGCCCGGCCCGGTCGCCCTCATCGCGGAGATCCCAGTCGAGCAGGTGCGTCGCGGCGAACTCGCGGGTGTCGCTCACGTCACCGTCCCAGGCCAGCGGGTACATCGCGCCGTTGTGCGCGATCACCCGCCCGTCGTCCAGCGCGAACGGCTGGCAGTTGGCCAGGCTCACGGCGCTGCCGCCCGTCGCCGTCCGCGCGTGGAACAGCGCAGGCTCGTCCATGTGCGCGTAGCGGTGCGACAGGAACCGGGTCACCGCCTCCGGGCCGTTCAGCATCTGGCACACGACGCTGGTGCCGACCGCGAAGCCGTAGCCGTCGCGGTTCAGCTTCGCGCCCTCAGCCAGGTGGCTGTAGTCCGGCATCACGCCGGGCGGGTAGTACGCCATGTAACACATCAGGCCGCTTCCTTCCTGTTGACGACGGCCTGCGCCCAGGCCCGCCACGCCTGCCTGCTCTTCGCGATATGCCGGACGGGCAGCAGGCCCAGCCCCGCGCACACCTCGTCAAAATCCTGGCCCTCACGCTCGCGGATCACGTCAGTCACCGACCCGAGCGTGCGCAAGATGTAATGCACGCCGTCGCCCTGCGGTGCCGTCGCCGGCTTGCCGTCATGCGGCGGCACCATCGACAGGCTCACCCGCTCGGCGCTCACCCGGCCGTCCGGGCTCTGATAGCACGCGCTCATGACCCGCCACCTCCCCGCCGCGACAGCGGCAGCTCGACCAGGCCGTCAACGGCCAGCCGCTCCCGTCCCCGCGAATCCTCAGCCGGGGTGACCAGGACCTTGTCGATCTCGCACACCAGGTACGACGCCCAGTGCTTCCCCGACGGGATCTTGAACGTGATGTACTCGGGGCCGTCGCGGCGCGGCTTGCTGCGGTGCCACACCGTGATGGGGTGAGATTCCCAGTCGATGCCGGTGAAGTCGGCAGTGCCGTCCGGGTTGACCCACACCATGTAGTGGTCTCTCATGACGGGTAGATCACCTCCGCCTGCTCGGTGGCGTACTCGGGCTGCTCCCGGTAGGACCGGGCTGTCTTGCCCGTGGTGCGCCAGTGGTAGGAGCCGCCGTTGCGGCTGGTGTCGGTCAGGTAGCTGCGGGCGTGCAGGTACCGGGTGATCTTCGCCACCCTGGTGGCGGGCAGCCCGGTGTCCCTGGCGATCTGGCTGTTATTGCCAGCCCGCCCGGCCTTGGTCAGCTTGCGGACTGCCCGCCACACGGCGATCTCGTCCTGGTCCAGGTACTCGACATGGTCACGCATGAAGGTCATGACCTGCCTTCCTGTTCGGTGCGGGGCCTGGTTGCCCCGCTGGCCGTTACAACAACCAGGGGGCCACCCGTATTCCGTCTGTGCTACTATACTCTACAGCGCGACGATCAAGACAAGGCGGGAATGAAACGTCTGGGCTACTGTGTTCTACAGCTCAACCCGGCAGGCTTAGGAGAAGCCCATGACACCCGAAGCAGCCTGCAACATCATCAACCAGCTCATCTTCCGCCCCGGCTGGCACTTCCACGCCCAGCCCTGGGACAACGAAGTGATCATGGGCGGCACGATGGACACGCAGGACACCAACTACCCGCCCCGCTATCAGCAGCCGATCACCATCGACATACCCGAGATGGTGCTCGACCCGGCCGGGATGAACGACGACGACCTGATGTACGCGATCCTCAAGCACATCGAATACATCAACAACCACGAAGACCGGGAGTTCCTGCGACGCGGCGACAAAACCGACGCCGAAGGCCGCCCGCAAGCGCCGTTCCACCCCCACCACCCCGTCGCGGACATGACCTACCGCACCCTCGACTACTACGACCGGAGGCGGGCTGCGTGAGCCGCAAGCGCCGCGCGCACAGCAGGGGAACCGGGGGCGGCCACGCCGCCGCCCCCGGCGCCGCCCCGGCCCGTGCGCTCTCGCGCGGCACCCTGACCGCCAGCGACGTACTGGACAAGCACACCGCCCTGACCGAAGCCGTGCGCGGCAGCCAGGGCCTGCGCCGCTTCGTGGACCGGTTCATGCGCCAGGATCTCGGCGAAGCCCTCGGCGAGGGCGGCCCCGAGGCCGTAGCCCGCGAGCTGCTGTTCAAGTTCTGGCCCGCGCGCAGCGGCAGCGGATACGCCGCCGCCCTGGCCCGCGAGCTGGGCGACGCCCGCACCTACCAGGTCTCCGCCGGCATGACCGACGCGATCAGCGGCGTGTACGCCCGCTCCCGCCAGCACATCGACCACCTCGAAGAGGACGACCTGCCCTGGGAAGCCGGGTTCGCGTGGCTGGACAAGCCCGCCCTGCTGGGCGACGGCGAGGGCGTCACGATGGCGTTCCGCGCGATCTCCTGGTCGGCGATCGACATTCACGCCGAAGACGACCAGGGGCCGGTCGATGCGCGGGCCGTGCGCCTGGCCGCCTGGGCATTCCAGGGCGACACCGACACCCTGGCCCGTCGTGACGAGCACATCGCCTCCCAGGATCTCGCCGGCACCGGCCTGATGCTGGTCACCTCCACCGTCGTCCCCTTCGGGATGCGCTGGCCCCCTACCCGGAGCCGGGTCGCTGACGACTTCGGCCGCTGGTGCCACACCCTGATGCTGTTCCTGGACGCTGAGATCACCGTGGCGCACAAGCCGAAACTGGAACGCCCCGCCCTGCGCCGCGCCCAGCGGTCGCTGAAACAGAACACGGTCACCGTGATCATGCTGCGCCGGCTCAAGCAAGCCGCCGAAGGCGAACCCGGCCACCGCACCGTGGACTGGACGTGCCGGTGGATCGTGCAGGGGTTCTGGCGGCACAACCGCAACGACTACCCCGGCGAGAACCACCGTGTCATCCCCGACGCGGCGAAGACCCGGTGCTCGATCTGCGGCAACAAGATCAACTGGTCTCGTGCGTGCCTGCGCGGCCCCAGTTGGCTGCCCCTGCGCCAGCGCAAGGGCACCGTCTACAAGCTAGCCAGATAGGAAGGAAACCACCATATGAGCTATGAGACAGTGATCGCGGCCTGCCTGGGCTTCATCGTCGCCCAGCTCGGCTGGATCGGCTGGAACGTGGCCACCATCGCGTGGCACGCCCGCAACCCGCGACGGGAGAGCAGACGATGACCCCCCAGAAGATCGTCGAACGATACACCGCTGGAACGCACGCCGATCAGGACCGGCCGTGAAGCCCGCTGCCAGGTGCGGCACCTACGCCGGGTACCAGAGGCATACCCGCACCACTCACACCGAGCCCTGCGCCCCGTGCAAACAAGCGCGCGACGCATACCTGGCCGCGTACCGGTCCCTTGCTGAAACCAGGTCGAAACTGCGCTGGTGGAACAAGACGCGGAGCGCCGCGCTGGAGCTGCTGGCCGCCGAGTACCCGGACCGGTTCGCGGAACTTGTCAGCGAGCAGCGGACCGGCAGGGACAATCCCTGGAATCCCGCAGGAACGGAGGTGAACGATCATGGAAAGCTATGACGACCCGCAGGCCCGCGCCGACGCTGAGGCGATCGGCCGGGTCAGGCGGCTGGCCCAGTTCTGGGCCGTGCAGCAGGAACCGATCTGGCCTGCGGCCGTGGTCGCGACGATCAGGGCGGCGCTCGAATCTGAGCAGGCCCTGGACGAGCAGATCGGCAGTTCTGAGGCGACGCCCGGCGGATAGAGTTCTGAGGCTGCTAGTTCTGAGGCCCTGGCCAGTTCTGAGGGACTGCCGGGGCCTCCCGCTTGTTCTGAGGCGCCCGCCAGTTCTGGGGCAGTTCTGAGGCAGTTCTGAGGCAGTTCTGAGGCAGTTCTGGTGCACACGCCCACGGTCGCTGAGCGTTATCAGCGCTTTCAGCGCTGTAGTCGTATATAGCGCTTTCAGTCGTATATAGCGCTTTCAGTCGTAGTCGTATCCCTGCATTCAGTCGTAGTCGTAGTGCTGTTCCGTACCGTTCGCAACAGGTACCAGCGCTAGCACTGCCAGCGTCATACCCGTGGCCCTAACCAGCCCGGTAGCGCTCGGGGCTAGCGCCAGTCCCCGGCGCTGCCCGAACCCGGCTAGCGCTATTACCCGGATTAGCCCGAACCCGGATTAGCCCGAACCCGGGCAAGGTCAGCGCCAGCGCGCTAGCCCGCAGGCGCGCGCTCCCTGCGCCCGCGCCCCCGTCCGCCCGCGTCGCCTGCGCCCGCGCCCGCGCCCCCGTCCGCCCGCGCCCCCGTCCGCCCGCGCCGCCGCGCGCCGCGCGCCGCGCGCCGCATTCCGAGACTGCGGGTTTCGTAATGGGCCGTCGTTACGAAACTGCCAGTTCCCGTTACCCGCGCGTAGGATGATCTACCATCTCTTTACCAAAGCATGAGGCGCATTTGACTTGCTGGCCATGCGCCTACGATCATGCGTCTCAGCTGCGGTTATGCCGTAGCGCTACGAATCACGCGCGGAGCGTGACAGCGCGCTGACCTGCAGAAACACAACGGTGTGAGTCCGATTGAACGCCCGTTCAACTCTGTGACCAGGGGAAACGTCGTTTGCGCTACTCGGTTTGGTACGGTTGCAGCTCACGCGCGCACGGAGCGCGCGGGGTTCCATCCGATCACGGAAGGGTGATCACATGTCCAGCACGACTAGCACGACCGTCTCCATCCGACGCGATATCTCGGCGTTGCGCGACGCGTTGCGCAACCGGGGTGACTTCGCTATCTCCACGCGAAACCTCCGGGGCCAGGCACGTCTAACCCTGAGGTATCCGCTCTTCACGGGCCGCCTTCCTGCCGAATACAGCGACTCCGCACAATCGGCCGACTACGTGGTTTTCAGCTACGACACGCCAATTGCATGGCACCTCGCCGGCCAGGATGCCGAACGTGACGAAGCGTGGATAGTTCCCGGCACGCCTTACAGCCGTACGACGACACAGCACCAGACAGCCGTTAGCGACGCGCTTTACTCGCTGCCCGGTAACTACGTCTACATCTCACCTGATCTCGCGCCGACCATCTACGACTCGGACGGCTACAACTCGGAAGGCTACGACCGGTACGGCTACAACCGGTACGGCTACAACGAGGACGGCTACAACGAGGACGGCTACGACGAGGACGGCTACAACTCGGACGGCTACAACGAGGACGGCTACAACGAGGACGGCTACAACTCGGACGGCTACAACTCCGACGGCTACGACCGGTACGGCTACAACGAGGACGGCTACAACGAGGACGGCTACGACTCGGACGGCTACAACCGGTACGGCTACAACGAGGACGGCTACAACCGGGACGGCTACAACGAGGACGGCTACGACTCGGACGGCTACAACGAGGACGGCTACAACTCGGACGGCTACAACGAGGACGAAATGCGGCGGCCCCTGGTTGCCGGACAGCTAGACGCTTCGCTTGCTTATGCAGCAAGGTCAGCCAACTACTCACCTGCCATCTCCGCCCTGTCGTCGCGCATGCCGGGCAACGTGGCCTTGCTCGCTGGCGCAGCCGTATGGCCCGCAACACGCGAAATGATCGACAGGGAACTAGACATTGCGTGGGCCCGGGAACGGGCCATTCCCTCGTTCACCGTTCCCGAAGTCATCATCGGCGCTGGCGTCCACGCAGCCATCTACTCGGCCATACGCGTAGCGAACGGCAAGCCGAAGCCACTGGTGCTGGAGCGTTCCGACCGTGTCGGCGGCACGTTCGCCATAACCCGCCGGCCGTCGTTCTATCTCAACTCGGGTAACTACCCGGGCCTACTGGGCCGGCCCGGTCAAGGGCAAGCGCTTAACTACCTGCCCGGTGCGGAGATTCAGCCGTCCGATGTGTCATCCGCTCAGTACGGCACCAACGCTGATATCGGTTTCATCGTCCGGGCAACGCTTGCCCGTTACGCCGATGTGGTCACGTCGGCTGGCGTGCGTGCCATCGGCAACGATGATTATGAGTCCAGCGAGTTGCAAGTCAGGCTGACTGACGGCCGTCTGGTGTACGCGCGGCGCGTCCTAGACGCCAGAGGACTAGGTGACCCGATCATTCCGGACGGTGCCGGAATGTCGGAACGCGTGATCACGTTCCCGGACTTGCTCCGACGCTTCGACGGAGACTTCCCGCTGCAGGGAATCCGCCGGGCCGCGATCATCGGCGGAGGCGATTCGGGCAAGGTCTCAGCGGAATGCCTGCTAGGCATTGGCCCGCAAGCGTCAATGTCGGTGGGGTCGCTGGACTACCTAGACCGTGTCGATATCTACGGTCCGCAACTCGCCGACACAGCCACGGAATGGTACGCGAGCGAGCGAAGCCGTTACTCTCAAGTCGGATCGTTTCTGAAGACGCGCCGGCTGTCCGTCATCCGGGAACGCGCACGCGTGGTGGATACGGGCACCTCCGTGCTGGTCAATGAGCAAAGCTACGACACGGTGATTGTCGCGGCTGGTTTCACCCTGCCGGACATCTCGTCTACCGGCACGTTCTACTCACGATACGAATCCGGCAACGGGCTGATTCTCGCGCGTAAGGCAGAGTCCGGTGCGGAGTCGTACAGGATCGGGCCGGCGGCAGCGTTGCCGTTCACTGACGCGGAAGAGCGCGAGCCGGCTGTCATCTCACGCGCGGAGAACGTAGCGGGCATCTTCCGCTATGCCGCGCGGACGGCTGCCCTAGCAGCGTCTCTCGATTGAAAGGACACAGCACAATGATCCTGGCATTGACCGTTACAACCCTCGCGGTAGGCGTCGCGGGAATCGCCGGCCTAGGTGCGCTGGCGTTTGGTCTCACCCCGCGTCACTGCCGGCGATGCGCGCGGAACGCGGCCCCGTGGAAGCGTGCCGTCTGGCAAGTCGAACGATGCGCCGATGGCACCTCGGTCAAGGCACGCGCCGACGGCCGCACGTGGCATGAGGACGCAGACGGCTACGTCATCACGTATGAAGACGAGAGCTAGCTAGCTCCCACCCAAACAGGGCC
>Ga0306926_10002287_pt1 | contig 19509 bp, 16 predicted proteins | sample flu12Cox44000178_FD_203759 | JGI IMG/M metagenome (GOLD analysis project Ga0306926, IMG submission 203759) | Lab enrichment of tropical soil microbial communities from Luquillo Experimental Forest, Puerto Rico - flux8day.12C.oxic.44.000.178 (v2)... | ecosystem: Environmental > Terrestrial >... | reverse complement strand
GCAGCGCATCTGCGGCATCTGCTTCGTCAGCCATCACCTCGCCGGCGCCAAGGCGCTCGATGACCTCATCGGGGTCGGTCCCACGTCGGGTGTGCAGCTGACGCCGACTGCCGTGAAGATGCGCCGGATCGGCCATTACGCGCAGATGCTGCAATCACATGTCACCGCCTACTTCTACCTTGTGCTTCCGGAGATGCTGTTCGGTATCGGCGCGCCACCCGAACAGCGCAATGTCCTCGGACTGATCGAGGCCAATCCCGAGCTGGTCAAGCGAGTGGTGATGCTGCGCAAATGGGGTCAGGAGATCCTCGTGGCGGTCTTCGGCAAACGGATGCACGGTATCTCGTCCATACCCGGCGGCGTGAACAAGAGCCTGACCGCCGCCGACGTCGACCGATTCCTTCACGGTGCCGATGGACTGCTGTCCGTCGATCGCGTAATCGAGGACGCGCAGTTGGGTCTGGAACTCTTCTACGACTTCCACAAAAAGCACCGCGCCGAGGTAGACGGTTTCGCCAATGTGCACGCGCTCAACATGTGCCTCGTCGACGAAGACGGCAATGCGGACTACTACGACGGCAGGCTGAGAGTCGTCGACGACGACAAGAACGTCGTCCAACAGTTCGATTACCACGATTATCTCGCCCACTTCTCGGAGGGTGTCGAAAAGTGGAGCTACATGAAGTTTCCGTTCCTCACCGACCTCGGCCGTGACGCGGGTTCGGTACGGGTCGGTCCGCTCGCCCGGATGAATGTCACGCACACCCTGTCCAGCCCGCTCGCCGCCGCGGCGCTGGAGAAGTTCCATGCGTATACCGGCGGGCGCGCGAACAACATGACGCTGCACACGAATTGGGCCCGAACGATCGAGATCATCCACGCCGCAGAGGTCGTCAGAGACTTGCTTTTGGATCCGGACATTCAGAAGGACGACTTGGTGGTCACTCCGAGCGACGATGCCTGGACCGGCGAAGGAGTCGGGGTAGTAGAGGCGCCGCGGGGCAGCCTGCTGCACCATTACCGCGCCGATCGCGAAGGAAATGTGACGTTCGCCAATCTCATCGTCGCCACGACCCAGAACAACGAGGTGCTCAACCGAACGATACGCAGTGTGGCGGAAGACTATTTGGGCGGCCAGGCGGAGATCACCGAAGGCATGATGAACGCCATCGAAGTGGGCATCCGAGCCTACGATCCCTGCTTGAGTTGTGCCACACATGCTTTGGGACAGATGCCGCTGCTGGTTAGGGTGGTTGACCCAGTGGGTCGGGTGATCAGTGAGCGCGTGCGCTGAGCCGGCATTTCCCACGTTCGAGTTCTTCAGCCAGCCGTCATCGCTGATCTACGGCATCGGCAATGTCGGACGACGGGATGACGGACTGGGCTGGGCCTTCATCGACCGACTCGAGGCTCGCCAGCCGCCGCCGCGCGCAGTTCTGCACCGCAACTATCAGCTCAACTTCGAAGACGCCGATCTGATAAGGGGATTCGCACGGGTCCTGTTTGTCGACGCGACGAAGGATCCGAGCGTCTCGTCGTTCTCGCTGACCCGCCCGGAACCGAAGCTGGATTTCAGTTTCACCTCGCATGCAATCTCGGTTCCTTCGATCCTTGCGACCGCCAAGCAGTGCTTTGGGTACCTTCCCGAGGTCTACCTATTGGCGATCCGCGGCTACCAGTGGCAATTGCAGATGGGGCTGACCGAGCCGGCGGAGCAGAACCTCGGCGATTCGCTGAAATTCGTGTCGGGTTCCAGATCGAGCGCCGATGAATGATCAGCAACCAAAGAGACACAAGGAGAAAGACATGGCGGTTCGAGTAGGCATCAATGGCTTCGGTCGAATCGGACGCTGCTTCTATCGGGCGCTCGAGGCGCAGAAGGCGCAAGGTAACGGGACAGCCATCGAGGTGGTCGCCGTGAATGACCTCACCGACAACGCGGCGCTGGCGCATCTGCTGAAGTTCGACTCGGTCCTCGGCCGGTTGCCGCAAGATGTCACGGTCGAGGGCGACGACACGATCGTCGTCGGCAGCAACAAGTTCAAAGCCCTCGAGGTCAAGGACGGGCCGGCCGCGATGCCGTGGGGCGACCTCGGCGTGGACATCGTCCTCGAATCCACCGGCAGGTTCAACGACGGCGGCCAGGCCAAGGGTCACCTCGCAGCGGGCGCGAGGAAGGTCATCTTCTCCGCCCCGGCCAAGAATGAAGACCTGACCGTCGTGCTCGGGGTCAACGAGGACCAGTACGACGGCAGCCAGAACCTGATCAGCAATGCCTCGTGCACCACGAACTGCCTTGCGCCGGTTGCCAAGGTGCTCAATGACGAGTTCGGAATCGTCAGTGGCCTGATGACCACCATCCACGCTTATACGGGGGACCAGAACCTGCAGGATGGCCCGCACCGGGATCTGCGCCGCGCCCGCGCTGCCGCGCTGAACATCGTCCCAACCTCGACCGGCGCGGCAAAGGCCATCGGCTTGGTGCTGCCGGAGTTGAAGGGCAAGCTCGACGGCTACGCGTTGCGGGTGCCCGTGGCTACCGGCTCAGTCGTCGACCTGACCGTCGAGATGTCGAAGTCGGCGAGCGCCGAAGACATCAACGGCGCGTTCAAGGCCGCCGCCGCAGGCAAGCTGAAGGGCATCCTGAGGTACTACGACGCGCCGATCGTTTCCTCGGACATCATCGCCGACCCGCACTCTTCGATCTTCGACTCGGGCCTGACCAAGGTGAGCGGCACCCAAGCCAAGGTCGTGTCGTGGTATGACAATGAGTTTGGCTACTCGGCACGGCTCGTTGACCTCATCGCGCTGGTCGGAAAATCGCTTTAGCGATTACCTCCCGAATCTCGACGACCTTCTGACGGAAGGCGTCTGTGGGCGTTTCGCCGCGACCCGACGAGCCCAAACGTGTGCAACCGTCGCGGGATACCAACCTGAAAAGGGGAACCTCGCGGGCTTGAATCGGAGAAATCCACTGCAGAAGGCCGCGTCCGCACGCGTCTCCCCTGAGGTTTGGGCCTCGTGTGGGCCACACGCTGGCTAACATGAGCGAGATTGATCCACGTGTGGATGCGTCGCTGTTGAACTGGAGCGATCTTGGCGTGAGCGGGCTTTTGCCGACGGGCACGGTGACGCTGCTTCTGGCCGACGTCGAGAACTCGACGCGGCTATGGGAAACGCAGCCCGAGCAGATGACGGCGGCGTTCGCACGGCTGGATCACGCACTGTCGGATCTGCTCGCCGCTCATGGCGGGGTGCGGCCGGTGGAGCAGGGCGAGGGCGACAGCTTTGTCGTGGCATTCGCGCGGGCCAGCGACGCGGTGGCGTGTGCGCTTGGATTGCAGCGGGCGCCGTTGGCCCCGATCAGCTTGCGGATCGGTGTGCACACAGGCGAGGTGCAGCTGCGCGATGAGGGCAATTACATCGGCTCCACCATCAATCGGACGGCGCGGATTCGGGATTTGGCCCATGGCGGGCAGACAGTGTTGTCCGGAGCGACCGAGGCATTGGTTATTGATGTGCTGCCGGCCGACGCGTGGTTGACCGACCTGGGCTCTCACGAGCTGCGTGGTGTGCCCCGCCCGGAACGGGTGGTGCAACTGTGTCATCCCGATCTCCGCACCGACTTCCCAGCTTTGCGTACGCTGAAAAGCGTTGCCGTGCATAATCTTCCATCGCAATTCGCCAGCTTTGTCGGCCGCGGCTCACAGATGGCAGAGGTGCGCAAGCTTTTGACGGAGGACCGGCTTGTCACCTTGACCGGCGCGGGCGGGGTGGGGAAGACGCGCCTAGCGGGAGAAGTAGCGAGCCAGTTGGCGGGCGAATACGCCGATGGTGTGTGGTATGTGGACCTGGCGCCGATCACTGATCCTGACGTGGTGCCGGTGGTGGTGGCGCGTGCGCTGGGCCTGCCCGACCAACCCGGCCGCTCGATGATGGACACGCTGCTGCGGTTCGTTCGCGACCGTCAGTTGCTGGTAGTGCTAGACAATTGCGAGCACCTGCTCGACGCGTGCGCCGAGTTGGTTGTCGCTGTGTTGGGTGCGGCGCCGGGGCTGAGTGTGCTGGCCACGAGCCGTGAGCCGATCGGTCTGAGTGGCGAGGCGATGTGGCGGGTGCCGTCGCTGTCGGTGGCCGATGAAGCGATCGAGTTGTTCGCCGACCGGGCTCACCATGCCCGGCCGGATTTCGCCGTCGCAGACGACAACGTCAGCGTGGTCGCCGAAATCTGCCGGCGCCTCGACGGCATACCGCTGGCCATCGAACTGGCGGCGGCGCGGGTGCGGGCGTTGTCGTTGGCCGAGATCCTGGACAGCCTGCATGACCGGTTTCGGCTGTTGACCGGGGGCGCGCGCACGGCGGTGCGCCGCCAGCAGACCCTGCGCGCTTCCGTCGACTGGTCGCATGCGTTGCTCACCGACACCGAACGCATTCTGTTTCGCCGGCTGGCGGCGTTTTTGGGCGGCTTCGATCTTGAGGCGGCCCAAGCGGTGGCCGGTGCCGACGGGCTTGCGCCCTACCAGGTCCTCGATCAGGTCACCTTGCTGGTCGACAAATCCTTGGTCGTCGCCGAAAACAGCAGGGGCCGAACGCGATACCGGTTGCTGGAAACGGTGCGCCAGTACGCGCTGGAAAAGCTCGCGGAGTCCAGTGAGGCCGACACCGTGCGGTCGCGTCACCGCGATTTCTACACGGCGCTTGCGGCCCTGCTCGACGCGCCGCCAGACCGTGATTATGAGCAGCGCATCGAACAGGCCGAAACCGAGATCGACAACCTGCGCGCCGCCTTCGGGTGGAGCCGCGAAAATTCCGACGTCGAGCTCGCGCTATCGCTGGCCTCGTCGCTGCAGCCGCTGTGGAGCACGCGCGGCCGCGTCCGGGAAGGGCTGGTCTGGTTCGACGCCGCCCTGGCCGACCTCGACGTGCAACACCCCGGGGTGGCGCCCGCGGTCCGTGCGCGGGCGTTCGCCGACAGGGCCGGGCTCGCTATCCGGATGGGCGCCGCCGACAGCCTGGATCAGGCCGAGCAGGCCCTGGCGATTGCGCGCGAGGTCGATCAGCCGGCCCTGCTGGCGCGGGCGCTGACCGCTTGCGGTTCGATCGCCGCTTTCCTAACGCGTTTCGAGCCGGCCCGGGCGTACTTCGCCGAGGCTATCGGCTTGGCCCGCGCCTTGGATGATCGGTGGCGGCTCGGCCAGATCCTCGCCCACCAGGCGATGGCAGCGAGCGTCGCCGGTGACCCGATCGCGACGCGCGCCGCCGCCGAAGAGGGACGCGACCTGGCCGAGGCGATCGGTGATCGGTTCGCCTCGCGCTATTGCCGCTGGTGCCTCGGAGTGGCACAGGGATATCTGGGTGATCTGGTCGGAGCCGCCGCACAATTCGCCGAGCTGGTGGCAGAGGCTCAGGCAGCTCACGATGGGGTCCTTAAGAATGCCAGCCTCGCGTACCACAGTGTCACCCTGGCGTGCCAGGGTCACGCGGCTGCGGCCCGGGCCGCCGCCGACGCGGCCATCGAGGCCGCCGCGGAACTGGGTGGGCTCTACGCGGGCACCGGCTACGCGGCGTTGGCTATCGCGGCTCTGGCCGCCGGTGATGCGGCGACGCTGCGCGACGCGACCCAGGCCATGCCGCACCTGAGTGCCCTGGCCCAGACGGCGGCGATACAGCGAGAACTCAGTGCGCAGGCCGCACTGGCGGGCGGGGATCTGCTCGCGGCCCGCCGCGGGGCCGACGAAGCGGTCACAACCTCGACCGGCTTCTACCTGTCGATTTCGCACTTGACGCGCGCCCGCGTGGCGATCGCGCAAGGAGAGCCGGAACAAAGCGAACGCGACGCCCACGACGCGCTCGCGCGCGCCGCCGAAGTTGAGGCATACCTGTTCATTCCAGACATCCTGGAGCTATTGGGCACTTTGGCCGGCGGCGCCGGCAGTCACCGCGAAGCCACACGCGTCTTCGGCGCGGCACAGGCCATCCGGGAACGCAGGGGAGCGGTCCGGTTCAAGATGTATGACGACGACAACCACGCCGCGGTGGCGGCGCTGCGAGACGCGATGGGCGAGAAGGACTTTGAATCCGCCTGGGCCGAGGGCGCCGCCCTGTCCACCGAGGAAGCGATCGCCTACGCGCAGCGCGGCCGCGGGGAACGCAAACGCCCTGCCAGCGGATGGGCCTCGCTCACGCCGTCCGAGCGGGACATCGTGCGACTGGTCAGCGAAGGGTTGGGCAATAACGACATCGCTACAAGGCTTTTCGTCTCACCGCGTACCGTGCAAACCCACCTCACCCACGTCTACGCCAAGCTCGGGCTCACCTCTCGCGTGCAGCTCGTCCAGGAAGCAGCCCGGCACGCCTGAACCTCACCGCGACAGAGGCGCGTTCAGTGTCCTGGATCGAATTCGAGCGGCACACTGATCGGGCCGATGATTCCGGTCATCGCCTTCCACGGCGCGGGTTGGGTGCGGCGCGGGTTGGGCATGCGCTGGGTGATGATGCGCAGCGCTTCGGTGAGCTCGATTCGGGCCAGATGGGTGCCCAGGCAGTAGTGTGCGCCGCCGCCGAATGTGAGCACGGCCGGTGGATCGTCGCGGGTGATGTCGAGCTGATCGGGATCGCGGTAGACGGCGGGGTCGCGGTTGGCCGAGGCGGTGTTGGCCCCCACGGTGGTGCCTGCCGGAATGGTGACGCCGGCGAGCTCGACGTCTTCGGCGGCCTTGCGGCCGACGGCGAAAATGATTGGGCAGTAACGCATCAGCTCATGAACGGCGTTGGGCGCCAGTTCGGGATGCGCCGCGAGCAGCGCCCACTGGTCGGGGTGATCGGCCAGGACTTGCACCGCGGCGGCCAGCTGGTTCCGGGTGGTGTCGGTGCCGGCGCCCAGCAGGGTGGCGGCCAGCATGAGCAGCTCGTCGTGGGTGAGGCGGTCGCCGTCGTCTTCGGCGCGGATCAGATCCGAGATCACGTCGTCGGTGAGGGTGTGGCGCCGGCGGGCAATCATGTCTTCCAGGTAGGCGTCGAGTTGGTCCCACGCTGCCAGGATCGCCGGGCCGTCCTGGGCGATGTTCCAGTCGAACAGCTTCTTGATGACGTCGGCCCAGGCGGAGAACATCGGCCAATCGTCGCGGGGTGCGCCCAGCAGCGCGCAGATGATCGGGGTGGGGTAGCGGCGAGCGACGTCGGTGACCACGTCGCAGCGCCCGACTCGGGTGAGTGGGTCTACCAGTTCGGTGATGACCTCGATGGCCAGTGTGCGCAGCCGTTCGGCGCCGCGCGGTGCGAACGCCTTGCAGACCAGCCGACGCAGCCGATGGTGCGCCTCGCCGTCGAGGCTGAGGATGTTGGCGATAGCCCGGTCCCACAGCGCACCGGAGGTGACGCCCTGCAGATCCAGCCCCAGGCCGCGCGCGGTGATGAAGCGGGGGTCGCGCAGCACGGTGCGCACCAGCTCGTAGGTCAATACTTCCGGTGCATAGGGTCCCATCGCGATCGGCGCCTGCTGGCGGGCCGCGGCGATGATGCGGTGAGCCTCGAACGGGTCGTGCAAGTCCAAGTAGTCAACCGATGGCAGCCCGGCGTCAAAAACAGTTGGAACACTGCTGGTGGGGGCGGTGTCGACGGTCATGGTGGCCTCCGTGGGTCGGGTTCCACTCGACTATCCGACGTCTGCAGGCCCGGACCATCCGCCGCAGCGCGTAGATTCGCGCGCTTGGGGTCGTAAATGCGGCGGCGGTGTCCGCCGATGCGCTGAATGGTTTGCCCCGAACGAGTTGCCGCCCACGGAAAGGGCGCGGTGCACGGCTGTTCAGGGTCGTGTCTGTCGCGCCGGGATGGCATAGATGCGCTGTAAGAGCTGGGCTAGATACGCGTTTCCGCTGATGTTTTGGGGCTCCGAGTGCCCGCATGCTGACTAGCATGAGCGAGATTGATCCACGCGTGGATACGCCGTTGTTGAACTGGAGCGAGCTTGGCGTGAGCGGGCTTTTGCCGACGGGCACGGTGACGCTGCTTCTGGCCGACGTCGAGGGCTCGACACGGCTGTGGGAAACGCAGCCCGAGCAGATGACGGCGGCGTTCGCACGGCTGGATCACGCACTGTCGGATCTGATCGCTGCTCATGGCGGGGTGCGGCCGGTGGAGCAGGGCGAGGGCGACAGCTTTGTCGTGGCATTCGCGCGGGCCAGCGACGCGGTGGCGTGTGCGCTTGGATTGCAGCGGGCGCCGTTGGCCCCGATCAGCTTGCGGATCGGCGTGCACACAGGCGAGGTGCAGCTGCGCGATGAGGGCAATTACATCGGCTCCACCATCAACCGGACGTCGCGGATTCGGGATCTGGCCCATGGCGGCCAGACCGTGCTATCGGGCACGACCGAGGCATTGGTTGTTGATATGCTGCCGGCCGACGCGTGGCTGACCGATCTGGGCTCTCACCAGCTGCGTGGTGTTGCCCGTCCGGAACGGGTGGTGCAGCTGTGTCATCCCGATCTCCGCAACGACTTCCCAGCTTTGCGTACGCTGAAAAGCGTTGCCGTGCATAATCTTCCGGCGCAGTTTACCAGCTTTGTCGGCCGCGGCGCACAGATGGCAGAGGTGCGCCAGCTGTTGGCGGAGGACAGGTTGGTCACCCTGACCGGAGCCGGCGGGGTAGGCAAGACGCGCCTCGCCGTACAAGTCGCGAGTCAGATGGCGGGCGAATTCGCTGACGGTGTCTGGTATGTGGACCTTGCGCCGATCACCGATCCTGATGTGGTGCCGGTAGCGGCGGCGCGCGCACTGGGCCTACCCGACCAACCCGGCCGCTCGACGACGGACACGCTCCTGCGGTTCGTCCGCGACGGGCAAAGGCTGGTGGTGCTGGACAACTGCGAGCATCTGCTCGACGCATGCGGCGATCTGGTTGTCGCACTGTGCGGTGCGGCCCCGGGGCTGACCGTCCTTGCGACGAGCCGTGAGCCGATCGGTCTGAGTGGCGAGGCAATATTGCGGGTGCCGTCGCTGTCGGTGGCCGATGAAGCTATCGAGTTGTTCGCCGACCGTGCGCGCCTGGCCCAGCCCGGCTTCGCCATCACGAAAGACAATGCCGATGTGGTGGCCGAGATCTGCCGGCGCCTCGATGGGATACCGCTGGCCATCGAACTGGCCGCGGCGCGGGTGCGTGCCTTGTCGTTGGTCGAGATCCTTAGTGGCCTGCGTGACCGGTTCCGGTTGTTGACGGGTGGTTCCCGCACTGCAGTGCGTCGCCAGCAGACGTTGCGCGCCTCGGTGGATTGGTCGCACGCGTTGCTGACCGAAACTGAACGCATCTTGTTTCGTCGACTGGCGGTGTTTCTGGGCGGATTCGACCTCAACGCTGCCCAGACGGTCGTCGGCTCCGGCGCGGTGGAGCGCTATCAGGTCCTCGATCAGCTCGCCCTGCTGGTCGACAAATCGCTCGTCGTCGCCGAAAACACCGGCGCTGCAACGCGGTACCGACTGCTCGAAACTATCCGCCAGTACGCGCTGGAGAAACTCGGCGAGTCCGGCGAGGCCGATGCCGTGCGCTCGCGCCACCGCGATCATTACACCGCACTGGCGGCGCAGCTCGACGCGCCTGCGGGCCGTGACTATGAGCAGCGCCTCGAGCAGGCCGAGACCGAGATCGACAACCTGCGCGCCGCGTTCGTGTGGAGCCGCGAAAACTCCGACATCGAAGCCGCATTGGCGCTGTCGTCGTCGCTGCAGCCGGTCTGGGGCAGGCGGGGCCGCGTTCAGGAGGGGCTGTCCTGGTTTGACGCCGCCCTCGCCGAGGCGATCGCACACGATGTCCAGGCCAAGGTGCGGGCCCGGGCGCTCGCCGACCAGGCCCTGCTCAGCATGGTCAGCAAGTGGGTCGACGCCGCCGCCGACCTGGATCAAGCTCAACAGGCGCTGGTAATCGCGCGCGAGCTCGATGACCCGGCCCTGCTCGGCCAGGTGCTGACTGCCTGCTGTCAAATCGCCGTCTTCGCCAATCCAGAGGTTGCCCGGCCGTACTTCGCTGAGGCTATCGGCCTCGCGCGGACCTTGGACGACCGATGGAGCCTCAGCCAGCTCCTCGGGTGGCAGGCGCTCGCAGCGGCGGTCGTGGTGGGTAATCCGATCGTGGCGCGCGCGGCCGCCGAAGAAGGACGCGACCTCGCCGACGCGATCGGCGACCGGTGGACCTCGCGCCAGTGCCGCTTCTGCCTCGCAACTGCGCAGCTAGCCCAGGGCGATCCGGAGGGAGCTGCCGCACAATTCGCTGACCTGGTCGTCGAGGCCGAAGCCGCTCACGATGTTGTTCGGAGGGTGCACAGCATCGCGTACCGGGGCCTCGCGCTCGCTTGGCAGGGCGACACGAAAGCGGCCCGCACCGCGGCCGACGCGGCCATCGAAGCCGCGTCCGAGCTGGGTGGGATTACCACGGGCCCCAGCTACTCGGCGTTAGCTCTCGCGGCCCTGGCCGCCGGTGACATCGCGACGGCACGGCATGCGACCGAGGCGACCTGGCAAGACGTGAGTGACCAGTCCGCGTCCGTCGCGGCGATGGGACGCGCCTACTATGCGCAAGCCGCGCTGGCGGGTGGGGATCTGATCGTGGCCCGCCGCTGGGCCGACCACGCCGTTACGACCACGGCGGGCCTGCATCTGGTGATGGCGCTGACGACGCGCGCCCGAGTGGCGATCGCGCAGGGCGAGCCGGAGCAGGCCGAGCGCGATGCCCACGACGCCCTCGCGATCGCCGCCAGCGTGCAAGCGTATTTGGGCATTTCCGACACTCTCGAGTGCCTTGCCGCTCTGGCCGGTGAAGCCGCTAGTCACCGCGAAGCGGCCCGGCTCTTCGGCGCGGCACACGGCCTCCGGCAGGGTATGGGCATCGCCCGGTTCAAGGTCTGGGACCGCGACTACGAGGCATCGGTGGCGGCGGTTCGAAATGCCATGGGCAACCAAGACTTTGACACCGCATGGGCCGAGGGCGCCGCCCTGTCCATCGACGAGGCGATCGCCTACGCGCAACGTGGCCGAGGCGAACGCAAACGGCCGGCAAGCGGCTGGGCCTCGCTCACCCCCACAGAGCGCGACGTGGTGCGGCTGGTCAGCGACGGGTTGGGCAATAACGACATCGCCACGAGGCTTTTCGTCTCACCGCGCACCGTGCAAACCCACCTCACCCACGTCTACGCCAAACTCGGCCTGACCTCGCGCGTGCAGCTTGCCCAGGAAGCAGCCCTGCACGCCTGAAGGTCACCACAAGGGACGGGCTTAAAGTCTTTCCATTTCCCGTGACATGCGGCCGCGCTCGATGTACGCGGCGCTACGCGCGTAGTGGGGACGGGGCGGTGGCGGGCGCAAGGCGTCGGCGACGACCCGAAGCGCGCCGCTCATTCGGGCGGTGATCGAGACATAGGTGGACCGTGGCCGCACGGCTGCTGCGGTCGCGAACATCACCTGTTGTTCGGTGACCAGAACCGGCGGCTGTGGCTCGGCTACGGTCGGTTGGGTGCCGGTGACGGCATCCGGGGTTGCCTTTTTGGTCAGTGTTGAATTCGACATTTCTGATCGCCTCCACACTTTGTGGGCTGTGCTGATGCATGGAAGCTTCGTCGGGTGTCCATCGGTTAGCACGCGTAGTCGACTACTCGACTTGACGCTTTTATCTACTCGACTACACAGTGGCGGGATTGCGTGACCGCGACACCCGGCCGGCGAGGAGCGCGATCAGCATTCCCGCGACCCCACCGGCCGTTGCCACTACGGACGACCCGGACAGCAAGAAATAGCCGAAGGCGACCCCGCCGGACAGCAAGACCGCGCGTATCGGTGTCCAGTCGGCCGTCGCAGGCAGTCGGAAGGACAAGCCGATGCCGAGCAGCAGCGCCAAGATGTGTCCGACGGCGGTGAAGTTGAAGTCCGCGACCGACGCCGCGGTCACTGCGATTCCGAGCCACCAGCCAGCCCAGGCCGTCCGCCAGCGCGACGGTATCGATGCCGTCAGCGCGCCCAGAACACCAACCGCGCCGTAACTCATCCCCACGTCGGTGGCGCGCGCAACGGAGAACGGCAGCCACCCCGCCTCAAGCGCGACGACCAGCCCTGCCGCGACGATCAACGTGGCACCGATGTGACCGACCGCGAATGCTATGACCAAACCCTTACCGCGCCAGATCAATTCACCCAAAGCCAGCAAGCACACCAACCCCGGCAGCCAGGCATAGACTTCGCCGCCGTCGTCGACGAACGCGCTGCCGACCAGCGTGCTGAGGCGGCCGTGCGACAGATTGTGCAAGTTGGTGCTCATGCGACTCACCACGACTTCGCGTGTGTGCTGACCAAGCGCCGTCAGCCAGAGGGAGACCGCGACCAGGACGATGGCGTACGCCGCCGTGATACGCACCGACGCCGCCCCGGACAACGTCCGCGCGGCCACCGCCGTCCAACGGTCGGTTTGGCCGCGCAGCTCGAGCAGCGCCATACATCCACGGTGCAGGTACAAGGCGGGATCGGCCACCTTGTTAACGCATCCTTCACACCCGTGTGACTAATCTTCACGCATTCAGCACGCCGGGCCCGGGCACCGTGACGCCCGCCACGACTAACTGACGTAGTTGGTCGGGATGAACGGGACGTCGTCGGGTGCCGCGCGCCGGGCCGCCAACAGCGCCCGCGCGGCGTCACCGATCGGAATCCGCAGTGGCAGTTGCGGTTTCTCGGCGGCGTCGGCGACCTCCTCGGCGACCTGCTCCGGTGTAATGATCCCGGCGCGCTGCCCGCCGTTCCTCAGGATTGCGTTGTAGGGGTCGTCGGGCAGGGTGTAGGTGGTCACGTTGTCGAGGGCGCCGGAGCTCACGGCGCCCGGTTCCAGCAAGGCGGCCTGGACGCCGTAGGGCGCAACCTCGATGGCAAGGGCTTCGACGATTGCTTCCAGCGCCCATTTCGTCGCCGCATACGCCGCATTGGGCGGCAGCACGACGCGTCCCATGACGCTGGACATGAACATCAGCTTCCCTTCGCCGCGGGCGCGCATCTGCGGCAGCACCGCCTGGGCGAGCCGGATGGCGCCGACGGTGTTGAGGTCCAGCAGTCGCTGCAGTTCCGCGAGCGGCGTGGCTTCGACGGCGGCATAGTAGGTGACGCCGGCGTTGGCGATCACGATGTCGATGTCGCCGGCGGCCGCGACGGCTGCGGAGACGCTGGCATCGTCGGTGACGTCCAGGGCGAGCCGTTGACTGACGTTCAGGTCGGCCAGCGCGCGTGGATTACGTGCGGTGGCGACGACGCGATGCCCGCGACGGGCGAACTCGATGGCGACGGCGCGGCCGATGCCTCGGCTGGCTCCGGTGATCAGTACGGAGGACATGGCGTTGTGCTCCTTACGACGCGGCAAAGCGCGACAGGTTTTGCCGGACGAAGTCGGCGAAGGGGGTCGGGGGACGGTTGAGCATCGTGGTCAGCGCGTGCGGGTCGGGTGCGATGATCGGCTCTGCTCGTTTCGACATCGCCGCGCCGATCGTTGAGATGTGTTGTGCCATAGCCGTATTGATCGGCGACGTGGGGTCGGACTCGCCGGCGATCTCCAATTCACTCCGCCAGGTGGCCGCGGGGATGTGTTCGTAGCGGACGGGCCGACCGGTCTCGGCCGCGATGATGCGCGCTACCTCCTCGTGGTTGATCGACTCGGCCGGCGGTGGATAGCTGATCTGGGTGGCGGCCGGGCGTGGGGCGAGGAGGTGGGCGACGGTGATTTCGGCCGCATCGGCACCGCCGATCCACGGCGCCGGGCCTTCGCCGAAGCTATTGGCGATCAGGCCGTTGTCCCTGATCGACGCCGCGTGCAGGACCAGGACATTCTCGTGGAACAGACCGCCGAACCGCAGCACGGTCGGGTTCAGACCGGCCCAAATGAAAATCTCCTCCGCGACCGCCTGGGCCTGACCCAGTCTGCTGGGGCTGTCGAGCGAAGACACCGCCATCGACATCACGACCACGTGCGCGCTCGACCCGGCGGCGACCAGAACCGAGGCGAGGTTGGCGGCGGCTGGAATCACCCCCGCGGCAATGGGATAGGCAAAATACACCGCGCTCACGCCGTCGACCGCCGCGACGAGCGACGCCCTATCGTGCAGGTCGCCGACCACGGTCGTGGCCCCGCGACGCCGCAGTCCGTCGGCTCGATCGTCCTCAGTGCGCACCAACGCGCGCACCGGACGCCCGCGGCTCAACAGGCGGTCCACCACGGTGGTGCCGGTGCCGCCGTGCCGGCCGGTCGCGCCTATCACCAGGATGGGAGCGTTCATCGCGGCAACTCGAAAACGAGCAGCGTGCTGGTCGCGGTCGCGACGAGGTTTCCCGACGCGTCGGTGACCTTTCCTTCGCTGAACCCGATCCGTGATCCCGCTTTGACGACGGTGCCGACCGCCGTCAACGGCCCGCTGGCCACGGTGACCGCCTTGAGGTAGTTGACCTTGATCTCGACCGATGTGTAGCCCACACCTTCGGGCAGCGTGGTGTGCAGGGCACAAGCGGTCACCGTGTCCAGCAGGGTGCACACCACGCCGCCGTGAACCGTTCCAAGCGGGTTGTACATGGACGCGTCGGGTGTGCAGGCGAACGTGACACGTCCGTTCTCGACGTCAACGACGCGCGTTCGGGTGAGCTCGGTGATTGGCGGCGGCGGCAAGTGTCCGTCGACAACTGTCCGCCAATATGCGAGGCCGGACATCGACGCGACTGTGGCTTGTGTGGCGATTGGGTCATGCCAGGTGACCAATCGCGATTGTTCCGCGATACGGGCGTCATGAATAGCCGTCATGATGTGGGCCGACCCTTTCCAGGAAACTGATCGGTGTACCTGATAGGGCCAACATAGCGAGACTTCCAACAGTTGTAAACCGGTCAGTGTACTATCTGGAGTGTGAATGGTGCCACATCGCAGACGCGTCCACCCGGAGGGCGGGGAGCGCGTGAGCGTATCGAGCGTGCCGCCGCCCGGCTCTTTTATCACAACGGAATCCACGCCACGGGTGTCGAACTGATCGCTCAAGAGGCCAACGTGTCCAAGCGCACGCTCTACCAACACTTCGCCAGCAAGAACGAGCTCGTCGACAACTACCTCCGCGGGTTCGATGCCCGCGGCGGCTCGCCCACCGAGCGGCGCCTCGATGACGCCGGGCTGTCCCCACGCGAGCGCCTGCTGGCCATCTTCGAGCTGTCGCGGCGAGAGTTTTTGCGCGGCTGCCCCTTTCACAATGCCGCGGTGGAATCCGCCGGCTCCCTCGCCAGCGCCGACGAGATCGTGCGGGCCCACAAGCTGGAATTCACCCGCCGCCTTGTCGCCGTCGCAGACGAGGCCGGCGCCGCCGATCCATACCTACTGGGCCAGCAGCTGGCGGTGTTGTTCGAGGGTGCCACCGCGATGGCGACCTCGCTGAACGACACCGCGCCCGGCGTTCATGCCCGGACGGCGGCGGCCACGCTGATCGACGCCGCGCTGAGCTCTTGACGCGCCCATCTCGGTACTGCTAAACATGGCGTGCGCCGGAAAAATTGGGCGATCGCCCAAATATCGGAATCGAGGTTGCCATGGCGGGCCGGATGGACGGCAAGGTCGCGTTCGTGACCGGCGCGGCACGCGGCCAGGGCAGAAGTCATGCGGTCCGGCTCGCGCATGAGGGCGCCGACATCATCGCCGTCGACATCTGCGCCGAATTCGAGGGATCGCCGGCACCCGGTGCGACGCCCGAAGACCTCGACGTGACCGCGGGGTTGGTCAAGGATGCCGGGGGCCGGGTGGTGACCGCCGAAGTCGACGTTCGTGACTTCGACGCGTTGCGAGCCGCCGTTGACAGCGGGGTCGAACAACTCGGACGCCTCGACGTCATTGTGGCCAACGCCGGCATCGGCACGAGGGCGGGAAAGCTACACAAGACCGACGAGGCGGTGTGGCAGGAGATGATCGATGTCAACCTCAGCGGCGTATGGAAGACGGTGAAGGCCGGCGTTCCGCACATGCTGCAATGCGATCGCGGCGGCGCGATCGTCCTGACGTCCTCGGTAGCCGGCGTCAAGGCCCATCCGCACATGGGCCACTATGTCGCGGCCAAGCACGGTGTCATTGGGTTGATGCGTTCGTTTGCGGTCGAACTGGGCCCGCGCATGATCCGCGTCAACGCCGTCCTGCCAACGCACGTGAATTCGCCGCTGTTGATGAACGAGGCCACCTACCGCGCCTTCCGGCCGGAGTTGGAGAACCCCGGACCCGATGACTTTGCGCCGGTGTGCCAGAGCTTCCACTTCCTGCCGGTCCCCTGGGTAACCCCCGAAGACATCAGCAATGCCGTGCTGTTTCTGGCCTCCGACGAAGCGCGCTACATCACCGGCGTCGCGCTGCCGGTCGATGCCGGCAGCTGCCTGAAGTAAGGAAAGCATGGATGACAGTGACAAACGACACGGACGTCTACTACGATCCCTACGACGTCGGCATCAACGCCGACCCGTACCCGACCTACGCGCGGCTGCGCGAAGAGGCGCCGATCTACTACAACGAGCGCTACGACTTCTGGGCGTTGTCAAGGCATTCCGACGTCGAGCGGGGACTGGCCAACTGGGAGGCCTTCTCCAGCCGTCGCAGTGACATCCTCGAGTTGGTCAAGTCGAAGTTCGACATGCCGCGCGGCGTCATGATGTTCCAGGATCCGCCCGAGCACTCGATGCTGCGCGGCCTGATGTCGCGCGTGTTCACGCCGCGCCGCATGGCCGCCATCGAGGACCAGATCCGGCAGTACTGCATCCGGTGCCTGGACCCGCTCGTCGGATCCGGGGGATTCGACATCATCGCCGAGCTCGCTTCCATGATGCCGATGCGGGTGATCGGGATGCTACTGGGAATTCCTGAGTCCGAACAGATCTCGGTTCGCGACGCCAATGACGCCAACTTGCGCACCAAGCCGGGCGCGCCGCTCAAGGTTGCCGACGCCGACTCCATCGCCGACGGCCGGATATACGCGGACTACGTCGAATGGCGATCCAAGAACCCCTCGGACGACCTCATGACGACGCTGCTCAATGTCGAGTTCGACGACGAGCACGGGGTGCACCGAAAGCTGACCCGCAAAGAGGTACTGCACTACACCCAGGTGGTCGCCGGCGCGGGCAACGAGACGACGGGCCGGCTGATCGGCTGGCTGGCGAAGGTGCTCGCCGAGCATCCCGACCAGCGCCGGGAGGTTGTCGAGGATCGATCGTTGCTGAACCGCACCGTCGACGAGACACTGCGGTTCGAGCCCACGGGACCGCACGTCGCTCGTTGGATGGCAAAGGATTTCGAGTGCTACGGCACGACGGTTCCGGCCGGCAGCGCCATGCTGCTGCTGTTTGGTGCCGCCAACCGCGACCACCGCCGCTACGCCGATCCGGACACCTTCAACATCCACCGCGACAACATCTCGCACATCACCTTCGGGAAGGGCGTGCATTACTGCCTCGGGGCCAACCTGGCACGCCTCGAGGGCCGCGTCGCGCTGGACGAGATCCTCAACCGCTGGCCCGAATGGGACATCGACTACGACACAGCACAATTGGCATCGACATCGACCGTCCGAGGCTGGGAGCGGCTGCGGGTCGTGCTGCCCTAACGCGGCGCGGGCATCTCGAACCGGTCCAGGAATCGGTTGACCAGCGCGACGGCTTCTGGGTGACCGAGGGCGGCGCCAAGCGCCTGCTCCAAGATGAGCATGCGCCCGACCGCCGCGATGATGAGCGCGAGGCCCGCGGGCGGGAATTCGCTTGTGTCGAGGCCATGTTCGCGGACGATGAAGTTCAGCGCGGTGATCTGCATCTCGCGCCACCGCTCGGACCAGGCCGCGATCTCGGCCCTGATTTCCTTGCGATGGTTGCCAAGCCCCATGAACTCCAAGAGCAGTCGGGTGTCCTTGGGCTCGGTGAGGGTATCCCAGAAGGCGTGCAGCGGTCGGTCGGATGCCAACGCATCCTTTTGCCGCTCGAGGTAGCCGGCGGCGCCGCGGCGGAAAACTTCCAGGTATAGCTCGTCCATCGTCGGGAAGTAGTAGTGCACCAAAGCCGGTTTGACGCCGGCCTGGGCCGCCACCCGGCGCGACGTGGCCGCGGCGTAACCCTCCTCGACCATGATCTGAATCGTCGCGCCTATCAGCATGTCGCGAGTGGTGGTGTCTCTGGCCATCAACGGACCCTAGATTGGGCGGTCGCTAAAAATCAATGTCTACTTGACCGTGGCCGATCCTCGGTGATAGGCATGTGAAGCCCAGAAGCTGGGCGATCGCTCAGAAGGCGGGTAGGCGCGGGTGAAGACAGCGGTGGTGACCGGCGGTGCGTCCGGGATTGGCCGCGCGATCGCGGAGCGATTGCGCAGTGACGGATTCCGGGTGGCGGTCCTCGATTTGTCGCCCACCGACGACGAGTTCGGTTACATCGCAGACGTCGCCGACCGTGCGCAGGTCGATGCCGCAATATCGTCGATCCGTGAGGCGTTCGGCCCGATCCTGGTGCTGGTCAACGCGGCCGGGGTAGAGGGCTTCAAGAAGTTCCTGGACATGTCCTTCGAGCGATGGTGGAAAGTGATCGACGTCAACCTGAACGGGGTTTTCCACACCATTCAGGCCGTCCTGCCCGACATGGTCGAGGCCGGATGGGGCCGCATCGTCAACATCTCGTCGTCCAGCACGCACGCCGGTCAGCCGTTCATGGCCCACTATGTTGCGGCCAAATCCGCGGTGAACGGCCTCACCAAGTCGCTGGCCCTCGAATACGGTCCGTCCGGGATCACCGTCAACGCGATACCGCCGGGATTCATCGACACACCGATGCTGCGCAGCGCCGAGCGGAAGGAGCGGCTCGGTGGCACCGTGGAGGATCACATCGCACGCACCCCGGTGCGACGGGTGGGCAGGCCCGAGGATATCGCCGCGGCGTGCGCCTTCTTTGTGTCCGAGGAAGCCGGTTACATCACCGGTCAGATCCTCGGCGTCAACGGCGGCCGCAATACGTGATAAGGAAGAACGCGTGACCCTTAGTTTCCAGGACGTCATCAAGTCCAAGTACCTGCTCCTGACGACCTTCACCAAGGACGGTCGCCCGAAGCCGACAGCGATCTGGGGGGTCCCCGAGGGCGGAAAGCTTCTGGTGATCACGGACGACGGTTCGTGGAAAGTCAAGCGGATCAACAACACACCGCGGGTGACGATCGCAAGGAGTGGATCGCTGGGCAAGCCCAAGAGCGAACCGGTCGAAGGTGTCGCCCGGGTCCTACCGAAGTCGGAGACGCGGCGGGTCTACAACGCCGTGCTCAAGCGCTACTGGTACCACGCCTGGTGGTTCTACGCGCACTCGATCGTGCGCGGGGGCATCGACAAGGTCCACGTGGGCCTGGAGATCGAACCCGCCCAATAGTTTCCGGGGTGGTAAGTGGAATTCCGTTGTGCCGCTTAGACGTTATTGGCCAGCGTCATCTCCATCAATTTCACGGCTTGGCCACAGGCG
>Ga0306926_10002284_pt1 | contig 19518 bp, 19 predicted proteins | sample flu12Cox44000178_FD_203759 | JGI IMG/M metagenome (GOLD analysis project Ga0306926, IMG submission 203759) | Lab enrichment of tropical soil microbial communities from Luquillo Experimental Forest, Puerto Rico - flux8day.12C.oxic.44.000.178 (v2)... | ecosystem: Environmental > Terrestrial >... | reverse complement strand
CGGCCCTCGACGAAATGATGGCGGGATTGAGGAAATGGGATTAACGCGGCTCCCGCTCATGTTGGCGCAGCGCGCGCAACGCGGCGAAGATCGGCCGTTGAGCTCGATCAAGCCCAAACGCTCACATGAACACGCTATCGCCGTGGGCGCCACTCCCGCATTCGCTCAGCTGGCGATGCCGTCCTCGCCGCATGCTGTTTCCCCTGGTATTTCGGGGCTATTTGAAGATGACCAAGTCGTAATTTCGCGTTGATGCCAGGTGAAACCTATATTCTGCCCATCACGTCGCGGTCACCTCCCCAGCCCCCCGATGGACCGCGACATGAGTAGCCCCGGCGCGTTAGTTTGCCGGGGCTTTTTCTTTGCACCCATTCAGCCGACGCGCAAACGTAATCGCTCCCGTGCAACCGGCTTTGCGGTGTAGAATGTGACTCACGTCCGCGAAACCGGTATCCTGCAATCCTCCCAGGCTGGCGGGGGACTGCATGCAATCCGGTGGAGTGAAACGGCGCGAGTTCATCACGCTGCTCGGCGGCGCGGCGGCTTGGCCTCTCGCGGCACGCGCGCAGCAGCCGGCGAAAATCCCGCAGATTGGCTTCCTCTTGACTGGATGGCCGCAATCCCCCGACACGCTCACGCCGATCGACGCCTTCCGGCAAGGCCTGCGTCAACTCGGCTATGTTGAGAATCAGAACATCGCGATCGAGTATCGGTTCGCGGAGGGCAAGATCGAGCATTTCTCGAATCTGGCGGTGGAGTTGGTTCGCCTTAACGTCGACCTCATCGTCGCGGGCAATACACCTGCTGCCATTGCCGCCCGACAAGCAACTGTGACCATCCCCATCGTTGGAGCGGTCATGGGGGATCCGATCGAGGATGGGCTCGTCGCCAGCCTGGCGCAACCGGGAGGGAACCTGACTGGGCTCACCTTTCTCGCCCCAGAGCTGACCGCCAAGCGCCTGCAGCTGCTCAAGGATATGCTCCCGAACGTATCCCGCGTCGCCGTGCTCTGGCAGCCCGGCGCATTCGCCGAGCGCACGACGAGCGACATGGTGAAGGCGACCGAGGCCGTGGCGCGCACCCTGGGCGTGCAACTTCGACTGATTGAGGTGCGCGACGTGGGGCAGTTTGGCGGCGCGTTCGCCACGATGGCGAGCGAGCGCGTCGAGGCGCTGCTCGTGTTTCCCGGCTCGACGCTCTTCAATGGGCGACGACGCCTTGTCGAGCTTGCCGTGGCGCAGCGGCTCCCCTCGATTTACGCCGCCCGCGAGTTTGTCGAACTCGGCGGCCTTGTCTCGTACGGTGCGAACATCAACGATTTATTTCGGCGCAGCGCCGTCTACGTGGACAAGGTTCTCAAGGGGGCCAAGCCCGCCGCCCTCCCGGTGGAGCAGGCCACTCGCTTCGAGCTCGTCATCAACCTAAAAGCCGCCAAGGAACTCGGAATTGACGTGCCGCTGCCGCTGATGATCCGCGCCGACGAGATGATCGAGTGAGTACAGGAGCTTCGGGCGCGGCGTGAGCGGGAGGCGCAGCAAGACGCGCACGCGGGTTCCAACGCTCGCAGAACCGAACGCCGCGCAACAAGCGAGCCCGCATCGTGAACGCGGTCGATACTCTGAGCCGGTAAGCCAATCAGGATTGCGGCCCGCCCATCGCGTCGATGGGTGATCCAATCTGCGGCCGGCGGGAACCGCACCGAGCGCACTTTCGCGTACCGCATCGGTGTGCGCGGTGACGATGACGCCGCCGCGCTCACTGTGAAGCTGTTTGCGCATCTCTTAGGAGGACCTCATGAACGTGCGCAGTGAGTCGTTGTACTTCTGGGGACCTTCCCAGAACATCGCGTGGCCCCCGCCTTCGTCAGCTTCAAAGACGACGAAGGAAGAGCCGGGAACGGCCTCGTGAATCGCTTGCGCAATTTTAACTGGCACCTTCGATACACGTCCGCCAATGACCAGAGTGGGCACCTTGACCAACGCATACGCATCCCACCAATCACCGAAGGCGGCCCAACGAAAGAGTTTGGCCATGTACGGACGAGGGAGCTTGAGCCCCTCTCGGTAGAAGGCCTCCTTCGCCGACTCCTCCGCATCATCGGTGAGGAATTGGTCGCTAAACCGCTTGGAAAAGGCGATGGCATCGGGACCTTGAAAGGCGTCAATCGCGGCCAACGCCTGATCCGCACTGAAGATTCCATCACGCAGGTGGCAGGGTGAATCGTCGGAGAAGACAATCGCCCGCAGTCGAGAATCACCGTAAAGCTCCAGGTAGGTCAAAATGACCTTGCAGCCACCGGAGTGGCCGAGGATCGTCACATCGTCGAGGTCGAGTGCACGGAGAAATCCGTCGAGGTCCTTGGCCAACGTATGGTAGTTGTAGCCGCGCTGTGGCTTGTCCGACTCGCCATGACCACGGGGATCGAGAGCAATCACCCGGAACTCGTCGCACAGCCCCTCAAGCTGATACTTGTACAGCGAGGCGGCATGACCCAGTCCGGGCAACATCACCAACACCCGACCCGCACCGGCCTCCCAGTACCGCAAAGTCATCCCCTCTGCGACGTCGACGCCCTTTAACTCAGCCCGCAATGAGAACGGTGGACTCACCGCACGACCTCCCGTCGACCTGCGCTCTTCGACGCTATCCGATGATTCTCCCAAAAGCGGCGTGATGCCCTCATGCCGAGTGGCTCCTGGGACGAACCGCCGGTTTCTCCAGGTAAGCGGACCAACCTCCCGATTGACCTCGCCTGATCCAACGCCCCGCTCGACCTACTCGGACTTCATGTTGGCTGCACGGATTACTTTATGTTGGCTGCACGGATTACTTTGCCCCATTTGTCGGTTTCGTCGGCAACGAATTTTCCAAACCCGGCGGGTGTCATTATCATTGGCTCGGCTCCCAAGGCGGCAAACCGTGCCTGCATTTCGGGATCAGCGAGGCTCGCGTTGATCGTACCGTTCAATCGGGAGATAATCTCCGCTGGCGTGCCCCTGGGTGCACCGATCGCATCCCACACATACGCCTCGTAGCCGGGCACGAACTCGCCCAAGGCTTGGCACCTGCTCAGGTCTGGTTGGCACATCACGACGAATAGGCGCGCCTTGAATTGACGCTCGGGGTTGCGCACTGCGGCGAGCCCAGCCGGGATCGACCGTCGCGCAGCAATCAACTAAGCTCGCTCGCGGATCAGCTTCAAGCAAAAGGATATGCGGTGACGACCAAGACCTCCGCTGCCCTCACCATCGACATGGAAAGATATCGGCTGCGCGGTTTCGTCGACCGGCTGATCGATCTGGGCGAAGTGGAGATCCACGACCGGCCGGTGCCGCTCGCCGGCCTTGCCGCGGTCATCGAAGGCACACAGAAGGCGGTCCTGTTCAAGAAAGCAGGTCCCGAGCAGGCGGAGATCGTTGCCAAGACCGCGGGCAGCAGGAGGCGGCTCGCCGCGGCATTCCAGACCAGCGAGGACAGGCTCTACGACGAATATTTCAGGCGGCTCGCCAACCCGCAGTCGGTGCTGGAAGTCCCGAGCACGGATGCCCCCGTGCATCAGGTCGCGATCACGGGCGAGGAGGTCGACCTCACCAGGCTGCCGTTCCATCCGCAGCATGCTTATGACGGCAGCTGCTACATGAGCTCGGCCATCGATTTTACGGTGGATCCCGCAACCGGACGGCGAAACGTCGGATGTCGGCGACTCAGCCTGCGCAACCGATACGAGGCCGGGACCAACGTGACCGCGCCGTCCGACCTCAAGCGCGCCTATCAGGCGTGCGTCGCGCGCGGCGAGCGCCTCCCTGTTACGTTCACCGTGGGCGCGCATCCGCTCGATTTCTTCGCCGCCACCACACGCCAGGGAGGGGACGAGTTGTCCTTGATCGCCACGTTCCGCGGCGAGACGGCGCCGGTCGTCAAGAGCCTCACCAACGACATCCTGGTGCCGGCGGATGCCGAGCTCACGCTCGAAGGCTACCTCGACGAGCGCGGCTATGTGGAGCCGGAAGGGCCTTACGGGGAGTACATGGGCTATTACGGGGCGATCCACATGGATCCGGTGTTCCACTGCACCGCCATCACCATGCGCCGCGACGTGCTGCACCACACGCTGCTGCACGGCTCGGCTCTCGTCCTCGATCAGACCGACAGCGCCAATATCAGCGCGCTGCGCACCGAGGCCGAGGCAATGAAGATCCTCAAAGCCTGCGTGCGCGAGCCGGTTGCCGTCTATCTGCTGTCGCGCTCCGGCGGCTCGAACACGCTGCGCGTGTCGATCAGGCCCCGGGTCTTCGGCGAGGCGCGCGCGGCCATCGCGGCGCTGTTCGGCGGCATCATGCGGCTCAAGCACATCTACGTGTTCGACGACGACATCGACATCCACGATGAAGGCCAGGTCGATTGGGCGATGGGCACCCGCTTCCAGGCCGATCGGGATCTCATGGTGCTTCAGGGGATGATGGGCATGACCATGGACCCCTCCCTCGAAGGCCGCCGCACCGGCGCCAAGGCAGGTTTCGACTGCACCAGGCCGTTCGGCCGCGCGGGGGAGATTCCGCTCACCAGAAGCGCGGCGAAGTTGTTCGGGGCGCCTGCCCGCTTCCAGACCGTGGAGCAGGCGCTCATTGCAGGGCCGCTGTTCTATGCCGAGATCGTCGAGGCCGTGGGCAGCGACGACGGGCGCGAGGTCGCCTGCGCACTTGATGCGCTCCGCCGGCGCGGGCGGCTCGCCCGCGACCGCGACGGCCGCTATCACATGGGCGTGTCAAAACCGGGCCACACCGGCATCGTCGGCGACCTCTACCACGATCCCAACGAGGGGACGTGAGCACCAGCGCAGACGCGTCCGTCGCACCCCCGGTCGAGGTGCGGCCCCCTCTGCCGCTTACCGAGCAGACGATCGCCGCGCGGCTCGAGCGCCTGCCTTATTCGCGCTGGCACGTACGCATCACGATCATCCTCGGCGTCGCAATCTTCTTCGATTCCTTCGACTCGCTCGCGATCGCCTATGTGCTTCCCGTCATCATCCGCGACTGGAGCATTCCGCCGGAGCAGGTCGGCAAGCTGCTCAGCATCGCCAATTTCGGCCAGGCACTGGGCGCCTTCGCTTTCGGGTGGATCGCGGAGCGCGTCGGGCGCGTGCCGGCGGCGCGCATCACCATCGCGCTCTATGCCGTAATGTCGTTTGCCTGCGCGTTCGCGCAGAATTACGACCAGCTGTTCTGGTTCCGCTTTGTCGAGGGCATCGGCCTCGGCGGAGAAATCCCGGTAGCCTCGAGCTACATCAGCGAGATCCTGCGCGCGCAGCGCCGCGGCAGCTCCTTCCTCGCCTATCAGATGATCTTTCCGGTTGGCCTGCTGGGCGCCGCGCTTGCCGGAGCCGTGGTCGTTCCTTCCTTCGGCTGGCGCTGGATGTTCATCATCGGTGCTGTTCCTGCGCTGATCGCGCTTGCATTGCGGTACTTGTGTCCGGAATCGCCGCGCTGGCTGGCGTGCAAAGGCCGCCTGCGCGAGGCCGACGAGATCGTGACCCGCATCGAGCGCATCGTCTCGCGCAATGGCGCCCGGCCGCTGCCGCCGCCGCCACGGATCGAGGCACCGCCCGCTGCCGGCAGCACGCGCCCACGCGAGCTGTTTGAGGGCCGCTACGTGCGGCGCACGCTGCTGGTCTGGGTGCTGTGGACGTCCTCCTACATCATCTCCTACGGCCTGCAGGGGTGGATACCGACGCTCTACCGGCAGGTCTATCATCTCACGCTGCAGCAGTCGCTCAACTATGCGATCGCCGCGCCGCTGGGCAGCGTTCTCGGGTCCCTGCTTTGCGTCTTTCTGATCGACCGGATCGGGCGGCGCGCCTGGTTCATCGGCGCATTCCTGCTGTCGGCGGTGAGCCTCGTGGGCCTGTGGTCGATCGGTGCACGCACCGCGCTCGGGATGCTGCTCGGCTACGGCTTCCTCTCGATGTGGCTTGGCTCGATGAACATGAGCATCTTTCTCTACACGGCCGAGATCTATCCTACCCGCATGCGCGCGCTGGGGGTGAGCTGGGCGAGCTTCTGGCTGCGGGTGGCGGCGACGGTCGGCCCGCTGGTTGTCGGATTCGGCTTGCCGCGCTACGGAATCGGCGGCGTGTTCCTCATCTTCTCCGTTTTCGCGCTCACCGGCACCATCGCGGCGATCTTCATGGTCGAGACTCGCGGACGCGTGCTCGAGGAAGTGTCGCCGTGAATGCGGCAATCGGACAGGCGCTGCGCCGCAAGGAGGACCTGCGCCTCATCACCGGCGCGGGCCGCTACAGCGACGATGTCGACATGCCGGGCCAGGCCTATGCGTACATGGTGCGCTCGCCGCACGCGCACGCGCGCATTCGCGCCATTGAAACCGCGCGGGCGCTGGCGCTGCCTGGCGTCCTCGCGGTGCTCACCGGCAGGGACGCGGCGGTGGACGGCCTGCGCCCGATCCCGCACAGCACGGCGCTCTCGAGCCCGCCTGATATTGCGCTCAAGAACCGCGACGGCTCGCCGCTTCCCATGACGCCGCACGCGCCATTGCCGGCCGACTGCGCCCGCTTTGTCGGCGAGGCGGTGGCCATGGTGGTTGCCGAGACGGTGCACGCGGCAATGGACGGGGCCGAATGCGTGAAGGTCGATTACGACGTGCTCCCCTGCGTGACCGGGGCGCTTACCGCCGCGAAGGCCGGCGCGCCGACGCTCCACGACGGCTATGCCAATGTCTGCATCGATGCCGATGCCGGCGATCTCGCCGCAACCGAGCAAGCGTTTGCGCGCGCTGCCCATGTCGTGCGCCTGGCGACATGGATACAGCGCGTGACCGGGGTTCCGATGGAGCCGCGCGCGGCGGTTGCCTGCTACGATGGTGCGACCGGCCGTTATTGGCTGCATGCCGGCAGCGGCGGCATCGTGCGGCAGAAGGGCGAGCTTGCCGGCATCCTCGGGGTGCCGCCGGCCGCCGTGCGGGTGACTGCAAACGACATCGGCGGCAATTTCGGCACCCGCAACGCGTTCTTTCCCGAGTTCGCGCTGATCGCCTGGGCCTCGAAACGCATTGGGCGCCCGGTGAAGTGGACCTGCGAGCGGCACGAGGCCTTCCTCAGCGACTATCAGGGCCGAGATCTCACCGTCGAGGCCGAGCTTGCGCTCGATGCGGACGGACGTTTCGTCGCGCTGCGCGGATCGAACCTGAGCAATGTCGGCGCGCACAGCGTATCCTATGTGCCGCTGATCAAGGGCGTCGGGCTGATGACGTCGGTCTATCAGGTGCCGGTTGCGCACATTCGTGCGCGCGCGGTGCTGAGCAACACGGCGCCCACCAATCCCTATCGCAGCGCGGGCCGGCCGGAGGCGATGTTCGTCATCGAGCGGCTCATTTCAATTGCCGCCCGGCGCCACGGCCTTGACGAGGTAACGCTGCGGCGATGCAACCTCGTGCCGAGCTCCGCGATGCCGTACGCCAATCCGCTGGGGCTGACCTACGACAGCGGCGCCTATGAGCAGGCCATGGACCAGGCGCTCGCGCTCTCGGACTGGAATGGATTTCCGCAGCGGCGCAGGCATTGCGCCCGGCGCGGGCGGCTGCGCGGCATCGGGATCGCGAACTACGTGGAGGCGACGAGCGGAATGCCGCGCGAGCGGGCGGAAATCCTGGTGCGCCCGGACGGCGGCGTCGATGTTGTGATCGGCACCCTGTCGAGCGGCCAGGGACACGAGACGAGCTTCTCCCAGCTGATCACCGAGTGGCTCGGCATCGCCGCCGAGCACGTGCGCATCATCACCCACGATACCGATATCGTGACCGTCGGAGGCGGCTCGCACTCCGCCCGCTCCATGCGCTTTGCCGGGATCGTGATCGGCAAAGCTGCGGACGCCATCATCGCCAAAGGCAAGCGGATCGCCGCGCATCTGCTCGAAGCGGCCGAGCACGACATCGCATTTGCCGACGGCGCGTTCGCCATCGCCGGCACCGACCGCCGGATCGGCTTGATCGAGGCCGCGGCCGCTGCGCAGACCTGCGCTGACCTGCCGGACGATCTGCGCGGAGCGCTCAGGGCCGAATGCGACGAGACGATGCGGGTGTGCGCCTTTCCGTTCGGCTGTCACGTCTGCGAGGTGGAGATCGACGCGGAGACCGGCGCGGCCGAGATCGTGAAATATGTGGCGGTGGATGACGTCGGCCGTGCCGTCAACCCGCTTATCGTGCACGGCCAGACGCATGGCGGAATAGCCCAGGGCGTCGGACAGGCGCTCCTCGAGCAGTGCCTCTACGAGGGCGCGAGCGGCCAGCTGTTGTCCGCCTCCTTCATGGATTATCCGATGCCGCGCGCCGATACGCTGCCGTCCTTCGTAACCGCAATCAGCGAGGTCCCGTCGGCGACCAATCGGCTCGGCATCCGCGGCGGCGGCGAAGGCGGAACCACGCCGGCGCTCGCGGTCGTCGTCAACGCCATCGTCAATGCGCTCGCCGATTACGGCGTCGACCACCTCGAAATGCCGGTCACGCCGGAACGCATCTGGAGGGCGATCGAAGCGGGAAAGCGACGCGGCGCCAGGCCGGATGCGCCAGCGGACGAGAGAGAACTTTCATGAAGGGCAAGACCGTGGTCATCACGGGGGGCACGTCCGGCATCGGCGAGGTTGCCGCGCTGGAGCTTGCCCAAATGGGCGCCCGCATCGTGCTCGTCGCACGGGAAAAATCGCGCGCAGAGGCCACGCTCGCGCGGCTGCGCAAGCGTGGGCCCGAACTCGCGCATACCGCTCATTATGCGGACCTCACGCGGCTTGCCGAGATGAAGCGCGTCGCAGCGCAGATTGCCGCTGTCGAGCCGCGCATCGACGTGCTGATCAACAACGCCGGCGCGATGTTCGGCGCCCGCCGGATCACGCAGGACGGCATCGAGCGCACCTTCGCGCTCAACCACATGGCCTATTTCGTCATGACGGAAGGCCTGTGCGCGCGGCTCGCCGGCGCGGGCGATGCGCGCATCGTCAACACCGCTTCCGACGCCCATCGTGGCGCAACACTCGACTTGAGCGACCTGCAATCGGAGCAAGGCTCTGGCGCCATGCAAGCCTACGGCCGCTCGAAGCTCTGCAACATCCTGTTCACGCGCGAGCTCGCGCGCCGCCTGCATGGCAGCGGCATCACCGCGAATTGCCTGCATCCGGGCTTCGTCGCCACGCGCTTTGGAGATCAGAGCGGCGGCTTGATCTCACACATGATATGGCTCGCCAAGTTTCTCGCAATATCGCCCGCCGAGGGCGCGAGAACCATCGTTCATCTGGCCTCATCGCCTGAGGTCGCGGGCATCAGCGGCAAATATTTCTACAAATGCCGCGCAACAACGCCGTCGCCTGCGGCGCAGGACGACCAGGCGGCCTTGTTGCTGTGGGAGCGCAGCGCGAAGCTGGCCGGGATGCAGGCATAGTGCGTCTTGCGGCGCGGAATGTTTATTGCTTGCAACGATGATTGCCGAATCTCAGGACCCCCCACCAGGGTCTTCGGCCACCCCTAAACCTAGCGCTAGCCGGCGAGATCGGCGGAGCGGTTTGCCAAGCCGCGGCGCCATCACCGCCTTTTCGACCTTTGTTTCGCCGCATTGGGGACAGGAGATCTCGCCGGCCTTCTGCTGCGCCTCGAACCCGTCGCCGTCACGAAACCAGCCTTCAAATTGGTGGCCGCGGGCGCAACGCAGCGTAAAAATCATCGGCACTGCCTCCGAGCCGTGCGTTGTACTCGGCTCTTTTCGTTATTTGCAACCGGCCGCCGTCAATGCAAGAGAGCATGCGATCGCCTCAGTCCTCGACGGCTCCCTCCGTCTGGGTTAGCCGCTTTTTGCCGCTGATCAAGCCAGGCGGTCTTGTGCTCGACCTCGCGGCCGGCAGTGGCCGGCACGTTCGTTTGCTGCGCGACCGCGGGTTTGCCGTATGCGCGGTCGACCGTGATACCACGGTCCTGTCGGCGTTCGCGGGGCCGGGTTGCGAGGTGCGCCGGATCGACCTCGAGACCGACAATCGCTGGCAGCTTGGTAATGACTATGATGGAATCATCGTTACCAATTACCTGCACCGTCCGCTGCTCCCGGCGATTGCCCGCGCTCTCGCGCGGGGTGGCGTGCTGATCTACGAGACCTTCGCGCGCGGCAACGAACGCTTCGGCCGGCCGCGCAATCCCGATTTCCTGCTTCGCCCCGGCGAGTTACTCGAAGCCTTTAAAACCCTTACGGTCGTCGCCTTCGAGGAGGGAGAGGTTTCGGTACCACGCCCCGCCGTGATCCAGCGCCTTGCCGCCGTACTCGGCCCGCTGGGCCCGTTGCCGCAGACAGCAGATTCGGACAGGGTAAGCTGACGACACGCCAAATACTGCCGAAAAGCTGATGCGCTCGAAGAATTTCTGACTTGGCAGCGAGAACAGCTCGAGTGTTACGAATATACGCCGGCGACGTCACAGCGCCGCAAGTGCTTTTATTGCAGCGTGCCGGCGCGCGGTAAATTCGGCCGCAATCGCGGGATCAGCGCTAAGCAGCGGGATCAGCGCCAAGCAACGATCTTGGAAACGTACATCGCGTTGCGAGACGATTTGCTCCATCTGTTGGCGCAACTCGCCCATCTCATCGTCTTGATCGATGGCACCGAGCAGTTTCACGAAGCCAATCCAGTGATGCGGCGCAAGTGGCTTGTCGGCACGCGCGTCGAGCTTGCTAGCAATCTCATCGATGAAATCCCGGAGCACGGTCATCAGTGCAGCTTAAGCCTTCGGCGTGAACAAAGTCGCTAGTGAGGCTAGCCCTGAACTGCCGCGGGGTGCGCTGTACAACCATGCGACCGCTCCATCTTTGACATTGCCAATGAGCCGGCGATAGCCGCCAACATCAGCCGCGGCAATGGCAGCCAGCGGTTGTTTGACGCGCGCCCCGGCCATCGAAGGAGTCCCGAACTTCCGTGCTTGCAAGGTTGAAGTTTAGAGCATTTGCATCGCGTATACCGTACGGAAGATCAGGCGCTGTTTCAATGACTTAACTTCAAGGTCTGCAATGATTGTCCGATATCGGAAGGCCGTCGACGCACTTTTGGCGACCCTCGGCCTACGAGCGCGGCTACGGTTTCGTTGGTATAAACCAAGCCAACAGCGACGCGGTGATGGAGATTTCGTCGCGGGCCCAAATGACGAAAGCGCTTCTCATTTTTCTTATTATGATCTCGCCAGCTGTCACCGACGATCAGAATGTCACCGATTTCGACCCGCTCAAGTTCAGGCTCGAATAGGAGGAGATAATGGACGATGCAGATTTCGTGAGAGAAACCATTCAAGGATTGAACAGTCATGCGGCGGAGCTGGACGCCATGTACAGGGGGGTAATGGCAGCGGCGACGAATCGGACGGACATTCCGAACATAACGGAGATTTTTCAAGAAATGGCTGAAGCGTCCAAAGAATGCGATGAGCTGCTCGAAATATATTTCGGGGACGGAGATCCACTGCCAGCTGACGTGCGCCGCGCAATTCAACGAGTGCAGGATGGGTTGTCCAACTGTGCGAATGCGTTCGTTGCATACATGTCGATTGCAAGGCTAACGCTGGGTTAGGTCCAGCGATGGCGCGACCGGCAAATCCGGAAGAGCTCCGATAGTGCCACATGCATGGCGGAGACCCGCAGGCATAAGGCGGGCCGTCGATACCTACGCTTTCTTCACTTCGAAGGTACGTTCAATTGGCACGTCGTCGAAGAAAAATTTTATTGTGTACTGCCCAGCCGTCAGCTCTGGGACAAAAACCCTAATCGCCGCAAGATGAGCTTTGTTTTTCTCAAGAACGACCGTTTGTTTCGGACTTTCAATCACCGTCTGACCTCTGGGATCGGTAAATGAAATTCTCGCCTCACAAGGTCCCTCACCCCCGCGAGCAAGCAATACAGCCATGAGAGATGGAATCAGAATATCTTTTTGAAGGACGATATCGTCGTTTGGAAAGACACCAATAATGCTGAGCTTGTTGTTGACCTCCTCCCTCACATCTTCGCAAAGAAGGAAGGAAGAACCATCGGATTTCGGCAATGACTTTTTCATGACCTGTTCACAATAGCCGCCGATGCAGCAGGAGCACCGGCAAGTGCGAAGGACGATTTGGGGCAGATGCTGTACCGAATACCTTCATGGAAATCGGCAAGCAAGCCCATTCGTCTTCCAGATTAACGGATAAGTCAACTGGGTCTCACAGCAATGGACGCCACGTGATAACAGCTTGGGTCACAAGCGGCTGTATCGGCCGAATCGACTGCGGCTGCGAGCTTGTGAGATCTGTCCGGCTACTCCGCAAGCGGGACCGGGTTGGCGGGCGGCGGATCGATCTCAAAGGTGGCAGCGGTCAAGCAGGTCATAGAGAAGCTGCCGACCGCGGCAACCAGCGCCACCAGGCTTTCCAGACCCATGGTCTTTTCCGCGGCCGCATAGGTCGCCTCGTTGAGTCCCTTGTTGGCGAGCATCTCGCCCGCCACGACGAAGCAGGTTTGCTCGCGCGGATCGGGCAGGTGCGGCGCCTTGCGCGCGTTGATCGCGTCGATGATCGACTGCTCGATGCCGATGGCGAGCGAGTTGCGCACCTGCGCGAACCATGGATAGCGCGCATTCCAGTATCGCGCGACGATGAGGTTCACAATCTGTTGCTCCCGGCGCGACAACGGCCCGGATGCGAGCGAAGCGCGCAGGTTCTGGCAGGCCTCGAAGACTTTCGGCAATCGGATGTAGGCCTGGTATGGGCCGCCCACGATACCGGTCGATTGCTTGGCGGCATCGTAGACACGCGCCTGCTCGGCATTCATGTCGGTACGCTCCACGATCGCGATGCGCGTCATGCTGATCCCCAGCGGTTGGATGTGCTGTACAGTGGCAAGCCTAGCATTCCCTTGCTGAGTGCGCGACCGGCAAGCTAGCATTGCCCGGCATGCAACAGCTCGCATTCGGCATAGCGTTCGCCCTCCTCGCCCCGCTGTTGGCGGCAGGGCCGGTGAGGGCGCAGAACTGGCCGCAGCGGACGGTCAAGCTCATTGTGACGCTGGGAGCAGGCAGCGGCGTCGATCTCGGCGCGCGACTGCTCGCGGAGCGACTGAGCAGGCGCTGGAGCCAGCCGGTCGTGGTCGAGAATCGACCCGGCGGAGATGGTCTCGTCGCCATCGGCGCATTCGTGAACGCCAACGACGATCACGTGCTGCTCACAACACCAAGCGGCTCGTTCACCGCGCATCCGTTCACCTACAAGAGCCTGCCGTACAAGCCCGCCGACATCGTCCCGATTGCCAGGATCTCCAATACGATCGTGGTTGCGGCGGTGCCCACTTCGCTGGAGGTCGGATCATTTGCGGACCTGGTGGCGATGGCGCGCGCAGAGCCGGGCTCGCTCAACTGGGCCGGCACCACCGCGAGCAACGAGTTCCTGTTCGCCGCGTTCCTCAAGAATGCCGGCCTCGCCATGTCCAAGGTTCCCTACCGCAACCTGGTCGAGGCGGCGAACGATCTTGCGATCGGCCGCATCCAGATCAATGTGACCGCGTTTGCGATAGTGCGGCCGCAGCTGGAAGCGGGCAAGGTCAAGCTGCTGGCGGTAACCAACACTGCGCGCGCCGCCATCATTTCCGAGGTGCCCACGATTACAGAAGCCGGCTATCCCGACCTTGCGCTCGACGGCCTGGTCGGCATTTTCGGCCCACCAGGCATGCTCGAGCGAACCCGCGAAAGCATCGCCGCGGATGTGCGCGCGGCCATGGATCACGACGTGGAGGAACGGTTGAACCTCACCGGTCAGGTCCCACATTTCGGCGGGCCTGCCGAGTTCGCCGCCGATATCGCACAGCAGCGCGCGCGGCTCGCCATTGCCGCCAAGACCCTCGGCATCATACCGACCGAATGAATTCTTACGCGACCGCCGCGGCAACCGCCCGGCGCGCGAGCACGCCGACGAGGTGAGCACGGTACTCGGCGCTGCCGTGAATGTCGCTCGCCATGCCGTCGGCGGGCACCGTCATCCCCTCCAGCGATTTGGGGCCGAAGCGCTTCTTGAGCGCCTCCTCGAAGGCGGGAACGCGGAAGACGCCGTTTGCGCCCGCGCCCGTCACGGCGACCCGGATCTCGGAAGAGCGCTTGGAGACGAATACTCCGACCAGCGCATAGCGGGAGGCTGGATTGGGGAACTTGTAATAGGCCGCCTTGTTCACCTTCGGGAATTGCACCTTGGTAATGATCTCGTCGGCCTCGAGCGCAGTCTCGAACAGCCCCTTGAAAAATTCATCGGCAGCGATGCGGCGCTTGTTGGTGATGATGGTGGCGCCAAGGCCGAGCACACCGGCAGGGTAATCCGCGTTCGGATCATTGTTGGCAACTGAGCCGCCGAGCGTTCCGCGATGGCGGACGGCGGGATCGCCAATCCGGCCGGCAAGGTCCGCCAATGCCGGAATGTTCGCCTTCACCACGGCCGAGGTCGCTACCTCGGCGTGCGGCGTCATGGCGCCGATGGTCAGCGTGCGGCCGCTCATCTCGATCCCGGCCAGGCCCTCGATCTTCGAGAGATCGACGAGATTCTTCGGGCCTGCGAGCCGCAGCTTCATGGTCGGAATCAAGGTGTGACCGCCCGCGAGCAGCTTTGCTTCCTCCTGCTTGGCGAGCAGGCTTGCCGCCTGCCGCAGGGTTGTCGGCCGATGTTGCGTGAATGCGTACATGCTCGGGCTCCTATGCCGCCTCTTTGCTGTTGCTGGCTTTCTGCAATGACCGCCACACCGCCTGCGCGGTGGCGGGCATTGACAGCTCCTCGGTGCCGATTGCGTCGGTGAGCGCATTGATGACCGCCACCGGCGCGGCAATCGCGCCCGCCTCGCCGCAACCCTTGATACCGAGCGGATTGGACGGCGACCTGGTCTGCGTCATGTCGACCTTCAGGGCCGGCAGATCATGGGCACGCGGCATGCAATAATCCATGAGCGATCCGGTCATGAGCTGGCCGTCCTTGTCATAGATCGCGCATTCAAGCAGCGCCTGCCCGATGCCCTGCGCAATACCGCCATGGACCTGACCCTCGACAATCATCGGATTGACGACGGTGCCGAAATCATCGACCGCGGTCCACGCCACGATCTCGCTTTCTCCCGTCTGCGGATCGACCTCGACTTCGCAGACATGACAGCCGGCAGGGAAGCTGAAGTTGGTCGGGTCGTAGAAGGCGCCCTCCTTGAGGCCCGGCTCGAGCTCATGCCCGTCAAACTTGTGCGCGATATAGGCGTTGAGCGCCACGTCGCCCCAGGCGACAGACTTGTCGGTGCCGCTGACGGTAAAGCGTCCGTCCCGGAACACGATATCCCCTTCGGCCGCTTCCATCAGATGGGCGGCGACCTTCTTCGCCTTGGCTTCGACCTTGTCGAGCGCCTTGACGATTGCGGAAATACCGACGGCGCCGGACCGTGAGCCGTAGGTGCCCATGCCGAACTGCACCTTGTCGGTGTCGCCGTGCACCACGCTGACATTCTCGATCGGAATCCCCAGCCGTTCGGAAACAACCTGGGCGAATGTCGTCTCATGGCCCTGTCCGTGCGCATGAGAGCCGGTGAGCACCTCGACGGTGCCCGTGGGATTGACCCGCACCTCGGCTGATTCCCAGAGTCCCACGCCGCAGCCGATGGATCCGGCCGCCTGGCTGGGCGCAATCCCGCAGGCTTCGATGTAGGCGGAGAATCCGACTCCGCGCAATTTGCCGCGGCGCGCGGATTCGCGCTTGCGCTTTTCCAATCCGTCATAGTCCGCGATCTTGAGAGCCTTCTCGAGCGATGCGCGGTAGTCGCCCGTGTCGTAGCTCATGATCACGGGGGTTTGATGCGGAAAGGAGCTGATGAAGTTCTGCTTGCGCAGATCAACCGGGTTCATTCCCATCTCGCGCGCCGCAACTTCGACCAGCCGCTCGACCACGAAAGTGGCTTCCGGGCGGCCAGCCCCGCGATAGGCATCAACCGGCGCCGTGTTGGTGTAGACCGCATCGACCTCGCAATAGATGGCGGGGATCGCATACTGCCCGGACAACAGCGTGCCGTAGAGGTAGGTCGGAATCGAGGATGAGAACGTGGACATGTAGGCGCCGAGATTGGCGATGGTCTTGACGCGCAGGCCGCTGATTCTCCGCTCGCGGTCGAACGCCATCTCCGCGTGAGTCACATGGTCGCGCCCGTGCGCATCGGCGAGAAAGGCCTCGGTGCGCCCCGACACCCATTTCACGGGGCGGCCAATCCGGCGCGCTGCCCAAAGGCAGGCCACCTCCTCGGGATAGATGAAGATCTTGGAACCGAATCCTCCCCCCACATCGGGGGCTATCACGCGCAGCCTGTGCTCGGGCGCCATGCCCACGAATGCCGATATGACGAGGCGCGCGACATGGGGGTTCTGTGTCGTGTTCCACAGCGTGAGGCTTTGCGTGCCCGGATCGTAATCGGCGATTGCGGCGCGCGGCTCGATCGCATTTGGCACGAGACGGTTGTTGACGAGGTCGAGCCTGGTGACACGGTCGGCGGCCTTGAAGGCGGCGTCCACGGCGTGGGCATCACCGAGATGCCACTGATAGATGGTATTGCGGGTTGCGATATCGTGGATTTGCGGCGCATCAGCGGCTTGCGCCTTGGCGGGATCAACAGCCGCCGCAAGCACCTCATAGGCGACGTTGACCTTCTCGGCGGCGTCCATGGCCTGCGCCAGCGTTTCGGCAATGACGAGCGCTACCGCGTCGCCGACGAAATTCGCCTTCCCCTGCGCGATCGCCGGGTGCGCCGCCATCTTCATCGGCGAGCCATCCTTGGAATTGATCATCCAGCCGCAGATGAGATTGCCGATCTTGTCGGCGGCGAGATCGGCGCCCGTGAGCACCGCGAGCACTCCCGGCATTGCCGCCGCTGCAGCGCCGTCGATCTGCTTGACCCTGGCATGAGCGTGCGGGGAACGCAGGAAATAGGCGTGGGCTTGGCCCGGACGGTTGATGTCGTCGGTGTAGTGACCCCGCCCGGTAATGAAGCGCTGGTCTTCCTTGCGGCGCACCGGCGCGCCGATTCCGGTTGCGCCCATACGATCCTCCTCCCTCGCTGCTGCCGTCGCCGTGCCACCCCTACGCGGCGGGTTTGCCGTGCCCTTTTTCCATGGCCTTGGCGCCGGCTGCGATTGCCTTGACGATGTTGTGATAGCCGGTGCAGCGGCAGAGATTGCCTTCGAGCTCGTGCCGGATGGTCGGATCGTCGAGGTCATGACCCTTGCGGTAGACAATGTCGACGGCGGTCATGATCATGCCGGGGGTGCAATAGCCGCACTGCAGCCCGTGATGCTCGCGGAAGGCCTCCTGCATGGGATGCAACGGTCCGTTGGGATCGGCGAGACCTTCGATGGTGAGCACCTCCGCCCCCTCGATCTGCCAGACGAATACCGTGCACGCCTTCACGGCCTTGCCGTTGATGTGCACGACACAGGCGCCGCATTGCGACGTGTCGCAGCCCACATGGGTGCCGGTGAGCCGCAGGTTCTCGCGCAGGAACTGCACCAGCAGCGTGCGCGGATCCACATCACCGGTGACGGCTTTACCGTTCACCGTCAGGGCGACGGCGGTCATGGCTATCCTCCTTGGAATTGCGGTCGAACGTCTTGTTTTCCGGGTCGAGGGTCGATTCCGGCAACGGATCCGGTCAAATCGGCACGATCTTGCGGAAGTGCACGGGAGCAAGTCAACCCTGAAATGGCGCTTTTCGTGTCCTCAGCCGCCGGCCGCGACCGCGGCCGCGAACTTCACGAAGAAATCGTCCGCTGTTTTCTTTGCCGCACTGTTGATCAGGCGTTGTCCGAGCTGCGCCAGCTTGCCGCCGATCTGTGCCTCGACGTCATAGGTAAGAAGCGTGCCACCGTCCTGGTCCGAGAGCGAGACCGTTGCGCCGCCTTTTGCGAATCCCGCGACGCCTCCCTCCCCTTCGCCGGAAATGCGGTAGCTGTTCGGCGGATCGAGATCGGAAAGCCTGACTTTTCCCTTCCAGCGTGCCTTGACTGGACCAACCTTCACGGTCGCAACAGCCTGGAACTCGTTGTCCGCGATCCTGTCGAACTGCTCGCTGCCCGGAATGCAGCTCTTGAGCACTTCGGGATCGTTGAGCTTCGTCCAGACGACTTCCCGGGTTGCGGGAAGCTGGACTTGCCCATTCATGGTCATCGCCATCGCCTGGTTCTCCCTCTCGCTGGACCGAGATATAAAACTTCGGTTGGCAACGAGGAAAGTGCTTTGTCGGTGCCCGGGCGGGACCCGGCAGGTGACCGTCGGATCACTGCACGCACGCCCGGCAACCGCTGGCCGCAAGCCAAAGAGGGATCCAGATTTTGGAGTGTCGATCTCGGGGGACCGATGTCAAACGGGCGCTGCTTCGGTCCCGGTATGCGGCAGCCTCGCCGAAGCCGACCTATTCGCTCGGCCGCCCCCCATTTCCTCCATGTGCCGCTCGACCAGGAGCACGATCATTGCGCTCGAAAGCAGCAGGAACTGCGTTGCGTGCAGGCGAATGAGGGCCGCATCGCCTGAATTGAGTGCAGGCCAGGTCCAAAGTCCAAGCGTGATGGCGGCAAGGACGAGGGCAGCATCGAGCGTCTCGCGATTGGTGTCGCGCCCGACCACCAGGGCCCGCGCAAAATCGATCAGATAGGCGAGAAAGCCGATGGCAATCACGAATTTGAGACCGGCAAGCGCGTTCGAAACATGCACCAGACCGACGAGCCCGAAGTCGAAGAGGGCGCGGAAGTAGGCGGCAGCCACCGCATGGACCGGATCCTCGAAGCCGTGAAAGGGCGATGTCAGGGCACGCAGCCCGTCCCCTCCCCACACCGGCGCGAAATAGAGCGCAACGAGCGCGGCGTTGACCGAGCCAAGCCGGGGAGATGATCGCATGGCAGCCTCCCGTGGGGGACCGATGGGCGGGTGCTGCGTGGCAACGGCGTCTCATCGAGCCACATCGAGGCCATCTAGCGGCTTTGCAATTCGAGCTACAATGGAAACCCTTTGTTAACCTTAAGTCGGCTCACAGGCGCTTGTAGGCACGGTCGTGATAGACGAGCACCGGACCGCCGGGGCCGAGCCGCACCGCTTCGACCGCGCCGAAGAACACATTGTGGCTGCCCACGGATCGCACCTCGACAATGCGGCAGTCGAACACGGCCACCGCCGAAACCAGAACCGGGCTCGCCGTGGTAAGTACCGTCCAGTCTCCGCTCGCAAAGCGATCGCTGCCGGACACGCCGGTGCGTCCGGCGAAGATATCTGCAATCTCGGCTCCGCCATCGCCCAGCGTATTGACGCAGAAGACGCCATTCTCCACCACCGCGGGATTGGTCTGGCTACGACGATTGAGGCACATGAGCAGCATGGGAGGCGCGTCCGACACGGAGCAGACGGCCGTCGCGGTTGCGCCGGTCTTGCCGCAGGGTCCCGCTGTAGTGATGACGTGAACCGCAGCGCCCA
>Ga0306926_10002283_pt1 | contig 19518 bp, 19 predicted proteins | sample flu12Cox44000178_FD_203759 | JGI IMG/M metagenome (GOLD analysis project Ga0306926, IMG submission 203759) | Lab enrichment of tropical soil microbial communities from Luquillo Experimental Forest, Puerto Rico - flux8day.12C.oxic.44.000.178 (v2)... | ecosystem: Environmental > Terrestrial >... | reverse complement strand
CTACGACGACAACTACCTCGCTTCGATCGCGCAGACGATGGCGACGCTGGCGTCGCACGGCATCGTCAGCCTGCTCGATTTCCATCAGGATCTCTACAACGAGGTATTCCAGGGCGAGGGAGCACCGGCGTGGGCGGTCAAAACCGATGGGCTGCCCAACCCGCAACTGGGCTTTCCCGGCAACTACTTCGCCAACCCGGCCGAGGAGTTCGCCTGGAACGCCTTCTGGCGCAACGCCACGGCGCCAGACGGGATCGGCCTGCAGGACCACTACACGCGCGCGTGGGCACACGTCGCGGGCTTCTTCCGCGGCAACCCGGGGGTGTTCGGCTACGAGGTGCTCAACGAGCCGTGGCCCGGCTTCATCTGGGAGGGCTGCTTCAACCCCGTGCTGGGCTGCCCGCTGCAGGACCACAAGCTGACCGAGTTCTACAGGCGGGTCGTGCCGGCGATTCGTGCGGCCGACCCGACAACGCTGGTGTTCTTCGAGCCCAACACCTTGTTCGACGAGGGGATCCACACCGACCTCGGCCACGTCGCCGACCCCAACACGGGCTTCTCCTTCCACGACTACTGCGCCATCGAATCGGTGCTGCACAAAAACGTCACCTGTCGCTTCGAGGACGGCGTCACGATCACCAACGCGAGCCTCTACGCGGACATCAATCAGATGCCGCCGCTGTTGACGGAGTTCGGCGCCACCAACGACCTGAAAAACCTCGCCGAGGTGATGCGCCACACCGACGGGCAACGGATGGGCTGGCTTGAGTGGGCATACACCGGCAACGACAAGACGAGCTCGTCCCCGACCGACCAGGCGCTCGTCTTCAACCCCGCCCAGCCGCCGGTCGGCGCCAACGTCAATGCGGCCAAGCTCGCGGTGCTCGCCGCGCCGTACCCCCAGGTGGTCGCCGGCACGCCCAGGGACTGGTCCTTCAGGTCGGGCACGTTCCGGCTGTGCTACTCGACAGAACGGGTCGACCGGGCAGGCCGCTTCTCCCCCGGCGCTCAGACGTTCGTTTCGGTTCCTCCCATCGAGTACCCGAACGGCTATCAGGTGAGTGTCTCAGGCGGACAGGTGGTTTCGGCGCCCAACGCCCCCGTGCTGGCGGTCGTGGCAAACCCCGGCGTCGACACCGTCGACGTCGTAGTGACCCCGTGATCCGCCCGGCGCTAGCCGCCTAGGTAGCGCCGCAGCATCTCTGCCGCGGCGGTGATGTTCGCGACCGGCACCCGTTCGTCGCGGGTGTGGGCCAGGTTGGGATCCCCCGGGCCGAAATTAACGGCCGGGATACCCAACGCCGCGAACCGCGACACGTCGGTCCAGCCGTATTTCGCCCGGACCAGTCCGCCGGCGGCCTCGACGAAGGCCTTGGCGGCGGGCTGCGACAAGCCGGGCAGCGCGCCCGCCGCGGAGTCGGTCAGGTCAATCGCCACGTCTAACCCATCGAACACGTCACGCACGTGTTGCAGCGCCGCGTCCACCGACCGGTCGGGGGCAAAACGGAAATTCACGGTCACCGAGGCCGCGTCGGGTACCACGTTGCCGGCCACACCGCCATCGATGCGCACCGCCGACAAGCCCTCGCGGTACTCACAACCGTCGATATCGACGGTGCGCGCCTGATACGCCACCAGCCGGTCCAGCACGGCACTCAGTTTGTGAATCGCGTTGTCGCCCAACCATGAACGCGCCGAATGGGCGCGGGTGCCCGCGGCGCTGATCACGACGCGCAGCGTGCCCTGGCAGCCGGCCTCGATGTAGCCGGCCGTGGGCTCGCCGAGGATGGCGACGTCGGCGGACAACCAATCCGGCAGCTCCCGCTCGATGCGGCCCAAACCGTTTGCCGCCGCTTCGATTTCCTCGCAGTCGTAGAACACCAGCGTCAGGTCGTGCGCCGGCTCGGCGACGGTGGCGGCCAGATGGAGGAAGACAGCGTCACCGGACTTCATGTCCGCGGCGCCGCAGCCGTACAGGTCGCCATTCTCGCTGCGGCTGGGCAGATTTCCGGCCACCGGGACGGTGTCCAGATGGCCGGCCAGCAGCACCCGCGACGGCCGGCCGGCTGAAGTGCGGGCCAGCACGGCGTTGCCGTTGCGAATGATCTCGAAGCCCGACGTCTGAGCGCGCAGCGCAGCCTCCACCTCGTCGGCGATGCGCGCTTCGTCCCTCGACTCGCTGGGGATGTCGACCAACGCCGCGGTCAACTCGATCGGATCCCCGCGCAAGTCCAGCACGCCCCCAAGGGTAGTTGCTGGGTCCCGTATACCGAGCAAGTAGCGTGACGGCCGTGACTGGAGCTGCAGGTATCGGGCTGGCGACGCTGGCCTCCGACGGATCGATTCTCGACGCTTGGTTTCCCGCACCGGAACTCACCGAATCGGGCACCAGCGCCACGTCGCGACTCGCGATGTCGGACGTTCCCCCGGAACTGGGCGCGCTGGTCGGCCGCGACGACGACCGCGGCACCGAGACGATCACCGTGCGCACGACCATCGGCTCGCTGGACGATGTCGCCGCCGACGCGTACGACGCCTACCTGCGGTTGCACCTGCTGTCCCACCGCCTGGTGGCGCCGCACGGGCTGAACGCCGGCGGCTTGTTCGGTGTATTGACCAACGTCGTCTGGACTAATCGCGGACCCTGCGCGATCGAGGGTTTCGAGACGGTCCGGGCACGGCTGCGCCGCAACGGGCCGGTGACGGTCTACGGCGTCGACAAATTCCCGCGGATGGTCGACTATGTCCTGCCCACAGGGGTCCGCATCGCCGACGCCGACCGCGTGCGGCTGGGCGCCCACCTGGCGCCGGGCACGACGGTCATGCACGAAGGCTTCGTCAACTACAACGCGGGCACCCTGGGCGCGTCGATGGTGGAAGGCCGCATCTCGGCCGGTGTGGTGGTGGGCGACGGGTCGGATATCGGTGGTGGAGCGTCGATCATGGGCACGCTGTCCGGCGGTGGCACTGCTGTGATTTCGATCGGCAAGCGGTGCCTGCTCGGCGCCAACGCGGGCCTGGGCATTTCACTCGGCGACGACTGCGTCGTCGAAGCCGGCCTGTATGTCACCGCCGGCACGAAGGTCACCATGCCCGACGGCAAAGCCGTCAAGGCCCGTGACCTCTCCGGCGCCAACAACCTGCTGTTCCGCCGCAATTCGGTCACCGGTGCGGTCGAAGTCGTCGCCCGCGACGGTCAGGGGATTGCGCTCAACGAGGACCTGCACGCCAACTGAAGTCAGCGGCCGCCGCTGGGCACCTCCGCCTCCACCTCAGCGGGTCCGTGACCGACGTACACACCTTTCGTGGTTCGAAGCGCGGTCCCGTTGGTCTCCGGTAGCAGAGAGGTGCACACCAGGCTGGTCAACGCGAGGGCGGCCAACATGAGACCGATCGCCCAGCTGCCGTAGGTCGTCAGCAGTGTTCCGGCGATCAGGGGCGGCAAGGCGCCGCCAAGGACACCGGCGAGGTTCACCGAAAGCGCCGATCCGCTGTAGCGGTTGCGGGTGGAGAACAGCTCCGGGACGAAGGCGGCCGTAGGTCCGGAGCCGATCGCGGCGGCGGCGTACATGCCGACGATGGCCACCGCATACAAAATGGGATTGCCGGTATTCATCAGCGGGATCACCACAAACGACCAGGAGAGACACGCCGCCCACCCCACCAGCAGCATCCTGCGGCGCCCGACCCGATCGCACAGAGTGGCCGAGACCGCGACCGACGCGATGCTCGCCAGTCCGCCCAGCACACCGACGAACAGGATGAGGCTGCGGGGATACCCCAGGTGGGAGTGCGCATAGGTGGTCAGGTAGGTGCCGGCCATGTAGACGAAGCCGAAACCGGCGATGACGCTGCCCGCGGCCAGGACGATCTCACGGCGGTGGAGGTGTAGCACCTCGGCCAGCGGCGCCTTGGGCACCAGGTGGCGGGCTTTCTCCTCGGCGAATACCGGAGTTTCGTCGATCTTGAGCCAGACGTACAAGGCGATGACGATCAACGCCGCGCTGATCAGGAACGGTAACCGCCACCCCCACTGCATGAACGCGGAGCTGTCTTCGCCAATGGTGTAGGTCACGCCGAGAAAGGTCGCGCTGTTCAGCACCAACGCGGTGCCGCCACCGAGGGCCGTGAACATGCCGTACCGGCCACGTTTGGCGGCCGGGGCATACTCGGCGCTCAGCAGCGCCGACCCGGCCCAATGGCCGCCCACGGCAAACCCTTGCAGCAACCGCAGCGCGATCAGGATCAACGGCGCCGCCACACCGATGGCTGCCGTGCTGGGAACCATGCCGACGGTCACGGTGGAGAGGGCCATGATCAGCAGCGTGGAGATCAGCGTTTTCTTCCGGCCGAGCCGGTCCCCGAAGTACCCGAAGACGGCAGCGCCGACCGGTCTGGACAGAAACGCTGCGCCAAATGTCCCCATCGAAGCGATCGTGGCCACGGTCGGGCCGAGGTGTGGGAAGAACACGGTAGGGAACACCAGAGCCGCGGCCGTGCCGTAAATAAGGAAGTCATAGAACTCGATCGCCGAGCCGACGAGACACGCCGCCGCCACCCGCCGCATCGGTGTCGACCCAGGGCGGGCCACAACCGCGGCGGCAGTGCGGCGATTCACCGTTACGACGGTAGGCGAAGGATCGCGGTCTCGCTTGCGGAAGGGCTGGCAACATCCTGCGTGTCGCCCGGCCGCAAGCTCGCGAGCGTGCGTGTTTGTACAACGACACGCCGCGTCTGGCGTACATTTGCGCACGCTCGCGACGCAAGTAATCAGCCCTCGGCCAACAACTGCTTCTTGAGCACCTTGCCCATCGCGTTGCGTGGCAGACCCTCCACGATGCGCACCTCACGTGGCCGCTTGTGCACCGAAAGCTCTTGGGCAACAAACTCGATCAGCTCTTCCGGCACGGCCGAGCCGACGACGAATGCGACGATCCGCTGGCCCAGGTCCTCGTCGGGCAGCCCGACGACGGCGGCCTCCTCGACACCCGGATGCCCGAGCAACACGGTTTCGATTTCGCCTGCGCCGATGCGGTATCCGCCGGACTTGATCAGGTCGACCGACTCGCGGCCCACAATCCGGTGCATGCCGCCGGCGTCGATCACTGCGACGTCGCCGGTGCGGTACCAGCCGTCGGCATCGAAAGCTTCCGCGGTGGCTTCGGGCCGATTCAGGTATCCGTCGAACATCATCGGTCCGCGAACCTGAAGGCGCCCAACGGTTTCCGCGTCGTGCGGGACGGGAGCGTCGCTGTCGTCGAGCAGCCTGGTTTGCACGCCGGCGACGGGCAGGCCCACCCAGCCCGGGCGACGTTCGCCGTCGGCCCGCGTGGAGAGCGTGATCAGCGACTCCGAGGCGCCGTACCGTTCGATCGGCTGATGCCCGGTGAGCTCGGCCATCCGGTCGAACACCGGCACCGGCAGCGGTGCGCTCCCGGACACCAGTAGCCGCGCCGGCCGCAGCGCCCGGGCGGCCGACTCGTCTCCCACGACCCGCGACCACACGGTCGGGACCCCGAAATACAAAGTGCCCCCGGCTTCGGCGCAGGCCTGGGCATAGCCGGCCGGTGTCGGTCTTCCGGTGTGCACGAACCGATTTCCGATCCGCAGCGACCCGAGCAGGCCCAGCACCAGTCCGTGCACGTGAAACAGCGGCAAGCCGTGCACCAGAACGTCGTCGGCCGTCCACTGCCAGGCCTCCGCGAGGGCGTCCAGGTCGGCGGCGATCGCCCGGCGGCTCAGCTGCACGCCCTTGGGCAGCCCGGTCGTGCCCGAGGTGTAGATGACCATCGCGGGGACATCGGATGACGGCTCGGGATACCGGTGCCACGAGCGCGCGTGCAATCGAACTGGGATGTGCGGCAACCCTTCCGGCTCGTCCGGCTCGGGGCCCAGCCAGGCCTGCACACCGGAGTCGGTGAGCATGTGGCGGCGTTCGGCGGCGCCGACATCGGAGGGCACCGGCACGAAGGGCACACCTGCGATCAGGCAGCCTGTGACCGCCAGCACCGTCGACGCGGTCGGCTTGGCCAGGACCGCCACCCGGCCCGCGCCGGCGACGCGTTCGGCCACCGACGTTGCGGCACCGACCAAGTCGCTGCGGCTCAGCGCGGCGCCGTCGATCCTGACTGCGTCCGCCATATCGGTGGCGGCGACGTCCGAGGGGTTCAGGGATGCCAGCAGCATCAGGCCTGCTGGTCCCAGATCTTCATCAGGGTGGACAGGATCTCCTCGCCGCGGCCCAGCCCGGCCAGATGACTTTCTTCGGGCAGGTGAAACAGCTCGGCGTCGGGGAGCCGGGAGACGACGTGCTCACCGTGCGCGAACGGAATGATGTGGTCGTGGTCGCCGTGCCACCAGCGGACCGGGACCTTCACCTCGTCGAGCCGGAATCCCCAGTCGCGGGCGAACAGCATGACGTCGTTGAACGGTGCGGCCAGCTGCTTGCGGCTGCCGTTGAGCAGGTCGTCGAGAAACATCGCCTTGAACTCGGGGCGCGCCAGCAGATGCCGGTCGGCCTGCGGTGACAGCAGCCCATACAGGTCGAGCGCGGGAGACGCGACCGGCCGGGCGGCCTGGATCAGCAAGCTCGCGCCCACCCGCAGCGGGCCGCCCCCGAACTTCAGCAGCGGCGCGACCCGCGAACCCAGGTTCATCGCACCACCACGGATCGCGTCCGGTCCCTTCGTCGGCGCCACCCCGCCGAGCACGCCGGCGTCCACCACCCGGTCGGGCAGGCCCGCCGCGCACGCGAGGGCGTAGGGACCGCCACCGGAGAGGCCGACCACGGCCATCTTATCGATCCCGAGCGTGTCCGCGATGGTCCGCACGTCGTCGGCGAATGCGGCGATGTTCTCGTACCGGTGCGGTGTCGACGAGCCGATGCCGGGTCGATCGACGCCGATCAGACGGATGTTGTGTTGTTCGGCGTAGACCCGGGCCTCGGTCGGGATCTGCCGGCGGGCGCCCGGGGTTCCGTGCAGCCAGAAGACCGCGCGACCCCATGGCGCACCGAACTCGGCGAACCCGATTCGGCGGTCGTCCGCGACCGCCACGTTTCCCTCGAGCTTCGGGCGAGCGATCGCGAGGACCATGCCCAGCAGCTTTTCATGTGGCGAGCGGTTTACAAAACACTCGTGTTCCGCTCGACAAAGGACTTGAGCGCCGACGCCACCAAGTCCGGGTCGTCACACATCGGAAAGTGATTTCCGCGGCGAACTTTCACTTGGTGCGCCATCGGAAACAACGCCTTCCACCGCGGCTGAAACCGCAGCGGATCGTTGAACTGCCCGAAAATGGTCAGCAGTGCCCGGTCGGCCAGGGCCCCGCGTAATGCCGCGTCGACTTCGGCATAGAGGGCCTGCGCGCCGCGCGCATCCCGGAAGTAGGCGTGCCAGGCCCGTCGCGCCGGCGCATCGATGCCCGCCCGGAAGACCGCGCGGTCGTGGCGGCTCCAGTGCCGGCCGACCCCGAAGCTGGTCGACGTCACGCGCGCAAGCACGCCGGTGGCCGCGTCCAGTTCCCGGACCGGGGCGCTGCCCATCGCGGCCAGCATGCCCCGGAACGCCGCACCCGTGGGCGTCCAGGCGAAGCAGTTGACCGCGGCCAGTGCCGCGATGCGGTCGGCGCGGCGGGCCGCGGCCAGGAATCCGGCCGGGCCGCCGAGGTCGTGGGCGACCAGGGTGACGTCCCGCAACTGCAGCGCATCGATGACCGCGGTCACCGCGCCGCCGGCTTGGGCCAGGGTGGGGGTAGGCACTCGGTCGCTGAGTCCACAACCGGGCGCGTCGATCGCGACGCATCGAAAATCGTTCTGCAGCCGCAGCAATACGTCACGCCAGACGAAGCTCCAGCTGCCGACGTGAACGAACAACAGTGTGGGCCCCTTCCCCGTGTCGGTGACCGCCACGCGGCCCCCGGGGTGACTCAGCGTGTATGGCTGCCACGGCCATGCCGACGGCGGCAGCCAGCTCGGGCGATCAAGTGCGGCAAGCGTTTTCATAGCGAGATTCCCTATCAGTCAGTGGCGCGCAGAATCAGATACTGCCTGATGCCGAACAGTCTGAATGCGAGCCGGTTGATGGCGTTAAAAGACTGATCTACAACCGGTTTCGCGTCCGCGGCATCGACGAACTGTGGTTGCGTCGCGTGGTAACTCCTGCCACCCAGCGCGACAACGCATCCCCCGGCGGCCCGCACATTCCGCGACCAGTCGGACACGTTGCCGAAAGACAGTGGAATCACGATGGTGTCGCCGGTGACATGGGCCCCGGTCGGGGTCGTGTACGGCTTGCCGGACCGGCGCCCAACATGATGGACCCGGGCGATCAACGGCACGAAACGTCGTCCGGCGAGCACGCCGACGAGCGGGTTGAGCAATTTGGACAACGGCCCGAGGACGAACCTGACGATCGGCGACGGTCCCACGGGAACGAACTGCGAGTGTGTCTTCACCATGGCTCTAAAGGACGACGCAAACGACGAAAATGTGACACCTACCGCGCGCCACCGAGTTCGGCGCGTAACGGCTCGAGCGTCGAAGGCCCCACCAGGACATGGATTTTCGTGATCCTGCCGCCCTCGATCGACAGGGCCAGCAAACCGGCAAGCCGGCGGTTGACGAATGCCAGCACGGCGGGTTGACCGCACACCGGCTGCGGCACCAGGACGGTATCGGGCCGGCCCCAGTAGCGCAGGATGTTTCGGCCAACACGGTGGGCGCCGAGGGTGACAACACCACTGCGCGCGTCGATTTCACCGGACACGTCCGGATCCAGCACGCGCATCAGCGCGTCGAGGTCTCCGGTGGAACACGCCTCGATGAATGCCCGGGTGACCTTCCGGTGCTCGGCCGGTTCCGCGCCGTCCGAGCCGATGCGGGACTCGCTGATCTTGCGCCGGGCTCGATGGGCCAGCTGCCGGCAGGCGGGCGCGCGGCTGCCGACCGTCGCGGCGATCGCGTCGTACGGCAGTTGGAAGACGTCGTGCAGAACGAACACCACCCGCTCTGCGGGGCTGAGGCGTTCGAGCACGACGAGCAGGGCCAGCCGCACCTCGTCGTCCAGGGTCACCCGGTCGGCGGGATCGACGGCCGAAGACGGGCGATCGCGATAGCCGTTTTCGGCCATGTCCTGCGGGCGTTCCCGGCGCGACGACGCCGACTTCATGTGATCCAGGCACAGCCGGCTGGTCACCACAATCAGCCAGCCGCGCTCGTCGTTGATATCGCCGGTGGGGGCCTGCAGCAGGCGGAAGAAGGCCTCCTGCACCACGTCTTCGGCCGCCCCGACGTCGCCGAGCATCCGAAACGCGAGGTCCACCAGATAGGCGCGATTCGCCCGCCAGGCATCGCTCACCCGGTCGTGCTGAGCATCCATGAAGTTAAGGACGGAATGGCCCGGCCGAATGTGACGCGCGGCCGTCACATTTTGCGCCGCTGTGCCGTCCTTCTAAGTCATGAGTCGCATACCCACACACACCGTCCACGACGCTCCGCAGGCCTCCCGGCCTCTGCTCGCAAACGTCATCCAGTTCTCCCCGACCGGACGTCCGCTGAACCTGCACGGCCAGATGGCGCACTCCCCGGCGGTACTTGTCGCGTACACGTCGCTGCGCGCCGCGACCGCCCAGCACGGCACCGTCGGCCCGCGGTTGTCCGCTGCGCTGATGCTCGCGGCGGGCAGCGCCGTCGGCAACGACTACGTCATCGCGATCACTGGCCGGCTCGCCTCGCTCGCGGGATGGACCGACGAGCACGTTGCGGCGCTGCGCGCCGGGACCGCGATCGGCGACGCCAACGTCGACGCGATCGCCGGATTGGTCAGGGAGGCGGCCGTCAACTCCGGGAAAGTAAGCGACGCCACCTGGGGCAGGGCGGTCGACGCCGGCTGGACCGACGAACAACTCACCGAGGCGTTCGCGTACCTCGGCCTGACCGTGTTCACCGCATACTTCCTCAACTACGCGCAAACCGATCTCGATGTCCCGGTAACCGCCCCATGACCCCGCGGCCGCGGGTGGAACTGGCGCAGGTGCGATTCGTGTCGGCCGCGATCGAGCCGATCGCCCGCTTCTATGCGGCGCTGGTCGACGTCTCGGTCCCGCTCAACGAGCACTACCTCGAGATACCGGCGGGCCCGGCGTCGGTCGGATTCTCGCGAGTCGGGTTCACAGAGGACGCGGGTCTGGCCGCCCATGAAGGAGAGATCATCCTCGATTTCACCGCCGACGACGTCGACGTCGAATACGCGCGCATCGACGCGCTAGGCGTGAGCTGGGTGATGCCCCCGACGACGCAACCGTGGGACCGGAGGTCGATGCTCTTCCGCGACCCGCACGGTCACTTGATCAACGTATCCTCGCCAACCACAAGGTAGTTCACGCGGGGACGCCGATGGCCTTCACTTCCATGTACTGGTGCAGCCCGATTATTCCGCCGCTCTCGCGACCGAACCCACTCAACTTGAAGCCGCCGAACGGGGCGTCACCGGGACCGACCCCGTTGACCGCGACCTGGCCGGTGCGGATGCGGCGCGCTACGCCGACCGCCCGATCCACGTCGCCGCCCCATACCGCCCCGGAAAGCCCGTAGCGGGAGTTGTTCGCGATCGCCACCGCGTCGTCGTCGTCGCGGTAGCGGAGCACCGACAGCACGGGCCCGAACACTTCTTCCTGGGCGATCGTCGAATCCGGCTCGACGTCGGTGAGGATCGTCGGTTCGAAGTAGAAGCCGACGTCCAAGCCGGCCGGACGACCGCCGCCGGTCACCAGCTTCGCTCCGTCGTCGACCGCCGCGGCGACGTGCGCCCGGACGCGCTCCAGTTGGGCCGCGCTGATGAGCGGGCCCATCTGCGCCTGGGGATCCCTAGGGTCTCCGACCTTCACGTCGCGGGCCAGCGCGACCAGCCGATCGACGACGTCGTCGTGCAACGAATCGGGCAGCAGCAACCGGCTGTGCAGGATGCATGCCTGCCCGGCATGCAGTGAGCAGCAATCGAACAGCATCTGCCGCAGCATTTCGTCGGTCACCTGCGTGTCGTCGAGGACGATGCTCGCCGACTTCCCGCCGCACTCCAGCAGGAGGCGCTTCATCGAGTCACCCGCGGTCCGCATGACCTCACAGCCGACGGCCGAGCTGCCAGTGAAGCTGATCATGTCGATGCGCGGATCGGTGGTGAGCAGCTTGGCGGCCTCGAGGCTGGACGGCGTGACGACGTTGACCACACCGGGCGGGATGTCGGTGTGCTCCTCGATGATGCGGGCGAGCGCAAGTCCGGCGAGCGGCGTCAGCGGCGACGGCTTGAGCACGACGGTATTGCCCGCGGCCAGCGCGTTGTTCACCTTCATCACGTTGAGGCAGTGGGGGAAGTTCCACGGCGTCAGGATCGACACGACCCCGAGCGGCTCCCGGCGCAGCAACGTCGTTCCCGCGCCGATTCCGGTGACCGCCTCGTCGGTCAACTTCGTGGCGAGCTGGGCCGCGTGCATGGACATGTATCCGGCGCCGTCGATTTGCATCAAGCGCTCACTCGAAACGCAGCCCCACTCCGCCTGCGACAACGCGAAGAACTCATCGGCGTGCTTGCCCAGTGCCTCGCCGAGTTGATTGAGGCAGCCGGCCCGGTCCTCGGGGCTCGTCTTAGCCCACGGCCCGCTGTCGAATGCCGTTCGCGCGGCGGCGATCGCCTCGCCGACCTGCTCGACGCTCGCGTCGGGCGCGGTGGCGACGGTCTGCTCGGTGGCCGGGTCGATGTCGTCGTAGCGGCCGTCCGCCGGTTCGACCCATCGGCCGTCGATGTAGAGCTGGTAGTTATCGATAAGTCCGGCCATCTGCTACCTCACCCACGTGTCGGTCATCTAGAGACTCAGTGTTCACCCGTCGGACTCCGCCGTCAATCACTAATGACGCGAATTCCGGGCTCTTTCAATATGTTATATGCATATTGACAGTGCCGGGCGGCGCGGAGTAGACACATGTCGTAGGACAGATTGCACCGATCTGTCGGATGCAGTTTTTCTTCCAACAAGTAGTGGCCCGCGAGAGGGGCTTGCCGTGCAAACGACTTTTCCACTGCACTCCCCGGACTTCTACGCCGGCGATCCGTACCCGGCGTACCGGGAGCTGCGCGCCACCTCGCCCGTGTGCTGGAACGACGTCACCAACTTCTGGGCGCTGCTGAAGTACGAAGACATCCGGTTCGTGTCGGGCAACCCGGCCCTGTTCTCCTCGACCAAGGGCGTCACCATCCCCGACCCGCATGTCCCGGACCCGGTGCAGGAGGGCGGCCTCCTCTTCACCGACCCGCCGCGGCACCGTCAGCTGCGCAAGCTGATCAACTCGGGTTTCACCCGCCGCCATGTAGCCCTCCTCGAGCCGAAAATCCGCGAGATCGTGGGCGGGATCCTGGACCGCGTCGAACCCGATTCGACCCACGAGTTCGCCGAGGAGATCGCCGCTCCCCTGCCCACCCGCATCATCGCCGAGTTGCTCGGCGCCCCGCCCGACGACTGGGAGCAATTCCGGGCCTGGTCGGATGCGGCCACCGGAACCGCCGACCCGGAGGTCGAACTCGATGTTTTCGTGGCCCTCGGGCAGTGCTATGGGTACTTCCAACAGCTGATCGCGGCCAGGCGCACCGAGGCGCGCGACGACATGCTGTCGATTCTGGTCGGCGCCGAGATCGACGGAGACCGGCTCAGCGACGACGACCTGCTCAAGTTTGCGTTTCTGCTGCTGGTGGCCGGCAACGAAACGACCCGCAATCTGATCGCGCTCGGCACGTTGGCACTGATCGCCCACCCCGACCAACTGCGCCTACTGGTCGACGATCCGTCGCTGATCCCCGGCGCCGTCGAGGAAATGTTGCGGTGGAACAGCCCCGTGGTCCACATGGCGCGCACCGCGACGGCCGACGTCGAGATCCGCGGTCAGCTGATCCGGCAAGGCGAGGTGGTGGTGATGCTCTACGGGTCGGCCAACCGCGACGAGGACATATTCGGTTGCGACTCAGAAGAATTCAAGGTAACCCGCCACCCCAACCCGCACATCGCGTTCGGGTGCGGCGAACATTCCTGCCTGGGCGCGCAATTGGCGCGCCTCGAGGCTTGCATCCTGTTCGACGAGCTGCTGCGCCGCTTTCCCCGGCTGGAACTGGTCGGCGAGGTGGACCGAATGCGGGCGACCATGATCCCCGGCGTGAAACGAATGCCGGTACGACTGGGGACGGCCCTGTGACCGATTCACCAACCGAGCTCCGAGACAAGCTGCGCGCGCTCGTCGGCCGGCCCACGGGCGGCACCGGAAAGCCTTCGGTGGCACCCGATCCCGTCAACCAGCCGATGATTCGGCACTGGGCCCACGCGCTCGACGACATGAACCCGGTCTACCTGGACCCGGAGTTCGCGGCCACCTCGAGGTTCGGCGGCATCGTGTCGCCGCCGGTCATGCTGCAAACCTGGGTCATGCCGTCTCCCAAGCTCGAGGGGATCGGGGATCGGGGTGGCGCTCCCGTCGAGATCACAACCAACCCAACGGCATTCCTCGATGAGGCCGGGTTCACCAGCACGGTGGCGGTTAACTCGGAGTTCAAGATCGAACGCTATCCCCGGCTGGGCGACGTCATCAGTGCGACGGCGGTGTACGAGGACGTCTCCGAAGAGAAGAAGACGGCGCTGGGGACGGGCTACTTTCTGACCTGGGTGACGACCTACACCGACCAGGACGGTGAACTGCTGGGGCGGCAGCGATTCCGCGTGTTGCGATTCAGGCCGGAGCGCTGATGGCGCCCCGCCTGGCACCGGCGATCAGCCGGGACACCGAATTTTTCTGGAATGGGCTGCGCGAGCGGAAGCTGTTGATCCAGCGCTGCACCGGATGCGGGACGCTGGGTCACCCGCCCCGCCCCATGTGTCCCAAATGCCGTTCCCTGGAATGGTATTCGGTCGAGTCGTCGGGCCGCGGCGCCGTCTACAGCTACGTCATGCCGCTGGAGCCCCGGTTCCCGTTCTTCGACTATCCCTACATCGTCGTGCTGGTGCAGCTCGACGAAGGGGTGCGGCTGGTCTCGAACCTGTGTGACATTTCTCCGGCCGACGTCACGGTCGGGATGCCGGTCGAGGTGTTCTACCGGACCTTCGATGACGACCTTGTGCTGCACCAGTTCCGCCCCGCCGTCACGGAGGGAAACCGATGATCCGATCCACTAAAAGGACCAGGCAGTGGGCCGACATCGAGGTCGGCGATGACGTGACCCCGCTCGAAATCCCGATCACCACAACGATGATCGTCGCCGGCGCCATCGCCTCCCGCGACTTCATGCCGGTGCACCATGACCGCGACTACGCCAACAAGCAGGGTTCGCCCAACCTGTTCATGAACATCCTGACCACCAACGGGTACTGCGTGCGCTTCCTCACCGACTGGGCCGGGCCCGAAGCGATGGTCAAGAACCTGTCGATTCGCCTTGGCGTGCCGTGCTTTCCCGACGACCCCCTGCGCTTCACCGGAAGCGTGACGGGTAAGACCGAGGGCCCAGACGAGGAGAACTTCGTCGAAGTCGCGTTCAGGGGCTCCAACAGCCTTGGCGACCACGTATCCGGCACCGCGATCCTCAGCCTGCTCGACGGAGCCTTCGAAAGTGACGAAGCATGAGCGGCTCGCTGCCCGGCAGCTGCGCGATCGCGGGGATCGGCCAGACCGAGTTCTCCAAGGAATCCGGGCGCAGCGAGCTTCAATTGGCCTGTGAGGCAGTCAGTTCCGCGCTCGACGACGCCGGCCTGGCGCCCGGCGACGTCGACGGCATGGTCACCTTCACCATGGATGCCAGCGATGAGATCGACGTGGCGCGCAGCGTGGGCATCGGCGACCTGAGCTTCTTTTCTCGGGTGCCGCACGGCGGTGGTGCGGCCGCCGGCACCGTCGTGCACGCGGCCATGGCGGTCGCGACAGGCGTCGCCGACGTGGTGGTGTGCTACCGCGCCTTCAACGAGCGGTCCGGCATGCGCTTCGGGGGCACCGGACGCACCAGCGCTGAAACCCCGCTGTTCATGGCGCATTACGCGCCGTTCGGGTTGCTCACTCCCGCGGCCTGGGTCGCGCTGCACGCCCAGCGCTACATGTCGACGTACGGAGTGACCAACGAGGACTTCGGCCGGATCGCCGTCGTCGACCGCGCCCACGCGGCCGGAAATCCGGACGCCTGGTTCTATCAACGTCGGATCACGCTCGAGGACCGCCAGAAATCCCGCTGGATCGTCGAACCCGTGCTGCGCCTGCTGGATTGCTGTCAGGAAAGCGACGGTGGGGTCGCGCTCGTGGTGACCAGCGCCGAACGCGCCCGCGACCTTCGCCGGCCGCCTGCGGTGATCACCGCCGCCGCCCAGGGCGCGGCGTACGAGGGCGAGATGATGACCAGCTACTATCGCGAAGACATCACCGGATTGCCGGAGATGGGAGTGGTCGGCGACCGACTGTGGCGGGATTCGGGTCTCAAGCCACGAGACATCCAAACCGCCTTCATTTACGACCATTTCACGCCGTTCGTGTTCACGCAGCTCGAGGAACTCGGTTTCTGCGGGCGTGGCGAAGCCAAGGACTTCGCCACCGTGGAACGGCTGTCACTCGGCGGGGAACTGCCTATCAACACCAACGGCGGGCTGCTCGGCGAGGCCTACATCCACGGCATGAACGGCATCACCGAGGGCGTGCGTCAGGTGCGCGGCACGTCCTGCAACCAAGTCGACAACGTCGAGCACGTGCTGGTCACGTCGGGAACCGGGGTGCCCACGAGCGGCCTGATCCTCGCGCCGGCCGGGTGATCCCTGATGACCCAGGCTTCGTTGTCCCAGGCGCCCGATACTCGCGACCTGATCGTCACGTCCGCGTACGCATGCTTCCGCAGCCAAGGACTGCAGAAGACCACCATCGTCGATATCGCCAAGGCCGCCAACGTATCCCGGAGCACGATCTACGAGTATTTCAGCGACAAGGGCGCAATTCTCGAAGCCTGCGCCGAGAATGCCTCCGAGCAGTTCTACCGCGAGATGTCCAAGGCGATGGACCGGGGCGGGTCTTTAGAGGAAAAGCTCAGCCGCGCGGCCGTATTCGTGACCCAGGCGCGGCGGACGATCGCGTCCGGGAAGTACTTCGACGAAGACGCGATCAGCCTGCTGCTGACCAAAGACGCCGCCCTGCTGCTGCGCGAATGCGTCGACTTCTTCGCGCCTTACCTTTCGGCCGCCAAGCTCACCGGTGAGGTCCGCAAGGACCTCGACGTGCAGGCCGCCGGCGAATGGTTCGCGCGGATACTGTTCTCGCTCTTCAGCACTCCGTCGTCGACGCTGGATATGGACGACCCGGCAGTGGCGGCGGAGTTCGTGCGCGCACACGTGGTGCGCGGACTCGCCGGTGATCGCCCGCGGCTGCGGCGCAGCTAGGCCTCGGCATACTCGGCGAGCGCGGCCATCGTCCGCACGTTCTCCCTGTCGAACGCACTGATGATCAGCCGGCGGAGTGGACGAAGGAGAAGCGGCATACCGATGCCGAGAACCAGCCAGCGCGTCACCCGGGTGCCGGCGCCGGCGGGTTCGAACGAATAGTGGATGTGCGTGTCAACGGTTGCTCGCAACTGCCGCGCGTAGATCGTGTGGTGGAAATCCAACGATCCCGGCGGCTGAAATCCGACGACTTCACCCCACCAGTCTTTACCGGGTTCGCCGGGCTTCCCGTCGTGGTAACGGCTGCCGAGCCCAACCGGATACGGCTCGACGTCGGTCGTACCCCCATACGATGCCGAGCCGGGCAGCCAACGACCGTAATTGGGCAGGTCGGCGACAAGCCCGAACAGCACTGCGGGTGACGCATTGATATCGACCGTGTACAGCTTGTGCCAATGCGAGACGGGCATGACAGCTCCTTTCGGCTGGGCGATTTTCTCACCCTGAGCGCACGCTGGAGTACCTGAGCGCACCCTCAGTGACCGCGTTCGGCCAGCGCCCGCAAGAAGAACGTCAGGTTGGCCGGCCGCTCGGCGAGGCGCCTCATGAAGTATCCATACCACTGGCTGCCAAACGGCACGTAGACCCGCACGCGGTTGCCCGCGTCGGCCAACCTTCGCTGTTCGCCGTCGCGGATGCCGTACAGCATCTGGTATTCGAAATCCTCAGCGCGCCGGCATGATTCACGGGCAATGGCCGGAACCGCATCGATGATCGCCGGATCGTGTGACGCCACCATCGGATACCCGCAGCCGACCATCAGCACCCGAAGGCACCGCAGATACGAGTCGGTGACCTCGGCGTCGTCCCGGTAAGCAACCGACGCGGGTTCGTCGTAGGCGCCCTTGCACAGCCGGATCCGGGCCCCGGAAGCGGACAATTCCGAGCAATCGCCCAGCGTGCGCCGCAGATAGGCCTGCAAAACCGTTCCCAGCCAAGGGAAATCCGCGCGCAAGTCGCGCACGATCGACAGCGTCGAGTCGGTGGTCGTGTAGTTCTCGGCGTCCACAGTCACCCACATGCCCGCGCGCTGTGCGGCCGCGCAGATCGCCCAGGCGTTCTCGCGCGCGATCTTTTCGCCGTCTCGGTCCAGCGACTGCCCCAGCGCCGACAGCTTCAGCGACACCTCCAGCGGCGCGACGCCATCGGCGGGATCGCCGGAGCGGCCCAACTCGTCGATCAGATCGAGGTAGACCTGCACCGCCGCATCGGCGGCGCCGGCGTCGGTGACGTCCTCACCCAGATAGTCGATGCTGACGTACCGGCCCGACTCCCGCAGGGCGGCAATGCTGTTCAGTGCGCTCTCAATCGTATCCCCGGGCACGAACCGGTGCACGACTCTGCGGGCGACCGGCAACCGTTCGGCGGCGCGGCGCAATGTCTTCCGCCGGCCGGCGGCCAGGATCGCCGGACGAAGGGTGTGGGCGAAGACCCTGACCATCAGTCGGGTCCCATATGTGGGTACGCGTGGTTGGTCGCGGGGACGAACGTCTCCTTGATGGTGCGCGCCGACGTCCAGCGCAACAGGTTCAGCACCGATCCGGCCTTGTCGTTGGTACCCGAGCCCCGGGAACCTCCGAACGGCTGACGCCCGACCACCGCCCCCGTCGGCTTGTCGTTGACGTAGAAGTTTCCGGCGGTGAACCGCAGCCGGTCCTGAGCGGTCAGCACGGCCTGGCGATCATCGGCGATGACCGCGCCGGTCAGAGCGTAGCGAGATCCGGCGTCGACGACGTCCAGAATTCGCTCGTACTGGTCGTCGGGGTAGACGTGGACCGACAGCAATGGACCGAAGTACTCGGTCGCGAACGATTCGTCGGTCGGGTCGTCGGACAGCAACACGGTCGGGCGCACGAAATACCCTACGCTGTCGTCGTATTCGCCGCCCACCGCGATGGTGACGCCCGGTGCGCCCTTCGCCCGCTCGATCGCGTCGACGTTCTTGATGAAGGCACGGCGGTCGATCAGCGCACCGCCGTAATTGCTCAGATCGGTGATGTCGCCGTAGCGCAGTGCGGCGGTCGCGCCCAGGAAGGCGTCGCCCATGCGGTGCCATACCGAATGCGGGATGAACGCCCGCGACGCCGCAGAGCATTTCTGTCCCTGGTAGTCGAACGCGCCACGAATCAACGCTGTGCACAACACATCCGGCCGCGCCGACGCGTGTGCAACGACGAAGTCCTTGCCGCCGGTCTCACCGACCAGCCGCGGATAACTGTGGTAGTGACCGATATTGGTGCCGACCTGGTACCACAGCCGCTGGAAGGTCGCGGTCGATCCGGTGAAGTGGATGCCGGCCAGCCGCCGATCGGACAGCGCCACATCGGAAACCGCGAAGCCGTCGCCGGTCAGCAGGTTGATCACGCCGGGCGGCAAGCCCGCAGCCTCCAGCAGTTGCATCGTCAGATACGCCGACAGGGTCTGGGTGATCGACGGCTTCCACACGACGGTATTGCCCATCAGCGCCGGTGCGGTGGGCAGATTGCCGGCGATCGAGGTGAAATTGAACGGCGTGATCGCGTAGACGAAGCCCTCCAGCGGGCGGTACTCACTGCGGTTCCACTCGCCGGGTCCGCTGATCGGCTGCTGCGCCAGGATTTGACGGGCGAAAGCCACGTTGAACCGCCAGAAGTCGACCTGCTCGCACGGCGAGTCGATCTCGGCCTGGTAGACGGACTTGGATTGGCCGAGCATCGTCGCGGCCGCGATCTTCTCGCGCCACGGCCCGGCCAGCAGGTCGGCGGCCCGCAGGAATATCGCGGCGCGCTCGTCGAAAGGCATTGCCGCCCAGGCATTCTTCGCGGCTATCGCGGCGTCGATCGCCGCCGTCGCATCGGCGTGCACGGCGTTGGTCAGGGTGCCCAGCTTGGCGGCGTGCCGGTGTGGCTGGACGACGCCGATTCGCTCGCCGTCACCCATCCGGTGGTTCCCGCCGATGACGTGTGGGAGGTCGATCGCATGGTCGGTCAGCGCGGCCAGCTCGGTGAGTAGGCGGGTGCGCTCCGGGGATTGCGGGGCATAGTC
>Ga0306926_10002282_pt1 | contig 19522 bp, 19 predicted proteins | sample flu12Cox44000178_FD_203759 | JGI IMG/M metagenome (GOLD analysis project Ga0306926, IMG submission 203759) | Lab enrichment of tropical soil microbial communities from Luquillo Experimental Forest, Puerto Rico - flux8day.12C.oxic.44.000.178 (v2)... | ecosystem: Environmental > Terrestrial >... | reverse complement strand
CCACCTACACGACGACGCTCTGCGGGGCGCGCCCGCTGGTCAAGCCCTGCGCTCCCGACGACAGCGCCTTCTACCTCGCCCAGGCTGGCATGTGCGGCGACGTCCCGTACATGCCCTTCGGGTGCAGTCCGGCCTACCAGAATTGCACGCCGGACGATAAGCTCGAGGGCATCCGGGAATGGATCGCCAACGGTGCACCTGGGCCTTGAGCGCGCTCGTCGAGTCGCGCGTTTCGCTGGGCGTGGCCGTGATCTGGACGTTGGCGGCGTCGGCGGTGTCGCTCTCCGGCTGCCGGAACAAGCAGGAAGAAGCCCGGCAGAAGGCGGAGCTGACGAAGGCCCTGGACCAGTTCAGGGCGCAGACCGCCGAGCTTCAGAAGCAGGTCTCGGCTCTGCGCGCCCGGTTCGACAAGCTGCCCGAAGACTTGCCCGGCATCGAGACCATCCGCGACGACCTGCACGCAGCCGAGGAAGGGGTGGGCGTCGAAGGCGGCCGCGCGAAGTGGCTGGCGGGCGAGCTCGACAAGGCTTTCGCCTCCGGGAAGAAGGAAGAGATCGAGGCGGTCAAGAACGCCATTCCCCAGGGTGACGGCGGGATAGCCGCGGTCATCGTGAGGGTGGCGCACAAGCTGCCGCCGCTCGAAGGCCTGGCGGCTCAGCGTCGGTACTTCGAAGCCGTCGACGCCGAGCGAGCCCGAGACGCGCAGAAGGAACGTCCGCAGAAATCTCGGTAGCCGCGCTCGTCAGCGCCGGGCGTGCGCGCCCGGCGGGGGCGGTGCGGATCGCTGCGCGTCCTGCTTGGTGTGCTGCACCGTCCCGGGCGGGTGCTGTGGCGGCGCGTAGAGCGTGTAGAGCTTGAGCGCCCGCGGGCCCGGGTTCCGGATGTTGTGCCGCTGGCCCGCCGGCACGCAGAGCACGTCGTTCTCCTTCGCCGTCCCGACGCGCCCGTCGACCATCGTCTGCGCTCGGCCCTCGACGATGAAGAAGCACTGCTCGACGTGCTGGACCTCCGGGCCGATGTCCTCCTCGGGCGGCAACGACATGGCCACGATCTGGACGTGATCGCCCGTGAACAGGACCCGCCTGAAGTCGCCGTTCTGCCGGGCCAGCTTCTCGATGTCCGCCCGATAGGCCTCGCCTCCCACGGCCGCCCCGGGCCGGACCGTCACCAGCAGCAACGCCAGCCCCAGCGACGAGCCGAGGGCTCGCGCGGACCTCGTTCGCATGACGGACAACTTGCGCACGCGTCTGACCCCGGCACGGATCGCCGCGGCGCGCCGGGCGCGTTTCGGTGAATGTCTTAGCCCGCTACATTCCCTTGAGGCCCGCGTGGCCGTGCAGAACAGCCGTTGCCAGCACCTGGCCGGCGGTCATCGCATTCGCGAGCGCGGTCCTCGCCTGTGCGACGCCCGTGCCGCCGGTAACGTTCAGCGTCGCGGTCGAGAGCGCATAGACCGTGAACGCGTATTGGTCGTCCATGCCGCCCATCAGCGACTGCGCGCACGGCGCCAAGAACGTCCCGCTCTGCTTGGCATTCATGAGGCTCCCGCTCAGCGTCGTCGTTCCTTCCGGGAGCGTCATCACGGTCGCGGGGATGTTCCACATGGCCCAGTGGTTGCCCAAGCTGTCCATGCCGGCGTTGATCAGCGTCGTGTCCAAGAAGGTGATGGCGAAGGACATGGTTCCCGCGGGGGCGTTCATCCACTCGAGGTCGGGGTTGATGCCGTTCCCGAGGCCGCCCACCGACTTTCCCGACAGAGGCGGGCTCTCCTGGCAGGTGTACTTGCTCGCGAATTTCGCGCCGTCTGCCTGAGCCTGGCTCGTCAAGGTCATTCCACCCGAGCTCCCGCCGGAGCCGCTGCTTCCAGCCGAGCCGGTCGCGCCCGCGGACCCCGTCGCCCCGCCCCGCCCTGCCGCCCCGCTGCCGCCCGAGCCCGTCGCGCCGCCCGAGCCCGTCGCGCCGGCTGATCCGGTCGTCCCGCCGCGCCCTCCTGCGCCGCTGCCGGCCGAGCCCGTCGTGCCCGCCGAGCCCGTCGTACCGGCGGTGCCGGTCACGCCGGCCGAGCCGGTGGTCCCCGCCACGCCGGTGGTCCCCGCCGAGCCGGTGGTCCCCGCGGTGCCGGTGCCCGAACCGGTCGTGCCGGCCGTCCCGCTCCCCGCGGAGCCCGTCGTGCCTGCCGATCCGGTCGTGCCGCCGCCGGACGACGTCCCGCCGGCACCGGGGCTCCCATTGTTGCTCATCGAGGCGCCGCAACCGGCCAGGACGAACGCCATGCTGAACCCGGCCACGGCGAGCTTGGCGAGCTTGTTCGTGTTCATTCCAGATACTCCCGTGGGCCTACGGGCCCGGTGCGCCGCGCGCGACGGCGGATAAACCTTCCGGTGAACAATGGGAGGTCGCCCCGAAGACCTTCAACGATCCAGGGGAGGCTCCTAACCTTCGCCGGGGGTTCGCCACTATCTCTGCGGAGGTCGCGCATGCGGTTCCCGCCCAGCGAGGAGACGCCCCAGGTCGGCGGGCGAACGGACAACGGCCGGGCCAGCCGGGTCGGGCTCGAGGTTCCGGTCCAGCTGCGGGTGGACAAGGCTTCGTGCGTCGGCATCACCAAGAACATCGGCCCCGGCGGCGTCTTCGTCGCGACAGTCCGGCTGCTCCGCGTCGGCGAGCGCGTCACCGTCGCGCTCAAGATGAAGGGCGACGCCGAGCCCGTCGAGGCGCTGGCCGAGGTGCGCTGGTGCCGGCCGCTGGAGGATCTCGACGATCTGCCCGCCGGCGTGGGGCTGCGATTCATCGACACGCCGCTGCGCGCCGCGATCCTGACGAACGAGCTCCAGCGATCGCTCCGGCCCGACGCGGCCTGAGGGACGGGCGGCCTACGGCCCCGCGCCGGGACCGCTGTTGCAGTACTCGTAGAACCGGTTGCCGGTGGCGCTGTAGGCGCGGCCCGACGTGGCCGCGGCGGCCCAGGGGTCGACCTTGCGGTAGTTGGCGCCGATCGTCGTCTCGCGCACCACCGCCTGCCCATTCGGCGTCGGCGAGGGGCCCCCTTCGTCCCACGAGCGGCCGAGCGAGGTCTTGTTGGCGGGCGCCGCAGCGTCGGCGGTGAAATTCCCGCCGATCACCAGGAAGCCGTAGTTGTTGCTCACGCGCGTGCTCGGCGCCAGGCAGGCGCCCGAGCCGGACTGCTTGCGCGTGGAGATGTAGCTGATGGTGGTGCCGTCCATGACCAGGGTCGCGCCGCCGAAGATGAAGTCGGTGTCGCCCTGGACGAAGCCGCCCTTCATGTACACGCGCGAGGGCGTGGTCTCCGACGCCGTGTCGGCGAAGAAGGTGTCTTGAAAGCCGTGCATCCGCACGTTCTGCAAGATCGTCTTGTCGCCGGTCACGTAAAGCGCCACCGCCTGGATGTTGCTGCCGGTCATGGGCGTCGCGAAGTCGTTGTCGACGGTGAGGTTCATGAGCTGCAGGCCCGGCGCCTTCGAGGTGAAGGTCGAGCTCTGGGCCGTCCCGCCGGCGCTGCTGGCAGACTTGTTGTCGACGATGACCACCTTGGTCGCGTCCGTGTCCGCGCCGTAGATCGTGAGCGGCGTCGAGCCCGAGATGGAGACGCTCTCCCGGTAGGTCCCCGGCTTGACGAGGATGTAGCGACGGGCCGAACCCGACGCGGCCGCGTTCACCGCGGCCTGCACCGTCGTGTGCGTGCCGCTGCCGTCGGCGGCCACCGTGAAGTTGGCGCTGAACGAGGAGGCGCTGCCGAGGCCGGCGGTCGGGTCCCAGTTGTCCGACTGCGCGAGGTACTTCTGAATCGTCTCGTTCGCGGCCTGCGCGCTGGTCAGCTGCGGCCGCGTGTCCGTGCTGGCGATCGCCCCGCAGGTCCCGGTGGTGCCCGCGCTGCCGGTGGTGCCGGCGCTCCCGGTGGTGCCCGCGCTGCCGGACGTCCCGCCCCGACCGCCGGTGCCGGCCGTCGACCCGCCGGTGCCCGTCGCTCCGCCGGTGCCCGTCGCTCCGCCGGTGCCCGTCACCCCGCTTGCGCCGCCGGTGCCGCCGCGCCCGGCCGAGCCGCCGCCCGTGCCGGAGGCGGCTGTGCCGCCTGCGCCTCCGGATCCGCCCCGCCCGGCGCCGCTCCCGCCGGTGCCCGGGCCCCCGCTCGTCCCGGCGGTCCCGCCGCCCGTGCCCGGACCGGCGCCCGCTCCGGCGGTTCCCGGCGCGCTCGCGCCCGCGGTGCCGCCCGCGCCGTTCACGCCGCCCGTGCCAGCAGCCGTCGTCCCCGCCGTGCCGGCGCCGGGCGTGCCGGCCGCGCCGCCGCCGCTCCCGCCGGCGCCGCTGGTCCCCGCGGCGCTCGAGCTGCCGCCATGGCCCGCTTGGTCACCGGGCAGGCCCGAGCCGGACGGCGCGCAGGAGGCGACCGCGACCATCAAGAACCCCACGCGGAGCGCCCGAAACGTCGCCGGCAACCCCGCCGCGACCGCCTGCGATCTCATATGCGCTCATGTCGCAACGGGCCCCCATCGATCAGCTTTTTGCGCCGGGCCGCTATCGGCTCGGGATCGCTGGTGATTCACCATGGCGTTGCTGGCAGCGCGCAGCCGGTCGTATTCGACGGGATCGTGCGCGCTGAAGACGGTGACGTCGTCGCGCTTCGCCAGCTCGGAGAGCGCGGCATGGTTCGCGCGCACGCGCTGGTAGTCGGCGGCGATGAAGCGCTCGATCCATCGCAGGGCCCAGGGCGTGCCCGAGGCGTCGCCGCGCTCGAGCACGCTGCGGTGGAAGTAGGCGTCGCCGGCGTGGACCAGCCAGCCCCGCCCCGTGTCGACGGCGATCGCGGCGTGGCCGGGTGAGTGTCCGGGCATCGGCAGCGCGAGGATCTCCGGCGGCAAGCCGCCGAGCCGGCGGGCGGCGGGCATCCCCTTCCAGGGCTCGCCGAGCGCCTCGTACGTCTCCCACGCCGGGCCGTGCGCGAGCTGCGGCAGCCGGTAGCGCATCCGCGCCTTGAGCGTCGCCTGCGCGAGCGCCGCCTCCTTCTCCCGCGCGTGCACGTGCACCTTGGCCGCGGGGAAGTCCGCGAGGCCGCCGGCGTGGTCGAAGTCGATGTGCGTGAGCACGACGTGGCGGACGTCTTGGCGGCGGAACCCGAGCGCCTCGAGCTGCGGTAGCGCCGGCATCCCCGTCTTGGTCGCGTCGATGGCCATCGCGGGGCCGAACAACGCGCCCAGCCGGCGGGTGTCCTGGACGTCGGCGACGCCGATGCCGGCGTCGACGAGCACGAGACCGTGCGCGTCGGTCTCGAGCAGCAGGCAGTGCGAGACCAGCCGTGCGCGCGTGAACGGCCGGCCCTCGCCGTTCAGGGCGCGCCGGCCGCGCGGGCACATCGTGCAGCAGTCGAGGTGGTGGATGCGCATGATCACCCCGCCCGGCGGGCGGCCCCCGCCACGACGTCGTGCACGGCCTCGACGCTGATATCCCAGAGCCGCGCCCGGTTCTCCGCGGTGTCGAACGCGTTCCTCGTCGCGATGGGGCGCGACCGCGCGAAGAGCCTCCCGGAGACGCCGGCCACGTCCGGCGACGAGGCCAAGTAGACCGAGGTGACGGCGCCGCGGGCGGGCGAGACCGAGACCGGCAGCGACAGATAGGCAAGGACGCGGAAGGCGCCCGGCGCCCGGCGCATCATGCGCGTGCGCACGATCCCCGGATCCACCGCGTTAGCCGTGACGCGCGTGCCGGCGAGCCGCTCGGCGAGGGCGCGGGTGAACATCAGCATGAAGAGCTTCGAGGCCGCGTAGCTCCGGAAGACCGAAGACTTCGTCTCGCGCCTGAGGGTGCGGGCGTCGAACCGCCCGAACGCGTAGACGCGCGAGCTGAGGTTGATGATCCGCCCCTGCTCGCTCTTCTCGAGCGCGCTCTGGAGGAGCTGCGTCAGCAGAAAGTGCGAGAGGTAGTTGACCTGGGTGATGGTGTCGAAACCGTCCCCGGTCTCCGTTCGCGCGGGGACGAAGACGCCGGCGTTGTTGATGAGGACGTCGAGCCGGGGGTAGCGGTGGGCGAAGGTCTCGGCCAAGGCGCGCGTCTCGTCGAGCGAGGCGAGATCCGCGGCGATCACGTCGGCGGCGGGAACGCCGGGGAGGAGGTCGACCTCGCGCCTGACGGCCTCGGCCTTGGACGGATCGCGCGCCGCGAGCACGACCTTGAAACCCTTGCGGGCGAGCTCGAGCGCGGTCGCTTTCCCGATGCCTTCCGTGGCCCCGGTGATGAGGCAGATGGGGTCCTGCATGATCGTCCTCGCGTAGAGAAAATCTGGGCGAGCTCGCGACTGGTGACAATGAGCGCTGAATCGACATCAGTTGCTATGATTTGATCCAAATGCGGGACCCGCTGGAGAACGCCGAGCTGCTCGCCTTCACCAAAGCCGTGGAAGCGGGGTCGCTGTCGCGCGCGGCGGCGGAGCTGCGCGTCCCCCGCGCGACGCTGAGCCGCCGGCTCGCGCGGCTCGAACAGCGGCTCGGCGCCCGGCTCCTGCGCCGGACCACGCGCAGCCTGACGATCACCGACGCCGGCGAGGCCCTGTTTCGCCACGCGCGCATCGCCCTCGACGCGGTCGAGGAGGCCGAGGCGAGCGTCCGGCGCCGAGACGCCACCGTGCGCGGCCCCCTGCGGTTGGCGCTCCCGCTCGCGGTGAGCCCCCCGCTCCTCGACCTCGTCGCCGACTTCGCCACCGCCTATCCGGAGGTCCGGCTGCAGACCCACCTGTCGTCGAGGTTCGTCGACCTGCAGCGCGACGGGTACGACGTCGCGCTGCGCGCGTCGAGCCGTTTCGAGCCCGGCCTCGTGGCCCGCACGCTGGTTCGCTTCGAGTTCGTGGCCGTCGCCGCGCCGGCATACCTCGCGGCGCGCGGGACGCCAGCGTCGCTCGGGGATCTGCGCCACCACCGCTGCCTCATGGGGTTCGCGCGCGGCGAGCTCCCCGAGACCCACTGGAGCGGCGCGGGACGCAAGCTCCAGCTCGACGGCGTGTTCTTCTCGAACAGCCCGGCGCTGCTGGTGCGCGCCGCCGCGCGGGGCCTGGGAATCGCCCTGGTGCCGAAGCTGGCAGCCGAGGGCGCCCTCGAGCGGGGCGAGCTCGCGGTCGTGCTGCCCGGCGTGCTCCGGTCGGAGGGCCGCATCGCCGTCGTTTACCCGGAGCGGGAGCTGATCGCGCCCCCCGTGCGCGCGTTCGTCGACTGGCTGCTGGCGCGCGCGCCTGCGGCGCTCGCCGTGGTAGACAGCTCGCGTGACCGACCTCGACCGCAGCGGCGGAGGTGAGCGCCGAGTCCCCCGGCTGGTCGTGGCGCTGTCGCTGGTTTGCGGGGTCGCCGGCGCCGCGGGGAAGGCTTTGGCCGCGACCGGCGTCGAGGTCGCCGCGGGCCCGACCCTCGAGCTGCCGCTGGCGGGCTTTGCCTGTTCGGGAGCCGGCTACGGGGGCGAGCTCCGGGCCGGCGGGGGCGTCGGCCCCCTGATCGTCGGCGGTCGTCTCGGCATTCTCGGCTGGGGCGCGCCGACCGTCTGCTACACGACGTTCGGCCAGTCGCGCGCGAACGACGGTGTCATGCTGGCAGGGTCGTGGGGGTTGAGCCTGCAGGCCTTCGCCGGCGTGCCGCTCGTCTGGCGGGAGCACCTCTCGGTAGCGCTCATCGGCGCGCTGGGGGCGCGCCGGATGACGTACGACTTCGACCCGGCGATCCAGCCGGTCGCGATTCGCTGGCTCCCCGAGGTCCAGGTGGCCGGACGCCTCGCCTACGGGTTCGCGGGCTCATGGACCGTCGGGGCCGCTCTGGGGCTCACAGGCCTCGCCGACCTCGACCGCGGCCCGAACTCGGACCTCGGACCGCCGCTGGCGCGCTTCGGCCTGGCCGCCGACGCCGTCGCCTTCGCCAGCGCCGCCTTCTGACGCCCTCCCCTTCGGTCGGTTTTTTGCCGCGCAGCTGTCGACCCTGGCGGCGCTCGTTCGTCGTCACCATCAAGGAGGACAGACCATGCGCCAGATCAACGTGTTGACGTTCTTGTCCCTGGACGGGGTCATGCAGGGGCCCGGGGCCCCGGAAGAGGACCGGAGCGGCGGGTTCAGCCGCGGCGGCTGGAGCGTCGGGTACTTCGACGACGCCGTCGGGCAGGAGATGGGGAAGGAGATGGGCCGCCCCTTCGACCTCCTGCTCGGGCGGCGGACCTACGACATCTTCGCCTCGCACTGGCCGCGCGTGACCGAGCCCGGCGCGGACATGGGTATCAACAAGGCCAGGAAGTACGTCGCGACCAACCGGCCGCTGTCGACGAGCTGGGAGGGGACCGCCGTTCGCCTCGACGGCGACGTCGCCGACGCCGTCCGGAAGCTGAAGGCCGGCTCAGGCCCGGAGCTCCAGGTGCACGGCAGCGGCACGCTGATCCAGACGCTGCTCGGGGCGGATCTCGTCGACGAGCTCTGGCTCAAGATCTTCCCGGTCACGATCGGGAGCGGCCGCCGGCTGTTCGCCGAGGGGACGCGCTACGCGGGCTTCGCGCTCGTCGAGACCAGCGCCTCCCCGAGCGGCGTCATCGTCGCCAAGTACCGCAGGGCCGGCGACGTCAAGGCGGGGTCGTTCGCGCTGCCCGAATCCGCGCATTGAGGATTACAGCCGGTTCGTCGTCGAAACCCAAAGGCGTGTCGGCGCGCACGCCGTCCGTCGAGCCGTCACGCAACATCACCGCAGCTGGCGATCGTCGGATGCGGAGGCGTAACGCTGACCGGGCATAACCGCTCCCCGCGGGAACCCCTTACCCACGAGAGAGAGGCTGCCATGATCCAGCGATCCGTCCTCGCGCCCACAGGGTTGGCGCTCTGTTCGATGTTCTTCTCTGCATCTGCGTCCGCAGATGACTTTGCGAGCCGGAAGACGGCGACGCCCATCAAGCACGTCATCGTGCTCATCGGCGAGAACCGGACCTTCGACAACATCTACGGCACCTACGAGCCCAAGCCGGGGCAGTCCGTCTCGAACCTCCGCACCAAGGGGATTGTCCGCGAGGATGGCTCGCTCGGCTTCAAGGCGCGGCTCGCCTCGCAGGCTTCGCTGAACACGATCCCGTCGCAGTACTTCATCCATCAGCCGGCGTCGAACAAGTCCCCCTACGCGACGCTGCCCGCCCCCAACACCAGTTACCTCCCCGCCGTCGGGGTCACGCTCCCCCAGATCACCATCGACCCGGGCGACTCGCTGGCGCCCTTCGACGCCGCGACGTTCTCGCTCGCGCAGCTGCACACGGTCTCGCCGACGCTCCCCATGGACGCGTTGTCGCTGCTGACGACCGGCGGAACGGGTCAGAGCATCTGCAACGTCTCGGCCACGCAGACCTGGCCGACCTACCCCCCGCAGGGATGCAACGAGAACGACATGCGCGTGGCGAACTTCCTGTCGCTGCCCGACAGCGTGTTCCCGCTCCGCGGCGCCAAGCTGCCCTATGACAGCTACACCGGCGACATGGTCCACCGCTTCTATCACATGTGGCAGCAGTCGGACTGCAGCGCGGAGAACGCCACGCGCGACAACCCCAGCGGCTGCCTCAACGATCTCTATCCCTACGTCGGCATCGCCCGCGGGGACGGCTCGGGCGGCAACTCGATGGGCTTTTACAACGTCGAGCAGGGCGACGCGCCCATCCTCAAGCGCCTCGCGGACGAGTACACGATGAGCGACAACTACCACCAGCCGATCATGGGCGGCACCATGGTGCAGCACATGATGCTCGGCACGGGCGACGTCATGTTCTGGCAGCCGTACGTCAACCTGGCCGGGGTCACCGTCTCGCAACCCCCGGCGAGCGTCGTCGTCGATCCGACGCCGAAGAGCGCGACGAGCATCGGCTTCACGAAGGACAAGGCCTGGACCGCCTGCGACGACAGCGCCCCCTGGGCGGCGACGATCAACAGCTACCTCAGCAAGCTCCCCTGGCGGCCCGACCTGTCGCCGATCAGCTGCGAGCCCGGCAAGTTCTTCGAGATCAACAACATCCGGCCGGGCTTCGACGCCAACGGGCAGCTCCACGACGCCGGCATCACCGCCGGGTCGTTCGTTCCTCCGTCATCGATCCGGACCATCGGCGACGCCCTCAACGAGAAGCAGATCAGCTGGGCGTACTACGGCGGCGGCTACAACGCCGCGGTCCGGTTCGCCAACGGCTCGACGGACCCGATCGACGAGATGATCGGCACGGGCGGCGACTATTACTGCGACATCTGCAACCCGTTCCAGTACGCGACCTCGATCATGGGGAACGCCGAGCAGCGCCAGGCGCACATCAAGGACGCCACCGACTTCTTCGACACCCTCGAGGCCGGGAAGTTGCCTGCCGTGGCCTACGTCAAGCCCGACAGCTTCGGCGACGGTCACCCCGCGAGCTCGAAGCTGGATCTCTTCGAGGCGCTCATCGACCGGATTCACCGCGACCTCAAGGCCCACCCCGAGCTGTTCGAGGAGACGGCGTTCTTCATCGCCTGGGACGAGGGCGGCGGCTACTGGGACTCGGGCGCTTTCGTGCCGCTCGACTTCTTCGGCGACGGCCCGCGCATCCCGTTCCTCGTCGTCTCGCCGCGGGCCCGGGGCGGGAAGATCAGCCACAGCTACGCCGACCACGCCTCGGTGCTGAAGTTCATCGAGCGGAACTGGCGCCTCGCGCCGCTCACCGCGCGCAGCCGTGACAACCTGCCGAACCCGAAGACCGGGCGGGACCCCTACATCCCGACGAACATCCCCGCCATCGGGGACCTGTTCGACATGTTCGACTTCGACAAGAACTAGTCGCGCTGGTTAAGGGCGGGTCCCGGGTCACCCCGGGGCCCGTCTCGTTCCATGGCTACCTTTCAGCCATGGCCGGTCCGAGCGCGACGCGGGTGGTCTGGATAGCCGCCGGGTTGGCGCTCATCGCGGTCGGCCTGCCGCTCTGGCGGCCGTTGCTGCTGGCGGCGGTCCTGGCCGGGACGCTGTCGCGGCCGCACGAACGGCTCGCCGCGGCCGTCGGCGGCCGGCGCTCGCTCTCCGCCGCACTGGTCACCGTGGCGGTCGTGCTCCTCCTGCTCGTCCCCCTCGCCGTGGTGACCGGCATGGTGGTCAAGGAGACGCACGGCGCGATCGTCTTCGTCAAACGCACGCTCGATCAGCAGGGGCTGGAGGGACTGCTGGCGCGGCTGCCGGGCTGGCTCGGGCGGTGGGCGAACCAGACGCTCGCGCGCGCCTCGCTCACGGAACACGAGCTCTCGTCGGAGCTCGCCAAGTGGCCGCGCGTGCGCCAGGCGCTGACCACCGCGGTCGTCGTGGTCGGATACCTGTCGCACCTCGCGCTCATGACGATCCTGATGCTCGTGGCGCTGTTCTTCCTGCTCCGCGACGGGCCCGCGCTGGTGAGCTGGGCCGAGCGGACGCCGACGATGCCGCCCGGCCGCGTGCGCTCGCTCCTGGTCCAGTTGCGCGCCGTCTCGAGCTCGGTCATCGGCGCGCAGCTCGGAAGCGGGCTGGCTCAGTCGCTGGTGGCGACGGTCGGCTACGCGATCGCGGGCGTCCCCAGCCCCGTGGTGTTCGGCGCCCTGTCGCTGGCCGCGAGCTTCTTTCCGATCGGCGGCGTCTCCCTGATCGGCGTGCCGCTCGCCGGCCTGCTCTGGCTCACGGGCAGCCACGGTTGGGCCATCTTCCTCGCCGCCTGGACCATCGTGCTGACCGGCCTCATCGACAACACCCTCCGCCCCCTTCTCGTCGGCGGCGGGACCCACCTTCACGCCGGGCTCGTGTTCTTCGCCCTGCTGGGCGGCCTCCTCGCGCTCGGCCCCATCGGAATCGTCGTCGGGCCGCTCATGCTGGCCCTCTTCCTCAGCGTCGACACCATCGAGCGGCGCGATCGCAGCGGCATCGCGGGCTAGCGCCGACGAGGCCCCGTCGATCACTTCGTGTCGGCGGCGTCCCCCTCGCCGACCGCGAAGAAGACGGAACGCCGCTGCTGGCAGTCGCCGCACGCGACGGCCCAGACCGCGAGGGTGCGCCCGCCGTAGATGACGCTGCCGGCCGGCTCGGCCGAGCCCCGTCGATACCGGGCGCCGCACGAGCAGCGCAGCCCCTCGACGCGCGCGCTGGCCCAGGCCGCGGAGGCCACCTCGATGGCGGTGGCCGCGCTCTCGCCGGGCTCGAAGCGGTACCGGTCCTGGACGCGGCGACGCTTCGAAAGGCGCCCGAGCGAGCGGACGCCGAGCACGAGCCCCGCGAGCACCGGCAGGCACGCGATCAGGCCGACCACCTTGAGCGTTTCGAACGAGGAGGAGCCACCGGCCACAGGCTCCGGCCGCCGCAAGACATAGCCTGCGCGCCGGCGCATCTCGTCCTGCACCTGGAAGAACCGGTGCGCCTGCGCGGGTGCGACCGTGTCGTCGAGGGACTGCAGCTCGTACCGGATGGACAGCTCACGGTCCCTCGCGCGCGCCTCGAACCGGAAGTGCAGGTGATCGTCGCCCACGTCGAGCGTCTCGGGCTCCGTGCGGAACAGGAACGGAAACCGCACCAGCATCTCGGAGCTGACGTTGAGCGGGAAATCGACGCCGTAAGGCATCGAGCGGAGCTTGATGCGGGGGGCGCCGAGGTGCTCTTCGATCGCGGTCGCTCCGAGCTCGCGCTGTCCATCCTTCCAGAGCTCCGCCACGTGGTACCGCTCGCGCACCGTGACGACGTCGAGCCGCTCGTCGTCCGTGACCTGGAGCTCGGCGGTCTGGCTGACCGTCGGATCGTCCTTGGAGTAGTAGTTGAGGTAGTCGCGTCCGATCTCCTTCCGCGTCCGCTCCGCGAACAGGTCGCGGGCGTGGTCGGCCTGCGCGCCGCGCAAGGTCGTCTCCACCTCGAGGTCTGCGGCGTGGCCGTCGTCGGCGACCGTCAGGACCTCCCGCACCAGTTGAGTCGGTTCCTTCAACCCCGGCCGCGGGATCGGGACGAGGGCACGCGTCTCGGGCGCCAAGATCAGCGCCCGCTCGAAATCTGGCGGCTGCCGAGCCGACAGCGGGCCGCGCTCGTAAGCGGACGTCGGATCGATGAAGCTGCGGTGGCCTTCGAACGCGACCTCGACGATCGCGTGATCGAACGCCACCGGCGAGGGCAGCGCGTCGTCGAGCGCGCGCCGCTTCTCGGTGCTGACCAGCGCGGTGTGCGCCTCGAAGCCCAGCGCACGCAAGATCGTCACCAGCAGGACGGACTTGTCCTTGCAGTCCCCGAAGCGGCGCTCGAGCACCGTCGACGGGGGGAACGGCCGGTGGCCTCCGAGGCTGAGCTCGACCCCGAGGTAACGGATGTCGTCCTGGACGAACCGTGTCGCCGCCAGCAGCCGATCCTCGGCGGTTCCCGTCATCGACCGCAGCTTCGCGATCTGCGCAGACAGCATGGGGCTGGCAGCCCCTTCGACCGCGTAGGTGCGCGCGAACAAGGCCGCCACCTCCGCCCAGGAGCCGAATTCCGTCGCTTCGATCGAGGGTGCTGGATCGAACCACGGCGGCAGCTCGTCCTCGGGCTCGATGGGCGCGACGTCGTGACGCTCCCAGGTGTACACGCGCCAACCGCCGCCTGTCGTGACAGCAGCCGGGAGCTCGATGCCGTGGTTCTTGACCGTCAAGGACCGCGCCTCGGGCAGGACGACCCGCCGGCGCCAGCTCGCCATGAAGGACCGGTCAGCCACCGAAAAAGCGCCGACGTACTTGCCGGCGAGCACGGGATTCGCTCCCTCCACCGTGTAAGCGCAGTCCACGACATCGCCGACTCGAACGTCGTGGAGGAAGATCAGCGCGGTCAGCGTCCCGTCGTAGATCCTCCCCTCGAGATCCTTCTCCCGCTGAACGAGCTTGACCTCGCGCGCAGCCAGCGTGCCGACGGCCCGACCCTCGCGTTCGACGCGCACGTAGTGGATCACCAAACGCTGGAACGCGGGATTGAAGTCGATCTCCACCTGCGAGCCCTCTTCGACTTGCACGGGGGACCGCGGGCGGTACCTGAAGTGCCGATAGCGCTCGGCCGTCTTGGCTGTGACGCGCTCCTGCGTGTCGTCCAGCGGGTACAACGCCACGCTCGCGTCGGGCGAGGCATTCGGCCCCGGCGCCGCCGGGGCGGGGACCACCCAGCTCGGCTCCGGCCCCATCCTCCACTGGCCGCGTCCCTCTGTCGCGCGCGCCGGCGAGGCCGGTGCAGCGACCGCGGCTAGCGCGGCGAGGGTGAGCAACCGTGCCCGCACCTCGTGGAGTTTACGGCCGCGCGGAGCCCGGCCAAAGGCGCAACGCTCGATTAAGTGGCGGTCCCGCGGGCGGGCGGCTGATCCCGCCGATCGAGCACCTCGTAGTGGGCGGAGCGTTCGTCGAAGTGCGCCAGGACGGCGCGGGCGGCCTCGGGGACGTGGGCCACGGCGTAGTCCTCGCCCATGAACGCCTTCACCGAATCGAGGGCGTCGAACCACATCAGGGTCATGAACTCGACGTCGCTGTCACGGTCTCGGCGGATCAGATCGATGGCCAGGAAGCCGGGGATGTGACGGGCTTCGATGCCGGGGATGACCTGCCCGCGGACCACGCGCTCGTAGGCGGCGGCGTTCTCCTTGGTCGTCCAGCCTCGCCACAGCCGACAGATCATGCGCCCAAGTTTGCTGCAGGCCCGACGCGGGTCAATCGCGAAGCGCGCGGCGCCGCTCGAGCGTGTAGGCCACGGCCGCCAGGACGGTCACCGCGATCTCGGGCTTGAGCACCCTGAGCGTGAACGGGGCGGGGCCGTCGACGGCCAGCCCGAACAGGCGGACGGCGGTGAGCACCGCCGAGAAGACGGCCAGCAGCAGCAGGGCGGCGCGGTGGCGTGGGCGGGAGACCAGCGACCCGGCCAGGACCAGCGCCATGGCCAGGAAGACACCGCCCGAGACGCGTGTGTTCGTTATCGCGGCCGGCGAGCCGAGCACGATCTTGTACGTCGCTTCGGTGCTCACCGGATCGGCGATGTACCGGAGGGCGATCAAGCTGAACACGACGATGGCGAACCCCATGACCAGGCGGTTCAACCAGACCGAATGCCGACGGAGGGCGCTCATTGCAGGGGACCGATGTGGGACAGGCGCGTCGGATCGGCGTGAATGAACACGCTGCCGATGCTGCCGGCCTTGATGGCGAGCAGGACGACGAAGACGGGGCGCCCGTTCGCGAAGGCGACGAGCGCCGGTTGGCCGTTCACGATCCACTCCCGGCGCTCGAGGCTGGCGCCGTGCCGGCCGAGCGCCGCGATGGCCGTCGCGACCTGATGGGCGCCCGACACCGGGCGCGGCAGGTTGCGGACGCCTTCGACGGTGACCCCTTCGGGGCCGCCGTCGGAGATGAGGACCGCGTCGTCGGTGAGCAGGCGCGCGATGGCGTCGACGTCGCCGTCGCGGCTCGCCGACAGGAACGCGCGCAGGAGGCGCGCGTGCTCCTCGCGCGGGGCGCCGAACGAATGGCGCTCCTCGGCGACGTGCCGGCGGGCGCGCGCCAGGAGCTGCCGGCAGGCCGCCTCCGTCTTGTCGAGGAGCGCCCCCACCTCGGCGTGGCCGAAGTCGAAGACGTCGTGGAGCAAGAGCACGGCGCGCTCGGCGGGCGTCAGGCGCTGCAGCAGGACCAGGAATGCCATCGAGATCTGGTCCGCCCGCTCGGCCGGATCGGCGTCCGGCTCCTCTCGAACGGGCTCCGGCAGGCGGTTGCTTCGTGATTCCTCGCGCCGGGCACGCGCCGAGCCGAGCTCGTTCAGGCACTGGCGGGTCACCATCTTGGTCAGAAACGCGCGCGGTGACTCGGGCGCGCCGGCGAGCCCCTGCCAGCGCAGCCACGCGTCCTGAACGATGTCCTGCGCGCGCCCGAGATCGCCGAGCATGCGGTAGGCGAGCCGCACCAGCGCCGGGCGGTGCACCTCGAACGTCGCGGTGGTGTCGTTCAGCGCCATGCGACCGCCCCCGCGCCGCCCAGGTCCTGGATGTCATGGGCGGCGGCCCTGTGCCGGAGGAAATACGACAGCAGCAGCGGCACCAGCAAGACCGCGGGCTGCAAGGCGTGGGCGCGCGGCCCCGGGCTCGCCAGGTGCGACGCGACCGCGCCCACGAGATTGAACACGAAGCCCGCGTAGGCCCACTCGCGGAGCGTCCTCGGCGCCGGAAGCCACAGTGCCGCCACGCCGCAGAGCTTGGCAGCTCCCAAGAGCTTCGCCAGGTACGCCGGATAGCCCAGCGCGCCGAGGCTCGCCCCGACCTTGGGGGCGCCCGAGAGGAAGAGCAGGGCCGACGCCGTCATCACCAGCGAGAAGACGACGGTCGAGGCCGTCCCGACGATCCGCCGTCCTCGCGTATCGGATCCGGATTGCATCACTGACCTCCGCAGATGGGACCGGACAGCCCGCGCAAACGTGACGTCCGCGGACGAGCCGCCCTCCGGCCGCGCTGCGAGCGGGTCACGATCGGAGCCCTGGCCTGGTCTCCTTTACACGAGGTTCTTTTGTCCACCACAAGCCCCGAGCTGTCCCTCGCCCCGCTCCCGGCCGGCGCGCCGGCCGCGGCCCGACCGTCCTGGCTCCCCCCGGCGCTGTTCCCGTTCGAGAGCCGCTTCCTCACCGTCGGCGACACCACGTTCCACTTCGTCGACGAGGGCCAGGGGGACACGCTGTTGTTCCTCCACGGAGGACCGATGTCGTCGTTCATGTGGCGCCACCCGCTGCGTGTCCTGCGCGAGCGCTACCGTTGCGTGGCCGTCGATCTGCCGGGCCTCGGCCTGTCGCGCACGCCCATCGTGCGGGGACGCGGCTTCGCCCGCATGGCCGACACGCTGCAGACGTTCGTGCAGACCCTGGCCCTCGACCGCTTCACGCTGATCGTTCACGCGACGGGCGCGCCCTCAGGTCTGGAGATGGCCGTACGCGAGCGTGCCCGCGTGCGGGGTCTCGCGATCAGCAACACCTTCGCCTGGCCGATCGCGCTCGACCCCGCGATGAGGAAGATGGTCCGCGCCGTCAGCTCGCCGCTGTTTTCGTTCCTGAACGTGCGGTTCAACCTGCTCCCGCGCATCGCGGCCGGCCGCGGGCGGCGGCACGGGCGCCTCACCGACGAGGAGCGGGCGGCCGTCCTCGGGCCCTACCAGGACGTCGACGCGCGCCGTCACCTGACCAACCTCCTCTACGGCCTGCGCGCCGAGACGCCGTTCTTCGCGGCGCTGGAAGCCCACCTCGCCGCGCTCGCCGGCCTGCCGGCGCTGCTCGTGTTCGGCGAGGGGGACAACAACTACCGCGCCGGCGCCCTCGATCGCTTCTCCCGCCACCTTCGCCGAGCCGAGGCCGTGGTCATTCCGGGCGCCGCCCACTTCCTGACCGAGGACGCGCCCGCCGCCTACACCGCGGCGCTCGCGGGGTGGCTCGAGCGTGAAGCGCCGGCGGGCCGCTCCTGACACGTCGCGAAACTTTTACCCCGCCGTCTCGACGGTGAGTGCGGTACCCTGATCGCTCTAGCTTCGCGATCGAGGTGTCTTCACGATGAGACTGCGACTGGGCGCGCTTACCATGATCCCGGCCACTGTCTGGCTCTTTGGATGCGGGGGGAACGCGGCCACGGGCGGAGGAGGTGGTGGGACGGGAGGCGCGGCCGGCGGTGGCCAGCAGGCCGGAACCGGCGGTCCGGGCGGCTCCGGCGGGAGCGCAGGCCAGGCCAGCGCCGGCGCTCCGGGCACCGCCGGCGCGGTGGCTGGAACGACTGGAACCGCCGGTCGCGGCGGCAGCGGAGGCACGACCGGTTCAGGCGGTCAGGCGGGCTCGGGCGGCGTCGCCGCCGGCGGGCGCGGCGGCGGAGCGGGCAGCGGGCCTGGTGGAGCGGGCGCTGGACCCTCGGCGCCGCTGGCGCCGCAGGACGCCGCCCGGCTGATGTCGCCGGGGTGGAACCTCGGCAACTCGTTCGATGCGTCCCCGAACGAGACCAGCTTCGGCAACCCGACGCCGACCCAGACGTTGATCAACGCCGTCCATGCCGCGGGGTTCAAGACGATGAGGATCCCGGTGACCTGGACGAATCACATCGGCGCCGCGCCGAACTACACCATCAATTCGGCGTGGATGAGCAAGGTCACCCAGACGGCCCAGTGGGCGGTCAGCGCCGGCATGTACGTCTTCGTCAACACCCACCACGAGTCGGACGGCAGCGGCAGCGGATGGGTCACGTTCCCCGCGGCCTCGTCCGCCACCAAGGTGGCCACCGAGGTGACCGCCGTCTGGACCCAGATCGCGAACGCCTTCAAGTCGTTCGACAGCCACCTGATGCTGGAGTGCTTCAACGAGCCGAACGAGGCCGGGGGCGGCGACACGCCGCAAGCGGAGACCGACCTCAACCTCTACCTCGAGGCGTGCGTCAACGCGATCCGCGCCACCGGCGGCGCCAACGCCACGCGCATCGTCATGATCCAGCCCGTCGGCGCGAGCCCGCTCCAGTCGGGCATCCAGGCGATGCAGCAGGCGAGCATCATCGGCGACCCGAACCTCGTGGTCTCGCAGCACACCTACTTCCCGACGAACTTCGGCCTCAGCACCACGCCGTACGCCTGGGGGAGCCCCTCCGACTACACGGACATGCAGTCGTCGATCGCCGATCAGATCCGGGTGTGGCTGCCGACCCAGGTCGTCTTCATCGGCGAGTGGGGCTCGCAGGGCGCGCAAGCGACGGCCAATCGAGCGGCCCACGCCCAGGCGTACGCCCAAGACACGACGACCGCGGCGCTGGTCCCCATCTGGTGGGACAACGGCGGATCGGGGTCGGGCTCGTACGCGCTCTTCGACCGGACCAGCGGCGCCGTGACCCAGCCGAGCATCGTCGCCGGCATCATGGCCGGCGTCCAAAACGGTCTGGCGGCGCCCAACAACTGGGCGACGCCCCCCTGAGCGATCAGGGCACGTCGCTCACGTACATGTCTTCGTTGTCGAAGATGTACGCGATGCGGGTGCCGTCCGGGGAGAACACCATCTGGCCGTAGCCGATGGCGGTCCCCTCTGCAATCGACGTCTCGGAACCCGACTCGGTGTCGGCGACAAAGAGGTGCGACCTGATGTTGGAGTTGGTCGGGTCGCACCCGCTGGCGGGACACACGCCGTCCCAGAAGGCGACCTTGGTCCCGTCCGGCGACCAGGCGGCGCAACGCGCGCCGTACCTCGAGTCGATCGACGTCACCGTGCCAGTGGTGAGGTTCTGAATTTGATTGGGACCGTTGTTGTAGGTCACCGCTTGCAGCACCCGAATTCCGCCCGGGGCCCAGCTCACCGACGTGAACGCGCCTTGCTTGATGTCCAGGGAGAGCGACCCGACGAGAGTGCCGCCGAGGTCCAGGATCACGCCCATGGCCCCGCCGCTGCTGCCCACGAACAGCTGGTCACCCGCCGGCGAGAAGTCGAGCAGGTCCCACGTGAAGCCAGCCGGCAGCGTCGGCTGCAGGATCGCGCCCTGCGAGGCGTCGTAGATCGATACGCCCGTCCAG
>Ga0306926_10002280_pt1 | contig 19525 bp, 37 predicted proteins | sample flu12Cox44000178_FD_203759 | JGI IMG/M metagenome (GOLD analysis project Ga0306926, IMG submission 203759) | Lab enrichment of tropical soil microbial communities from Luquillo Experimental Forest, Puerto Rico - flux8day.12C.oxic.44.000.178 (v2)... | ecosystem: Environmental > Terrestrial >... | reverse complement strand
TGGACCACCCATTGGTCGTCGATCAATGCCCACAGCTCGAAGTTGCCTTGGAATCCTTCGGGTCCGATGTGGCCTTTTTTCTCCCGGACCTCAGTCCGCATAGATCCGGTACATATACTTGCGTCCCTCGAAGCGGTACTGGATCCCGCGCCCTTTCATCGCTTCGGCGGTTGCCTGCATCTTGGAGTGAAAGGTTTCGGGGTTCCACCCATAGGTGCGCCAGGCCAGCGCGACCAAAGCTTCGACGGTCTGGTGCTGTTCGCGGCCCTCCTTGGCCGCGCTCGACAGAATCAGCATACCTAAGAGGACCGGATCAACGTCCGGGGCCTCGTCTCCGGGTGGAGCTTCGGGGCCTTTTAATCCTTCAGGACAACCTCGGTTCGTTACCTCTTTGTCGGCGCTTTTCTCAAAGCGCCCCTGTTTGTTTCTGCTCGTCATATTTTCGTATCCGACCCTGCGCCAATAACCGGCTGGCAGAGGATCGGGGGTTTTGGTTCACAGGTAAAACTTGCCGCTCACCAGATCGCAGGCAAATCCCAGCACTCCCATCTTGGGCGGGTAAACCCAGACGGTGTGGGCCAGGATCCTCTGGTACTCGGTATCGTCGCCCCCGGCCTGCTGGTCAAGCCACTCTTGTGGCAGAGCCACATCGTAGGGCCAATCCCACGGAAGGCGCACAAGGGCAAGATGGTCTTTAGTCATCTTGCGCCAGTTGCGCGGCAGCGGCGCTAGAGCGCGCGCCAGTAAAGCCAGCGGGTCGTTCATGGTTCTTCCTCCAACAGATGGGCCATCCAACTTTCCGGCTGACCCCATTCAGAGTCGAAGTCATTGCGCTCCAGGCCGATGATTTGCTCGGTAGTCGGGGCGCGAACGATTTTCCAGCGGCCAAATTTCGCGCGGGTCCGGTCGACTGCGACGACCATCACCACTTCCTGCCGGTCGGCTCGTTGAGCGGGCCGGATGAACCCGTGGCTTCCGGGTTCATCTTTGTAGATTGCCACCCAGGCTTCGCAGACCAGAGAGTACGCTTTGGCTCGGGTTTGCTTCAAGCGTTTCTTGATTCGCATGGTTTGCTTATGCTTTTGGTGGTCGTTTTCCCACGGGGTAGCGATGATCTCGATTTGGTCCTCGCCGGTGACAATCAGCCAGCTCGGGAACAGCGAGCGAAATTTGAACTCGACCAGACAGAGTCGGGCGTGTTCGCCAGCCACTTCGACCAGGGCCGTCAAGATGTCTTGTTTCATAGGGTTTTCTTCTTTCGGGTTGGGGTTGGGATTTTTCCGGCCAGGGTTCTCTTTTTTCCGGTTGGGGTCGGGGTTTCTTCGGGTAGGTGCTCGCGTCGTTTGAGCCCGCCGAATTCGCGTTGGAAAATCCGCACCAATTGGGATACGGCTTCCTTCTGATTCTTTTTCAGCGCCAAGTCCAGATGCCCGACGATCTCCATCATCCGGGCTTTCTCTTCAGTGGTGTGACTCGGAGAGTCTTTGATTTTTTCCGCAAAGGCCTCCGCGATTTCATCTAACCCGGCGCCCTCCCTGGCGCTCGGGGTTTTCTTCTTTCTCATTTTGTGGTGATGAGATGTTCCACGTGGAACACGTTTGGATTAGTTGGATTGGGCTTTACCCCAGTCGATGTCCTTGGGTAGGCGACGCTCGTTTTCTTTGAGCAATTGGGTTTCCCGTTTGACCTCGCCAACGCATTCCCAGTGCACAAAGAGGTCGGGGCATCCGCCGTCTCCAGGGATTTTGACGCATACCTTAGGGTCAACCGGTTGACGGCACCAAGCGCACAGCGGCCACTCGCTCATATGTCCTCCTCAATCGGTTCATCGGTCCAGTAGTTGGGATCGCTCAGCACGTCGGGTCGGAACTTACTGAGTTTGGTGTCGAGGCAATCCTCGCAGGTGTAACAGAGGAAAATGCCGCGGGCGTCATATTGAGCACACGCGGGCTTGCCCGAATCACACGGGCATTGGGGCAGGTAGTCTCTAGGCATTACGGCACCCTCGTGATGTAGTAGTTGATGGAAACGCCATCCAACTTTTTGGCGGCTCCCTCCCAGAATGCGGCTAGGGATTCGTCCTGCCAGTTGGACCTGACATGTTCAGCTTTGGCCTGACAGATCTCAGCCAGAGCGCGAATGACCAGTTCTAGTTTGCTGGAATCCAAAATGGGTTCCAGCTCAGGGGTGATGTCTTCGATGTTTTTCATTTGGTTGCTTTCTTTGTTGGTTTATAGGGTTCGGGTTTGATACCGAGTAGGAAATTGACCGCCTTGTCGGCGTGGCTCATCGCCGTAACCAGAAACGAGCGGTCGCCCTTGATCGCACTGATCCAATGCTTGAGGTAGGCGGCGGCATTGCCATGGGTCGTCTCCCAGATCCCGCACTCATGACAAAGCGCGGCACTGCCGATCTCCGCGATCAGCTCTTCTGCGCCATACTTTTCTTTGTCTTCGTAGTACAGCGCGAGGTTGCGTTTCAGTCGGGATTCATGCCCCGTGCTGTGGGTCAGCTCGTGAAAGAGGGTGGCGTAATAGTGGTCCCCGGTTTTGAACCGATTCATTCGAGGCATGTCGATCTTGTCGGTTTTTGGGTTATAGCCTGCGGCCGACCCGCCATGAGTGATCGGCGGTTTGTCTTTCATCCGTTTGATCAGGGCATTGCCGGTCGGGACATCTTTAACCGGCGGCAGTTTGGGCAGGACTTTGTCCGGTAGATCGTCGATCTGCTCGGTGTTGAAAACGTTCCAGTACTTGACCAGTGTGACCGAACGCTTGTCCCCATCGTCGTCCTCGTAGATCTTCTTATCGATCAAGAGGATCGGCCAGCCGTGCTCGCCCCGGCGCACTTTTGCGCCGAAAGATTCGGCTTGTTGGAACGTCATCCAGAATGGCGATTCGTAATTGGCGCTCGCCAGCAGCATGGCGTTGCAACCCCGGTACACGTAGCCCCGGATATTGCGCGGGGCTCCGATTCCGCGCCACGGTTTTTCCCACGGGATGATCCCGTTTTCCATCAGGGCGATGAGACGATCAGTAATGACTTCTATTGCGATTGGTCTATCTTGAGTTTGAGTTTGATTCATATGGTTTGCATTGCCGGGGGACGAGGTTTGGGGCCTCGCCCCCGGTTTCGTTTTCAGGTTTTCAGGTTTTGGGTTTAGCCGAGGTAGATCAGCATCTCTTCCGCCCCGTAGACGGAATCTCTGCCGCAGATCTCGCAGATATACCTGCGGGCATCGGGTTCGACACAGCCGGTGGTGAACTGCTCGCAGTCAACGCACCAGCCCATATCGTCCTCTATCGCTTCCTCGATCTCTTCCAGGGTGACGTTACGCAGGCTGGTCACGATCCGGTTGGTTTCAGCACTTCGGCTCATATTTGTGGGGGTTTGGTTTTGTTAAGGACCACATCGAGGACCAGCAATGCGTTGGTGATGTGGCCGATTGATTCATCGATTGAGCTGATCAGCTCGTCGCCGGTCAGTAATTTGCTCACCGAACGCAGACGACGCGCGGCCGTCTGGAGCTCGGTGACGGATTTGATTAGCTTTTCTTGGGCGGTGATCATTTGGCTAGGTACTCCTTCATGCGTTTGCGGATGCCGCTTAACTGGTCGCGGCACCGCTTGTTCAGGTACTTGATTTGGGCATCGGTCAGTTCCTTGCCCGGGTACTCGGGATTGATGTCCCATTCTTCCAGGTCCAGCTTGATATCGAACCATTGCCGGAACGACAGACCGGATTGGTCGTAGTCGGCTTTCAGTTCAGGACCGGAACAACATTCGCCGATCACCGTGCAGGGTCCGAAGACCTCAGCGACCAGATCTTTCCAGAACTGGTCGTTGAAAGTGGGCGGCAGTTTGGGCAGCTTCATTGCGGTTCCCCGTCGTCGAAGCTCCAGTGACAGACCGTGCAGACCATGACTTGCTCCCAGCGCGGGAAGTCTCCTTCAATCCGGATGCGTTTGGTTTCCAGCTCGCCGCTGCACCGGTGGCACCGGTCTTCGGGCATGGCTTCGCAGGGCTCGGGACCGGGGTCCTGCGGGTCAATCGATACGTGACCGACTAACCCCCAGCCGCCGCAAGCGCGACAGTGGTTGGGCCATTGCTTGCGCCAGGCCTCGCGTTCGGTTTCGCGTTCCTTCCAGTACGCCGCTTCCTCATCGAGGAAATTATCGGTGTCGGCGAACAGGGGATCGTGTTGGGGTGGTTTCACTCCGCGGAGTTCAGGGAAAACCGCGTCGTCGTATTCATCTGGTGTGAATTCAGGCATATTTGTGGTTCGGTGGTGAGCAGCCTGAAGCCGACCGGTCACCATCCGTAGGTTGTGGGTTAGCGTCTCGCTACGCGGCGATGCTGTTTAGCGGCAGCCTTATCGGCTCGCGCTTTCGCGCCGACGGTGGCGGCTACGTTGCGCATCCGCTTGATCTCGCTCGCTTTGGATCGCTTTTCAGCGGCGGGTTTAGTCGCCGGTTTCGGCTCGATCTTCTTGCGGGCGTTGTTGTTGCCGCCAGCCTTGCCGACTTTCTTAGCCGGGGTTGCCTTGGCGGGCTTGAACGACTCGTTGAGCCGGTCGATTTCGTCCGTCGACTGCTCGAAGTAGGCGACGGTGGCTTTGACGGCGAGCTTCATCGCCGCTTCCGGCGTACCTTTGTACGCGGGGTTGGTGATGAGGCCTTTGTAGATGTCCCAGAGTGCGCCCTCGAAATCCGAAGGCAGTTTTTGTAGTTTCATATTGTTGCTTTCTATTTTTGTTTTTGTTTTTGGGTTATGGGCGCCGGCTCGTAAGACCGGCACCTCGGAAATGGTTAGCTATGGCAGCACCGGGTAAGGGCTCAGGTGAGCGAAGTCCTTGCAGGCTTGGCGGTAGCGGGCCGCGCCGTGCTGGCGTTTACCAGGTCGTCCTGATCCGCCAGATGCGCCGGGAGGGGTTCAGGAGGCGGTTTTTGGCGCGGCGAGGATCATTACCAAGGTCCTCCGGGGGGTGCCAAAGGTCCGATTGGAATAATTGGTGACTGTATCGGTTGTGGCCTATACGGTTGCCATTGCTGAACAACAATCGGTTGAGACTGATGATACTGATACGGTTCTTCAATAATGATGTGTCGAGTATTGATTTGTGCAGATCTTTCTCGAACCCCTTCCCAATATTCAGTGCTACAACTAGCGAATGCCAATAAACTCGCATTGATAAGGATTGTCTTTATTTTCATATTTTCGATTCAAGAATCAATTGGAAAGCGTTAGCGGCCGTTGTTGTAGTAGGTCCTGGTCACGCCTCCGCGAGGATCGACAGTCAAACTCGGTCGGACCTTCCATAAACGCGCACTTGCGTGCGTAGCGGCGAGCCGCGGTCAGGGTTTTGAACCGGCTGAGCCCGGGTGAGAGCTCGTATTGGAACGGGCGGGTCGATCCGGGGCGGCAATGCCCCCAGATGACGAACCCGAAATAGTTGTCGTGGGCTACGTATAGGTGGATTGGTTTCATATTGCTTGCTTTCTAATTTTGGTTTTTCTGTGTCCGAACACCCGGAATTGGATGCTCGGTGCAGCCCTGTCCCAGCAATGGTCAGGGTGTCTCAACGGCCGCCGCTCACATACGCCGCGCAATGCGACGCGCACCGCTATACGTGCTTTCAGGCTACGGGGGCTCGTGGTCTTGAACCGGGGCGGGTCGCTGTTCGCTCGCTGGCCTCGGGGTCGATTCGGGATCTTTGCGGGGCTCGGATGCTTACGGTACCCACCGCGTCAGACCGCGTCGCCCGGTGCGGGTCGGCTGTTCGCCTCGCTGGCTCCGGGGATGGTTTAACCATCGCCAACACCTTACATCAAGTGAGCGCTCACTTCAAGTATTATTTAAAATTATCTTTTAACCGAACGCAATGCGTTTTGTGTGATTACATGTCAACATTCCCGTAGGGGTGGCCTGAGTTGATTTCCGCTATGTCACCCCGGTCAATCGATCAAATGAGCTCTCCGGGGCAATCCTGAACGGCGCGGCCTATTTGCGCTCCCGAAGTGGCCGACCGTTTCCATCCCGTTGAACCAGTGGGGGTTGGAGCTGTTTTCGGAATTCGCGAATCAGGACGTGGATCGACCAGATCAAAACTCCGAGATAAATCGTAATCGATGTCAGGACCAGCACGATGGCCGAGAGGAAAATGATGATCACGTCCTTAGTCATACTTCGATTCCCAGCGAAAATGTTCCCATAGCCAACCCCGACTCTTGCGAATCGCTTCATCCGCCGAATAACAGACCAGTACATCGGTTCCGGAACGTTCGAACCGCCGATGCATTGCGTCCTGAAAGTCGCTCGGCTTATTTGATCCGACTTTAAACTCTAACGGCAGAATCCGACCTCCGTGGATCAGCTCGAAATCGGGCCATCCACGGGGACCGGTTGTCCGCTTATCCATCCGGTCATGCCGAATCAGGAGCTGATTCAGGTTTCCCCAGTTGAGATAAGTGTCGTGTTCGGCCTTTTCGAGCCGACGAACCATGCGTTCGGCCTTTTTCACCGCTTTAACTTCCTCGGGAAACGCTTTTGCGTGGTCTTCGGGGCTCATCCGTGCTTTGATTGCCGGTGTAACTTCGTCTTTTCGCATTTGATTAATCTTTCCTTGCCCCGAGGCACCCCGGTTCAGACCCGAGGTGCCTCGTTTGCTTAGGTAAAAACTTTTTTGGCCATTTTACGTAATCTCCATCGCTCCCAGCTTTCCAAAATCGGCGCGCATCGTGTGATCACACCGTCTTCTACTACAAATCCGGCACACAGCCGGCGCCCAACTACCCGCCATAAACCGTCCTCGAATTGAGTAGGTGCTCTCATCAGGACCAATTGTAGAGTTCGGTCTTCCTGGCGTGACTCTTTTTCGTTCCCATGTTGCAATATTGCCCGGTCGGCAAGATCCAGCCTTTGCGCAACGCCACATTCCACATCGCTCCCCACGCATTGTGATGGTGCGGATGCCCGATTTTGGGTATCGCGTACACCCTGAACGCTTCCCCGGTGAAAGGCTCCTGCACCTCCTGTAATCCCATCAGCCGTTCATAGTTTCTTTTCCAGTCCTCAGGCGAATTCCCCAACACCGCATCAAACCCGTCGTCCCGTCCACCCCGAGCCCCGTCAAAATCAAACTCAGGATGGCGTTTTTGCCCCCGACGTTTCACTTGTCTCCTTTAGCTCGTTCCTTGATCGCGGCCGCAGCCCTGCCCCGGCCTGGAGGCGGTTTGACGGCAACTGTAAACCCCGGATTTTCGATCACGTCGATGCGAATCGGCATTTCCTCCGATGGGAAGAACTCTTGCCAGACTTCCTCTAATGCCTCGACAGAGGATATCTTAAGGAACTTTTCCATGTTGCTGGTGCCACAGGTTTTCACCATCCGCATGAACACCTCGCACGGCACTTTGAACTCTTTGCCTTCCTCGTCCAGCTCCTTACCGTCCTTCAATAGATCGTAAACACTGGGGACTTTGCGGGTGGGCAGCTTGCGCAAGCTCCATCCCGGTACGCATTTTCGTTCCGGGTCGTTCTGCAGAAACTCAAGGATTGCTTCCTTCAGTTTCCATTCGTCGACCAATGTTTCCAATCGCTTGTAGGCACTCATGAATTCCCCTAGCGCAACCGGATCCTTTTTCATTTCTTCGACCCGCTGTTCCAGAGGTTTCAGTGGCGCATCGGGCAATATCGCTAACGCGGTTTTGGCCGATTCCCTCCACGCTGGACACTCACCCTGCAGCGCGCACCAGTCACAGTACTGATTAATGGTGTAGGGATCCTCGCGCATCCCGCGGGTCAACCATTCGCCATAGATCGCATCGGTCCTGACCGTGCAATCCGACAGAGTCATGTCGAACTCGGTGTCCTTGCGTAGATCCAGGTTCAACTCAAGGAACACCGCACAGAGCCGGTTCCGGTCCAGCATGACCGCTTTGCCGTAAGCCGCGTACTGTCCGGTGTAATCCCGTTCGTCGCCGGTTTTGTGATCAATGATCCACAGACCGTTCTTCTGATCGAGGGCAACCACATCGACGGTGCATGTCCACACCGTCTTGCCGCTGATGACTAGCGGGTATTCCTTTTCCGTGAAATGGACCGTGAGCCCACGCTGCTCGACCATTTGCTTGACCCATGCCGCGTCACGTTTGTGTTCGAGGTTGGTGATCTTGTTGACCGGGTAGTGACCCATCAGCACTTCGGCAATGATCCGGTGTTTCTCGTTGCCGCGTCCGGTGTAGACGTTCCCTTCGGTGGACTTGGACTGGAAGTGAATGCACTCTTCCAGTTTCGGGATCACCGACGGACGAAAGACCGCGCCCGAAGGTTTGGCTTTCTTAGTACTCGCTGTCTTCTTCGTCTGGTTCTTCATCTTTAATCAACTGCACTGGGATTGGTGTTTCGGGGTCGTCCCACGCAATGCCTCGCTTTTCCAGCCGGTCGGCGATCAGGGCTGAAACATCGATCAGAGCCTCGATGCACTTAACCTGTTCGCCACCGTTTAGAACGCGCAAGGTTTCATCACGCAACTGCTCGAGGATGGCATTGCAGATGAAATCGTCCCTAGTCATTTTCCTCCTCCTCTTCCACTTCGGCCGGACGCGCATTGTGAACCTGATAGGCATCCGGCTTGTTGGGATTAGGTTGCGACACGGTCAGGGTCATTAGTTCGCCCGAATGCTTGTGGATCCATTCGCCGACCGCCTTTTCCCGTGTCCAGTACCCTTTGCGATCCCCAGTATTCGGACTGCCAGAATTGGCAAACCAGCAATCGCCTTTTCCAGCGTCGCCTTTAGCGATGTTGCCTTTGGTGATGACAAGGGTGACTTCGGTCTGTTTCGCCTTCGGTTTGGACTGCACCGATTTACCGGGCTTGGACGCAATGGACTTCCTCCCGGCAGGTGCCGCGTCGTTACCGGAACCACCGGCATACCCCGGCATTTCCTCCGCAGGTGTGGTCGAGAGATTCTCGATCTGCATCAACACGGCAATAAACCGGAATTTGTTCGCGATAACCCTGCTCATCGCGCGGGTTTGCACCATGCCTTCCCGGCTGTGCTGCGGACCTTCACTCCACTTCGATTCGTCATCGCCGACGAATCCAAACGCGGTAGACAGAATCGCACCGTCACTATCCCGCTTGAGATAGGCTTTACAACGCCACCCCGGATTGTCGCCCTCAACCCTGAACGGCTCCTCGGTCCCCGGTGTGCAACCCCATGCTGCCGCCACGGATTGCCACGCCTCGATGACGATGTGCTTTTTCGGGCCGATCATCACCCCGGTGCGCTCAACTATCGCCCTGCACAGTTCCGCGATCCGGTTGGACTGAACCCACTGGGAATCAGTCAGCATCGCCAGATCGGTGGTAACCGGCACAAGGTCAGTGGAAACGTCTTTGATTTCGTCGCTCACTTGACCTCCTTGCTCTTCAGCCATTTCACCAACTCGCTCTCGCGAATACGCCAATGCCGGTGCGGGGTGATCTTGATCACCGGCAACTCGCCTTTCTTGATTGCGTCGTAGATTACGCGGGGACCTACGGCGCATCGTGCTGCCGCCTCTTCGGGCTTCAGCATGTCTTTTGTTATCTCAGTTTTCATATGGTTCGGGAAACCGCGTTTCGTACTGAGTAACAATCAAGTCTTCTTCAGGACGTTGTGCTTAAGATCGTACTCAACCAACTTCCTGATATACTGCGACAACGCTAAATCGTTGCCTTCAGCTTTGTCCCACACCTGCTGCGCCATTTCTTTGGAACAGGAGAATGAAAGACTCGCTGTGTTCTTACCTTTCTGGATTCGGACTTTTTTATTTTTCATTTTGTTACTCAGTACTATCGGTTCCCACCATAAATTTAGACGGCAATCGGCAACAAATCAATACAAATCGCACGGGGTGTCGGATGCCGCATTCCGGGGTAAACCCTACGCGCCGTGGCGTTTTTCGGTTGCGACTGAGTAATAATTGGGGTAAATGGTCCGACATGCCTGCTGCGAAAAAGAGAAAATCTAGAAGGATCCCGACAAGAGAGGACGGCTATTACGATTCCATCTCGTTCTCGGTCCCCCCGGACTTAGAAATACTCATCAACAAACGCTCAAGCGATCTCGGCTTCAATCGCTCGGAATACATCCGGCGTTTGGTAGAGTACGATATGTACACTTCAAAGATTGTCGGAGAGGGGGCGCTCGCAAAAGATGCGCCACCCCGGATCCGACGCGGACGGGGGTTGACCAGCCGTTAGCATCCATGTTCGGACTGGATGCTACCCGCTGCGACTAAGCGGTCAAGGTATTCTTTACGTTTTTGCTGTTATGGCGGTTATACGGGAGATAGTCCACCTCGCCATCGCCATGAATCACGATTCTGAACGGGAACACGATCTCGTCGTGTCCTTCTACTTTGGCAGTGGCAAGGGCTGAATCGACCAGTCCGCAGATTTGGGTTTTGAGTTCTTCTGCGTTCATTGCTTGGGGGTGGGGGTTGGGGTTGCTTTTACGAAAATGAAGGTGCCGACGGTGGTCTGATTGGACTTAGGCGACGTCGCTGCGGAAGTGAAGGCAAAGGCACCCACGTAAGTAGTGTGGGTGAGATTTGAAGGTTCTGCGGGCTTCCAGGAGCTCCGCGCGTGAAAACGAAAGGGGGGGCCGAAAAGGCCGACTCGCCTCCAAAGGTATTCAGCGCCGCGGCGCTGACTGTGTATTTTCCATTCGGAAGAGTCGAGAGATCGTACTCAAGGATAAGGGTGCCGTTGGATAACTGGGTCACCGGGATTGTGATGTCGCTTGCCGTCAATCCGTGAATCACAAATTGAGTCGGGTTTAAGGCCGGGTCAGACTGGACGGTGTAAGGATCACAGACCAAAAATGGAGCGGCCTTAACGGAAATGGTTGCCGCAGCGAACAAAAGATAAAGCAAGTATTTCATTTGATTGGGTCAGGGATTTTGAAGCCAAGGAAATTGACGATGCCCAAGCCGATTGATTGCGCGACCAGGGTCCGGTAATTGTTGGTGCGAAACTGGAGTTCGGTTTCCGGGTTGGAGATAAACCCTGCCTCGGCCAGTGCGGCTGGCATTTTAGTGCCGTTAAGGACGTAGAGGTCCGAACGGTATTTGAGTCCTCTGTCCCGATCCCCGGTCATGGTAACCATCGAGGTCTGAATCGGATCGGCGAGCTTTTTGCCGTTGTCACTGACATACAGGGTTTCAATCCCTGCGGCGCTCGGGCCGTCCGAATTAAGATGGATGGAGACGAAATAGTCGGCCCCCCAATTATTGGCGATGGCGCAGCGATGCGCGAGTTCGACGAATACGTCCGAGTCGCGGGTCATCTTGACTTCGATTTTGTATTCCAGAAGCAAGTCCCGCACGTAAAGGCCGATGGCCAGTACGCAGGAGGATTCAGTTAATCCAGCCTTGCCGACAGCACCGGGGTCTTTGCCGCCGTGGCCTGGATCCAGGCATATTTTCATGGTGGAGCACCTCTTTGTTGTTCGAGTTGTTTATAGTGATCGAAACGACTGGCAATATTGTGAATCTCTTTGATCAACGTGGAATCGTTAGCCATCATGGTGTTCTGATTCGTTAAAGCTTGGCGCACGCCTTTAAGGCTTTCGCGTGAGCGGTCCTCGAATTCGTCGAGGGATTGGTGCAGTTCGCGAATCTTGCGCAACGCCTCTTGTTGCTCCGCGCCCAGCGCTACGTTGCCGTGCTGGGTAGTCAAAAGATTGCCGGCTCCGGTGGCCAGGATCAGCACCACCGTCGGCCAATTGAGTCCGTTCTTTTTAATCTCTTCGCTCATTGCGGAATTTGGCCCAGGCGCGTCCAAACGCCCGGTTGCGCGGCGTCGGTATACCAAATACTGCTGTCATCGCAGCCGACATACAACGCGTCATAAGTGCCAAGCTGCGGTTCGCTGTTAGTCCACATAGTGGCGATGGCGTCGCTTAACTGCGCGGTCGGTACTTCCTGAAAAGTACTCGGATCACCGTCATAGAACCAAATCGAGCGGTCGTCCCCGAGACAATAGGTGCGCCATTGCCTCAGTTCCTTAGCTGGGATTGGAGGAATATTTAACGCTTCGGTGATGTGCCTGGCCATTTAAACAACTCCTTTCACGGTAAGGGAACAGTTCACAATATTGCCGGCACTCGGATAGTACTTAAGCGCATTTTTGACTCCCGTGGTTGCGAAACCCTCAGTGATATAAGAACGAATACGGCCATCCGCGTTTCTCCAACCGCCGCTGGTCAAGGTCCACGATGTCGTTGTCGAGGCGCTTCCAGGGAATAAAATCAATTTTGCCAAACCTGTTCCGCTGGCTATCGCCAAGGTGCTCTCTAAATTCGATAACGATCCGAAATTTTGTGCCACATAGCTATAAGCCATAGCAGTCGCACTATTGTCGTAAACCAGTCCTTCGCGATAACTTGAAGTTGTTAACCATGTCATACCGCCATCAGCCGAGAGTTGAAAAGCCAGATAAGCGCCATCAGTATCAGTAGCGATCTGGCAGAGCATTAGTTCAAAAAAACGGTATCCGACCGGCAAAAGGATCGTCTGACTGGGCGTTGAAGTCGACAGGTCTTGAGTCCCAATAATCACTTCTCGTTTCAACCCAAAGCTGCGCCAATTAGTGCCGTCACAAATGATCGTAGCCTCTTGTTGCGGCAACAATAGAATTGAGGCGAGTCCATCTAGCGTGCCGCCATTGGTCGCAATCGTGATCGTGCCGGTGGTGCCGGAAATCCCCATGTCATTGCGCACCGAGAATGACAACCCGGCGGCGGGCGCAGGCAGGGTCAGAGTCCATGATCCACCGGAGCAGATCACGTACTTGCTGCTGTCTGCCGCGGTCAGGGTGTAGGCGGCAGTCTTACTCATGAATCCGGTGATGGCCGCGATCCCCTGCAAACCTTGGACACCTTGCGCTCCGCCCGGGCTGACCCCTGAGCCGCTTGGGACATTGGTGCCAGGAACCGCTATGCCGGGAGTGGCCATGGTTTAGACAATTCCTTTCACGGTGAGGTGAATATTGGTGATGTTGCCGCTGCCAGCATAGTATTTGAGCGCGTTGACAGGTGGTGTTCCTCCGCTGCAGTAACCATGACGATTCGTTTTCTGCACATAAGCTGGAGTGCTGTAATAATAACCTTCATCTGAGAGCCATAGCGGATACTGCAACCCGGGATAAAGTTTCACGCTGGATTGACCCATTTGGGCAATACTTGGAAAAGCCCCAATAACGCCTCCGGTAAAGCCGTTAACCCAAGAGTTTGCTACTGCGGTCGCTGAACTGTTATAAATCGAGGACCAAGAGTAGCTAGTCGTTATCCAGGTAGTTCCTCCATCGGAACTAAGCTGCATAAGGAGATTCACATCGGGAGCGCTCGCCTGCATCGCCGTAAAATCCAGCTCAAAAAGTCTGAACCCAACCGGCAGCAAAACCGTGCTGCTGGCGGTCGCGCTCGATAGGTCTTGAACTCCTAAAATCACCTCCCTCTTCAAACCAAAACTGCGCCAGTTGGTGCCGTCACTAATGATCGTCGCCTCCTGCTGAGGCAGAAGCGAAATCGAGGCGAGATTGTCAATCGTACCGCCAGTGGTGGCAATGGTGATCGTCCCGGTGGTGCCGGAAATTCCCATGTCGTTGCGCACTCGATAATTCAACCCCGCGGCAGGCGCGGGCAGCGTCAGCGTCCAGCTTCCGCCCGAACAAATGACATATTTGCTGCTGTCTGCGGCAGTCAGCGTGTAGGCAGAAGTTTTAGAGACAAAAGAATTAATTGCCGCCAACGAATGACAGGCGTTGTCACCTCCGACATAATCAAGGCTTGAGCCTGAAAGTTGCTTGAGCAATCCGGCCTGAGTTGCGTCCGCTGGCGGGATTGCCGGGGCTGGAGTCGGATTGAGGAGCGTAAGCTGGTTGCCGGTTTTGGATTGGACCACTAGTGCCCCGGCCTGACCTGCTCCACCTCCAGCCTGATCGACATAAACCAGTTGGCCAACCACTACCCAGCTCGCGTCAGTGAGGGTGACCGTCACTGTCGAACCGACAGGCGGTACGGTGAACGCTCCGCTGGTGACGTTGAAAGCGTTCAGGCCAGCCGGCCCCTGGCCGCCTGTGGGAACCGAGACCGTCACGTCGCCGGTACCGGAATCCGCGCCAGTTGATGATAGCGTGACGTTCGTTCCCTGGACGATCTTGGCCACTACCGCTTGACCAGCAGTGGCAATATTGAGGTCGCGCCTCTGGATCGTGCCGTCCTCGACCTGCGTGCCTCTGATCTGTGTCTGAGCCATTATTTCATGTATCTGGCTTTTAATCGGTCACCGGTCTGCGGGACGTTAAGCATCGTGATGGTCGCCCCCGAGATGGTGTAATCGTTTCCGGCTCCTGGTTCCAATAGCAATCCGTTCAGGAAAATTTCTTCCGTATTGGCCACCGGAGTATTAGCCAAAGTGAAGGTCGTATTGCTTCCGTTGATTGCTCCAGTCGGTGTTTCGCGTACCACAAAATTTGATGGGCCTGAATAGTCGGTCCCAGCTACCGCAGCAGAGATCGCGGTACCGTTGCCCTTGAGCATTCCGGTGATGCTCGTCTGCATCGTAATGGCCGGGGTTGTGCCAGCATTGGCTACCGTACCGGCAAATCCGTTGGCACTGACGACGCTGACGGTCGTTACCGTGCCCGAACCGCCCCCGGACGTATACCCGACATCCCAGGTACCAGCTGCCGTCGAGTTGCTGATTAGGAGAAACGTGGCGTAACTGGATGCGGCTAAGGTCTGGAGCAACGTCCCGCCATTCATTTGGACTGAGACAGTACCAGTGGAACGGTTGGTGATATAAAAATCGGTCCCGTTCGTTAAGGTGGTGGCATTAGGCAGGATAACCGTTTGGGTAGAACTCCCGGTAAACTGCTGGTTAGCGGTACTGGCAACAGTCAAGGTAGTGGTGCCCCCAGCCGTTGCCGTAGTCGTGACGCTTTCAATCAGGTTATTGACTTGTACGTTGGCGTTGGCATCGCGGATTGCTACCGCACTTGCCGTAGGCGTACTAACCATCGGGACAGCACTGGGCGCGGCAGAACTCCCAGTTGCGTTGCCCAGGACCGTATTCGGCCCAAGGTTAGCCATCTTCGCCGTAGTGACCGCCCCGGCCGCAATCGTGGTGGCAACCGTTCCAGCGGTTGAGGTCACGTCCCCGGTTAAGGCGGGCATCTGTGCCGCAGCCAAGGTGCCGGTCAGCGAAGTGGCGGCCAGCGACTTATTGGTGAGGGTCTGGATCGTGTTCAGATCAACAGTGACCGCCGTGTTGATCGAGAGCGTGTTGCCGCTTTTCTGTAACCCGTTCCCGGCTATGATTTCCCCGGCCCCCGTGAACTGGGTAAAGACCAGAGCCGTTGTGCCGATGGTGTAGGGCCAGGTGGTCATGACCCATCCAGAGCCCGCGTAGCTTGTGCCCTCGCCCACGAACCAATAGGGGCTGCGGGTCGCGTCTTCCGGCCCGTTAAAGTCGTTGGTGCGCGTCCAAGCCCCGGCAGCAACGACGTAAGAACCGTTCGCCGAACCCGTGGTCTGTCCTATGCACAAAACCGTGTCATTAGCCGATAGAGCCACACCATCGACGGTCTGGGTGCCGCTCAACGTGATGTTGCTCGCCGCCAACACCCGAACCGACATTTTGGCCGAAAGCCCTTGCGCTACGAGGTCAACGTAACTTTTGTTCGCGGCATCAGTGGCGGCAGATGGGTTGGCCACATTGTTGATCAGAAAATTGCCAAGGCTCAAGTTGGCAGCCATCGGCACCGTGCCGTCGTTCTTAATGAACTTCGTGCCATCGGCCAGTTTCGAGGTTTGAATCCCAGCCGCTGCTTGAATCTGAGAATCGACGATTGTCCCGGGTTGGATCTGGGTGGTGCCTCTTATTTGGGTACTGGCCATATGGTTCCTTTAGGGTTGGATGTAGTCGATAGAAAGACTGTCTCCCGGCAGCGGAGCGCTCAAGAATTGGAAGGTTTGGTTGGAAGTCTCGTTGTAATCGTTAGTGCGCCGTTGCCGAATACCATTAAGGTAAACCGCCAAGGCATTAGCGGCGTAAGGGCCGGCGGTGCCGTAGTTTTTGTTCGCGCCGTCAATGATCCCGGTCGGAATCTCGCCCCAGGTCAGCCCGGAAATCGGTCCCGGGATAGTTACCCCAACCTCCAAGGGAAACATGATCTGCGGCTGAACAACCTGAAACTCGAGCTGGGCTGGCTGGGTGACCTGGAACTCCAGGGTCGGCTGGACAACCTGGAACTCCAACTGCTGCTGGACGATTTGAAATTCCAACTGGGTCGGGCTCTGCAGCTCGACATTGACCGGGGTACCGTCAATGACCGCATTAAAAATCATGCTGTTCGCGTGGTCACGCTTTGGATGATCTTCATCTGTAGCGGTGGGATAATCGTCTGTCGGTCGCTGGGCGTTAGGCCGGTCGACCAGATCTTGACGTCCATCCAGTAAGTGCCGGCCGACAGACCCTTGATGTTGAACACCACTTTGCCGGTCGTATCGCCGGTGAGGTTTTCCCAGAATGATCCTTGGGTATCGTCACTGTCTATCGGCTCAACCTTGACGGTCAGGCCCAGCGTCTTGCCGGTCATGTCCATCGGTGTCCCGTCCGGTTTAGTGAAGATGATCGGGAGCGGGTAGACATCCCCGGAACACAGCGGCTGTGGAAAGATGTTCAGCATAAGCGCCTCAAGAGGATTTAAACGCAGCGGCTACTGTGGCGTAGCCTGTGCCAGCCAGCGTAAAAGTCGGGGTATAAGTTCCGGCAGTTGCTGCGATCAGGGTTTCAAAGCCATTGCCGGAAGTGGTGAAATTAGTAAAAGCCCAGCCGCTCGTACCGGAATTGACGTTTGTGGTAGGCACACAAAGAGCAACCAGTAAATCGTTGGCTACCGTGGTGACCAGATTCCCCGCAGAAGCACTTGCGGTATTGGCAGTCCCCGACGTGTAAACATCGACTGCACCGGTCAGGTTTTTTACTTCAATGACGGCGATCTCCAGATAGCCTTGGCCAGGGCTGACGGTCACGGTGACGGTGCACGATCCGCCTACGGTATTATGAAAATAATAAATGCCCGCCGAACAGCTGTTGCCCTGTTTTAATGCGCCAGCCGCCGTCCAGTTGCCGTTCAGGTTGTCTGAAACCTGCACAAGCGACCCGGTCGAGCTGTCCCAGCCAACCGTGGCGACTAAGGTGTTGCCAGCAGTAACCGAAACGGTAAAGGCAACTGACATCGTCGTACTACTGGCTGGAGTACAATTCTCTTTTACCCCTTGGATAATGGTTGGTCCGCTGCCCCCACCACCTCCTCCTCCACTGGTTTTTACGATGAAATGAACGCTCATTTCTGAATTCTCACCGAGATGGCCAGATCAGCAGCGGTTGATACAGCCGTGACAGCTAGTTGGATCTTGTCGTTTTGAGCTATCGCGATAGAAAGCGCGACACTCGATATGGTGCTGGTAACCGATAATGCGCTTCCGGCAATCGTAGTCCCGTTTTGCAGCAAGCTGATTGAGGCGGACCCGGATGCGCAGATCGCGTAAAAACCTGTGATCGTGTAGGCACAAGGCGCTGCACAATCGAGGTAGTAATTTTTCACTGTCGGCGCTTCCAGATGAACTGCTATCGAATCCGGTTTCGGCGTGGTATTCGGAGCCGGGAACAGCTTCTGGTTGCCAGCGGCGTCCTGTCCCCAGACAGTCGAGAGCGTCCCTACCGCACCGGCTTGAGCGAGGGTCGAAGCGGTGCTGGCGTTGGTGGCGTTGGTAGCTGTATCAGCCAGGGCGGCGTGATCCACGATCCCGTCGTTATTAGTGTCGTAAATGCTTTTACGCATGTCCCCGCCAGCCAATGGCGCGGAGAGTTTGCCGCTCGTGATGACGATGGTGCTGTTATCAATCGGCACCTGGGCGACTTGCAACAGTGTTGAGGCATCCAGGCCCGCGTAGCCGCTCGGCTGATTTTTATTGGCGATCAGTTCAGCCACCCCGCCTAATTGCGTCGGATAAATATGGCCTGCACTATCCAGACCCGCGTAGCCGCTATTAGCATTCTTGTGGGCAAGGAGCTCCAGCGTTGAAGGATCTGGATAACCCGCAGGTACGCTTGGTGGAGTGGTCCCCGTCTCAACCAAGATCGTGGGAAAAACCAGCGCCGGGACGTTAAGGGTATGAACAATCTCGCCGTCAGTGGTCTGGTAGCGGATTTCGATGGTGCATGGGAGCTGGGTTTTGCCGCTGATCGCGCTAATCATCTGCGAGGTGTTGAAATTCACCTGCATTAGGTAATAAACGTTCCCGTCAGCATCAGTGAGATGGCTGTTGACGGTCTGGTACGCCAGCAGAGTGTCCGTGGCGTCGCCGGTGACGATCATCCCGAACTTGGTAGCGAACCCTGCCCCCAGATCCTGGACGAAGCCGTCTCGTACAAAGTACAACCACCAGTCAATGGTATCCTGGCTTTTGAATTCGTAAGTACCGGCTGGCTGGGTAACAGTGAAGTCCTCAATAGCTTCGTGCGCACTAAGGTCGATAACGATTTTCATGCTGGAACTCCAACTAGTGGGACTCGGATTCGTTTGCGGAACGGCGCGTAGTTATTGGGCATCATCCGATTGAGTAGAAGGTCGATGGTAAGCCCTCCGGTCGATGGGTTTGCACCGGTGCTGGTCAAGTCTCCGGAAGTGGCCGTGAACGTCACGTCGAAAGTAAACCCGGCGGGCGGATAATCGGCTTGGCGAAGCGGGATTCCGGTAAAAGCAGCGGCAGCCGATTTGTCGACTCCGTTCGAGTTGTAAACCCAGAACCAGCTCGGGACCGGCACTTCGCCGTTCTGGGTACCGACAAAATGTTCGCTCAAGAAATCAATAGTCATAGCCAGATTGGTTGCGCCGCCAAAAGCAAATCCGTATCCGCCACTGAATCCAAGGCTTGTCAGATACGAATGGAGCGAGGGCTCGCAAAAGCCTAGGTTGGCATTTGAACCGATATGAGCGCTGTCGCAGTAAACAACCGCATGCGCGACGCATTTGGTCCAGACTCCAGTCACTGGAGTAGTGGTATTGGTGTAGCCTGTATAGGTAACTTTGTACTGCCAGCCGCCGCTCCACCAGCCACTGCCGTCGGGCGGCTGAATCGGAGCTCCTGGCGAGGCTAGGGTCGTGTTTTGCCATTCGCACTTGCGGCACGGGGTACACTTCTCAAGACATGACCACTGCGAAAGGGCCAGGCCTTCCGAGGTGCCAAGTGTTGGTGTGCTTTTGTTATTCACTGGCTAAGGCTGCTGCCGTTGTGCAAGGTTTCGGATCGTATGGTGGTCCTTTGGCCCAGACATCCAGTTTATAGATCTGGCCGTTGGTCTGGTTTAAAATCGAGATGGTTACCCAATTCGGAGTAGCGCCGCCAGGACCGCCCCCACCTCCAGGGGAAACCTCGATAAGTTTTCCATTCGGGGTAGTAGTGATT